>ERZ773148.1729-NODE-1729-length-17838-cov-4.046561_pt1 | contig 17838 bp, 30 predicted proteins | sample MGYA00580846_ERZ773148 | MGnify/ENA primary metagenome ERZ773148 (study PRJEB29015, sample SAMEA2737879) | human gut metagenome | biome: human gut; feature: human-associated habitat; material: faeces | place: China | collected 2012 ... | reverse complement strand
CTCCCCGGGAGCAGCCGGAAAAAAATTCTCCCGCCGAAAGGCGAGAGAATTTTTTTGGTGCTCCAGCGGGGATTCGAACCCCAATAAAATCTAGTGTTTTCAGCGGTTATCTCCGTTTGACAACACTTTTGACAACTTTACGTTGCGTTTTACGTACCGGTTGACCTTGTTGTGAACCTGCTGTTTGCGCTTGTCCTCCAGGTCGGTGTAGATGTCCTGCGTCATTGCGACGGTTGAGTGCCCGAGCAAGTATTGCGCGTCCTTGACGTCGATATTCGCACTGTGCAGCATGGAGGCGTATGCGTGCCGGAGCTGGTGTGCGGTCGATTGGATGCCGTGGCTCTGCTGGTATTTTTTCAGGCCGGATTCCAACTCCGTTTTTGTCGGCAAGCCGTCCGGGAAGAAGATGAATGTCTCCGGGTCATCATAGTGCGGCAGAATCTCGATGACGTTATCCGGCAGGTCTAGGTAGCGCACGCCGGCTTCGGTCTTGGGGGCTTTGAGAACAGGCTTTCGTGTGTCAGAATATGCAACGGCACGCGCGACGCGTGCAGTCCGCGTATCGAGATCAATATCTTTTTGCTTCAGTGCAGCGGCTTCTCCGCGGCGCGCTCCCGTGTATGCCATGAAATACGACATTCGTGCGAACAGACTCTCTGTCTTGGATTCTTCGATTTTCTGCAGGTCGTCCGGCGGCGTCGGCTTTCTGGGTACGCGCGGGTTTCCCTTTGGGGTCGGAATCCCGATGCAGGGGTTTGCATCAATATCGCCGCAAAGAAAGGCGTAGTTGAGGATCTGCCGTATCACGGACTTTGTGTTGTTGATGACCTTCTGCGAGTAGCCACGCGCGGCGAAGCGCTGCAGGAAGACGACGATCTGGTGACCGGTGATGTCCGTGACATACTGGTCGCCGAAAGCGTCCACAGCGCGATTCTTTGCTGTTCTGTAACCGCATACGGTGTTTGGAGACAGGCGCGGTTCGCACTGCTCCCACCAGTCATCGGCGACGGCCTCGAATGTACGGCCATTGTCCGCTGCCTCGTTCGCGTGCTTTTCGCACTCACGGATATAGTCGTCACGCTTTTGCTCGACTTCTTTGTCGGTTTTTCCATAGAAATACTTTCGCTCGCCATTGATGGTGTCAGACAGGACGATGCGGCCATCTTTGCGCAGCGTGTATTTTGTCCTTTTTCTTGCCATTGGTGTCTCCCTTCCTTGAAAAGCGGGGAGAGATATGCTACTATGAGAATGACATGATCCTCTGCACATCTCTGCTTTTCAGAATGTGTTCCCGGAGGAACAAATGGCCATCTCGGTGTTGCGGCGCCGGGGCGGTTTTGTATAAGAATGAAATGTTCGGAAATTTGTAAAGAGAACAGTGCGATGAAATGTTGAATTACAAAAACGCTTGATTTTGAAATTTAACTGTTTCCCTAGAGCACTGCACCAGTGAAAGGAATGGATTCTTACGAGGAGTAAAGAGAGCGAGCAGTCAAGTGCAAAAATGCACATATTTGTTAAAGTTAGACAACCAAAGATAGTAAATTATGTGCAATTAGATGTTTACATTTCCGAGAAAAAAGCATAAAATATAACCGTAGGATGTTTATCATCCTATGCAAGATAAGAAACACATGTTTCGTCATCTCGCGTCCACCCCGCAACTGCCGCCTGTCGCCAGCGGCCAATAAGAGTGCGACTTGCTTACGATTGCCGCCCGCCTGCGTGCGGCATACAAGTGCAGGCTTGCAACACACGAAGCCCTCTGCAGAAAGCGGGGGGCTTCTGCATTATAGACAGAGGAGAAGCCTATGCAGTTGGTTGCGCATGGCCTTTATACGGTTAAAGACCGATACTTCACCGAATTTGGGAACGGATACTGGGTTGACAATAAGCAGGAAGGAAGGCCGTACTATTATCTGTTTCAAGATACCGACGGTGTGGATTGGTTGCTTCGAAGGAGCGAGTGTTTCTGATTGGAGACATGTTCCCGATTGATGAACGATACATAAAAGCACCATACAGAATCAGCGCTTACCATTATGTCAGCAAGAATAAAGCCCTCAATACTACGCTTCGCAGGAAAGCCATGAAATATCTTCGGCTGGTAGAACAAGGCGTAACATACAGCCGCAACGATATCATGGGAATTAAGCAAAAACTGATATCCGATAGAGTAGCAACAACAAAATAAATGGGCCAAGTGACTGCCCACACATTCGCCGCCTCGGTGTTGCAGCACCGGGGCGGTTTTTATTATACAAGAGAATATTCTTGCTTGCCTTGCTCAGATTTGCTTGCATTTTGTGCATTGCTCCGCATGATTTGCGCCCAATTGTCCGGGAAACTGATATGCTTCAAGAGGACGTACTTATGCGCTGATATTGCGCGCGAAAGGTCAGAAATAAAGGCCTCTTTTTTCTCTTCGGGCAAGAGCATGTAAATCGCATATGCGTATCCCCAAAATGTACTCTCATTCCCCGCGAGCGCATCAGGGAGACGAATTTTGGGAGAAAGAAAGCGATTATAGAACCTGCCGCCATGCGCAGCAATATTTCGCGCGACGACCGCACATTGGATCCAGCTTTCGATGTATTCCCGGGAAGATATGCTATAGAACTCTCTGGACATTTTGTTGCGATCTTCGCGTACCATGTTCTTAAAAAACTTTGATACCTGCCCAAATGACATGAGCTCGGTAGCGGCCCACACGGGGAAGATACCTCCCTTGCATTTTTTGTGGTGCTGCACAAAGAGTTCGTCTTTCCTGGCGGTTTTGTCCTTTTGCAGTTCGTACATCATCCAGATATGCTTGTTGACATCTTCAAAATGCTCATAATTCATATACCCAATTGGCCCATATTTTTGAGCATGATAATAAGAGATGTATGCTTTCAGATTTGTCTCTATTATAGACGTTGCCGATAGAATAATTTCTCTGAGATCGACGTCAAACAGATAGACGTCTACAATGTTTTCGAAAGTCGTTCCGGGATAGAACACATCGTCTGGAGGGGTGCCCTGCTTTTTTACCATGGTTAACCAGTAACCGCGCAAGCGATAATAGTTTTCGGAACGCAGTACGCTTTCAGCATAAGCTTTGTCGCGAACAATTAGGCCTCGCGCCTCGAGCTTGTCGATTTGCTGCTGGTATGTACAAAAGGGTTTCACAGATTCAACATAGTCCATATTTGTCTCCTGAAAAACAAATAACCCGCCATGATACGCATAGGTGCTGTCGCATCCAGAGGCTTGGCGGGTTCCGTTGTTTTTATTTTAAACCGAAACACGCAAAAAAGCAACCACTAGATATAGAACGTTACCGGAAGAACAATCACAAAATGCGGATTGTTAATGAAGCGCTGCACCGGGGCAATTCTTATTTGATATCCGGTACCGTGGGAATTGCATCTTCACCTGGCAGGACAGCGCTGCAAAGCGTTTCGATCGCGTGTGCAAGCTCTTTGGCCTTGTCCGCGCTCATAATAAGAGAGGCAACAGGCTCCTTTGTGACTTTGTCGAGTTTACCTGTGCTGTCGAAACCAGGACACTGTTGCGCGAAGCAAAGCACAAATTCGTTGCCATTTCCGCTGAGAGCACAGCTAAAGCCGTTTGTGTACTGATACATAGCTACCTCCATTATTACATTTGCATCAATTCATCCGTGTCATCCAGAGTTTTAAACTCTGCGACGTCGGAAGATTCGGCGCGCCATTCGGTCGTTTTATAATCGTCAAAGTGGATGATTTGCCCCTGATTATAGTGCGGCGGAGCAGTAGTGACAAACGGGCATTGCATTGGGATTTGAAGCTTATCAGCGATTTGGGAAAGTGTATTGAGCGTGAAGTTTGTCTCGCCCTTCTCCCATTTCGACACGGTGCTTTGAGACACGCCCATATAGTCGGCGAATTCTTTTTGGTTCATGTGGAGATCAAAGCGCTTTTTGCAGATCTCTGCGGCGATTGCTCCCTGTAGTCCTGCGAGCATGATTGCGGCCGGGGACATGGATTTTGAAAGCGCATCGAGTAGTGCGTAGGTGTTAGGCGTTTTCATGGTTATCTCCCTTTCTGGCTTCTTCGAGGCGTGCTTTTGCTGGCTCAATATACTTGGTGTAGTCGGTATTCCGCTTTCCTCCTCGCTCATAGAAGGTCAGCAAAAGAATCGGCTGTTGGTTTTGCAGGAACGAATATAGCACTCGTATGTTGTACCCGTTGCCTGTAAGATGCATACTGAACAGGCCGTTGCCGATGGATTCAAACTCTTTAGACTGTACTGCTTGCGCACCGAACATGGACAGCATTTTTAACTGCCGGATGAGTGTAGCAAAAAGCTTTTCTTCAATACCGGTTTCGGCAATCAGCTCGACCAACTCTTGATAAAATTCACGAGTATACAGAAGTTCACCGAGTATTCTGCATAGCCAGGATAGCACTTCTTCTCTTTTCATTCTATGTACCTCAGCGCAATAATATTACTTTTAGAGAATAATATCAATAGAAATGATAAAAAAATTCGCGGATAGAATAAAATGTTTACATTTTTGGCGTAGATTTGACTTACGGCACTTTCATTCTCTTTTGGAAAGGAAATGCCGCCTGTACAGCTCTTTCAATTCATCGGCGGTGTAGTTCGTGCCGAACCGGCGATTGATGAGGCCGCGCGTGATGCCCCAATTCCAGCCGTATTTGTGGACCAGGCGGTACATGACGCTATAGATTTCTGTCTGCATGCGTATCCCCCCCAAGAACGCATTACCTTCAGTTCCGCCCGGGTGCAGTGCGCCCGGGCGGTTGTTATTGCCTGTGTGTTACCAAGCGTCAACGCTCGTCAGCTCAAACGAAGCGAACTGTTGCGTATCAAGCGTCACGGCCGTGTATTTCCACGTAGAATCTGGTGTCAGGTCATTGATATTGTCGATGGCAGTACCGATCTGGTTGCCGTCCTGATCGTACAGCGCGAAGGTGACACCCACATAGGACAGCTGCTTACCGGACGTATTTTTGATCGCGCCATTGATGCACTGGCTGCCGTAATTCGTGCGGCCTTCCGTGGGTTCGGTGGCGGTCTCCAATTTGTTATAGCTGAGCTTGGCAACCTGGTCAGTGATTTCCGGGGATTGCGTTTCGACAGTTCCGGCAGCGCTGGCCGGTTTGTCTTTGTCTCCGCTGCCGCCGGCAATCGCGGCAATCACGATGATCGCGCACAGGGCAAGCAGGACAATTCCAACAATCTTCTTGGCCTTGCTGGGCTGCTTCCTGCCGCACTGCGGGCAGACTTTCGCTTTGTCGTCGATTTCTGTCATGCAAAATTTGCACTTTTTCATAGACACTCTTCCTCTCGTTTTTCTCGCCGTTTCCGGCGGTTTACGACAATTTTATCATTTTATGGTCGAAATGTCTATTCTTTCTTCTCTGTACGATAAAAGGGACTGTGCCACGCCGCCGCCCCTGCGCATAATAAGCGCGGAGGCGATGAAAGGTGAACTATCAAGACTACAAGGACGCGCGCGATGCATCGTGGCGCATCCTAATCGACTGCGAGGTGACAGAGCTGCCGGTCAGGATCAGCGGCGTGTGCCGCGCGCTGGGCGTGTCCGTGCGGAGGTATACGCCGGCCGAGCGGGACAGCAACGACGGCATGTCCACCGTCATCGGCGGCGCGCCGACGATCATGGTGTCCAGCCTGGCGATCCCGGCGCGGCAGCGCTTTACCTGCGCGCATGAGCTGGGGCACATCATCCTCGGCCACGTCGGCCGGTATGACCTCGTGTGCCGAGAGCCGGAGCCGGGTGACAACCCCATCGAGCAGGCGGCCAACGTGTTTGCCTCGCGTCTGCTTGCCCCGGCCTGTGTGCTCTGGGGCTGCGGCGTGCAGTCGGCCGAGGACATCGAGCGTCTGTGCGACATCAGCCGAGCGGCTGCAGAATTCCGATGGAGCAGGATGCAGGAGCTTTACATGAGGCAGCGCTTCTTAACCTCGCCGCTCGAGCGGCTGGTATATGCGCAATTTGATGGCTACATCAAAGGTCATCGGCTTCGGGGAGTTGGTCAATGAGTGTTTTCAGAGCGGCGACTTGTTCGTCGCTCAAATTCTTTTCAATGAAGCTGCCGTCGCGGCCGGCAATGCGGACGACGTTTTTGTGAGCGACGGGACTTTCTTCGTATGCAGAATAAGTTACTTCTTGCCCAGTGAGGACGCCTAGATTAACATTAAAAAAGTCCGCAAGCGCTTCGAGCGCCTCAAAGCTTGGCTTGCGTTTCCCATTTTCATACATGCTGATAGTGCTTTTTGCAACACCCAATTTTTCCGCCAGCTGCTCTTGCGTGAGGTTAGCCTCTTTACGTAGCGCAATGATGTTTTCTGGTAATTTTCCCATTGCTATTTCCTCTCTGATGTTTGGATAACCAAAGCATATCACGATTAGTGATGATTGTAAAGCAAAAGTTCACTTTAAGTGTTGACAAAACGCGAGAATAGATGTACACTTTGGGTGAACTTCAAAAGAAAGGGGGAATCAACATGTATAACATGAAGAAAAACGGCGAGCGGCTTCTCGCGCTACGCGGTAGCCTTAGCCGCGAAAAAGTTGCGGCAGACAACGGGATTAGCGCGTCAGCGCTGACGATGTACGAGTTGGGACTGAGAAATCCAAGAGACGAAGTGAAGATTTCGCTGGCACAATATTATAAAACGTCGGTAGAGGCAATTTTTTTTGCGTCATAAGTACACGCAAAGTGAACAAAGCGAGTAAACAAAAAACATCCGCAAGACCTTGCAGATGTTTTTGCGAATTCATTCTATTGGAGGTGAGGACATGGATTCTATGGAGCTTCACAGGGCGCTGCGGACGCACTGCCAAAAAGAAAAGGCAGACTGCACAAAGTGCTGCCTGCGCCTTTTCTGCTACACGCCGCCATGTGAAATGACGGACGGCATGATGGAGGATGTTATTTCGTTTGCTGCCAATCAGCATAGCCACACGGAAAGTCAAACTCATTTATGCCATTGCAGTGACGGTCGGTCGATGCCGTGCCCATGTGAACTGGACATGAGCACCGCACTAGGGTACGAACACCGTCGATGACCTCGTAATCCTCGAGGATTTGAACATTCCGCTTGATTTTGTGGCAGTGATAGAGACGCATTTCGTATTCCATCACACGCTTCGGTTTCGGTTCCTGCATTTGCTTTGCCTCCCTTCGAGCCGATTCTATCATATCCGAGCGGGAAAACAAGGGCATTCATTATTCATTCGATTGGAGGTGAGGACATGGAGAACATCGTGAGTATCCTGTCCGGACTGGGTGTTGAAATCCCGCAGGAGCTGGTTCCCGCTTTGCATAAGGAAATCGCGGAGAACTACAAGACGGTCGCGGAGTTTCAGAAGCTCCGCAAGCAGCTCGACCGGTTGAAAAGCGGGCTGCCGGACACGGCCGCAAGCTATTCCAAGCTGATGATCGCGAGCAACGGAAGGCAGAGCGCGGTACTGCTCGACGGCGTTATGATCGGCGTCGGCGTTGGCGGAATACGCCTTGACGTGAAGGACGGCGTATCGAAGCTGAGTATTACCGGCATTGATGTGGAGCGGTTCCGCGCCGGAAATGAAGCGGACTTCGAGCGCTTTTGCGCCGGATTGTCAGGGGATGAACTGGGCGGAGAATGATAGCCATTCCTTTATGGTGTCGATGGGCAAATTCTCCATGAATATGATACCGGAATCGGTAAGCGTGTAATTGCCGCAGATGTCCGTTTTTATATATTTCGCGTTTGACAGCTCTGCCAAGCTGTCGGAGACGGCTGCATCAATGGCGGTGGCATCGTGTGATTCGGTATCGAAATAAACTGCGGAGGATTTTGCTTCTCCGCTTGCGCGCCTCGATTTATAGGCTTTGTAGATCGTAGCGAGAGCCTTTTTCGCGTCTCTGGTAAGTGTGTGATCCATGAATTTTCCCTCCTTACTTCAGCAGTTCTATTCCAGCTTGGAGGATGAAGGAGGAAATGCTGGATATGGCAGCGTTGAACACACTTGGGAAATGGGACTTTAGTTTTTCCCATGTGGTTGGATTTCTCGTCACTTTTAAGTATTCAGTTCCTTTTGCCGAAATACCTGTAAAAACATATGAACGTGCTCCGCCCTTGAGTGCTGTGCCGCGCGGGATGGGCAGATTGACTAGCCCAAGCTTCACCAGATATTCCGCAGCATTGTAAATGTCGTCGGATGTGTAATTGCTGAGCGGCTCCTCATGAAGCACCTTTTTGAGCTTTATGGGCTTGACACGTTTTCCGGTACTGCTGATTTCAAGACAACTGTCGAGGTATTGCAGCAAATCACGGGCGCAATCTTCATTTACCATGAGTGGTACATCCTTTCATACGCAGAATTTCCATGTTTTCCATTTGCAGTATATCAGAGAGCGCCGAAGTTTTCAATATCAGCACATTTTTTTAAAGGAGAGAGGTACATATGCCGCGAGAAAAAGAAACCTTCCGGCTTGAGCTGGAGGAAATCTTGAAGTTTACCGGCGGCCGCCGGGTGTTGACGGTGACAGACGTCAGCAATTATACAGGGCAAAGCCGACGGGTGTGCCGCGAGCGGTACAACGTCAGCGGGAAAGAGGGCATCAGCGCCGTGGCGCTCGCCCAGATGCTGGCCAGATAGGTCAAGAGAAAGGAGAAACCAATGAAAGCAACAGGAATCGTCAGAAAGGTCGACGAGCTCGGCCGCATCACGCTCCCGAGGGAGCTGCGCCGGACGCTCGATCTCCAGGAGAAAGACCCTGTCGAGATCTACACGGACGGGAAAGGCATCATTCTGCGCAAGTACGCGCCTGGTTGCGCGTTCTGCGGCAGCGTGAACGACATCCGGTACATTCACGGCACGCCGGTGTGCAATATCTGCGCGAACAACATGCAGATGCTGTACCGAACGGCAGAGGGGAGCGACGACGAATGAAGGTGTTCGGAGATCCGCGCGCCAAGGCGAAGGTGCGCCGCTACATCGTCTGGGGTATCGAGGATGGCATCGTCTGCGCGTCCTTTATCGCCGGCATCGCGCTGGCGGGGTGGCTGTTTCACATCCTCTTCGCTGCGCTCGGCGTCGCATGAGACGTCCGGAGGTCGTATATATGTCACCGGCAGAGCTGGCCATGCGACGCCGGAATGACCGCTGGGCAGCGCATGGCCGCACGCGGGTGGCGCTCCCGGGGCGCAAGGCCGTGGTCGTACCGTGCGCATCGCCGTTCGCGGCAATCCAGTGCGCGGCGGAGCTGTGGGGCGTCCCATGGCAGGAAGTCGTCCACGGGGCGCGCGTCATGTGGGCGCCGCCGGAGACATAAAAAGACACCGCCTGCGAAGATCGTCAAACCCGCAGGCGGTGAAAACCCAATAGCGCAGGGCGCACTACACTATATATTATAGCATACAGTTGCCCGCCCTGCAAGCCGAAAAACGCTGACGCCGCAAGGCGTTTTCAGCTTCGGTAAGACCAATTACTAACTCGACCGGAGAAAGACAGGGAGGCAATCATGCCGTATGTACATCGCACCGTCGTGTGCGGGGAAACGGTCGAGCACCGCAAGATGTATTCATCCCGTGTGCACAGCAAGGAGGTCAAGCCGCGCAAGCGATCATCCGAAAAGGAGACCTCCAAGTGTCAGGAGCGCATCAACGAGCGCGTGGCAGAGGAGCACCTGCGCTGGCTCATCAACAGCAACTACCATTATGGCGACTTCCATATGGTGCTGCACTACTGGTGCAAAACCATCACATTAGAGCAAGCCGAGCGGGACAGAGCCGCGTTCTTCCGCGAGCTGCGCAAGGCGTACGCCAAAGCGGGCAAGCGCTTGAAATACATCGCCGTGCTCGAAACCAAGCACATGACGAACGTGCATCATCACATCCTCCTGCCGCGCTTTGACGCGCAGATCATCGCCGCTGCCTGGACAAAGGTGACCAATGGCGCGGGGTCTATCAGCTTCCAGATGCTCGATGACCGGAAGAACCACGCAAAGCTCGCGTCCTACCTCATCAAGGAATCACGCTCCACCATGCGCCGCTGCCGCGAGCAGGGCATCCGCCGCCGGCGGTATACCTGCAGCGCCGGCATGGCAAAGCCGGAGATCCGCTATCAGGTCGCAAAGGCCGAGACGTGGCGCAAGGAGCCGAAGGCCAGACGGGGTATGCATCTCTATCGCTTTGACGATGGGTCGGAGTATAAGAGCGGCTGGCACGAACTGAGCGGCTGGCCGTGGCAGGAGTATTACGAGATCAAAGACACCGCATAGGAAGGAGCGCACACAATGGGCATCAGCATGGACAGCCTGCCGCCGCGCTATCAGAAACAGGCGGCGCGCAAGCTGGATCCTGTGGCGTATGAAAAGGCGCTGCAGTTTTTCCACGCCGAGGAGTCGGCGAAAAACCCAGCGCGTCAGGCACAGGGGAGTATCAGCCGTGCGACCGGGGAAGGCTTTGAGGCGCAGATTCTCACGGCCTGCGCGTATTACCGGGCGCATGGCATCGCGGAGATCGACAAGACGCCGGAGCCGATCAAGGTCATTTCCGGCCGGCGTCAGAATCCGAGCGGCTGCTGGTCGTTCGAGGCGGTTTTCACCAAGCAGGCGCAGCCGGATTTTCAGGGCACGCTATGCGGCGGAAGCAGCGTAGTGTTCGAGGCCAAGGCAACAGACAAAGACCGCATCCTGCAAAGTGCGGTCACGGAAGAGCAGGCGCGTGCACTGGAATCGCACGACAATATGGGCGCACTGGCGTTTGTGCTGGTGTGCCTGCGCGGGCGCGCAGTGTATCGTATCATGTGGGAGGACTGGCAGAACATGAAAGAACTATTCGGCCATAAGTACATGACGGCCGTGGAGCTGGAGCCGTACCGGGTGCAGCTGCGTCAGGGCGTGATCCGGTTTCTCGGCGATCCGGAGTGAGGTGGGCACATGGCAATCAAAAACTATACGACGAAAGTGGACGTATATACGTCCATCGGGGAAATCCAAGGCGCGCTTGCACGCCACGGCGCCACCAAGATCATGATTGACTACGATAATGGCAAGCCGCAGGCAATCGCGTTTGGGATCGACACGCCGGCGGGGCCGCGCGGCTTCCGCCTGCCGGCGGCCGTGGATGGGACGCTGCGGGTGTTTGCGGAGCAGAAGATCAAGGCCGACCGAGAGCAGGCAGAAATGACCGCGTGGCGGAACGTGCGCGACTGGGTGCTGGCACAAATGGCGCTGATCGAATCCTGTGATGTGCCGATGCAGCAGATCTTCCTGCCGTATATGGCAGATGATCGCGGCCGGACGGTGTACGAGCTGTATGCCGCCGGGCAGCTCGCACTCGGCGCGGGGGAGGATGCATGATGCTGCGCACACAGGAGACACTTGATGGCGAGATCATCGTTGACAGCTTTGCTGGTGGCTGCGGCCGTTGTGGCAGCGAACCTCCCGGAGTATGCAGTGCCCGGGAAAATTGAGACGATGGCCGCACTCGCTGGTGCGGTGGCCATGTGATGGGGGCGAATCTCAGTGAATGCACTTTTGAACTACCCCGGCGCAAAGTGGGGCATGGCACAGGAAATCGTGCAAATTATGCCGCCGCACAGATCCTATTTGGAGCCGTTCGCCGGTTCTTTGGCCGTACTGTTCAACAAACCGCGATCGGCGATCGAGACCGTGAACGACATCGACGGGGATATCGTGAATTTCTTCCGCGTTCTGCGCGCAGAGCCCGAGCGGCTTGCCCGGGAAATCGACTTGACGCCATATGCGCGCGCAATATTTGACGATGCGTACGAGAATCGCGGCGAAACAGACTTCGACCGTGCGGTGCGGTTCTGCATCCGGAGCAGGATGGGGCACGGCTTCAAGACGTATCAAAAGACCGGATTCAAAATCGACGTTTATGCGCGTGAGCGTAGTTACTGCCTGAACTGCTGGAACGATATGCCCGAGAACTACGGGCCGCGGCCGAGCGGCTGAAAGAAGTACAGATAGAGAATCGCCCGGCGCTGGAGCTGATTCGGCGTTTCCGGCACGAGAACGTGCTAATCTATGCAGATCCGCCGTATTTGCTTGAAACGCGCAGCGGAAAGCAGTATCGGCACGAAATGACAGACGCGGACCATGAGGCATTGCTGGCAGCGCTGAAAGCACATCCGGGGCCGGTCATCCTATCCGGGTATCATTCGCCTATGTATGACAGTGAGCTGCACGGCTGGAACATCATCGAGCGGAAGGCCTATAACCAGAATGGCGATAGGCGCACGGAAGTGCTCTGGTGCAATTACGAAATACCGACATTGATCGGATAAGGAGGACAACCATGAAGATCTACATATCAGGGAAAATCGCCGGTGATCCGGACTATAAAAGGAAATTCGCCCGAGCGGCTGCACAGCTTGAGCGGCAGGGCGCGACGGTCATCAATCCGGCCACAGCGCCGGAGGGGTTGGCCAAGCTGGACTATATGCGCATCTGTTTCGCCGAGATGGAGGCGGTGGACTACGTCGTGTTTCTTCCGGACTGGGCGGAATCTGCCGGCGCGAAGCTGGAACGCGCGTGGTGCGACTATGTCGGCGTGCCGACGGCAGACTGGGACAATTTTCGGGTAGATATGCTTGTAAGGAAGTCGCACGGCTGCACATTCCGCGAGCTGCTGGTTATGGAGCATCCGGACAAGGTGGATGCATGCTTCATCGGCGGGTGTGCGGGATGTCCGGAGGAATACGGATATGAGCCGGGAAATGGTACTGAATGTCTATGCGAAAAGAACTGGAATACAAAGAAAAGCGTGCCGCAGATATGCACAGAGTGCTGGGATCGCATCGTCCCGGGGAGCGAGGCGGTGTGAAATGATGACTGACAAAGGAGGTGAGGATGTTGGACTGGAAGAGGGAGGCGGCTGATGAGCTGCGCAACTACATGAACCGAAAGACGGCAATTGAAAACATCAGAGATCAGATCGCTGACCTGGCGACGGAGATCACGAGCATCCGCAGCGCATCGGCGGACGGCAGTCCGGTCGCCGGCGGCTCAAACGGCAGGGACGATGCGCTCGTCAACAACATCCTGAAACGTGAGCGGCTGGAAGAGGCGCAGCGCTTGACAGAGAACCGTGTACGCCGCGTGGATCGTGCCTTGAATCAGCTCTCTGAGCGGGACCGCTGTGTGCTGCAGCGTTTTTACATCACGCCGTGTATCGGCGGCGTCGAGCGGCTGTGCCGGGAATTGGCCATCGAGAAAACGACCGCTTACCGTTGGAAGGATTGCGCACTGCGGAATTTTACAATCACAATGTACGGCCTCACAGAGACGTGAGCGTAACGTGGGAAAAAATCGGGAACATTTTCACGGGAATCTGTGTTAAAGTGATATCGCGGGATTGCGAGAGAGACCGGTCCCGCAAGTCACTTTGTGATATACCTCTCTTCCTTTGATTCTTTTTGCAGAATGTACGCATGGCTTTTTCTCTTGTCTCTGTCAACTCCGGTTTTCTCATGTCTCTCAACAAAGCAAAGCACCGGCCCGGTTTCGGGTTCGGTGCTTTGTGCATTCTGGTGCGGTTATGAATCTGAAACAACTTACCTACAAACTGCAGGCGGCGCTGAACCAGCGCGGCGAGCATTACAAAGTCAATCAGTTACAGCACTACTCCGAGCGGCTTGGCCGGATGGTAACAAAATACGTGCTGGAAAAGGCAGAAACCGATGAAACCGGGAAGCATATCAGCACGCGCGTACTGGAGACTTACAGCATGGCGGATGTCGTAAAAACGCTGGCGAAAATCTATAGCGGGTGATCCCATGAATCTCACGCCAAAGCAGCGCGCTTTTGCGGATTTTTACATCGAATTGGGCAACGCGACCGAGGCAGCGCGCCGGGCGGGGTACTCGGCGAAAACCGCCAAATCCATCGGAGCGGAAAACCTGACAAAACCTGACATCAAAATCTATATAGCGCGGAGACAGGCGAAAATCGAATCCGAGCGCACGGCATCCCTGAAAGAGATCCAGGAGCTGCGCACGACGATCATGCGTGGGCAGGAAAAAGACCAGTTCGGCATCGAAACCTCCATCGCTGACCTCCTCCGCGCGGCGGGGGATTTGGAGAAGTCGCTGCGCATCAAGGAAGAGCAGGAAACAAAGGCAGCAGCGCGCGCATCCGCACATTATGAGCTGCCGGCGCGTGTCCTTGGCAGGGCGTTCGTCGACATCAACCGGCGCATTCAGCCGAACATGACGTACGTCTTCGAGGGCGGCCGCGGCGGCCTGAAATCATCGTATATATCCCTGAAAATCGTCGAGCTGCTGAAAAACAACCCGACGATGCACGCTTGTATCATCCGCAAGATGGGCAACACTCTGAAAGACAGCGTGTATGCCCAGATGAAATGGGCGATCAACGAACTGGGGCTGTATGATGAATTCAACTGCAAGCTGTCGCCGCTGGAAATCGTGCTGAAAGAAACCGGCCAGACGATTTATTTTCGCGGCTGTGACGACCCATTGAAACTGAAATCCATCAAGCCGCCATTCGGCTATATCGGCATCCTGTGGAAGGAAGAAAAAGACCAGCTTTGCGGGCCGGAAGAAGAACGCTCCATCAACCAGTCCGTGTTGCGTGGCGGCGCGGATTCCTATGATTTTTCGTCATACAACCCGCCGAAATCCAAGTCCAGTTGGGTCAACAAGGAGCGGCTTGTCCCGAATCCGGGGCGCGTTTTCCATCATTCCAGCTACACGGAAGCGCCGCCGGAATGGCTGGGCGCGAAGTTTATCTCCGATGCGGAGCACCTGAAGGAAGTCAACCCGGCAGCATACGAACACGAATACGAGGGCGTGGCCAACGGCGACGGCGGCAGCGTCTTTGACTATCTGGAACAGCGGGAGATCACAGACGAAGAGATTTCACATTTCGACCGCATCTTCCAGGGCGAGGACTGGGGCTGGTATCCCGATCCGTACTGCTTCATCCGTTGCTACTACGACAGCGACCGCGAGGCGGTGTATATCTTCGCAGAACACTACGTCAACAAGGAATCAAACGAACAGACGGCGCGTTGGATCATCGAACACGGCTATGACGATTACACCATCACGGCGGATTCGGCCGAACCGAAAAGCGTCAACGATCACCGCGAAATGGGCCTGCCGGTCACCGGAGCCGTCAAAGGCCCAGGGTCGATCGAACACGGCATGAAGTGGCTGCAGCGCAGGCGCATCATCATCGACCCGGTGCGCTGCCCGAATGCGGCAAAGGAATTTTCGGAGTATGAATACGAGCGGGACCGGGACGGCAACGTCGTCACCGGATACCCGGACGTGAATAACCATAGCATCGACGCCACGCGGTACGCACTGGAACCGCTGACGATGCGCAGGGGGGCAAGTGCATGACTGTAAATATTTTGGGGACGGAATACGAAATCATTGAAGCCACGGCGGCCGAAGATGCAATGCTTGAAAAATGCGATGGTTACTGCGACAAAACGGTAAAGACCATTGTTATTTCAAAAAAGGCCAAAGACTGCGACCTGAAAGACTTTAGCGTCTATCAGAAAAAAGTTATGCGTCATGAGATCATTCATGCATTTCTGTTTGAAAGCGGGCTGTCCGAAAACTTTACGCATCCGGAATACGGCCATGACGAAACATACGTGGACTGGATTGCTTCGCAGTTTCCGAAAATGTGCGAAGTGTTCAAGGAGGTTGGCTGCCTGTGAAAATCAATATCCCGCTGGACAGCGTGAAAAAGCAGATCCGCGAAGAATTCCACATTGCGCCGCTGGTAACGCCGGAAATGCGCGAAGCGGAAGACCTGTGGATGCAGATCTGGATGTGCACCCCGCCGTGGGCAAACGATCAGGATCGCACCATCAATTTTGCAAAGGCAGTGACCGGCGAAGCTGCGCGTCTTGCGACGATGGGCGTCAGCGTCGAACTGTCAGGCTCTGCTCGCGCGGACTGGCTGCAGGAACGTCTGAACGAAGAACTGATTCCGTTCCTGCGTGACATGGTGGACGTTGGCTGCGCCGCCGGTATGTTCCTGCTGAAACCCACGCCGGACAGCATCGGTCTGTACACGCCGCCGGAATTTACGATCACGGCTGTGGACAACCGCAAGCGTGTGATCGGCGTCGTGCTGTATGACACGAAGGCAACGCCGGATTATTATTACGTCAAGGCTGAATATCACCGCTACGAAGGGACGCATTATGTGGTTTCCAACCGCGCGTTCCGGCTGGCGAAGGGCAAAACAGCGGCATCCCGTGTGAATCTGGATGAAGTGCCGGATTGGGTGGGCATCCTGCCGGACGCCGTGCTGGATGATACCGCGCCACTGTTTGCCGTGTGCACCATGCCAGATGCCAACAACATCGACGGCGGCGCCTGCGGTATGTCCATCTACGCCAACGCCCTGCCGGAACTGCGTGGGCTGGATGTTGCATGGTCTGCCATGGTGGACGAAATTCAGGATTCCCGGTCGATCGCCCTTGTGGATGATCGGCTGTTGCGCGAACCCGGGCGGAAGAATGTTTCCGTGCGGCTACCGCGCTATGTGCAAAACGTTGCCGGTTCAGCGGCGGAAAGTTTCTATCAGGAAATCGACCGCAAGCTGAAAACCGGCGAGCGCCAGACCGGCATCAATATGCTGCTGCAAAGCCTGTCAACCAAATGTGGCTTTTCCGAAGGATATTTCAGCTATAACGAAAAGCAGGGCCTTGCCACTGCGACGCAGGTGGAAGCCGATGACCGCCGCACCATCCAGCGCATCAAGGACATCCGCGACCGCATCCAGGCCGCCGTGGACGACCTGATTCAGGCGCTGAATGACTATGCCGATATCTACGATCTGGCGCCCTATGGCACGTATACCGTGGCGTACAATTTTGGGGATATCACGTATAGCTACGAAGAGGACCGGCAGAACACGAAAAGCCTTTGCCAGCTCGGCGTTTTGCCGTGGTGGATGTATCTGGTGCGTTTCGAAGGATTCAGCGAAGACGACGCAAAAGCGGCCTACGCAGAAGCCAACACAGCAAAGCCGGGGCTGTTCCCTGATACCGAATGATCACCCCGGAACAGTTTCAGGAAATCGGCAAAACCCTGCTGCCGCTGCTGGATGACCTGACGGAATGGATTGCGCGCGACATGATCGAACGCTTCATGATCCGGTTCGGCCGCGGCGAAAAGAAGCTGCTGACCGGCACGGATGAATGGCAGGCATGGGTGCTGGAACAGGCCGGCGGGAATCTGGACGAAATCCAGAAGGCGTTGGCAAAAAGCACCGGCAAATCGCAGCAGGAGATCGCAAAGATCTTCAAGGACAGCGGCATTCAGGCGGCAAAGGCGGATGCAGAAGCCGCCGCCGTGACGTTTTCCGGCCTGTCGCCCGGCATGATGGCGATCATCACGGACGCCTATGAGCGCACGGTCGGCGAAATCTCCAATATCACGCGCACAACGGCCGGCGCGACCAATCAGGCGTTTATCGGCATCTGTGACGCGGCGTATTGGAAGGTGCGCACCGGTGCGCAGTCCTACACCGCCGCTATGCTGTGAAGATTGCAGGTATTGTTTTCAACACAAGCCTCAGGTACAGCCAATCGTGCGCTATCCGTCCGGCCATAAGGACACGCTGGAAGTGGCGGTACTGCGCTGCATCCGCACGGGCGTGGCGCAGTCATCCGGTAACATGACGATCCAGCAGTGCAAAGACATGGGCTGGAATCATGTGCTGGTGTCGCAGCATCTGGGCGCGCGTGTATCCGATACCGATTCGATCGCCGATCATGCCGGTAAAAACACGATGATATAGTTCTATACGAGGTTTC
>ERZ773148.1719-NODE-1719-length-17877-cov-12.336943_pt1 | contig 17877 bp, 15 predicted proteins | sample MGYA00580846_ERZ773148 | MGnify/ENA primary metagenome ERZ773148 (study PRJEB29015, sample SAMEA2737879) | human gut metagenome | biome: human gut; feature: human-associated habitat; material: faeces | place: China | collected 2012 ... | reverse complement strand
ACTATGTAAGTCTTATTAGTGTTTAATTAAGCTAAGTAAACTTATCTTAATTAAATGTATCCAAGATACTTATTATATATAAGTTATAGGTATATACTAATATTATTATAGTATAAAGAAGTAATTATATAAATAAGAGTAGAAAAATAATCGTATAGTCATATATAACAAAAAACTATGATATAATAATTTCAGGTGGTGAGATTATGTGTTTGATATGGAACTTAATAAAAGCATTTACAGATACAGAAGATGATAATAAAAAAGATAATAATGATTTAGAAGATTGGCAAAAAGAATTAGTAAAAGAAAAGAAGTATGATTCATTTAACTTTGAAGAAGAAGAACTAGAAGATGATGACTATTATTCAGATGATGATGATGATGAATAAGAAAATTGTCAAAATATATTGAATAAATAAAAATAATTTGATATACTTAATTTAGTTAAAGAAAGACGCTAGTACAGGTCTATTTAATAGATTTTTTGTGCTGCGTCTTTTTGTATTAGCTAGAAGTTAGAAAAAAGTAGTATATGAGAATTAAAAAATAAGATAAGTATGATTAATTTAATTTTGTAGAGGAAAAATTAGAAGATTATTATTCAAAAAAAAGAACAAAAACGTTAAACACAATTAGGATTCCTACTACAATTAAAGCAAAAATAATTATATTTAATGTTTTAATGGAGGTGCGATAATGAACGTTTTAATTAATAACGAATTAAAAAAAATAAAAAAAAGAACTACTTCTGAAATTGCTCAAATTGTTGCAGAGATTTCAAAATACAATACAATAGATTTTATAAAAAATATATCAGCATTAATGCTATTTCCACAAAATCAGTCTAAGTCAGTAATTTTTCAAGCAATGATAAGTGCAGCTTTATCATTGCCATCAGAGACAAAAGATTTAACAAATAAAATGAGTATTACCACTTTTAAGAGAATAGTAGATAGATTTGAAAGAACTTCAAATTCTATGATGGCTGACCCACCGGAATTTCCTTTTGTATTACCAGTATTATATTTTGACAATCCGTATGTTTTTATGGGAAGCAATTCTTTATCACCAATATATTTAAGTAACCTTTTAAAAGTATTAGAAGCAAATAAAACAAAAATAAGTTTTAAAAAATATATGCAAATAAAAAAGAAGATAGAAGGATTACTTTCGTTATCAGATGGCATCATGAAATATTTAAACATAAAATTTGAAAGTTTAAGATTTTACCCTGTTGAAAACAAAATATATATTCCTGACAAAAATACATTAGATAAATACAAAGAAAAATTAGTTTTAAGTGCTGAAAAGTTTGAAAATATATTTGGAGATACGATTGATAATTATGTTACCAATTTTGAGACTTTGAGTGAAGAAGACATTTTTCTTCTTGGTGACCCTAAATATATTTTTAAGCCATTTATAAAACACAATAATGAATATGTATTATTAGATATTACAAGCATATTGCCTTTAGTTTTTAGGATTATAATAAAAGAAACATATGAATTAAATTGTGTAGATGTAATAGGTGAATATAATAGATTAAATTCATTAGAACTTAGTAAAGTGTTTTTTAAACTTGGGTGTGAAGAACTATTACCAAAAAATGTTGAAATTATCGCAGAGAAAGATTATGAGGAAAAATTATTTTTAATAGGCAATAATGGAATAATTATTAGTATTCAATTATTTGATGATGGAACAGATTTTGATTTCAATAAATATAATGTTAATACTTCTTGTTTTAATAGAAAAAGAAAATTTATTTCAGAAAGAATTTCATATTTAACACAATTTATGATTTCAAATGATATTAATCAACAAAATATATTTGTTGTCATCACACCATATACACTTGGAAGAAATCTTTCTTATCAATTAAACAAGGATGATATTAGTAGAACTTTAATATTATCACTATATGAACTAACAGCCATCTCGATAAATGAAGGGAATAATGATTTTTTCCTTAGAGAATATTTAGACTCTCGAAAACGACTAAAAAATTACGAAAAAAATTTATTTAGTGAATTAAACATTATTGCCCTATATGTAAATAATGGATATTCATTTTATATGGATGATGATACAGATGCAAAAGAAGCATTATTTTTAATTTTGGGGGAGTATAGTAGTGATTATATTCTAAAGGCATATCAGTATGAGGCAAAAAGACTATGTAAATTTTATAATCAAGGTAAGTTTATTGAAGTAATTCAAATCGATAAATCTATATTTACTGCTCCACAATTGCTTTTAGAAAGAGTATTGAATATAGTTATTATTAACAATAATTCAACGATTTGGATAATTAATAAAGATAGTACATTGGTAGATTACAATATTTATCAATGGCTATCAGGTTTGATTTCTTATTGGCTATCAGAAATTATATCACCCAAAAACGATGAATATAATATAACCATTGAATTAATTATTGATAATAGCTTAAATTATGGTATAAATCAAAGAACGATAGTTAAAGATATTCATTCTATTTTAAAATATGAGACAGCTGGTAATTTAATAAAGATATATGTTACTGAAGAACTATGTAATTATTTTAATTATCAAGACAATAGTAGAGAAAAAACATTTATTAATTATCTATTAGACATTTTAAATAAAAATAATAATATTTATTATGAAAAATCAAAACTTGACGAAACATTTAAAAATCCATATAGAAAAAAAACGATTAGTATAGATTCTTTTAATTGTGCATATATGATTCCACCAAAAAGTGAAAAACAATATTTAATATCTAAAGCTCAAGAAAATATGATTTTAGATGATATAGGGCTATACTTAAAGCATACAAAAAAATATGACTATGGAACAATTGAAGACAAAGGGATACTACGTGATGTTGTCGATTATCTATACAAGAGATTGCTAGGTGATTTAAAAAAATATAATAAGCATAATTTAATATGTTATTTATACGAGATATATGATAGAAATTTAGGAAATTTATTTGTTATGCAAAGATATTATACTTATAATGTTAGCTGCTATCCAGAACATAAAAATGACATTGAAAATAATATAAATGAAATGACAAAATCTTCAGTTGCACTAAGATTTCTAATTGAATTAGCTAGTTCAATTAAAGATGATGGAAATGAAGCAATTTCTTTTTATGATTTAAGTATAGATGCAGCATTAGCTTCTCAAATTATTGAGTGGGCATATACGGACGATTTACTTCACTATGATATGATAAATTTAGATATAAAATTGCTTAATTCCAATAGAATAGGTGTTGATAGGACAATATCTAACAAAATAAATATGATAATGAAAAGAGTATTATTTGGAAAAAATAGTGTTGAAAGTATAGAAAAATTAAGGCATGTAAGGGAGTTTTTGCCGGATAATATTGATTATAGTGATGGATTTAAAGTAGCATTTTATGAAGAGTTTGGATATTCTTTTGAAGATTATACAGAAGTAACTGTAACTATTTTAGAACTTTTTCAAGATAACTATGATGAATTGGTAGAAATAAAAATTGATGATATAAAGAAAAATGTTCAAAGAGACATTACATATGATATTATAAAAAAGATAGTTGATTCTTTGTCACTAGAAGAAAGAGAAGAGTTTTTAAATCCGCCATTACCATATTCAAAAGAAGATGTTTTTCCATGGAGATTTAACCGCAGATTATCATTAACAAGAAAACCAATAGTCAAATTCAAGGATAAATATATTATAGGATATAGAACGTTAGCCAATTCAGTTTATTTTCTATTGGACTTAATTAATGAAGGAAAATTGCGTGCATCTTCAAAGAAAATGAAAGATTATGAAGCAAAACGAAATAATATTAAAGGAATGCAATTTAATGAACAGGTATACAATTATCTTTCTACTATTAATCCATTAATAGTAAGAAAGAATGTAAAAAAGATAAATAAAAAATATATTTCTGATGAAAATAATAATACATTAGGAGATATTGATATTTTATATATATCGATTAAGAAAAAAACAATAGGAGTAATTGAAACAAAAAAATTTAACATTTCAAAAAACTATTATGAAATAAGAAATGAATATAAAGAAATGTTTGACCAAAATAATCCAAAATGTTTTTATAATAAACACAAAAGAAGAGTAAAATGGATTGAAGAACATTTATCTGATGTTATTGAAGAATTCAACTTGCCAAAAGGAAATTGGAAAGTTAAGGATATGTTTGTTGTTGATGATTATATAATTAGCAAGAAAGCATTTAATGTCAAAGTAAATATTCATACATTAAGAGACTTAAGTGAAAAAAGCTTATTTTAATTAATACAATGATATCATTAAAAGCAATAATATAACTGATTTATGATATATAAAAACATAAAAAGATATCAAACTATGATTCAGAAAATATCATGTATCATTTATTAAATAAAGTATTAGAAGATTATAAAGATTTAACATTTACATTTAAATATCTTGTAAATATGTTAAAAAAAGACAAAGCATTAGAAACAGAAGAAGAAAGAAAATATGTTTATCACCATAATACTCATATATATTTCTTAATATATAATAAAATAAGTAAAATACCATTATTAGCGGTAGAAGTAGATGGATATAAATATCATAAAAAAGATAATAAACAAAAAGAAAGAGATATATTAAAGAATAATATACTATCTAAATATAATATACCATTAATAAGATTAACTGCTAATGGTAGTAGAGAAGAAAGAATTATCAGAAGTAAATTAGATGAGATAGTTAATAATAAATAATCATATATATATTTTATTATGCGTATTGCATCTATTATATATAAGCTATAGATATATACTAATATTATTTTAGTATGGAGAAATTTGTCTAAATTTGTTGATTAAATAAAAATAATTTGATATACTTAAATTAGTTAAATAAAGACGCTAGTACAGGTCTATTTAATAGATTTTTTGTGCTGGTGTTTTTTTGTTAACTAGAAGTGGGGGATATTTTAATTGCTAACTGACACATCTAACGAAAAATTATAATTGATTTAAGTTAGTAATTATAAGGGCTTGTAACGTATAGAATATTAAAAATAATTCTTGGCAACAGTTTGAGAACAAATTTTTGTTAAAATTGCATAATTATTGCAGACATCTAAGGAAAAAAGTTGTATAATGGAATTATAAATTTCTATACAATTATAGTATAGGATTTTTTTTATAAGGAGGGTACATGGTAGAATTAAAAACATACTTTTGTCAAACATGTTATAAACATGAATATTATGCTAACAAGTTTCAAGATTTATTAACTTGGAGAGCTAGCGACGATGAATTTTGGATCTATGATGAGCAAGATGCAATAGATAAATTTAAAGAGCTTATTCAACCTTATAATACAAATAATCCAATGATAGATACCGTAAATGATAATAATTTTATATATTTATGTAACTATTTAAATGATATGGGTTATTACATAGAAGAATTTCCTAAATTCTTAGAGAGGCCAACAGAAAGATGGGATTTATCATATGATAAGATAAGAAAAAAGATTATCGAAAGAGATGGATATAGTGGTAAAGTGGCATGGGCTGATAGAAGTATCTTCGTCGAAAATCTCAAATTTATAAAAAAAAATAAATATAGAGTGTCTGACAATGCAGCAAAAACTTTAAAAATTGTATCTACGAGAGGCGCTGAGTTTAATAATATGTCATTAGATGAGAAGCTTGAAGCACTTTGTAATAGTATAGAATATCTTTTAAAACCTCATAAAAAAAGTGATAAATTTATTGTTTTAGATTATACAGATACTGAGGGCTGTTTATCAGATGATATAGTAAAAGGTTATAGAAACAAATTAGAATGCTTCAGACATTCTACAAAGGAAGACATTAATAAAAGATTAAATTATACAGATGATCAAAAAGATTTTTTTATAAATTATGGATTAGTAATAATTGATTATATAAATAAAAAAATGATTGATGATAAATAGGAGGTAATATGGCAACTATTAGCAGTATTTATAATTTAAATAAAACACAATTAGAATTAGATTTTGTGAATATTGATATTGAAAAAGATATTCCTTTGTTTATTGATTCAACATTAATTGCAAAATGCAACTCTGATTTTACCGTGACATGTAATGAACTGTTACAAGATTTCTTTTCATATTTAATCGGACTGTTAAAAAACAATATGGATAATAAAGCAAGAATGATCTGTACCAGAATAGGCGAAGTAAACGAAACACATCTTGGACTATCAAAGAATAAGTCAAGAGGTAAAGGTATTGGTCAAAGCGGTACTTTGGATATTTTCACACAATTAAAGAATAGTAAGGCTATCGAATATGGTGTATTAGAAAATATTGAAGATTTGAGAATATTTATTGAAAATATAGACAGGGATAAATTATCAGATTTAATAACAAATATTATCAGAATAAAATTGTTGGAATACACAATTGAACAATGTGAGTTAAATAATATTCCTCTTACTAAAAATGTACCATCAGGGTATTATTGGAATATGGAAACCCACAAATGGGAAAACAAATATATTGATAGGTTGGTAGTAGATAATACACCTGTATTATTAGTACCAAAATCAATTATAAGCTTCTGTGAAACATATACACCATCAAAATATAGACAACATTTTATTTTAAATTTTTTACAAAAGGAAAATATTGAAAACGAAACATCTTTGGTAAAAATTAGAAAAACAACAAAAGAAAGATATGTTACAAAAAAGTCTATTATTGAAAAAGAACCAGTAATGGATAAAAAATATATCTTGGATTTTACAGTTAAACACCCAGAAATTTTTAACGATTTTAAGAGTAAAAACAAGAATACTAATTGTATGAATGGAGAACTATTGACTGAGGTTAATTATGAAGATGTATGTAATTTTATGATAGAAAAATTAAAGTCCATTCCAGTTGGAACAGATAGTGCTTCTGATTATCATAACTTAATGATAGGAATATATGAGTTTTTAACTTATCCAGATTTATCTAATCCACGAAAAGAGGAAAAAATCCATGAGGGAAGAAAAAGAGTTGATATTATTTTTTCTAATATAGCTGAGAATGGTTATTTTGCAGTAATATCAGATAAGATTAAGATGACAAGCCCACAAATAATAATCGAATGCAAAAGTTATAAAAACGATCCACAGAATCCAGAATTAGATCAGTTGCTTGGAAGATTTAGCACAAGAAGAGGACAAATTGGTTTATTATCGTGTAGGACAATTGAAAAATATGATAAATTTATTAATAGTTGTGTAGACACCTATTTAGATGGACATGGTTTAATTTTACCTATAACAGACAACGATATTATTAAGGCATTAAAATGTCGTGAATATGCACATAAAGAATTTTTAAACATACTTCAAGAAAAAACAAATTTAATAGTTTCTAAGACATAAAAATAACCAATGGTGATTAGTCATCGGTTTTATTATCTTAAATCCATCCGTTGAAGGAATAACTTCATTTAAAGTGATTGTAAATAAGAATAAATAAATTTTTAAAATTTCTTCAACTTTTGTATGAATCATTTTAATACAACTTGAGCATTGTTTTGTTTATTAAACAAAAAAATACAAAAGAACGCTTGAAATTATGTAATTGGATTTGTTTAACATCTGCCAATTTATAATTCTTTTTTTCTATTTTTTAACATTCTATTTGTTATTAGAACAGTATCTCCAAACAAATATCAGTCATAATTAAATCATCAAGATTACATCATTGCTTTAAAATAAATTTTAAGTTTTCTCTAGTATCCATATAAAAAAAACATCATTTCGCTTAGATTATAGATATAAATATATCTATGTAAGAATTACCAACTAAATAAATAAATTACATTGTGAGTTATAATCATAATGTAACAATATCATTTAATATTAATTAATGTCAATAGGCTTTGTGAGTTTTAATCACAAAAATATTGTTGAATAATCTGTTTTATGGTAAAATAGTATTAGGAAGTTATGAAGAGGTGTAATTTAATGGATAATAAAACTTTATCTAGCGTAGTAAAAGAAGCTAGAGAAAAGATTAATATATCTCAAAGGGAATTATCAAGAATAACTGGTATAGATAATAATACGATTGCTAAAATTGAAAAAGGCGAAAGAAAGAAACCTAATGTATTATCTTTAAAAAAGTTAAGTTCAGTATTAAATCTATCTTTAGAGATGTTAATGGAACTATGTGAGTATAGTAAAGAAGAAATAGATTCAACAGTTAATAATTCTTATAGTAGTATGGTTATCAAACCTGAAAATGCTCCAATTCTTGTACTGGATGATATAGTTAATCAAATGCAAGATGAACTATATATGAAAATGGTTATTAAAGAATTATTAGATAACTGTGATTTAGAAGAGTTAAATTTTATTTCTAAATTAAATAAAAAGGACAAAACTAGAGTTATCAAAGTAATTAAAAATTATGTTAGAGATAATGAAAAAGAAATAAAAAAACAAAAACAATCTCTTGATGATTTAAAAAAATTACTTACTGAAGAAGAATGATTTTTTAGTTAGTAATGACAATATGACAAGAAATAGAGATATATGGGTATGGTGTAATAAAGGCGTCATTGCTGTCATTGGGAATATAATGTTTGTCTAGCAAGCAATGAATTTGTACTCCCGTACGAAATTCGTATGTGGAAATGCCCAAGTCCTAAAATTATAAAGAAGTGAGGTAAAAAATGAAAAATAGAAAATGTATAGAATTATTTGCAGGTGCCGGGGGTCTTGCTTTAGGTTTAGAGCAAGCAGGATTTGAAGAAGTTGCGCTTATTGAAATAGATAAAACTGCGTGTGAAACTTTAAAATTAAATAGACCTAAATGGAATGTGTTAAATGAAGATATTGTTGAGGTTTCAAAAAGAGATTTGTTAAAGGAATTCAATTTAAAAGAAGGAGAACTTGATTTAATTTCTGGAGGATATCCATGTCAATCATTTAGTTATGCTGGTAAAAAACTTGGTTTAGATGATGTTAGAGGAACAATGTTTTATTATTATGCGGAATTTATAAAACAACTTAAGCCAAAAATGTTTTTTGCAGAAAATGTAAAAGGGTTAACAACACATGATGGTGGAAAGACAATTGAAACTATGATTAATGTTTTTGAAGATTTAGGGTATAAAGTTGAATGGAAAGTTCTAAACGCATGGGATTATGGTGTTGCAGAAAAAAGACAAAGGGTTGTTATCATAGGAATAAGAAAAGATTTAATTGGCAAAGTTAAGTTTGAATATCCTGCTCCTCATGAGTACAAACCTGTATTAAGAGATGTTCTTAAAAATGTTCCTGATTCAGTTGGGGCAAAATATCCTGAAAAGAAAAAGAAAGTATTTGATTTAGTTCCACCAGGTGGCTATTGGAGAGATTTACCAGATGATGTTGCTAAAGAATATATGAAGTCATGTTATTATATGGGTGGCGGAAGAACAGGTATAGCAAGAAGATTGTCGTGGGATGAACCATCTTTAACATTGACTTGTTCCCCAATGATGAAACAAACTGATAGATGTCATCCTGATGAAAGCAGACCATTTACAACAAGAGAATATGCAAGAATACAGTCTTTTCCGGATAGTTGGAATTTTGCAGGAAAAATGAATGATATATACAAGCAAATAGGAAATGCAGTCCCTGTTAATTTAGCAAAATGCGTTGGAGAATCAATAATGAATGCATTAAATGGAGGTGAAATATAATGTGGGATTTAGATTTTATTGATAGAAACGATTTTAAAAAACATGTTTCCGACACTATAAAAACATACGATAATACTTTGAAAGGTATTGATTTACATTCTTTTAATAGTAACATAATTGATCCTATTAAATTAACTTTTGATAGCAAAGTATATAGAAAAACAATTGAAGAAGTAATTGAAAATGAATTGGTAAGACAGAGAGATAAAACAAATACTAATGCCATTGGATATTTTCATCAAAATTTGTTTAAATATATTGATAATTGTGAAGTTCCAAATGTAGGATTTGATGTAATATATACTAGACCTAATGGAAGCAGAGTTTATGTTGAAATGAAAAACAAGCATAATACTATGAATTCTTCTGCTGCTCAGAAAACTTTTTTAAAAATGACAACTCAAATACTTAACGATGACAACTGTGACTGCTATTTAGTAGAAATAATTGCAAAGAGAAGTCAGAATATTGTATGGAATGTTTCTCTTGACTATGAACGTGTTTCAAATGAACATATAAAGAGAGTATCAATAGATAAGTTTTATGAAGAGGTAACAAGAGATAAAGATGCATTTTATAAAATATGCAAACAATTACCAATCATTATAGATGAAATAATTTCAGAAAATAATGAATTCGTAGTTGAAGATGACACTGTAATAAGTGAGTTACGTTCAACAAATCCTGATATTTTAAAATCGTTGTATATGTTAGCTTTTAGTACTTATGAAGGATTTAAAAACGAATGCGAGTAATTACATTAAAACAACCTTGGGCAACATTAGTTGCAGAAGGTTTAAAAAAATATGAATTTAGAAGTTGGAAGTACAGTTATAGAGGTGAATTACTAATTCACGCAGGAAAAGGTATTGATGAAGAAGCAATGAAAAAATTTGAAAATCTTAATCTTAAATATCCTCAATCTAGGATTGTCGCAAAAGTTAGGATTTTAGATTGTATTGAGTTAAATGATGAAATAAATAAAAAAATAATTTCAGAAAATGAACTTGTTTATGGTCATAAATATGATAGAACTGGTTATGCTTGAAAATTAGAGTTAATTGAAAAAATAAATGATGACGAAGAAATATCAGGTAAACAAGGAATATGGAATATTAAAGAATAAAAAGGGCATTAGTTAAACAATTTACTTGATTTTACTATGCTCTTTTTGTATGGATTGGAGGTAAAAATGAATAAATCAAAAATAAATAAGGATAAAAAGGAAATGCTAACATTGTCTCCTAAAATTATATCAAATGAAATAAATGAAAAATACATTAAAAAATTAGATGAATTATTAAATTTAAAAAACTGTAAAAATATTGCTCTTATCGGAAACTATGGTAGTGGGAAAAGTAGTATTATAAAAACATTTTTAGATGAAAAAAAGGAGTATAATGATAAATCGTTAACAGTTACAATTGGTTCTTATATAGTAGATGACGATGTAGTTAGCGAACAAGAAGATAATAAAATATCAACAAAAGAACAAAAATTGGTTAATAGAGTAGAGGAATCAATTTTAAAGCAAATAATATATAGAAAAAAATTTTCAAAGTTTCCTAAATCATCATTAATAAGATACGACAAGGAAACATGGCATAAAAAAATTTTTTTAACATTTATTATTTTATATGTTATTTGGTTTGTCGTTTATTATTTATATAAATACTACAATAAAAGTATTTTATCATTTGGAAAACTATATAATTTTTTTGGTTTAAATGGCATTGTTATGTTGTTAATTTTGATGTTCTTCGTTTTCAAAATTGTTATACTTGTTGTTAATAAGATAAAAATAAATAAAATAAAAGTCAAGGATTGCGAATTAGAATTGCATCATGACACAAAATCTTTATTTAGTAGATATTTATCAGAAATAGTTTATTATTTTCAAATTACTAAATATGATTTGATTATATTTGAAGATTTAGATAGATTTCCACCGGATGTTGCACTAAAAGTAATTCAAGAATTAAAAGAATTAAACACTATACTAAATACTAGTTATGGTATAAAAAAGATAGTATTTGTATATGCAATAAAAGATAATTTGTTTGAAAAGGTTGAGGATAAAAATAAATTTTATGATTATAACCTTTCCGTTTTACCTATATCAACAGCATTTAATTCGGAGTTAAATCTAATTGGCCTTTTAAAAGATCAAAATGTTTATAATGACTTATCAGCAAAAGTTATCGGTGTCGTTTCAAAATATATATTTGATATGAGAACACTAATAAATATAGTAAATGACTATTGTTTATTTAAGGAAGTAACTAATACTAAAAACTACGATAGACTATTTGCAATGGTAGTATTTAAAAATTATTATTATCGAGAATACAATTGGATGTTTTCTGATATAAAGAAAGATGTTATTAAAAATACGTTTATAACTTGTGAAAAAAAAAGAGAAGAATTATTATCTGATTTAGATAAACAAAAAAATGAAATTTTAGAATCAATTGATAAAATTAAGAATGAAATTTTAGATAACAGCAGGCAATTAAAAGAACTACTTTTAGTGCATAATATTTATGCAAATGAAAGCATTAGTTATAACGTAGACTATTATTATTTGAATACAAGTGAACAATATCCAATAACTAAGTTTTTGAGTGACGATTTTGATATAAATTTACTTAAAGAAAATAGTTTTTCATTAAGAAAAAGTAGTGGAAATATAATTTCTGAAGTTGAAGTCTTTAAAGAATTTGGTTCAAAAGAAGAATTTTTAGAAAGATATAATAATTTAAACAATGAAGATAGAATTTTACAATTGGAAACAGAATTAAAAAAAATAAATACTCAGAAAGAGGAAATAAAAACAAAAGGGACTAACGAAGTTTTTCAACAATATTTTATAAAAAATGAATTAAAACTTTCTTCTGATAATAACTTGTTGTATGATTTGATTAAAGAAAATTTCATTACACAAGATTATATGGATTATATAACTTCTCCAGTAGTATTTAAAAATCAAAATAATTCTGAATCGTTGATGTATAGTGATAGTGAATTTTTGATGAATGTTAGACAACAAAAGTATTCGTTTGATATTAAACTAACAGGGTTTCAGACTATATTAGATTTGTTAAAAGATGATTTTGATTCGCCATATGTATTAAATTATGATTTATTTAATTATTTATTAGATAATAAATTAGATTTATATATAGATGAAATGATTTCTCAATATGAAGTTATTGATAATAAGAAATTAATTTTTTTAATTAATTTTTTTAAAAAATATCCTGATAAAATTAATTATATATTTAATAAATTAAAATTAAAAAAATATGATATATGGGAAGCTTTTACAAGTAATTATGATGCATTATCTGATGAAGATGGTAAATATTTATTAACAAATATCCTTTTTCAAATTGATTATATAGAATGCATAAGAGATATTGACTCATTAAGAAAATTTATAGAGGATAAATTTATATCTGGTAATGATAATATAAATGAATTGTTTGAAAATCAAAATGTGCGACAAAATATTTTACATATTACTCCTCGCATTAAAGAAATAATGATATTTAATGAAAATAATTATGATTTTATTTATAAAAATAATTTATATTCATTTAGTATAAAAAATATTTGTAGAATAATTGGTAAAGAGGAAATTAATTTTACTGAATTACAATTAGATTCTAAAAATTATTTGTTATATGAATATATAAAAGAAAATTTAAAAATTTTTTGTGAAGAATATTACATAAATAAGCAAGTGAAGTTTGATATGCCAGATTTAATTAATTGTATCATTAATGATAAGACAATTAAAATTTCTATTAAAAAGATAGTATATGAAAGGGAAATATTTAAATTACGAAGTATAGATAATGTAGAAAAAGAGTTGTATCAGTTGTTAGTAATATATGATCATTTAAATGTAAGTTGGAAAAATATAATTGATTTATATAAAGAAATTGATACAAATTTGTTATTTGAATATACTAACAAAAATCTTAGCAAATTACTTAATAGGGTTATTCCTGCTGAAAATGAAAATAAGAAAAAATCATTTTTTAAAAAATATATTTTATATTTAATAAAAATTGATTTAAAAAACACTGAAAGTATTATTCAATTAAGTAATCCATTATATGAAGAAATTTACGATTTAGACGCTGAGCAATTACAATTATTAATTAAATATAATTGTTTAATGTTTAATAAAAATATTTATAATTTTATTTGTAAAATATTATCAAAAGAAGAAAGATATAAATATATATTAAATGGATTCAATAGCACTAAAACTTTAACAGAAATATTAAATTTATTTTCATTTGAAGACTTGGAAATGTTATTATATGCTGATGATCTAGATAATAATCAAAAAATAGAACTATTATATGGTATTTATAAAAAGGAAAAAAGAAAAGACAGCTCAGAAGCTATTGAAAAATTTATTAATAGATTAAAAATCACATTCAAAGAAAATATAATATATGAGATTTTCAATAATCAAACTATTTATAATGCTATTTTAAGAAAAATTAAGCAAAGAGAAATCTTTAAAATATTTATTGTTGAAGAAGATAAAATTAAGTTTAAATTGTAATAGGGTTTGGGATTAGTCTCACATAAGAATTTCGTATGGGAGTACAAATTCAGTGCTGGCTAGACAATAACATTACTCACAAATATGATTTAAAGCACTACCCAAATTTAGGTAGTGCTTATATTTATGCAACTTTCATTAATTTTAGTGGTTTATTTTTAGTGATTTCAAGGTTATATTTTATTTTTAAAATTAGTTCTATTTCAGGTATTAATTCATCAACATTACAGCTAACATTAAATATATCTAGTGCTGAATTAATGTGATTGATTAATGGACAATCTGATAAACAATTTCTACTATATCCATTTGCTAAATAAAATGCTACAGCATCTGGTATTATAAATTTAATAAGATATTCATTGTAATTGTTGTAGAATGGTAGTAATATTTCTTCAAATTCTTTATCTGTAATATCTTCTTTACCTTTAATCATATTTTATCTCCATAAATAATTTCCTTTAAAACAATTTCTTCAGCAGTGTTTTTACAATTATTCATTTTTTGAATCCATAGTAATTGATTTTCGGATTTCAATTTTTCTGTAATTGATACATCTGATTTTATTAAGCTATTAACTATGTTATTGATTCTATCTTCAGCTATTATACTGACTGAAAAAAGATGCTCATTTAATTTATCTTTCATAAGTAATTCTTGATATAATGCTTTCTTATTACTTTTTAAGTATTCTAATCTTAATAATCCATATTTATTTAAAGGTTTATTTTCTTTTTCGGTAGGTTCTAAATTTGGTAATAAATAATCACCACATTTTGTATAAGTTATATTCATAATATTTATCCTTTCATTTCTATGAAGAATTAATAATAGTATTATCAATTTTAGGTACCCATTTAGGTACTCAAATTGTAAAATTTGATAATTATATTTAAAATTTTGTAATTAGTTATAATTTATAAATGCTTATAATATAAGAATTTTAACTAGTAATAATTTATTTTGCGTGTGATATATTTTTGCCCCCCTGAAGAGAGCAGCTATTTACGAAATATCAAAAAGACTTACCCACATCATAATGATGTACTAAGTCTTTTTCTTCTACATTACAAACTTGTAATATAAAATTCATCAATATAATGATATAATATAACTATAGAAAGAAGGAAATATAATATATGAAAAAGATAATGATAATTGAAGATGATACTATAATATCTAAAGAATTATATGAACTACTAGTAAACGCTGGCTATGAAGCATTAATACTAAAAGACTTCTCAAATGCCAAAGAAGAAATATTAAAAAGTAATATAGACCTAATTCTTTTAGATATAAATATACCATATCAAAATGGTGAGCAGTTACTTAAAGAAATAAGGAAAGAAACAAATATCCCAGTAATAATGGTAACCTCAAGAGCAAATGAAACCGATGAAATATTATCAATCTCTTATGGAGCAGACGATTACATAACCAAGCCTTATAGCCCAACCATTCTATTACTAAGAATACAAAATATCTTCAAAAGATTAGATAATAGTACTGAAGTACTGAAATATAAAGATTTAGAAGTCTCGCCATCACGAGGTATCTTATCTGGTAATAACAAAGAATTAGAACTAACCAAAAATGAAATGCTAATCTTTCAGCACTTATTAAATAACCAAAACAGAATTGTATCAAGAGATGAACTAATGACCATTCTTTGGAATAATGAAGAATACATAAATGATAATGCTCTAACCGTAAATATAAGTAGATTAAGAAGTAAACTAGAGGACTTTGGTTATCCAAATGCCATAGAAACAAGAAAAGGACAAGGATATATACTATTATGAAATTAACAAACTATCTAAAAGATAAAATAACCATAATCATTATAACTATCATATCAATAATTCTAATAATCCTATTAGACATAGCCTTCAAAGTACCAGAGGGACTAATAATAGTAACCATAGTATTACTACTATTAACACTAATCATAGCCCTTTTAATATCATATTTCCAAAAAAGAACCTTCTATAACACCCTCATAACCAATACCAAAAATCTAGATAAAAAATACCTAGTCCTAGAAACCATACCAAAACCAAATACTTACGAAGAAGAACTAATATATAACATCATGTGCGACATCAACAAATCAATGATTGAAAATGTCAGTAGTTACATAAATAGCACCAAAGACTTCAAAGATTATATTGAGATGTGGATACACGAAGTAAAAATACCAATATCAAGTCTAATACTTATGACCCATAATCATAAAAACCAAGTACCAAAAGAATACATTGAAGAAATAAAAAGACTAGATAACTACATCGACCAAATCCTCTATTATGTAAGAAGTAACTATACCAGTGAAGACTTTATCTTCAAAAAAGTAAAACTAGAAAAAATAATCTCATCGGTAGCCCTTAAAAATAAAGATGACCTCTTAGAAAATAAAATTGACCTAATCGTCGATATAAAAAATACCGAAGTCTATACCGATACCAAATGGTTAGAATTCATTTTAAATCAAATTATCAATAACAGTATTAAATACAAAAAAGATGTGCCAAACTCCTATATCCAAATAAAGACCCATGAAGATAATAATCAAATAACCTTATTTATCAAAGATAACGGTATTGGCATACCAAAAAGTGATATCCCTAATGTTTTCAAAAAATCATTTACCGGTACTAATGGCAGAGATAAAATCAAATCAACAGGCATGGGTCTATACATAGCCAAAAAATTATGTACCAAACTAGGCCATAAAATAGAGATAGAATCTGAAGAAAAAGAATATACCATTGTCAAAATAACCTTTGGTAAAAATAAACTTTATCATCCAGAAGACTAACCTTACAAAAAAGTAATATACTGTAATATTAAAATTACGACAAATATCCTATTATCTAGTATTATTAATTACGAAAGGAAGGAAAATAATATGGAAAATATACTAAAAATAGAAAATATTGAAAAATACTATGGAAGTAAATCAAGTTTAACTAAAGCCATAGATAACATATCATTTGAAGTAGAAAAAGGAGAGTTTGTCGCTATCATGGGTTCTTCAGGTTCAGGTAAAACAACATTACTAAACTGCATATCCACAATTGATAAAGTAACCGCCGGACATATTTTTGTAGGAGAAATTGACATAACAAAACTAAAAGGAAATGATTTAAACAAGTTTAGAAGAGAAGACTTAGGTTTCATCTTTCAAGACTTCAATTTATTAGATACCTTAACAGCCTATGAAAATATAGCACTAGCCTTATCAATTCAAAATGTAAGTTCCAAAGAAATAGATAAAAGAATAAAAAAAGTAGCAAGAGAACTAGATATCGAATCAGTACTAAAAAAATATCCTTACCAAATGAGTGGAGGACAAAAACAAAGAGTAGCAGCAGCCCGTGCAATAATAACAAATCCATGCTTAGTACTCGCAGACGAACCAACCGGAGCCCTAGACTCTAAGTCATCAAAAATGCTTCTAGAAAAACTAACATACTTAAATAATAACCTAGGAGCCACTATTCTAATGGTAACTCATGACGCTTATGCCGCAAGTTACGCTACTAGAATAATCTTC
>ERZ773148.1709-NODE-1709-length-17935-cov-4.925839_pt1 | contig 17935 bp, 15 predicted proteins | sample MGYA00580846_ERZ773148 | MGnify/ENA primary metagenome ERZ773148 (study PRJEB29015, sample SAMEA2737879) | human gut metagenome | biome: human gut; feature: human-associated habitat; material: faeces | place: China | collected 2012 ... | reverse complement strand
CTCTTCCCTGCCTTGGCAGCACTGGCCTCTTGTTGTGAAGGGACTACGGTGCTGACCGGCACACGACGCCTCACATTTAAAGAGAGTAATCGGGCGGAGACTATCGCCGAGGTATTCGGACGCATGGGGATCCACATCGACCTCTCCCAAGAGAACAAGATGCTCATCACCGGAGGTCCCATCGCCAGCACCCGAATCCACAGCCACAATGATCACCGAATCGCTATGGCTGCAGCTGTGGCTGCTTTGCGCAGCGATGGCCACATCATCATTGAAGGTGCGGACGCTGTCGATAAATCCTACCCGGACTTTTGGAAGGATCTCGAATCCTTGCGCTGCAAAGAGTAGTTGACAAAAGCAATTGTCTTCATTCCAGCGCATTTTTGATTCAACTGCATAACAAAAACAACGCACAACCAAACACACAAGCAATCACCTCAGTAACAGCCGAAAACTCAATAAATAATCCGGTAATATAATTGACCGATATAATAAAGTTCCTGTCTGCAGAGTTTCATTGATAAGAAACTTTGAATCAGTAAGAGGTAGAGACTTTTAAGGACTTGAAAAGTTGAGAAGTTGTGATTGGTGAAAGGCTGAAAGGCTGAAAGGTTGAAAGGTTGAGAAGTGGAAAATATTGAGCATGTTGCGAGGTTGCGATTGTGTTAGGTGGTGAATGAATTTCGAGGCGGTGAATTTCGAGGCATCGGAAGATTGTAGGACAAACGAAAAGTTTAACATACCCCTCTAACCCTTTAGAGTACACACAAGCCTCAAGACAAGATAGAGAATTGAAGCAACAGGCCGTAAGGCCAGAACCATATAAACTGCATACGATGAACAGTTTTGGCAGGTTATTCCGCATCTCCATTTTCGGAGAGTCGCACGGCGAAATGGTCGGTGTAACACTTGACGGTGTTCCAGCTGGAATTCCGCTCAACGAAGAGAGCTTTGCCGCCGATTTGGCACGCCGCAAAAGCGGTAAACGTGGCACCACACCCCGCAAAGAGAGTGACGCCCCACATCTCGTCAGCGGTGTTTTCAACGGATTTACAACCGGAGCCCCTTTGACCGTGGTCTTTTACAATGAAAACACCCTGTCAGGAGATTACCGCAATTTGGTCACCCACCCCCGCCCTTCACATGCGGACTGGGTCGCCATGCAGAAGTACAAAGGGTTTGCAGATTATCGCGGAGGTGGACACTTTTCGGGACGCCTGACACTCGGCCTGGTTACGGCTGGCGTAGTGGCCAAACTGATCCTCAACACGCTTTTCCCGCAGCAGGTCAACATCCAAAGCTCCCTGAACGAGGTGGGCGGATGCAACGATCCTGAAAAATTTGCCGAAATCATCGAACAGGCACTTCGCTCACAAGACTCAGTAGGAGGAATTATCGAATGTACCGCAACCGGTCTGCCCGCCGGAATCGGAGAGCCCTTCTTCGATTCGGTGGAAAGCGTAATGAGCCACCTGCTATACGCCATTCCGGCTGTTAAAGGGGTGGAGTTCGGACTGGGCTTCGGCTCGGCAAAACTGCGCGGCAGCGAAAACAACGACCCAATCGCAGCCCCTGACGGCCGGACCGTTACCAACCATGCAGGTGGCATTGTCGGTGGAATTACCAACGGTAATCCAATCGTCGTTCGGGTCGCCATCAAACCTACCGCCAGCATCTCAACACCCCAAATCACCCTGAATACAGAAACCGGAACTCCCGAAAAACTGATCATCAAAGGGCGACATGATGCATGCATCGCTATGCGAGCTGGAGTTGTGGTCGAAGCAGCCGTCGCAGCAGCCCTGTGTGACCTGGCTCTGGTTGCTAAGTCTCAGGGATTGTAAAGATATAGGCGCGAGGTTTGGTATATCCGCCAAAAATATATACATTTGTGCTCCATTTTTTCGATAGACGAGTGGACATTTTGAAACAATATACACTCCCTCACAAGGGGTTAAGCATTGGAAATCACCACTTTGAATTCCAAGTGGATGACCATTTTTTCGATGCGTTCGAGGGCTCGGAAATACACCGTGGCTCCGCAAATGTACAAATCGATCTGACAAAATCAGAACGATTGCTCACTCTTGTGTTCAAAATCGACGGCCAGGTCGAAGTGACCTGCGATCGCTGCCTCGACGAATTCATGATGCCCGTGCATTATGAAGGAACGCTGCAGGTGCGATTCTCGGAAACCGAAAAAGAGAGCGACGGCGATGTGATGTGGCTAAGCCCCAATGAAACGGAACTTCCGTTGGGGCAATATATTTATGAAAGTATATCACTGAGCCTGCCCTACCGCAAAATACACCCGGAAGATGCAAATGGCAATAGCCTCTGCAACCCGGATATGTTATCGCGGTTCAAAATTGTGAGCGAAGAAGAGTTCGACCGCTTCGTGCAACAAAGCGCACAAGAGGCCCAAAACGATAACCAAACGGCCGAAACAAGCGGCAAGTCCCCTTGGAGCGAACTCGAAAAGCTCAAACAAAAATTGGAACAAGAACAACTTGATAAGAAACAATAAGAGTTATATCATAAAAACATTCCCAAAATGGCACATCCTAAGCATAAAGTCTCTAGTACGAGACGTGACAAGAGAAGAACTCACTACACAGCAGCCGTTCCTACTTTGGCAACCTGCTCAAACTGCGGAGCAACCGTTCTCTACCATCGTGTATGCCCCGAATGCGGCTATTACCGTGGCCGTGTAGCGATCGAGAAAAAAGCTGAATAAACGAACCGACTCCCCATTAAGCTACAATGACTATGATCAGAATAGGAATTGATGCAATGGGCGGAGACTTTGCCCCGCAGGCTGTCGTGCTCGGAGCTATCCAAGCTGCACGCCAACTGGCGGAAGGCAGTCGGATCGTTCTCTTCGGCGACAAAGCTCGTATCGAAGAAATCCTCTCTCAAGAGAATTGTCCCACTGATACCTTCGATATCGTCCCTACGAGCGAAGTGATCGAAATGGGAGACAATCCGACACAGGCTTTCTCGAAAAAACCCGATTCGAGTATCGTAGTCGGATTCCGATACCTGCTCGAGGGTAAAATCGACGGCTTTGCAAGTGCCGGCAGCACCGGAGCAATGATGGTGGGCTGTATGTACACCGTCAAACAAATCGACGGTGTGATCCGCCCGGCTATCTCTGTCCTTGCCCCTACAATCGACAACAGCCAAGTCCTGTTGCTCGATGTGGGTCTGAATGTCGATTGTAAACCCGATGTACTCTACCAGTACGGTATTATCGGTAGCACGTTCGCCAAAGGCGTGATGAACAAAACAAACCCACGCGTGGCACTGCTCAATATCGGCGAAGAGAAAGAAAAGGGCAACCTCCAGACCAAAGCAACCTATGAGTTGATGGAGAATACCTCCGAATTCAACTTCGTCGGCAATGTCGAAGCGAAACATGTCTTCGACGGTACTGTCGCCGATGTGGTGGTCTGTGACGGTTTTGTCGGCAACACCCTCCTCAAAGTGATGGAAGGCATGTACGAACTTGCCCGCCAACAAGGACTGTTGCACGACAACTACTTCACCAAACTCAATTATGAAAACGTTGGTGGAACTCCCGTATTGGGTATCAACTCCACCGTAATCATCGGACACGGTTGTTCAAACCCAAACGCCATCGCCAATATGGTTCTCCAAACTGAAAAAACCATCAAGGCAGGCGTGGCAGCCAAACTCCGGGAAATTTTCAACAAATGACGACCAAAACTACCGCAGCGATTACAGGCGTAGGCGCCTACCTGCCCGACTATATCCTCGACAACATTGAGTTGAGCCATATGGTAGACACCTCCGATGAGTGGATCATGTCGCGCATCGGCATCAAAACCCGTCACATCCTCAAAGGCGAAGGACTCGGAACCTCTTACATGGGTGAACGTGCGGCGAAAGATCTGCTGGAAAAAACCGGAACAGATCCGATGGATATCGATGCCGTTATCTGCGCTACCGTTACTCCGGATATGTTCTTCCCCTCAACGGCAAACCTGATCGCTTACATAGCCGGAATGAAAAAAGCATTCGGATTTGACCTCTCCGCAGCTTGTAGTGGATTCCTGTTCGCTCTGAACACTGCATCCAAAATGATTGAAGCTGGCCCCTACAAAAAGATCGTCGTAGTCGGTGCCGACAAAATGTCTTCAATCATCAACTATGCAGACCGCACGACCTGCCCGATCTTCGGTGACGGTGCCGCTGCTGTACTGCTCGAGCCTTCAACCGAAGGTGTCGGCGTTTTGGATGCTATTTTGCATTCAGATGCATCAGGAGCACAGCACTTGCACATGAAAGCTGGTGGTTCGGTACATCCCGCTACCCACGAAACCGTAGATAACGGATGGCACTACGTATATCAGGAGGGACAACCCGTATTTAAAGCTGCTGTTTCGAATATGGCTGATACCTCTGTCGAGATCATGGAACGCAACCACCTCTCAGCAGACGATATTCGCTATTTGGTACCTCACCAGGCCAACCTGCGTATCATCAGCGCAACTGCAAACCGCATGGGTCTGCCTCCAGAAAAGTGCATGATCAACATCGACAAGTTCGGTAACACTACCGCTGCAACTATTCCGCTCTGCTTGTGGGATTACGAATCTCGTCTCCGCAAGGGTGACAACTTGATCCTTTCGGCATTTGGTGGTGGTTACACCTGGGGCGCCATTTACGTAAAATGGGCCTACAACGGCGGTGATTTCACGAAATAGGTCGCAACTATAAGATCGGACCTGCAAAAGGAGTTGACTGCTTTTCCGGCGTAAAAAGGGGTGCTCATCCCTATTCTTGAATACGACGGGATAAGCATTGCAAAAGATCCTTGTCCGTACAAACATGGAGGTTCTATAGTTCAAGGGATAGAACGGAAGTTTCCTAAACTTTAAATGCAGGTTCGAGTCCTGCTAGAACCACAAGCGTAAAACGCGCTAAATCATTGAGGATTTGCATTATTGCAAATCCTTTTTTATTTTTACCTATACACATAAAGTGCGTACATTTTATACCAAATGTTTATACATTGTTTATACATAATATGGCTACTTTCACATACGAAATCTCTAAGCACCGGAAAAGAAAGGATGGAACTATGGGCGTCGCTATCCGAATCACCCACAAAAGAACCATCCGTAGAATGAACACCGGAATCTATGTCTCTGCGACCGATCTGACAAAAAGCCTAAAACTGAAAAATCAAATCCTCATCGATCAACTTACAGATATGATTCGGGAACTCAGAACGCAATTCAACACCTTGGGAATAGCGGCTGAGCAGATGAGCGCCGATGAGGTCGTCCAATATATCAAACAGGCCATCGAACAGAAAGATGGTTTCTTCATCCGCGGGGAGGGCGGCTACATGGAGGCCTCGAACCGTTACTTTGAGCGGACACGCGAGATCACCGACGCCTTAGGAGAGGCGGCACAGCGCTACATGGGCATCTCCGGCAAGAATATGGGTCAACGATGGCTCCGAGCCCAAGCCCAGGCACGCCGCAGCCCTCTCACCTTCTCTCTGCAGCTCAACGACGGCAGCCAACCGCAGGTGATCTCCGCCACGCAGGCGCTCTACCTGCGGGCCTTGGAGAAGCAGACGGACGGGCAGGTCAAGCTGCGCGCCATGGGCATCTCCGAGGAGGTGATGGAGCAGATCAGCCAAACCCTGCAACAGGAGGCGCCCGAGATGGTTGCCTTAGCCGACTGGGTACAGGAGCAGCTGCTGCCCTCCCTCCGGGTGAGCTACAACGCCACCCACCTGCGGCTGTTCGGCACCCAGATGCGCGAGGTGGCCCACTACTTCCCGATCAGCATCAACAAGAGGGAGACCTACCGGGAGAACGACGGCACCGAGCACGAGCAGACCCTACCCACCACAACCACCGGAAGTATCATCTCCCGCAAGCCCAACACCACAGCCATCGACTGGAACATGGACTTCTTCGAGGTGCTCGACCGCCACATCCAGCAGATGGAGCACTGGAACGCCTACTCCGAGGTGGTGCAGAACATGAATAGGCTCACCAGCAACACCCTCTTCAAGAAGAGCTTGGAATACAAGAACCCCGGCGAGGCGCGCAAGTTTATGGATGCGGCACGGGTGGCGGCCGAGCAATACCGCATCCAGGTGTTAGACCACGAGAGCGTCATTGTCAAGCTGAGCCAGGCGGCGGCCTCCTCGAAGATCAACTTCCGGGGGTGGACAGCCATCAAGCAGATAGCCTCCTCCCCGGCCTTTGTGGCGTACAGTGCCGATCCGCAGTTCTGGCCACGCTGAGCAAACATGTAGCCACCCTTCCGGCGACGCTGCTGGGCAGGGGAGATTACAGCTGGGCCAAAGCGAACCTGCCCGACTTCCGGCGACGTGTGCAGGGGGGCACCGCCGGGAATGATGCCTTGGAGCGGGAGAGCTTCAGCATCGTGCGGAAGCTCTCAAAGGATCCCCGCAGTCCCCTCTCCTACGGGATGTGGGCCAACGCGCACATGGATGCGGTGGTCTGCGCCATGGGGGCCAAGGCGGTCTATGAGTATCAGCTCAACCGCCACAAACGGCGGGGGCTCTCCGAGAGCGAAGCGCAGCGGGCAGCCCGCAGAGATGCCGAGCTCTCGTACAACCTCTCCCAGCAATCCGCCTTAGGGGTGAACCTCTCGCCCATGCAGCGCAGCCGGAACTTCTTCAGCGTGATCTTCTCCACATTCCAGAATGCGCAGTTCCTCTACGGGTAAGTGACAAGCTTGTTCGTCAGGCATTTGAATATCCGGGAGCTGACCCGCAGCACGGAGCTCGAGACCGAGGCACTCTACCAGCGCTACCGCACACAGGGCATGGAGAGCGCACAGGCCCGACGGGCAGCCCTCAAGGATGTGTCACTGGCCAAGCGCACCTCCGTGGTCAGAATCCTGACCTACGGCTGGGGCTTGCAGCTGCTGTGGGTGGCCATGTCGAACGCCCTGCCCTACATCTTCGGCGGGGATGACGACAACAAAAATCTGTGGGTGGAGTCGGCCAAAAATCCGGCGGTATGGATTGGGCCTCTGCAGGGGCTCTTTGGTGGGGGCAACCTGACCTCCATCGCCGAGGGGTACCCCTTCGGTGGGCCGATGCTGTTCGAGGATATCAGCCGCTTCTGGCGTAACTACGGGGAGGCGGCCCAGAGCCAGGGCATATTCAGCTGGGAGACGGCAGGAGTCACCTTGGACCTGCTCACGGAGTTCTCCCTCTCCCAGAATAGCGAGACCTTCATGAACCTGTACAACGGCGTCCAGGCCTTCATCGATGGGCACTCCACGGCGGGGCTCCTGCAGCTGATCAATGCCCCACGATCGCAGATCAAAAATATCCTGCTGCAAAGAGGCGAACACGAGTCCCTAATGCAGTATGCCGAACGGATCAACAACCTGCAGGAGCTGTTCCGGGCCATAGATCGCTCTGCGCAGGGTGCCCAGGGCACCTCCTATCCGCTCTACGAGGAGTTGGAGCAAGCAAATTAACATATAAACAGAACCAACCGATTCTGCATCACACTTTTGTAAAAAAGGTTACGCAATGGCACAACAAAGACGGATCATCCCCAAATCAAAACTGACCACCCATACCCAAATCGACTCGGTGAAGCGAGAGCAGAAACGCGGAGTGCGGCTCAACTTCGATATCATCCTGCGGGCCCAACGCTGCTGGGACAACTTAGAGAAGTTTCGCAAGGATCGTGAGCGGTGCAAGCGCTACACCTATGGTGATCAGTGGGGGGATGTGATCAAATATGACGGCAAGAAGATGACTGAGGAGGAGTACATCATCTCGCAGGGCAACATCCCCCTCAAAAACAACCTGATCCGACGGTTGGTTCGCTCCGTCATGGGGGCCTACCGAGGGCAATCCAAGGAGCCGACCTGCTCGGCCCGGGACCGCTCCGAGCAGCAGCTCAGCGAGATGATGAGCATCACGCTGCAGTACAACTGGCAGCTGAACCGCATGTCGGAGATCAATAGCCGCACCTTCGAAGAGTTCCTGATCAGCGGAGCCGCCTTTCATAAGGAGAGCTTCGGGTGGCGAGATAACAAGATGGACTGCTGGACCGACATCATTAGCCCCAACCACATCTTTTTTGATGGTGCCATGCACGATGTGCGCCACTGGGACTGCTCGCTGATCGGCGAGATTCACGACATCACCTTCGGGGAGCTGTGCAGCACCTTCGCCAAGTCCCAGGAGGACTACGACCAGCTGCGGCACATCTACACCAATGCCGCCAATATGGACTACCTGGAGAATTACGCCAACCAGTTCGGCCATTACCGGCTCGCGAACATCGACTTTCTCCACCCCTACGACACCACCCTCTGCCGGGTGATCGAGGTGTGGACCCGCGAGCAGAAAGCACGCCTGCGCTGCCATGACTACCTCAACGGCGACTACTACAAAGACGAGGTGAGCAACCTCGATAACATCAAGGCGGAGAACGCCTCACGCCTGCAGGATGGCCGGGCGGCAGGCATCGCCGACGACGACATCCCGCTGATCGAATACGAATGGTTTATCGACAACTACTGGTACTACCGCTACCTGACCCCCTTCGGGCATATCCTGCGTGAAGGAGAGACCCCCTACGCACACGGGAGCCACCCCTACGTCATCAAGCTGTACCCCTTTATCGACGGCGAGATCCACAGCTTCGTCGGCGACGTGATCGATCAGCAACGCTACGTCAACCGGCTGATCACCCTGACCGACTGGGTGATTCGGGCCAGCGCAAAAGGGGTGCTGATGTTTCCGGAGGATCTCATCCCGGACGACATGCGCATGGAAGATATCGCCGAGGAGTGGGCCAAGTTCAATGGCGTGATCGTCTATAAGCCCAAACCCGGCGTACCGGCACCCCAGCAGATCGCCAACAACTCGACAAATGTCGGGATGAAAGATCTGTTGCAGCTGCAGATTCAACTCATGGAGGAGGTCTCCGGAGTTCACGGCCCCCTGCAAGGGAAGCAGGGCTTTAGCGGCATGTCGGCAGCCCTGTACAATCAACAGACCCAGAATGCCACCACCTCGCTGCTGGACCTGTTGGAATCCTTCGACAGCTTCATCATTGAAGGGGCCTACAAAAAGGTGAAAAACATTCAACAGTTCTACACCCAAAAGCGTTACATCAACATTGCAGGCCGCAAGTTGGCAGAAGCCGTCGAGTATGATCCGGAGAAGGTTCAGGACACGGAGTTTGACATGTCGATCAGTGAGAGCACCTCTTCGCCCATCTACCGCATGTTGGGCAACGACTTCCTGTTAGAGATCTGGAAGGCAGGACAGATCAGCGTCGAGCAGCTGTTGGAAAATGGCAGCTTCCCATTTGCAGATCAGCTCCTGCAGAGCATCCGTGCCCAACGCGAGCAGATGGAACAAGAACAGATGCAAGCTCCTACCCCGCAAATGATCAAACAATAAATATTGTTTGATCATTGTGTCCTAAAATGGGGTGAGCATGTACCACTACTTCAGCAAGTGAAAGACCGAGGGCGTCATTGAGGCCCCCTTGATAAACTATGTTTCCAAGCGCGCATCAGGTCCGATCGAGAAGAGAGGCCCAGCCTGAGTATCATCGACGCTCAAAGTGTCACACCTTCGCATTATGTGGATACAGATAGAGGGCTGGCCGGGAACAAGAAAATCAAGGAGCGAAAATAGCATGTAGTTGTTGATCCCAAAGTTTTTGTTTTCTTTGTAAAATCACACCAATTCATGGGAAAGTGAGTAACTGAAAGTCAGCAATAATTATATAAACATCAATGAAACAACTCGTAAATCTGCTATTAGGAGGCTTGCTGCTGACGTTTTCTTTAACAACTCAAGCACAGGATATTTATCACAAAGGTTGGATAGATTTCAATAAGAACGGTGTCAAGGATATTTATGAAGATCCTTCTCAGCCTGTTGAAAAGAGGGTTGAAAACCTGTTGCAACAGATGAATATCAATGAAAAGACTTGTCAGTTGGCAACGCTCTATGGGTATGGACGAGTATTGAAGGATTCTCTGCCTACAGAAAACTGGAAAAATGAAATTTGGAAAGATGGTATAGCCAATATTGACGAGATGCTCAATGGCGTTGGGGAAAAGTCAAAGTTGGTAGAGCCGATGCTATATCCCTTCAGTAATCATGCTGAGGCCATTAATAAAATTCAAAAATGGTTTGTAGAAGAGACCAGACTGGGTATTCCGGTAGATTTCAGCAATGAAGGCATTCACGGTCTTAATCATACCAAAGCGACCCCCTTGCCTGCCCCTATAGCAATAGGAAGCACATGGAATAAGGATCTGGTATATAGAGCAGGAGTGATCGTGGGCCAGGAGGCTAAGGCTTTGGGATACACCAATGTGTATGCTCCTATTTTGGATGTGGTTCGGGATCAAAGATGGGGTCGAACGTTAGAATGTTATGGAGAAGATCCTTACCTGGTTGCAACGTTGGGTATAGAGATGGTTGATGGAATACAGTCGCAGGGAGTTGGCTCTACACTGAAACACTTTGCTGTATATAGCATTCCTAAAGGTGGAAGAGACGGTAATTGCAGAACAGACCCGCATGTTACTCCAAGAGAGATGCATCAGATTCATTTATATCCTTTCAAGAAAGTAATCAAGCAAACGCATCCAATGGGAGTAATGAGTAGTTATAATGACTGGGATGGTGTGCCTATATCGGCAAGCTACTATTTCCTGACTGAACTTTTGAGAGAGGAATATGGTTTCGACGGGTATGTAGTGAGCGACAGTGAGGCTGTAGAGTATGTGCATACTAAACACCGTGTGGCAGAAACATACGATGAAGCTGTGCGTCAGGTTTTGGAAGCCGGATTGAACGTCAGAACTCATTTCACTCCGCCTTCTGATTTTATTGAGCCTATCCGTCGTCTGCTGGACGAAAAGAAAATTTCTATGGCTACAATAGACAAGCGTGTGGCCGAAGTGTTGAGTGTCAAATTCCGTCTGGGACTTTTTGATCATCCTTATATTGAAAACGTTAAGGAAGCCGATAAAGTCGGAGGCGTAAACCGCAATATGGATTTCGTAAAGCAGATACAGCGGGAATCACTTGTTCTGCTTAAAAATGAGGAAAATCTTTTACCCCTTGACAAAAAGAAGATAAAAAAAGTGCTTGTAACAGGGCCGCTTGCTGATGAAAATAATTTTATGGAAAGCCGTTACGGCCCTAACAGATTAGAGAAAGTTACAGTGCTGCAAGGCTTGCGTAACTATCTCAAAGGCATTGCAGAGGTAGATTATGCCAAAGGTTGTGATGTCATAAATCAAGGATGGCCCTCAACTGAAATTCTGCCTGAGCCTCTTTCAGATACAGAAAAGTCAGACATCCGTAATGCGGTTGATAAAGCGTTGAATTGTGATGTCATTATAGCTGTATTAGGAGAGGATGAATATAGGACAGGTGAAAGCCGTTCACGTACCTCACTGGATTTGCCGGGGCGTCAGCAGGAATTACTCGAAGCGTTGCATGCAACAGGAAAGCCTGTTGTGGTGGTATTGATTAACGGACAGCCGCTGACCATTAACTGGGCAGATAAACACATCCCTGCAATTCTTGAAACATGGTTCCCAAGCTGTCAGGGAGGAACAATCATAGCCGAAACACTGTTTGGAGATTATAATCCGGGGGGAAAACTGACTGTCACTTTCCCCAAATCAGTCGGTCAGATTGAATTGAACTTTCCATTCAAGCCAGGTTCGCATGGAACTCAACCACAATCAGGTCCTAATGGGTCTGGTTCTACGCGTGTAATGGGTGAGCTATATCCATTTGGCCATGGACTTAGTTACACAAGTTTTGAATATTCAGATCTAAAGGTCACCCCTCTTGAACAGAAGACACAGGGAAATTATACCATAACTTTCAATCTCACAAATACCGGAAAACGTCAAGGAGATGAAGTAGTTCAGCTTTATGTATGCGACAAATATAGCAGTGTCGTTGCATATAATTCCGTGTTGCGTGGTTTCGAGCGTATATCATTAGATCCGGGAGAAACTAAACGAGTGACGTTTGAACTTACTCCTGAGGATTTACAGTTGCTCGACCGTAATATGCAATGGACTGTAGAACCTGGTGAATTTGAATTTATGATCGGCTCATCAAGTAAAGATATTAAGTTGAGACAGACTGTAAAGGCATTGTAATAACCTAATTTCCGCAAGTAAACATAACTCTTACATAAGACGTGGAGCTTCAAATTCCAACCAGCGTTTTATAAACATTATTAAATATCGAAATTCATTAGTGTCCGGAGCAAAGATCCGGACTTTTTTTTTAAACCAATTTAAAATTCAACAAGTTACAAGGAAATTTATTTTCCGATTACAACTCACATGTTTACAGAATAGCTTGCAAACCAGGTTCTTACCGACCATGAAGAAAGGCAAACTGCATTATTTGTATTGCTGGAGGTTTGGTACTTGTGAACCTAAAGAGGTGCTTATGTTACCATCGTAATAAACTGTAAATCAATAATTAAACTAACAAAATCCAAATAAGCACATTTCAATATGTCTATTTGGCAATACATCTTCAATCACAATCAAAGGCCATATAGACTTTTAGTTTGGTTTATTGTATTCTCACCTACAATATAAGCATAGCACGCAACTGGTATAAAGTGAAGTTACTTCCCATTTGCAGATCAGCTCCTGCAGAGCATCCGTGCCCAACGCGAGCAGATGGAACAAGAACAGATGCAAACGCAGGGACAACCACCCCTCACTGGACAGCCGCAAAAATCAGCAAACCGAACGTCTGCCCTCCTGCTACTACACACATCTCGATGGATAAGTTTATACCTATGGGCATTAATACACTCTACGTACAACTGCGCTCACCAAAGGGAAATCAATGATCACCCCATTTTGCAAACTCACCATTACCCCAGGTTCACATCCAAACGCAGTGTAATTCCCAACGCTTCTGCGATACGAATAAACGAAGAGAGCTGCAAATCGGTTTCTCCTTTCTCAATACGATTGATGTATGTACGTTCACGTCCAATACGTTCAGCAAGTTCCTTTTGTGTCATGCCGAGTTCCTTGCGTCGCTCTCGCAATATTTCGCCATAATACCAAGCCCGAGCCTTTGCATCGAACTCTGCCCGTTCCGGAGTGCCGATCTCGCCAACCTCTTGGGCAAGTACCGTTTCTGCCCTTACAAACCCTGACTTCTTACTAAAATCCGTTTGCCGGAGTTTTTGCAATTCCTCAGCTGTTAATCGGTTATTTGTCGTACTCATAACAATTTCCTTAAAATGTTAATTGCTTTTGCAACCTCTTTATCATAATCCTTTGTACTTTTCTTTACAAAGCCATTCAGCAGAATAACACACGTTGCGAGGTTGATATTTTCATTGTTCGCCGAAAATAGGATGACCCGAACTTCATTCTCAACCGAAATACGCAACTCGTAAAAATCTGTGTTCGTTAATTTTTTCACAAACTTGGTCGGTATCGGATACAATGTTTCCAAAATTGACACCGCATAACGCAGTTTTTCACGAGTACGAGGACTTGAACTTTGTTCAAACTCAATATATTCAGGCGATAATACCAAATCTCGTTTCATCTAAACTATTATTTCCACCTTACAAAGGTAACTAATTAGTTACATTTTAGCAAATATTTTCCTTGATATATAACCCAAGTTACACCTCTCAAATGGCGGGAAGCGTATATCTCAAAATACACAGGAGTATCATGCTGGCATGTTGCGACTCTCACCCAACAACATTACCATAGGATATTTTATAATGAGTTGACTATACACATCACATGCCCACGAAGGGCTTTATGGCATACATTCATATAAAGGATAATAAGGAAACGATGTATGTCCCGATTAACAAACTGGGGTCAACTTCATTTGTAGATCAACTCCTACAGATTAATGCAGATGACAAAAAAAAAGAAAAAAAGAACAGATGCACAACTAAATCAAAAAAGCAAACAAAAAAACATATTACATAGCATGCAGTTTAGATAGCGAGGTCATTTACCCCATAAGATTAGACCCGATATTGATCGTTTATCGAAATAATATTACAAAATTATATATTTTAATGTAACAAACTTATATCTGTTAATACATATTCAAAAAATAACCTAACTATCTTTGGGGAATGCCACATCTGTAAAAACACCCATAAATTATCATAAGGTAGAAAAATTTAAAATTCATTTTTAGGTCGTAGTCGAGACAATTTACTCTCATCGAAAACAAATCAATTAACTTCGTGGATACTAAATAAGATGTACATACTATTAGAATAATATATTCATATATCTATATACAATGTTCTGGAACTCCATTATCGAAGTATTTTAGAGAAATATTGTATTGTAATATGAACAATAAAAAAAAGGCGGCCCCAATGGGTCACCTTTAAATCATTAAGAAAACAAGGAAATTAAAAATCAATATGAAATACCATAGATTAAATACTGCGCATCGCTTTCAATACCTAAAGTATTCATATCGACTCTACTTTGAGGATATTGAGGGACAAAATATCCGTTTGTAAAATCGCCATTTTGTGTTTCTTCAATAAAAACTAAAATGGGCGCTAACGTATTGTCCTCAAAAGTTACATTTATCTGTTGTGTTTCCATAAGAAAACTATTTAAAGGATACTTTTCTTTGATTTTTGGCCTCTATTGCATTTTTAATAGGCTTTAAGTCTAGTTCGAACTTACAATTATCACAAGTTAAAATATCATTATCGCCAATATTAGGATTAGTGGGTAATTTTAACTCTTTGATTTTATTGCTATCTATATCAAGGTAACCATCTATTTGATGTTGTTTCTTGCATTTTGGACAACTAAGACTTAGTTGAACTGTATCTACAGTATGTTCTTTTTTGTCCTGGGCAATTGGGGAAGGCATAGGCATTCCATTATTAGGCGCAATTGTCACCGTTTTTGCTAAGAACGTATCTGCAGTTCTAAATATTTTATAAGTAGTAGAACCACTCATTATTAGTTTAAGTACTGTTTTAATTCTATAAACAATATCTGCTAACTTTTTATCGTCATCAATTTTTTCAATAACTATCAGGTCTTGCAAATCATCAATTTTTAAAGATCTGCCATGAGTACGCCACTCCGTATGATTAGACAAGAAATCTGCCACATAGGATGCACGCTCTTGTTTCATCTCGGGTGTAACTTTAAGTTTGCGTGTCTTTGTTATATGCCAATCTTTGAATTTATATTCATACAACCATTTCTTTACAAGATCTTTTGCGTATTCCAAAGAATTAACAACGCCAAAAATTTCTCCTGGAGAAATTTGAGATATAACAATAGCATCTAACGGATTTAACTGTCCTGTCTGAGAGGCCTCAATTCTTTTCTCATCAATCCATGCTTTATAATCATGTGCAGATACTATCGATCTTCCTATCTTAACTTGCGCATCAATAGGTCCCAAACTTCCGGTTTCTGTCATATAAATATTATCACCAGAAAGAACTAAGATTGTACCAGCACTTTTGGCTTCGCCAGCAATAACAAAATTAACAGATTCAAATTTTTTCCTCAAGAATCTAGCAATTTCTTCTGCTGCCGTGCCACTTCCTCCAGGTGTTTCGATATAAAAATCTATGTCTTTTGCAGGGCATTCACGAAGTATGTCTTGAATATTGTAGAAATCATCTTGCTGAAGATCAATATCATTAACTCCCATTTTCGCTTTATCTATATCAACAGCATAGATAAATAAATAGCGATTAGTATATGCATTATATGCTTTAACAAGACGTAATAACTCTTCATGAAACTCAAGAATACTCCACTTCTTGCCTAAATATTCATTTAATATACCTGCCATATGTGTTTATATTAATTTATTTGCAAACAAATATAAGTGTTTTTTTTCTACATTTTATTTCTATACTGTAGAATTTGTTTTCTTTTACGATTCAGACAAAAGGGTTTATTCAAAATACAATTATTTTGCAGTCACAGTAACAACTCACTAGTCGTAGAATCAACTTAAAACTTAAAAATCAACCAAGTACATCGCTATTAAGATAAAAAAGATTCAACAAAACTCTATGAAATTAGAGTTGGTGCATTGACGTATATAATTTGTGTTAATTAATTTCTACACGCCCCGCGTAACGTAGCGTAGATACATCTCCCGCTTGGCCGCAAGAACCTCCTGCGGCAACGAAACGCCTCCCCGGTCAGCCGTACAGTAAAAACACTCACGCATCACATCGCGCATCCGTACGTGTGAATCCATGTAACCATACCACCGCAGACGACGCATCCCGCTGCGACGCATCACAATCAACCGATCCCGGTGATCCGGCATCACATAATACCGCTCCCCACTCTTGCGATGGGCCCGCTCCGCCAGCCGAACCGCATAACGCAGCCGCATGGATGCCCGCTGAAGAACAAAGGCCGCTAAAACCGTTTTCAATAGTTTTTTCATATCCAAATATTGGTTAATAATCAAATGGTGGCCACAGATATAGGGCGTGATACCCGTGGCTGCATAGGCTGGACAATCTTCGGTAGGTCCATCTCACAAAAACAGATAAACAGGCCGATAGCTCGTGTCATCAAGCGGTCATCGTGCCGCCCCGAGATGGCCCCGAAGCTGCCATTCTCCTTCTTCTCGTAACACAGATATTCATCCAGACAGCCCCGTTCCCGCTCAATGTAGGCCTGCTCGCGAATCATGCGGATCAGGTGATCAATGATCATCGGCTTGGTCGAAGAGTTGGTATGAAAGCCCCATTTGCGAGGTGCCCCGCTATTGATCGCCTCCTCCGACTGCCGACGGGCATACAGATTGGGGTACACATCGGCAATCTGATTGAGAATAAATGAGGTATGATCCCCATCCGTATCCCGTTCCTTATCCCGGGTCTCCAACGTATTGCTCTCGATCACTAACAGCGAATCGTCATAGTAGGCCGCAATTTGCGCCGCCTTCCAGGCCAGCAGGTCATGATCAATATGGCCGTACCACTCGGCAACCACCTCCGGTTTGTCGCCTTCCATCATCCAATAGCGATCAAAGACCACCACCACGGAATAGTCAGCCCCCGAAGAGCGACCACCCACATCGACCACCGTCAAATAGCGATTGGCAACCTTAAACTCCAGCTCCGGCAGTTCCCACACCTTCAAGAGGCCTTGTCTGTCTTCACAGAACTTGAGCCCCTTGAGCGCCTCCGGCCCCTGATCGGCCAGGCCATACACCTCCCCCATATACCGACAAGCCCTGCACTCCTTGCCGAAGGCCTCCACCTTGTATTGATCGAACACCTTCTTTCCGCTGTGTTTGAACGCCTCTATGTCATCTGAAGGGTACTCGGCTGCCATATCTGCATGATCATCGAACCGCTTGCGGTTGTGCTGGTACCAATTTATTGCCTCCAGGGTGGCTCCCCTCTCCCATAACCACCAATCATACGCTCCATAGTTGGCCCTGTTGTTCCGATTCTCGTACAGCTCTTGAGCAAACCGATAGGAATCCGCAAGTGGAAGTTCGTACATCTCGATATCGAACCACGGCACAAAGAGCGGCTCTTTATCGCTTTCGCCTCGTTTGGCCCTTTCCCACTCCTGATGAAAATAGTTACCCGTACCGTTGGCTGTACTCTCGTAAATTTCCATTGTCAGAGGAGCAAACAGCACACCGGAGCAGGCAGAACGTACAATCTGTTCGGGGGTTTTATTCTCCGTCTTCACCCAGAAGGCCACCTCCGTGCAATGCACCAAGGCGCTATCGCCACCACGCGCACTATCGGGCTTTTCGGCCGAACCTACCTTGATTTTACAGTTGCGCTGCGGCACGATATTGGAAAACACGGTCAAACAGACCCAGTAAGGACGGTTCAAATTGACCCGTTTA
>ERZ773148.1680-NODE-1680-length-18201-cov-4.788769_pt1 | contig 18201 bp, 10 predicted proteins | sample MGYA00580846_ERZ773148 | MGnify/ENA primary metagenome ERZ773148 (study PRJEB29015, sample SAMEA2737879) | human gut metagenome | biome: human gut; feature: human-associated habitat; material: faeces | place: China | collected 2012 ... | reverse complement strand
GAGTATGCCGGTGAAAGAATCATGCAACTGGTGGAGAAGACGCCCGGCATTGTAGCTTTTGTCCCGCAGAAATTTATAGTGCAGCCTGATGCGGTGCATTTTATCAAGGATAATACCATTTCGGTAAAAGATGTTTTTGCAGGTGCCGAGTGGTTCCCGACAGCTACTCCTGCTCCATTATTCGGATTTCTGCCGTTGATTGCGGGCACCTTGTGGGTAAGTCTGTTCGCTATCCTCTTTGCACTTCCGTTCGGACTTTCGGTATCTATCTATATGTCTGAGGTTGCTAATCCGAAGGTGCGCAACTGGCTGAAACCGATCATTGAACTGTTGAGTGGTATTCCTTCGGTGGTTTACGGTTTTTTCGGTTTGATTGTCGTTGTCCCGCTGATTCAGAAATTCTTTGATCTGCCGGTAGGGGAGAGTGGTTTGGCAGGAAGTATCATTCTGGCTATCATGGCGCTGCCTACTATTATAACAGTGACCGAAGATGCCATGCGGAACTGTCCGCGTTCGATGCGGGAAGCGAGTCTGGCTTTGGGAGCTTCGCAGTGGCAGACTATATATAAGGTAGTGATTCCCTATTCGATCTCCGGAATTACTTCCGGAGTAGTGCTGGGCATCGGGCGGGCTATCGGAGAGACGATGGCAGTGCTGATGGTGACGGGTAATGCTGCAGTGATACCGACAACGATTCTCGAACCGCTCCGGACCATTCCGGCAACGATTGCAGCGGAACTGGGAGAAGCTCCGGCAGGCGGACCGCATTACGAAGCGTTGTTCCTGTTGGGCGTCGTACTGTTCTTTATTACATTAATCATCAACTTTAGCGTGGAGTATATCTCTTCTAGAGGAATAAAACGTAGCAAGTAACATGGAAATACGAAGTAATAATAAAGCGAAACACCGTTCTCAGAAACTGGCTTTCGGAATTTTCCGGTTGTTGAGTCTCTGTATTGTGCTGATTTTGTTTGCGATCCTCGGTTTCATTATATATAAAGGTGCGGGGGCTGTCAGTTGGGAGTTTATCACGTCCGCTCCTACGGATGGGATGACCGGCGGAGGCATCTGGCCGGCTATCGTCGGTACCTTCTATCTGATGGCAGGCAGTGCGCTTTTCGCTTTCCCGGTGGGAGTGATGAGTGGCATCTACATGAATGAATATGCACCGAAAGGGAAGCTGGTACGCTTTATCCGGGTGATGACGAATAACCTGAGCGGAATTCCTTCTATCGTTTTCGGTCTGTTCGGTATGGCTCTGTTTGTCAATTACATGGGATTCGGTGACAGTATTCTGGCTGGTTCTTTGACATTAGGTTTACTTTGCGTACCTTTGGTTATCCGTACTACGGAGGAGGCGTTGAAAGCAATTCCCGACAGCATGCGTGAAGGAAGCCGGGCATTGGGAGCTACCAGGTTGCAGACGATCTGGCATGTGATTCTTCCGATGGGGATGCCGAACATCATTACAGGATTAATTCTGGCTTTGGGACGTGTTTCGGGTGAGACGGCACCGATTCTGTTTACTTGTGCCGCTTACTTCCTGCCGCAATTACCTGCAAGCATTCTGGATCAGTGTATGGCATTGCAAAACAGAAAAACTTCGTCAGCAGCAAGAAGATGACCAGAAGAAAAAAGAAGTATATGTTTCCAGAGATGTTCTGAAACGAAATGCCCAAAGAGTACAAGCAGAAAAATCGGATGAATACGTTCAAAGGTCTGAAAAGGAATACACAGAACATCTTGAACGGACAAAGAAACCATTTGTCGCGGTTGTGGTCCCACGAGCGGATCAGCCCTACTTCGGGTTTGAAGCGCGTCGCCAGCGAGCGCGCCCCGGTGAGCAGCACCTCCTCGTAGGACTTGTCTCCCGTGAGGCGCAGTCCGTTGCCGAAACTGCAATAGAGCATGAACCCCACGTCATGGTTGTCGGTGGTGTGTTTTTCCCGCTCGACGCGTGCGGTGAACATCCGGGCGTACTTCAGCACCCGGGGGTTGCGGCCGTTCTCGTAGACGTACCACAGCACGCCCGGGAAAAAGCCGCTGCACCACCAGCGCGAATCCGACGAGACGTCCTCGCCGTTCTCCCACGTGCGCGGCAGGCGGCCTTCGCGCGCACTGTACTTCTCGGCCATCAGCAGCGTCTGCCGCTCGGCGCCGGCCAGCGCCTTGTCCACGACGGTCTCCAGCGGTTCCCGCCCGCCTCCGGCGCAGCCTGCGAGCAGGACGCCGAGAAGCGTGTATGTCAAAAACTTCTTCATCTTCTTTTAGTGTTTGTCGTAATAGGCTTTCATCAGATACCACGCTTTCTTGCGGTATCCCTGATCGGAAACCAGCCCCTTGCGGTTCCAGCCCTCCTGGTTGGCGGGGTGGAAGCGGAACGGCGAGCGGAAGTCGAACAGAATCCACGGCGACACGCCCCGCAGGTTGGGGATGTTCTCGAACATGCGCAGGTTGTCGCGGTAGAGGGCCTCCTGATACTCCTCGCTCCACGAACTGGCCACATCGGCCGGGCCGTGCTGGCCGTAGAGCGCCTCGCCGCCGAATTCGGAGATGATCAGCGGTTTGCCGCGCGCCACGTCCCACACCGCCTTGTCGGGCGTGAGGGGCCACGGGTGATACCAGCCCATGTATTTGTTGATGGCCACGACATCCAGTTCCCCGATGAACGGGTCGTCCATGACGAACAGCTGCCGCTGGCGGTCGAAACGCACCAGATCGAACGCCGCAACGATCAGGCGCGTGTCGTCGATCTCCCGGCAGCATGCGATCAGGTGGCGCAGGAAGGCGTTGCGCGGCCCGGAAGGCTGCGTCTCGTTGGCCACGCCCCAAAACGTCAGGGCGCAGCGGTTCTTGTCGCGCGTGACCATCTCGCGGATCATGCGGCCCGCCTTTTCGCGGGTTTGGTCGTTGGCGAAGTCGATGCCCTGCCAGATGGGAATCTCCTCCCAGAGCAGGAAGCCCATCTTTTCGGCCAGCCGGACGATATGTTCGTTCTGCGGGTAGTGCGCCAGACGGATCATGTTGCAGCCGAGTGCCTTGGCCTCGCTGAGCAGCATCACGGCGTCGGCCTCGGAGTGTGCCCGGCCCATGCGCTGGGGGATCTCTTCGTGGAACGAGATCGACTTGAGGAACACGGGCGAGCCGTTGAGGACGATCTCTTCGCCCTCGGTGCGGATATTGCGGAACCCGATCGACTCCTCCACCCGGTCGCGGTCCGTGGAGACGATCACCCGGTAAAGTTTCGGATCGGCGGGGGACCAGCGTTGCAGTCTCCTGACCCGGAACGACGCCGAGGCCGTACCGGTCGCTCCGGCAGTGACGGTCCGGTCTACGTTCAGTTCGGGAATCTCGATCCGTACGGCCGTTCCGGCAGCGGCGCCCGCCAGCTGCACATCGGCGTCGATCCGGTCGTCGGAATCCTTGCCGAGGCGGATGAAATAGTCCCGGATAAAAGCGTCGGGCACGCTGACGAGCATCACGTCGCGCGTGATGCCGCCGTAGTTCCACCAGTCGAAGGCCATCGCCGGGATGGCGTCCGTGGTGCGGGTGTTGTTGACCTCCACGGCCAAAAAGTTGCCTTCGGGCTTGAGGCGGCCCGTCACCTCGATCTCAAAGGGTGTGAATCCGCCTTCATGGGCGCCGATCTCCTCGCCGTTGAGGTAGACCCGGCAGCGGTAGCTGACGGCTCCGAAATGGAGGAACTGCCGCCGGCCGGCCTGCTCGGGGGCGTCGAACCGCCGGGCATACCACACCGTGCCTTCGTAGTATTTCAGCTCGGGCATCTGGCAGTTCCAGTCCGAGGGAACGTCGAGCCGCAGGCCGTTGTCGAACGAATATTCGTAGAAATCGGTCTTTCCCTCCGGCCTGCGGTTGAGGTAGATCTTGTTTTTGCGGCCCTGATCGTAGAGATCGACGATGGCGTCCCACTTTCCGTTGAGCGACTGCACGTCGCGTCCGTAAACGTTGGTGATCAGCTCCTGGGCTGCGATGTCGGCCGCCGCGAGCAGCAGCAGAGCAAATGACAGGATGAATTTTATCGGTGTTTTCATTGTTATCAGGATTTGTGGTTCGTCAGCGGATCAGTTCGTAGCGGTACATCGCGTAGTCGTTGGGCGCGGGAAGTTCCACCTCCAGCGTTCCGCGGCGTCCGGTCTTCTGCACGGCGGCCTTCCCGCTCCCCAGCACCGGCGTGAGGCGCACTTTCGAGTTCTCGGGGAGCCACGTTTCGATCCGGGCCTTCCGGTCGGGGTTCTGCTCGCGGAAGAAGATCAGGTAGCCCCGCTCGCCGTCGACCGACTGGAATCCGGTCCACGAGCGGCCCGACGGTTCGTCGCCCACGGGGAGGATCACTCCGCGGTGGAAATCGTGCTGCACCTCTTTGTAGCGTTCGATCAGCGCGCCGATGCCCAGCGCCTCTTCGGGCAGTCCGCTCGCCTCCATCCAGGCCAGCGGCTGTCCGGCCATGGTCGTTGCGAAGAGGTATTCGAAACTGTAATTGGCCGGGGCGAACGGGTCGCCGGCATATTTTTCCGTGTTGCGCCATTTGTTGAGGAACTCGATCTGGAGCTTCTCCGCGGGGACGTATTTGGAGAGCATCCACAGGTTGCGCAGCGTCCAGTAGGGGTAGTAGTTCTGCCAGTCGGTGTAACGGTTTTCGAGGAAAATGTTGCCGTACTCGTTGAACATGTGGTAGCCTCCGCGGCGTCCGGCCGTGGCGTCGAGGTTGAAGACCACTTGGCCGCCCGTCCGCTCCAGCACGCGGTCGAACAGCCGCCGCAGGTTGCTTTCGGAGCGTTTGTCGGGGATTGCCAGTCCGTCGATCTTGAACGTGCGGATGCCGTACTCGTCGTAGAGACCGACGAGGGCCTGCGCGTCCTTCTCCCAGTCGGCATAGCCGTCCTGTACGCTCGGGTTGAACCAGAGGCAGATCTCCACGCCCAGTTCCCGGCCCAGCTCCACGACAGGGTGCAATCCTTGGGGGTATTTCTCCGGGTCGGGTTTCCAGTAGTCGGGATTGTCCCAGATGTTTTTGAACGACCCCTTCGCCACGGCGGAGTTGGGGCTTTTGCCCACCTGCCAGCCGTCGTCGATCTGGAAATGCGTGATGCCCAGATGCGCGGCCTTGCGGACCTCGGCCAGGCAGAACCGTTCGTTCACCTTCGTGTCCTGGCTGCGGTCGCCCCATGTGTTCATCATCACCATCTCGTCGCGTCCGGGAAGCAGCTTCCGTAAATTTTTCTGGTAGCTCCGCAGGGCCGTCAACTGTTCGAGTTCTCCGCCCGACCAGACTCCGAGGACGCATCCGTAGGCTTTCACCCACTCCCCTTCGCGGAGGTCCTTCTCCGTCACGCCCAGTCCCGTCACCGTGAAATCGCCGAACTCCGCCGTGAAGTCCCCGCCGCCATAGGCCAGTTGCACGCCCGAACCGGGGGCTTCCTTCAGGAAGAAGAATCCGCGGCCGTTCTCGGCGTTGCGGGCGAAGAGCAGGTTGCCCCGGTAGCTGTTTTTCCGGTAGGGAATGACGTCGGTTTCGAAGACCAGGTTGTTGTTCCAGTCCGTGACGTCCTGGAACTCCACGATCCGCGTGTGCCAGTGGAACCCGCCGGGGTTGAACCGGTCGAGGGTCGCGGCGACCGGCTGCGACTGCATGTCGGCGGTCGATTCGATGTTCTTGCGGTCGGCGGCGTTGACCGCCCGGCTCTCGGGAAGCTGTGCGGCGCTGCCTTTGAGGTAGGTGTCGCAGGCGATCGCCGGAGTGTCGGCGCAGATGCGGTAAATCCGCCGTACGTCGAGCGTTCCCAGCGAAAATTCCACGGTGATTTCCAGCCGCGCCGGATGGATGTCGGTTTCGGCGATCCGTTTCGTCGAGCAGCGTCCGCCGGTGCTTCGGGTATCGCCCGCGACCTTGAAGTCGGGCGTCAGGGAACGGGAAGTCCACACCTGTCCTGACGAAAAGTCGGTCAGGCTCTGCGTCATCAGGTTGCCGCCGTTCCAGACGAACCGGCGTTCGATCCGGGAGTTGCCGATCGTCAGGGTGTCGTTCTGCAAACGGCTGTAACAGCCCTCCTGCGGGAAGGCGGACGTGCCGCAGAGCAGCATCGTGAACAGTATCGGGAGTGTGTGTTTCATGGTCGGGATTCTATTTTGCCGGCAGGATTCTGCGCATCGTGTCGGTAAAGATCGCAGCCATCCGCTGCTGGATGTATTTGTCTTGGCCCCGCTGGGGATGCCACCCGTAGGCGACGCCTTCGATGGTTTGCGTGTCCTGGGCGTGGAGCAGGCTCTGCTGGGTCCCGGTGGCCGGGTTCGGAGTGTCTTTCGAGAAGCCGATGTTCCTGTCGAACTCCACGAGCGGCAGGCCCCACCGTGCGGCGAGGCGCCGTATGGCGGCGTTGTAGGTCGTCCGCGCGTCGTGCCAGTCGGTGCAGAGGACGATGACGGCGGGTTTACCCGATTTCGTGCCGTAGTACTTCGATTTCGGGTCGTCCTTCAGGGCGTAACACTCGCTTTGGTAGCGTTTGATGACGTAATCGAACGCTGCGGCGTAGTTGCTTCGGTCGAACGGCGTCGTGTAATCGGTGTACTTCTCTTTCAGGCCGCCCGTGGCCGAGACGTCGCGGTTGTGGACCTGCATGATGACCAGCGCATCCATCTCGTCCAGCTCCCCGGCGTTCCAGAGCGTGCCCTCGGCCATCCGGTTGGCCGTGTCGGCGATCGACTCGCCGCCGATGGCCCGGTTGAGCGCCCGGGCGTCCAGTTGCCGGCAGCCGATTTCGAACCAGCCGTTCTGCGGCGAGGCGAACGAGGCCCCGGTGAGGAGGATCGTATATTTCGCGTTCTCCTGCGCTGCGGCGTGTCCCCATGCGAGGGGCAGCGCAAGCAGCAGTGTCAGTAGTTTTTTCATTGTCGTTTTCAGTCGTTGCGCAGTGCGCGGGGCGCTTTCAGAGAACCGCCCGTGTTGAATTTCTGGTTATCGGGAATCCCCTCTTTTCTGCCGACGCCTTCGCGCATCAGCCTGCGGAGTTCTCCGAGGTGTTTCTGGTAGATCAGGCGGGGCGAAGCGTCGTATTTGCGGCACAGCGAGGCTGCCATGCCGACCACCTCGCCCATCATGCCCGTCGTGCGCATCACCCGCACCGTCCCGAGGGCCACGTGCGTCACGCTGATGTTCCGCCCGGCCATGAACAGGTTGTCCACATTGCGGGAGTAGAGACACCGGTAAGGCACGGCATGGGGATAGATGTGGATGTGTTTGGTCGCGGCCTTGAACTCCCGGCCCGGGAAGCGCACGGAGTTGAGCGAATCGGGAAAATGCAGGTCGATGTCCCACGTCGCGGTGAACGAGGCGTCTTCGTGGAAGACGTTCTTGTCGATGTCGTCCTGTTTGAGGACGTAGTCGCCCAGAAGCCGCCGCGATTCGCGTTTGCCGGCCACATAGGCCACCCAGCCCAGCTCGCGGTTGCGGTACTTGGCATTGTCTTTCAGGCCGTTCTTGAGAAAGCTCCAGTTCGAATAGATCACCAGCAGGCCGTAGTCGCGGATGCGTTCGAAATCGCGGATCTGGTCGAGGTTCATGCCCGTCTCCCATTTCCATTCGCCCATCGTCACCCGCTCGCAGTTTTCGGCGTTGAACTCCACGCCGTAGCTGAACGTCGGGAACGAGGTTTTGCGGCCCGTGTCGACCGAATACCATTGGACGGACGAACCCATCGTCATCCGGTCGGCGGTTTCGGGCGCCAGCGTTTCGCCGAATTCGTCGCGGCTCTCGCGGCCCATGCGGTAGTCGGCTCCGGCCAGGAATCCGACGGTTCCGTCGCCCGTGCAGTCGGCGAAAAGCGGCGCTTCGAGCGTCGTCTCCTCCCCGGTTTCGATGTGGCGGACGATTACGGATTTTATCCGGCCGCCCTCTTTGTTCACCGCTACGGCGCGGCAGCTGGAGAACAGCTTCACGTTCTGCTCCCCGGCGATGAACGCACTTTTCTTCGCGTCCTCGTAGTTTTCGGCCGGCCGGGCGTTGCCTTCGCGCGAGTGGCCGAATTCGCGGATCATGCGGCCCAGTCCCTCGTTGGGGCCAAGCTCGATGACGCCGCCCAGGTGCACGCGAATTTCGGAGCTGTTGTTGCCGCCCAGCACCGGGCGGTCGTTGACCAAAGCGACGCTGCACCCCAGCCGGGACGCCGCGGCCGCGGCGCACATGCCTGCGATGCCGCCGCCCACGACGACGAAATCGAACGATTCGGCGGTTTGCGGCGTTGCGGGGATGCCGAGCATCCGTTTGCGGAATGCAGCGAGTTCCGCGCTTCCGGACGGAGGGACGTCGCCCTCTTCGGTGGTGAAATAGACGGCGTCGCAGCGGCCGTCGAATCCGGAAAGGTCGGTCAGCGAAACGCTGACCGGACCTTTCCGGACGGAGACCTTTCCGGCGCACTGCCACATCCACTCGCTGCCCGTGCAGCCGAGCGTCGCGGACAGTTTCCGGCTGCCGACCCGGAGGGCGAACTTTCCGGGACCTTCCCCGTCGTACCAGGGGGCGACCCAGTTGAACGTCCGGACGTAGACCCGGTAGGTTCCCGTTTCCGGGAATTCGACCGTCGTCACGGCGTCCGCCACGGGTTTGCCCATGCCGTGCGCGATGAGGTAGGGCGAACCCATCTGGTCCATGAACTGCTGGTCCACGGCCCACCCGCCCTTGTCGCGGAAACTCTCGGCCTCGACCAGGACGCCGCTCCCGAAGGAGGCGGTGACGGACAGCAGCAGCGCTGCGGAAAGCAATGCAACCCTCTTCATGGTTTTTCAGGCGTTAGTTGATCTGTACTTCGTGCAGTTTCACCCAGCCTTCGGCCGTCTTTTCGTTGTTTACGGCGAGCTGGATGGCAGGCCGGTTCTCCTTCGTCGTGTCAACGATGGCGATGCCCCACGTGTATTTCCCCGCGGGAAGATCGACGGCCGGCGTTTCGAAGGTGTAGGAGAAGGGCTTGCTCTCGACCCAGGTCGAAGGCTCGCAGTCCTTGTCGACGAAGACCTTCTGCGCCTTGTCCGAAGCGTCGATCAAAGCGAAGGCCACCTTGTATTTGTAGTTCCACTGCGGCAGGTTGTTCGGGAAATAGCCCCAGCCCATGTTGCGCCAGCGCGAAGCGACCTTGACACGGCTGCCTACGCTCACCTGGTCGGGAACGATCACCTGGTCGGGATAGAGACGGTAGCCGCCTTCGGAGACGAAGCGCTGCACGAGGCTGAAGGCATCGTTGAACCACGACTCGGTCTCCTGGCCGACACGGAAGTCCATCATGTTGACGCGGGCTTCGGCCGAGGAGTCGAATTCGCCCTGGCGGACATCTTCGGGGTGTCCCTGGCGGTAGCCGGCCGGGTCGTTCCAGTAGCTGTGGCTGCTGACGATATATCCGCCCTCCATGATGATGGGGACCTTGTAACGCCATTGTGCGGCGATTGCCTTCTCCCAGGTGCTGTAACCCCAGCTGGAGTTGTTCATGCCGAAGGCGTCGGAGCGGATGCAGTAGCCGTTGCTGATGGCCAGGGCCACGAGGCTTTCGCTGTTCGGGTTCGCCGTGCCCTGGCTCGTGGGATGGCCCAGTACGCGGTGGTAGTTGATCACCAGGGGAACCTTCGTGAAGTGTTTGGCGTAGAGCTTGGTGATCCAGTCGAGGACTTCGCGCTTCACCGTTTCCGTATTCTCATCGACAGCCGATACGTCGTCCTTGTTGTAAGCCACGCTGTGGCCCTCGCCCCACTTGCCGAGGCCGTAGCCGTCGATGAACGAGGTGTATTCCGGATCGTTGAACTCCTCGGCGAGGGCTGCGACGAACTTCTCGTAGTAGCGCTGGAAGATCGGGTCCTGCGGCATCGGGGTCTTGCGGTCGGGGTATTTCGGCTCCGACATCGCGTATTCGGCTCCGGCATCGTAGACGAACTGGGGCGTATTGGCGCCCTGGTCACGTCCGTCCACCACGACGCGGAAAGCGATGGGGAGTTTCAGCTCCCGGGCTTTCTGAACCAGTTTGTAAACCTTCGAATCGGGGTCTTTCCAGGCGTACTGCCCGTCTGCGGGATTCAGCACGGACCATTTCGTGCGGATATAGCAGGCCGAAGCGTAGTCCGCCACCCTTACGTTCTTTCCGAGCAGCGGTACGTAGATCTCCTTGTCGAAATAGGAGGGATCGTAGTCCGCGCTGACATACATCACCCAGCCGTTGAGCGGGTTGTGCAGCACTTCCGACTTGTTGTAGGCGGGCTTTACGGTCACACCGGCAACTTGGCCGCCTTCTTCGCCGCCGCCGTTGTCCTTCGAGCAACCGCAGGAAGCGGCGCAAAGAAATGCTGCCTGAAGACAGCCGGTCATCAGATTTCTCATGTGTATCATGTTGCTGTTTTTACGATTGATTGTCGTTGTAATGGAATATTGCCGTATCTTCCTGTCGGCCGGAACCCAGTCTCCATTCCGATACGGCAATATTTTTCAGTCGTGCGGTCCGGCGTTATTTGTTCCGGGCCAGGATCGTTCCGTGACGCAGATCGAAGATCAGCAGGTCGGAAGCGGGGATTGTGTAATACGAGTTGCGCGTCTCTCCGTCGGCACCTCCGTGCAGTTCGCCCACCTTGCCGAGAGTCAGCGTGAGGTTCTGCTTCTTGCCTTCTGCCGTCAGCGGACAGGTGAAGCAATAGGCATTGTTCTGGTTGTAATCCGCATCGCCGACCGAGAAATTCTGGGCTACGCAGAACTTCATGCCGCTGGAAAGTTTCGTGCCGTTGTGCTCTTCGGCGTCATAGATCAGGATCTGCGGGTCGGCGAAGCTCTGCTTCAGGTTGAGTTTGCGCACGCCCCAGCCCGTACCTGCTCCGTAGGCGTAGAGATCGAGCACTTCGATCGTTGCCTCGGGATTGGCTTCCGCACCGCTCGGGTGGAATGTGACGGACAGCGGCTTCAGGTCGGTCGCCGACGAGTAGATGCGCACCTGTTTGTTCTCCATGTCGATCAGCAGGCGGTAGTTGCCGGCGCTCGGGATATTCCACGAAACGGGGGTTTCCGTCATCTTCACGTCGACAAGCTCCCCGTCGCGGAGCGCGCCGTTGCCGTCGCTCGGAACGATGTAGTAGGTCTGACCCTCCAGCTCGACGGGAATCTGCAACTCGCCGATGCTCAATTCGCCGTACCAGGCATAGAGGTTCGCATTCTCGACCGTCTTTTCGATCTCCGTCACGCTGCTGATGGCCGTGCCGGAAAGCGACACCTTGTCGGCATCGAAGACATCGACCTTGATCGGGGTTACGGTCACCTCCACGGTGCGCACTTCGGGCATTTCGTATGTGGGGCCGCCCGCATACTCCGCGATGACGCGGAACGCCAGCGTGAAGGTCTTGTTTACGGGCACCTTCCAGCGCTCGTTAGCCCAGTTGTTGATTTGCTCGGAGGTGTAGCTCCGGCTGAAGATGCCGTCGTCTTCGCTCGTCACGATGGCAGTGGACGAACCGAAGTTGTTGTTCAGCAGGTCCAGTTTGGTCGTGTAGGACACCAGATACTCGTCGGGCATCGGACGCGCGGGCGTCCAGTCGAAGGTCAGTACCGTAGCCGAAAGGTCGTTTTCGTCCAAAGCGATCTGGGAGGCGGAGGCGGTCAGCTCCAGAGTTTCCCGGACCGGGTCGCTGTCGTGTTCGTACGGGTCCCATTCACAGGCCCACTGGCCGAGTGCGAGAAGGGTCAGCAGCGACAGGTTGCATGCAAATTTTATCTTTTTCATAACTGTTTTTTTCGTGGTTGCTGATACGGTCCGGAATCTGCCGGACACATTCTTGTCTGATCCGCCCGGAGGCGGGGACGAAGGTTTTTAGCCTTCGTAACCTTCATATCCGGGATTCTGCGGGAAATTGCCGACATTCGCGTCGCGGATAGCCTGCGGAATGGGCCACAGCACGTGGAAATCCTGGATGAGGTCGCGCGCCTCGGGGTTGTACTTTCTCACGCGTTCGAGCAGCTTGCCCGTGCGTATCAGCGTGAAGCGGCGGCTCTCTTCGCCGTAGAGTTCGCGGATGCGCTCGTCGAGCAGGAAATCCATCGTCATCTCCTCGTCGGAAACGTCGGACACTTTGGCGCGGCGGCGCACTTCGTTCACGGCATCGGCGGCCTTATCGGGCATGTCCTGACGCAGGTAGGCTTCGGCCAGCAGCAGGTAGGTCTCGGCCAGGCGGAATTTCATGCGGTCCTTGTATGCGCCGGTAAGCTGGAGGTTTTCCTCCTTACCGAAGAAAAATTTCTTCAGCGCCGGGAAGAGCTGGGCCTGCGACCACGATTTGTCGTCGATGGGGCATTTTTGTCCCAGCTTGTTGGGCGTCAGCGGGTTGTTGTAGTACCAGTTGCGCTTGATGTTGTACTCCGAGTTGCGGATGTCGCCGTCTTCGAAGATGCCTTTTTCCTGAATATCGGGGAACCCCTCCTTTTCTCCGGCCGTCGTGGCGTTGGTTCCCTTGACGCCGATCCACCACTTCAGCGGATAGATCTGCGCCAGGCCGCGGCCGCCGAGCGAGTCGGCCAGTGCGAATCCGTCGATGGCGTGGTACTGGGGATTCCAGGCGCGGCGGGTCCAGTCGTCGGAATTCGTGCCGCCGCCGACCGTGTTGTACTGAAACTGCATGACCCAGATACCCTCGGTGTTGCCGGCCGAACGGTTCTGATTGTTTTCGACGAACATGTCGCTGAAATAGTCGCCGGGATCGTTCTTGGCGTTGCCGAAGCGGCTTTTCATCAGACTGTAATACGGGCAGTCGATCACGTCCTGGGCATTCTCCTCGGCCAGCTTATAGTCGCCTTCGGCGCCGCGCAGCAGGTACATTTCGCTCAGCAGGTGGCGTGCGGCCCACGTCGTAAGCTTGCCCTCCTTCACGTTGTCGGGATTGTCGGGAAGGTACGTCTTGGCAAATTCCAGGTCTTTGATGATGTTGCCCTGCACCTCGATCTTGGGATCGCGCGAGAACGAGAGCAGGAAGGGCTTCTGGATGGTTTCGACCCAGGGCACGTCGCCGTAGAGGTAGACCAGCGTGCGGTAGGCGTAAGCCCGGAAGAAACGGGCTTCGGCCTGGTAAAGCTGTTTGTCGGTGGGATAGTCCCAGTTGTCGTTCTTTTCGGAATAGATCAGCAGTTCGTTGGCCGAAGCGATCAGGTTGTAAGCCCAGTTCCAGTACGAGCCGACGAAAAGCGTCGACGGGTTGAGCGTCATTTCGGCGAACGGAACCAGCGAACCGTCGCGGACGGTTCCCATGCGGCAGAGGTCGGTCGAAATCTGGAGCACCTCGTAGGCGCAGGCGCCGTTGTGCATGAAAGCGCCGTTTTCACCCCAGGTGTTGTATTCCGAGCGGGCGATGGCGTAGAGCCCCGTGGCTCCCACCTCGAAGCCCAGTGAACTGGTGTAAGTGTTGTCGGGGGCCAGCGAACTTTTCAGATCCTCTTCCAGGAAGGAGGTGCAGCCCGCAGCTATCGAGAGGATCGAACTCGCGATGCCGATCTTGATATAATTCATCGTTTTCATAGTCAGGTCTTGATTAGAAGGTTAAGGTTAATCCCAGTACGTAGGAACGGGCGGTCGGGAACGATGCGAACCAGGTGTTGTCGTAGTTCAGCATCTGGCGCATGTTGGAGAAGGCGCAGACGTTGTTCACGCTGAAATTCACGTCGATGGCGCTCAAGCCGATCCGGCGGACGAATTTCTGATTGACACGGTAGCCCAGCGTGATGTTGCGCAGCTGCACGTAGTTGAGCTTCTTGTAGTAGCCGTGGCTGAAGGAGGCCTGGTAACCCGGCGAAACGACCTCTGCGTCGGGGGTCTCCGGCGTCCAGTATTTCACGCCGTGGATGTAGTTGCCCGAACCGAACGTATACGAGGAGATGTTGGCCACGTTGTCCGTCATCCACTTGCCGAAGACGCCGTTGAACAGGAACGAGAAATAGAAGTCCTTGTAGGAGAAACGGTTGCCCATCGACATCGTGAAGCTCGGCTGTTTGCTGCCGATCACCTTGCGGTCTTTGGAGTCGATGACGCCGTTGCCGTCGACATCCTCCAGTTTGGCGGCTCCGGGCGTGGCTCCGGTCTGGTGGGCCACCTCCTTGCCGTCCTTGTCGATGAACGTGAACTCGTCGCCTTCCTGCCAGATGCCGATCATGTTCCAGTCGTAGTAGACCGACAGCGGCTGGCCGATGAACCACTTGTTGTTGATGTCGTCTCTGCCGTCGCCGCGCAGCGCGACGATCTTGTCGCGGTTGAGCGAGAAGGTGAAGTCGGTCTCCCACCTGAAATCCTTCTTGCGGATATTCTGCGAATGGAGCGTCAGTTCGATACCCTTGTTGCGGGTCTGGCCGACGTTGTAGAGAATCTTGCTGTAACCGTTCATAATGGGAACGGTACGCGACATCAGCAGGTCGTGCGTGTTGGAGAGGTACATGTCGATCGTACCGCCCAGACGGCCGTTGAAGAACTGGAAGTCGATACCGAGGTTGGCCGTATAGGTGGTCTCCCAACGCAGGTCGGGATTGCCGATACCGTCGCTCGGCAGGTAGGCCGAGTTGGCGGCGTCGCTGTTGTCGCCCCAAATATATTTGACACCATTGGTCGAGTAGAGACGGTCGAGCGACTGATAACGTGAAATGGCGTTGTTTCCGTTGGCGCCGTATGAGAGGCGGATCTTCAGCATGTCGATCCAAGAGGCGTTGTCCTTGATGAAGCTCTCCTCGCCGAGATGCCAGGCAACGGCAGCCGAGGGGAAGAAAGCCCATTTGTGGTTTTCAGCGAAGGCCGAGAACGAGTCGGCGCGTCCGGTGAGTGTCAGAAGGTATTTGCTGTTGAAGCCGTAATTCACACGGAACATGCCCGAAACGAAGTTCTCTTTCCAGAAAGACGAACTGATGGCGATCTTGTTCTCGGCGCCGTCCATCCGGTAGAAGCTCGAGTCGTCGTTTACGAAGCCTTCGCCGCTTTGCGAAGCGGCTGTATACTGGGCCTCCTGCATGGAGAAGAGACCTGTGAAGTCGATGTGATGTTTGCCGAAATTCCGGTCGAATTTAAGCACGTTCTCCCACGTCCAGTCCGTCGTGTGGTTGTTGGCCAGCTCGGCGCGGCCGTCGACTTTCTTACCCGTTACGGTGTTGCGGCCGTAGTAGGTTCCGTTCATCTGGCTGCGGTAGTTGTAGCCGAACTGCGACCGGAAAGAGAGCCCTTTGACCGGAAGTTTGAGATCGAGGAACCCGTTGGCCATGAAGTTGCGGCCCGTGCGTTTCTGGTCGGCGTTGACGTCCTTCATCGGGTTGGGCAGGTTCGAGTAGTCCATCGGCTCCTCGTAGTAGGCGCCGGTCTCGTCCCTGTAGATGCCGTAGGGGCTTTGCTTGATGGCATGTTCGAGGTTCGGCGTCGCACCGCCGGTCTCACGGTTCACGAACTGCGTGGTGAGACCTACGGACAGCCAGTCGTTCATTTTCTGGTTGATGCTGGCATAGACGTTCGTGCGCTGGTAATTCGAATTGTAAACCACGCCGGGGTTGTCCAGGTAGGAAACCGAGGCCATATAGGTGGTCTTCTCGTTGCCGCCCTGGAAGCTCAGCTGGTGGTCCATCGTGAAGACCGTGCGGAAGACATAGTCCTGCCAGTCGTTGGTGATGCCCTTGGCGTAGTTTACCTTCTCGCTGGCGCTGATAATCGAACCTACCAGCGGATCGAGCTGCTCGCCGCTGTAATTGTTCTTGAGCCGGCCCATGTCCTGTTTGAGGCGGATGAACTCGTTGGGACCCATGGTTTCGATGCGCTGCATCGGCTCGGCGATGGCGAGCTTCGTTTTGTAGGTGACATGGAATTCGCCCTGCGAACCCCGCTTGGTCTGGATCAGGATGACGCCGTTCGAGCCGCGCGAACCGTAGATGGCCACGGCCGACGCGTCTTTCAGCACCGACATGTTCTCGATGATGTTCGGGTCGAGGTCGGCCAGTCCGCCCGAGTAGGGAATGCCGTCGAGAATGATCAGCGGGTCGTTGCTGGCCGTCAGTGAGTTCTGGCCGCGGATCAGCAGGGTCTGGTTGCTGCCCGGCGCTTCGTTGCCGGTCGTGATGTTCAGACCGGCGACCTGGCCGACCAGACGGTCCATCAGGTTGTTGGTCGAGACCATTTCCAGCGTCTGTTTGCTGACGACGGCGAGACCTCCCGTGAGGTCTTTCTTTTTCTGCGTACCGTAACCCACGACGACCACTTCGTCGAGGGACTGGGCGTCTTCGGTCATCGTCACGTTTACGACATTCGATGCGCCGAGTTTCACTTCCTGGTCGGTATAGCCCAGACAGGTGAAAAGAAGCGTCGAGGATGCGGGAACTTTGATTTCATAAACACCTTGCGTATTGGATACGGCTCCGTTGTTGCTTTTGCCGTCCTTTACCACGACAACGACTCCCGCCAGCGGGGCGCCGCTTCCGTCGGTGATTTTACCGGTTACTTTGACGTCGTTCTGCTGGGCGAACGACGGTGTTGCAGACAGCAGGAATAAGAGGGAAATCGTCAGGCTGCCTATAAGCTTTTTGTACATGCTCATTATCATAAAAGGTTTCTTTTTGGTTAGTGCTTGTATCTCCGTTATAAAGGGATTGTCTGGAGGGGCGGGAGACACTTCGTCGCCTGGTGTGGTTTTCCGATCATCTTTTCATAGGTTTCAGGTTTTAATTTTTTAAATTTTTTATGTATTTCAAAGGAAAAGCGGACGCCGGGGACTTCGGACCCCGTATTGCAAAGGTCAATAAAACGGGGCGACCGGATGGGCGTCGTTTATTCGGAAATGGTTCCATTTCGTACGGAGGGGTAAAAAAAAGGAGCATATCCGGGCGCTGCGGGCGCTGCGCAGACCTGCGAAGAGTCCCGTCCGGACAAAATGAAACCTCCCTGCCGGTCGCGCGGGGCGACGGCGGGAAGGTTTCTGCGGGCAGATGCGGACGCTGCTCCGGCGGATACGAAAGCACGAGATATTCATAGCCGGTTCGGTCGGCTCCTTTCGTGCGGTTTGCGTCAGGATTTCTTCTTAAATTCGGATGGGGTCAGTTCGAAATGCCGTTTGAAACAGATGCTGAAATATTTGGGATTGGCGAATCCCGTCAGGACCGAGATCTCGGAGATGGTCAGGTCCGACTCCCGGAGCAGCTGGGCCGACCGTTTCAGCCGGACGTCCATGATGAACTCCTTGATCGACATGCCCGTGATGTCGTTGATCTTCTGGTAGAGGAGCGTGCGTCCGATCGACATGTCCGACACGAACGAATCCACGTTGTAGTCGCTGTTGTCCATGTTCCGTTCGATGTAGTTCATCGCCTTTTTCAGCAGTTCCTCGTCCATCGACGAAATGGTGATCTTCGACGGTTCGGCGATGTACTTCTTGCTGTAACGCTCCTTGAGTTCCTGCTGGCTGCGGATGAGGTTGGCAACCTGTTTGAGCAGGAAATCCATATCGAAGGGCTTGTCGATGAACACGTTGGCTCCGCATTCCAGTGCCTTGATCTTGTTTTCGGTGTTTTTGCCCAGAGCCGAAAGCATGATCACCGGGATATGGCTGGTCTTGATGTTCGAACGCAGCGAGCGGCATACCTCGAAGCCGTCGATGCCGGGAAGCATGATGTCCAGAATGACCAGAACACAGTCGTTTTGATTCTGATAGAAGAAGGAAAGCGCATCTTCCCCGCGCAGAAAAGCATATACGGGAACTTGCGCTGTTTCGATACACTTTTTGACCAGCTTGCACAGTGCTTCGTCATCGTCAATTGTCAGAATATATTTCATAGGTCCGTCCTCAGTCTGGAAGTTCGTAGATACAGCAACAGGCGGCTGCTGTATGTATTGTATCACGTTCCGGGCTTTGAGAAAATTTCGGAATCAGCCTTTTCTCTGTTTTGAGGGAAAAACAAGATTTCGTTAAGATTCTGATAAGGCGAAAGTAAGATTTTGAGCGTATACTGAACACAAGTTCCAAGAAATCTCCCTCACCAGAACAAGGAAAAGAGGTTTACCATGAAAGAATCGTATGCCATTGAAACCCGGCACCTGACCAAATACTTCAAGACGCCCCGGGGCATGCTCCACGCCGTAGAGGATGTGAGCCTGACCATCGAGCCGGGCGAGTTCGTGGCCATCGTGGGCTCGTCCGGCTCGGGCAAGTCCACGCTCATGCACCTCA
>ERZ773148.1678-NODE-1678-length-18235-cov-11.930748_pt1 | contig 18235 bp, 15 predicted proteins | sample MGYA00580846_ERZ773148 | MGnify/ENA primary metagenome ERZ773148 (study PRJEB29015, sample SAMEA2737879) | human gut metagenome | biome: human gut; feature: human-associated habitat; material: faeces | place: China | collected 2012 ... | reverse complement strand
CCGGTCGAGATACCGGGCGTCACGATGGCCAATTTCATGAAGCTGGCCGTGAACGAACAGCGCAAGTTCCGCGGCGAGGAGCCGCTGACGGCCGCCGAGTTCCTGCGCCTGATGCGCGAGAAGAGCGCTGTCGTGGAGCTCGATGCGAAGCTCACTTCGCGTGCCGTGAACGAAGGCTTCTCGGGCGGTGAGAAGAAGAAGAACGAGATTTTCCAGATGGCGATGCTCGACCCGAAACTGGCGATCCTCGACGAGACCGACTCGGGACTCGACATCGACGCCCTTCGCATCGTCGCCACGGGCGTTACGAAACTCCATACGCCCCAGAATGCCACGGTGGTCATCACGCACTACCAACGCCTGCTGGATTACATCGTGCCCGACGTGGTGCATGTGCTCTACAAGGGGCGCATTATCCATACGGGCGACAAGACGCTGGCCCTCAAGCTCGAAAAGGAGGGCTACGACTGGCTGATTAACGATTACAGGGAATGACGGCGCTTTACGATATAATCCGCGGGTTCCGCACGGCCGAGGGTGAAGTGTTCCGGGTTGCCGGGGCGGAGAGCGAGCCTTTCGCTGCGGTCGATCCCCGGCGTATGCGTGTCGAGGTTGCGGCGGGGGCTTCGCTGCGGCTGGCCGTGCTCCATACTTCGCCCGAGGTGTCGGCCCTGGAGATCGTGCTGGAGGAGGGCGCACGCTTCGTATTGACCGAGTTATTCGTTTCCGAAGCCTTTGCGGAGGTGACCGTGAAACAGGCTGCCCGCAGCCTTTGCCATATCACGGCGGTGCAGCTTTCGAGCGCCAACGCCTCCTATACGGTCGATCTCGACGGGCCGGGTGCCGAAAGCCTGTTGGGCGGGGCGTTCCTCGCCGCCGGGCAGGAGCATTGCGTCGTCAGGCTGCGGACGAACCACAACGTGCCCGACTGCCGCAGCAACTCTTATATAAAAGGTGTCGCGGGCGGTACGGCCGTAGGGGAGTTTTGCGGACTGGTCTATGTGGCGCCCGACGCCCAGCGCACCGATGCGCAGCAGCAGAACCGCAACATTCTGCTCAGCGAGACGGCGCGTATCACGACCCAGCCCCAGCTGGAGATCTATGCCGATGACGTGAAATGCTCGCACGGCGCGACGGTGGGGCAGATGGATTCCGAGGCGATCCTCTATATGCGGCAGCGCGGCCTGAGCGAAGCCCAGGCGCGGGGGTTGCAGATCGAGGGCTTCGTGGGCGATGTCGTACGCCGCTGCGGCATCGAACCGCTGTGCGAGGCGGCGATGGAGGCGGTGGTTGCCAAACTGGAAAAATCATAACGATGTTCGACGTTGAAAAAATACGCGGGGAGTTCCCGATCCTGGGGCGCGAGGTCTACGGCAAGCCGCTGGTTTACCTCGACAGCGGCGCCACGGCGCAGAAACCGCTGGCCGTGATCGAGATGGTCGATTACCTGCAGCGCGGACTCAACGCCAATATACATCGCGGGGTGCACTACCTTTCGGAGGAGGCCACGACGCTTTACGAGGCGGCACGCGAGCGTATCGGCGCTTTTATCGGCGCGGCCGAAAAGGAAGAGGTCGTCTTTACGGCCGGCGCTACGGCTTCGCTCAATACGGTGGCCTATGCCTGGGGTGAAAAGTTCGTCCGTGCGGGCGACAATATCCTTGTCAGCGAGATGGAGCACCACTCCAATATCGTGCCCTGGCAGATGCTCGCCGAACGCAAGGGGGCGGAAATCCGCGTCCTGCCCTTCGACGACGAGGGGCGCCTGTGCACCGAACTGCTGCCGTCGCTGCTGGATGACAAGACCCGCATCGTCGCCGTTACGCAGGCTTCGAATACGCTCGGAACGCGTCCCGACCTGCGGCCCGTCATCGATGCGGCACATGCCGTGGGGGCGATCGCCGTGGTGGACGGATGCCAGGGTGTCGTGCACGGCGGTGTCGACGTGCAGGCTTTGGATTGCGACTTCTATGCCTTCTCGGGGCATAAGCTCTTCGGCCCGACGGGCATCGGCGTGCTGTATGGCAAACGTGCGCTGCTCGAAGCCATGCCGCCGTTCCTCGGCGGGGGCGATATGGTCGATACCGTGACCTTCGCCAAGACCACCTATGCCCCCGTGCCGCTCAAGTTCGAAGCCGGTACGGCCAATTTCACCGGGGCCATCGCCCTGGGCGAAGCCGTGAAATTCGTCGGGCGTTTCGACCCGGCCGAGGTCGAAGCGCACGAGGCGGCACTGCTGCACCGTGCGACCGAACGGCTTACGGCCGTTGACGGGCTGCGGATTTACGGTACGACGCCCGGCAAGTGTGCCATCGTGTCGTTCAACGTCGAGGGTGTGCATCCCTACGACATGGGCATGATCCTCGACAAGCTGGGCATCGCCGTCCGTACCGGGCAGCACTGTGCCGAACCCACCATGACGCATTTCTCCACGACGGGGATGTGCCGCGCTTCGTTCGCGCTCTACAATACGCTGGCCGAGGCCGATGCGCTGGCCGACGGCGTGGAACGCGCGGTGCGGATGCTGCGCGGATAGCGGGCCGGCCGACTTATTGAAGGATAAAAACTTAAATAATCAGGAATTAACCTATGTTCATAGTACTCGAAGGATTGGACGGGGCCGGTAAATCGACCCAAATCCGCATGTTGCGCCGTTTTTTTGCCGACAGGGGCGTCGAGAGCGAGTATGTGCACTTCCCGCGTTTCGATTCGCCCATCTACGGCGAGCTGATAGCCCGTTTCCTGCGCGGCGAGTTCGGCGGCGTGGGTGAGGTCGACCCCTATCTCGTGGCGCTGCTCTTCGCGGGAGACCGTGCCGATGCCGCCCCCCGGATCAGGGAGTGGCTCGCGCAGGGCAAGGCGGTCATCCTCGACCGCTATGTCTATTCGAACGTGGGTTTCCAGTGCGCCAAGCTGCCCGCCGGAGAAGAACGCAACCGATTGGCCGACTGGATCCTATACCTCGAATTCTGTCATAACGGCCTGCCGCGTCCCGACGTGTCCTTGTTCCTCGACGTGCCGTTCACCTTTACCGAGCGCAAACTTTCCGAACTGCGCGAGGGCGACGACCGCGAGTACCTGCAGGGCGGACAGGACATCCACGAGGCGTCGCTCGCCTTGCAACAGGCCGTGCGCAGCGTATACCTCGAAGCCGCGGCCAAAGACCCCGCGCTGCGGGTCGTCGATTGCAGCAATCCTGCGGGGGCGATGGATTCCCCGGAGGGTATTTTTGCTAAAATATGTGCCCAGCTGGCACCAATACTCGAAGCCGATGCGGAAGTCCAGGGCCTTTAAACTGCTGGCCAATGTCTGCCGGCTGATCCTTGCCTGCACGTTCATCGTGTCGGGCTTCACGAAGGTCATCGATCCGTGGGGCACCGCCATGAAGGTCAACGAGTATCTTTCCATCTACGGGATGGAATCCCTCCAGGGGGCGAGCATGGCCTTTTCGATCTGGTTGTGCGGTGCCGAGATGATGATGGGCTGTATGCTCCTCTTCAAGGTACGTATCCGCCTGATCTCGATCTTCGCCGTGCTTTCCATGCTCTTTTTTACCGCCCTCACCCTGCTCAGCGCTACGGTGATCCCCGTCGAGGACTGCGGTTGTTTCGGCGAGGCGCTGAAGCTGACGCCGTGGCAGACTTTCTACAAGAACCTGGCGCTGCTGCCGATGGCCCTGGTGGTCTGGTGGCGTTACCGCCCCGACAAGATCTTCGCCTTCAACCCCCTGGAAATCGTGCTTACCGTCACCTTTTTCTTCCTCACGATGTATCTGGGATACTATTGCTACCGCCACCTGCCGCTGATCGACTTCCTGCCCTATAAGGTCGGGGTCAATATCTGGGAGGGGATGCATGCCCCGGTCGTCGAGCCCGGCGAAACGGAGACCGTACTGGTCTACCGCAACATCAGGACGGGCAAGCTGCGCGAGTTTTCGCTCGACGACACGGCCTGGCAGGATGCCGAAAAATGGGAGTGGGTCGATACCCGGACTACGGACGAGATGCCCGCCATCCGCCCGCTCATGAGCGAATTCTCCCTGCGCGATGCCGAAGGGGATGCGACCGAGGAGATCGTGACCGCTCCCGGGCGCGTGTATATGCTCTGCGTTACGTCGTTCGACCGCCTGCCGCGCGGTTGCGCCAAGCGGTTCGCCAAGGTCGTGCGGCGGGCCGCGGAGGAGGGGGCCCGCGTCGTCTGCCTTACCCCGCAGCCGTTGTACGGGGTCACTTACCACGATTTCGGTTCGGGGGATGTACGGTGCTATAACATAGACGCTTCGACCATGAAGACCATGCTGCGCGCCAACAACGGCATGGTGGTGCTGGAGGACGGCGTGATCCGTGCTAAAAAGAATTGTCGCGATATTCGTCCGTAGGGACATTTTGCGGCATGTGGTATGAAAGTTGACCCCGGGAACGGAGTCAACTTTCTTATTATGCGAACTTTCCATGTTTTAATCGTAGTCTTTCTCCTGGGCGCTTGCGCCCGGCGCCAGCCTGTGCCCCAGACCGTGCGTCCCGTCAAAGTCACCACGGCAGCCGGTGCGGCGGTCATCGACAAGGACTTCGCAGGGCTGGCGACGCCCGATGACGCCGTGAACCTCGCCTTCAAGCTTCCGGGGCAGGTGCTCGATGTCCCCGTCGCGCAGGGCGAAAGCGTCAAGAAAGGGGCGCTGCTGGCCGAACTCGATCCCCGGGATATCGAATTGCAGGTTTCGGCCGACCGGTCGGCTTTCGAGGAGGCCCGTTCGCAGATGCAGCGTATGCAGCGGTTGTTGGAGCACGAAGCCGTATCCCGCCAGGAGTTCGAAAGCGCCCAGACCCGTTACGCACAAGTCAAGTCCGCCTATGAGAACTCCCTCGGCCTGCTCAAGGAGACCAAGCTCCGTGCGCCTTTCGCCAGCGTCGTGGAACGCAAGTTCGTCGACAACTACGAACGCGTGCAGGCCGGGCAGTCCATCGTTCGCGTCGTGAACCCGGTGACGACCAAAGTGCAATTCACCATGCCCGAAAGCGGCCTGTCGCTCCTGTCGTCGCCTTCGACCCGCTTCGAGGTCGAGTTCGACAACTACCGGGGCGTCAAGTTCCCCGCCGTGCTGAAGGACTATGCCAAGACATCGTCCGATGCTTCGGGGTTCCCCGTGTCGCTGCGCCTTACGGATGTCGACACCGGGCGTTATTCGATTTCGCCCGGCATGTCGTGCATGGTCACGATGCAGAGCGCCGATCCCGTCACGGATGCGGTATCCCTGCCCGTCTCGGCCGTTTATGCCCCGGCCGAAGGCGGCACTTACGTCTGGGTGGTGATCGGCGGCGACCGTGTCGAGCGCCGGGCCGTGACCCTGGGCGAGTTGTACGGCCGTGACCGGGTCGTGGTCGACAGCGGGGTGGAACCGGGTGAGCGGGTCGTCACGGCCGGGGTTTACCAGTTGCGGCAGGGCGAACGGGTGAGAATCTTAAACTGATGCGACGATGAGCCTGCCCGAATATTCATTGAAGAACAGAAAAGTCGTTTGGTTTTTCCTTTTCATCCTGCTGGCGGGCGGAGCCTTGGGCTTCGTTACGCTGGGAAAAAAGGAGGACTCGGTATTCGTCATCAAGAGTGCGTCGCTGGTCTGCTCCTACCCGGGCGCCACGCCGCTCGAAGTCGAACAGCTTGTGACCGAACCGATCGAGCGCGAGGTGCAGTCGATGCGCCTCGTGCATAAAATCACGTCCGAATCCTATTACGGACTGTCGAAGATCCTGGTCGAATTAGACCCTGCGACCCGTGCTTCCGAGATACCCCAGTTGTGGGATGAACTGCGGCGCAAGGTACTCAACATCCAGCCCCGGCTGCCTGCCGGGGCTTCGCCCGTGACCGTGGCCGACGATTTCGGCGACGTCTACGGTATCTATTACGGCCTGTCGGTCGACGGGGGTTTCACCTGGGCGGAGTTGCGCGACTGGGCACAGCGGATCAAGACGGCGCTCGTGACGGTCGACGGCGTGCAGAAGGTGAGCCTTTTCGGCGAGCAGACGCCCGTCGTGAACGTCTATGTCAACCTTGCAGCGCTTGCCAACTTCGCTATCCGCCCCGAGACGATCGTGGCGACCATCGGCCAGCAGAACACCATCGTCAACAGCGGCGAGAAACAGGCCGGGGCGCTCCAGATACAGATTCTCGAGGCCGGAACCTACAAGGGCCTCGACGATATCTCAAACCAGATGCTGACCGCTGCCTCGGGCAAACAATACCGCCTGGGCGACATCGCCCGCGTCGAACGGGGCTATGCCGACCCGCCGCAGACGCTCATGCGCGTCGACGGCCGCCGTGCCGTGGGCATCGGCATTTCGACCGAGGCGCAGGTCGACGTGGTGAAAACCGGGGAGAAGATCATCCGCGTGCTCGACGGCCTTACGCGCCAGATGCCCGTCGGCATGGATCTTACGGTGCTTTATCCCGAGAACCGCATCGCGCAGCAGGCCAATGCGACCTTCGTGCTGAACCTCGCCGAGTCGGTGGCCATCGTCATCCTGATCATCATGCTCGTCATGGGTTTCCGCGCCGGGGTGCTGATCGGCAGCTCGCTGCTGTTCTCCATCGGGGGTACGCTGCTGCTGATGCAGTTCCTGGGCGAGGGGCTCAACCGTACGTCGCTCGCCGGGTTCATCATCGCCATGGGTATGCTCGTGGACAATGCCATCGTGGTGACCGATAACGCGCAGCAGGCCATGCTGCGGGGTGTCGCGCGGCGCCGTGCGGTCGTCGACGGGGCGAATGCCCCGCGCTGGAGCCTGCTCGGCGCGACGCTGATCGCCATTTTCTCGTTCCTGCCGCTCTACCTGGCGCCGTCGTCCGTGGCCGAGATCGTCAAGCCGCTGTTCGTCGTGCTGGCCTTGTCGCTGTTGCTGAGCTGGGTGCTGGCCCTGACGCAGACGCCGCTTTTCGGCGACTTCATGCTCCGCGTGAACCCTGCCGCGCACGATCCCTACGATACGAAATTTTACCGCGCTTTCGACCGCCTGCTGGCTGCCCTGCTGCGATGGCGGTGGGGCGTCGTGGCAGGCGTCGTGGCGCTCTTTGCGGCGGCATTGGCGGTAATGGGTCTTATGCCCCAGAATTTCTTCCCGTCGCTCGACAAGCCCTATTTCCGTGCCGACGTGCTGCTGCCCGAGGGGTACAATATCCGGGACACGGAACACAACCTGCGCACGATGGAGGAGTGGCTTCATGCGCAGCCCGAGGTGAAGACCGTCTCGGTGACGATGGGTTCCACGCCGCCGCGCTACTACCTGGCCAGCAGCAGCGTTTCGCTGCGCCCCAATTTCGGGAACATCCTCGTCGAACTGCACGACAAAGGGCAGACCGAAGCTGTCGAGGCGCGTTTCAACGCCTATGTCCGGGCGATGTGCCCCGACGTGTGGCTGCGCTCGTCGCTTTTCAAACTCTCGCCCGTGCCCGATGCGGCGATCGAATTCGGGTTTATCGGCGACGATATCGACACGCTCCGCCGCCTGACGCAGGCCGCCGAAGAGATCATGTGGCGGACGGCAGGCACGGTCAACATCCGCAACAGCTGGGGCAACCGCGTCCCGACATGGCTGCCGCTCTACTCGCAGATGAAGGGGCAGCGTATCGGCGTCACCCGCAGCCAGATGGCGCAGGGCATCACCATCGCCACGCAGGGTTACCGCCTCGGCGAATACCGCGAGGGCGACCAGTTCATGCCGATCCTTCTGAAGGACGAGAATATCGACACCTACAACCTCACCAACCTGCAGGCACTGCCGATTTTCACCCCCGCCGGCAAGGTCTACTCCATCGAGCAGGCGACCGACGGCTTCCGCTTCGAATACCGCGTCGGAGTGGTGAAACGCTACAACCGTCAGCGGGTCATGAAGGCGCAGTGCGACCCCGGCCGCGGGGTCAACACCATGCGGCTCTACGCTGCGCTGCGGGATTCGGTTCTGCGCGGCGTGGTGCTCCCCGAAGGGTATTCGATGAAGGTTTTCGGCGAGCAGGAGAGCCAGCAGGAATCCAACTCGGCCCTGGCCAGGTATATGCCCCTGACGATGGTGCTCATCTTCATCGTGCTGCTCCTGCTTTTCCGCAACTACCGCGAGCCGACCGTTATCCTGCTGATGATCCCGCTGATCTTCATCGGCGTGGTGCTCGGACTGGCCGTCACGGGCAAGGTTTTCAACTTCTTCTCCCTGCTGGGACTGCTGGGGTTGGTGGGCATGAACATCAAGAACGCCGTGGTGCTGGTCGAGCAGATCGGCGTGCTGCGCTCCGAAGGCAAGGGTGCCTACGAAGCCCTCACGGCGGCTACGCGCAGCCGAATCGTCCCCGTGGCGATGGCTTCGGGTACCACGATCCTCGGTATGCTGCCCCTGTTGTTCGACTCGATGTTCGGCGCCATGGCCGCCACGATCATGGGCGGCCTGCTCGTCGCCACGCTGCTGACGGTCTGCGTGCTGCCGGTCGTCTATGCCATTTTCTACAATATCCGCAAGTCATGAAGAATTATCTGATCCTATCCGCACTGTTGGCCTTCGTGCCCGTCGCCGCCCAGACCTCGCTCGGCGACTACCGGCAGGCCGTGACCGAATACAGCTGGGAACTGAAGGTCGCCGCATCGAAGAGCGATGCGGCTTCCGAGACCATGGGACAGGCTCGTACGGGATACCTGCCACGGCTGTCGCTCGACGGCAGTTTCACCGCCACGGTACACCACTACGACGGGTTGGAGCGGTGGAATTTCAGCGTCCTTCCGCAACTCGTGCAGACCGTCTACGGCGGCGGGGCCGTACGTGCGGCCTACAAACAGGCCGAGCTGGGCAACGACATCGCCCTCTGCGACGAGGAATTCACGCAGCTCGATGTGCGTTATGCGGCCGAGTATACCTACTGGAACCTCTCCGCCATGGAGTTGTATGCCGCATCCATGCGCCAGTATGTCAACATAATCCGCTCGCTCAAGGAGGTCGTCGACCGCCGTTTCGCCGAGGGCTACATTGCCAAGGGCGACGTGCTGATGATCGACGCCCGTCTGAGCGAAGCGCAGTACGGGCTGGTGAGTGCCGAGCGGAACTATACCGTCGCGCTGCACAATTTCAACATCCTGCGCGGCACGGATCCCGACCTTGCGGTGGAACTTGCCCAGGGCATCCGCGATTCGCTGCCGCAGCCTGCGCGCCTGCTGCCCGACGAGGTGCTGGGGCGCCGTCCGGACTATATGGCGGCCCGGTTGCGCAGCGAACAGGCCGACGCGGGTATCCGGGCGGCGCGCGCGCCGTTCAATCCGCAGGTGAGCGTGGGCATCGGCGGCTCGTGGCAGCCGTATTATCCCAACCGGACGGGCGCCACGACGGTCGACGGCTCTGCGTTCGTGAAACTCACGCTCCCGATTTTCCACTGGGGCGAACGCCGCCGCGCCACGGGTGCGGCACGCGCCGTCCAGCGGCAGAGCGAGTGGAACACCGCGCTGCTGCACGACAATATCGTGCGCGACGAGATGAACGGCTGGACGGCGCTGGTCAACAGCAGGGCACAGGTCGATGCCACGGAGCAGAGCCTGCGCATCGCCGGCGAAAACCTCGACATCAGCACCTATTCCTACGGCGAGGGGCTCTCTACGATCCTCGATGTGTTGCAGGCGCAGCTGAGCTGGATACAGCTCTACACCAATGCAATCAAGGCTCATTACAACTATGCCGTGGCGGTATCGGACTACCTGCGCATCACGGCGCAGTGAGCGGCGGCAGGCAGGCCTTGCCCGGCAGGCCGTCGCGGCGGGGATGCCTGTTCCGGCTGCGGAAACCGCATGGCCGAGACCGCCTCTTCGGGACGCCGCCGCCGGTTTCCTGCCGGCGGGGCACAAAAAACGGGGATTTTTCCTGAAAATCCCCGTTTTTCGTATCCCTTGCCTGTCGTTTCAGGCTTTCGCAGGCTCGGTGCTGACCACCGCGATTTCGTGCGATACGGGTGCGACCTTGCGCAGCATCTGCATCATGCCGCAGTACTTTTCGTGCGCCAGCGTCACCGCACGGCTCACTTTGGCCTGGTCGTCCTCGGTGTCGCATTCGATGTTGTAGACTACGTGGAACGATTTGAAGGTGCTTTCGGATTGGGGCGTTTCGTCCGAGAGCTCGCCCGAAATGCCGATCTCGAAGCGCTTGGGGCGGAAACGTTCCTTGTCCATAATCATCAGGGCTGTCTTGCCGACGCATTTCGCCGCGGCATAGAGCAGCAGTGTCTTGGGGTTCATCTCTTCGCAGCGGGGCCCGCCTTCGGACGTGAAGTCCGCATCCCCGGAGAGTTGCAGCGTTACTTTTTCGATCATAAGTCACAGAATTAATGTTGAACGCCCGAAGCGGGGCAAGAATCGTACCTTACCGGTATGCCCCCGCTGTTTCCTCCGCTGTTTCCCCTGCCGTTTCCGTGCGGTGGACGGGGTGCACGATCTTAAAGCAGGTGCCCTCGCCCGGCGCGGAGACGACCGATATCTCGCCGCCGAGTAGTTCGGTGATCGTACGGCAGATGGAAAGCCCCAGCCCGACGCCTTTTACATAGGAATCGGCCTTGTAGAATCGCTCGAAGATTCGGCTCAGGTGCTCTTGCGAAATGCCTTTCCCCGTATCCCTGACGAACAGTTCGACCTCTCCCGCACCGTCGGCCGTGCGGTACCCGAATGTAATGCTGCCCCTGTCGGTAAACTTCGCGGCGTTGTTTATCAGGTTGTTGACGACCTGTTTCAGCCGCGAGGCATCGGTGCGGATTGTCGTGTCGGCCTGCGGGAGTTCGAGCCTCAGTTCGACCTGCGGAGGCATGGTGAGCAGTTGGGACTGGTAGATATCCGACAGCAGCGTGTGCAGCGACTGGTCGCCGAAACAGAACTCCATGGTGTTCGACTCGATCTTCGAAAGGTCGAGGATGTCCGAGATCAGGCGCAGCAACTGGTCGCCGTTGGCCGAGATCAGGCGGCTGTACTCCTGCCTTTCCGTTTCGCTGAAGGGGACGTCGTCGCATGTCACGAGGTTGGCGAAGCCGATGATGGCGTTGAGCGGCGTCCGGATTTCATGGCTCATGTTGGCCAGGAACGCCGATTTCAGCCGGTCGTTCTCGCGGGCCTTGTCGCGCGCTTCGCGCAGGCGTCCTTCGACCTCCTTGTGGGCCTGGATGCTCTGGCAGATGCCTGCGATGCGGTAGGGTAAACCGTCGGCGGCCCGGCCCGGGGAGACGGACTGCTCCTCGAACCATTCCCAAGTCCCGTCCCCGCGGCGCAGCCGGTAGGTGACTGTTTGGGGGGCAGGTTCGCCGGCGAGTCGGTTGGCGAAAGCCTGCGACAGCGCTTTCCGGTCGTCGGGGTGGACGAGGCTGAAAAATGTTTCGGCACTGATCGTGTCGCCGTCATTCGGGAGCCCCAGGTATGCGAACCAGCGTCGGTCGATGGTCAGCAGGTTGCTGTCAGGGTCGAAGGACCACGGAAAGATTTTCGTCTGCGACAACGCCGTGTCGAGGATGAACTTCCGGGATATTTCCTCCTCGGTGTCCCGGAACAGGAACACGACCCGGCGCAACTTCCTGTGCCGGTCGTATTGGCCGACGAAGCGGCCTTCGATGTGGAATTTCAGCTGGTGCCTGCGGAGCCGGATGTACGTCCGCGGCGGCAGGTCGCCGCAGTCCCTGTGTTGCTGCAGCCCCTCGAAAATAGCGGGCAAAAGGTCTTTTTGGTATTGGCAGACGGAGAACAGGTCGGAAATCCTCAGCGGATGGGAAAAATCCCCCCCCCGAGGCGGAGTACCTTGTATGCCTGCATGTTGATATCCGTTAATTCCCCTTCGGGCGTCAGTTCGATGCAGGCGACGGAAACCCGGCTGAGCGTGTCGCATACGGCCGGAACCTGTATTCCGGCGGGCTTGTTACGGTGGAAGAGACGCAATTTCATTTTGAGTGAGTTAAGGACGTAACGGCCCGGCTAAGGTATGGATAATTTTCGACAGATGCAAACCTTCCTGGGCGCCGCCGGGGTGTCGGTTCCGGTTTTATACCGGTATATTTGGGGCAGGGGTATGCGGGGAAGGCAAATTTTCGTATATTTGCCCTTTGTAAGAATTTATGTGCGTATGCGGAAAAAACTGAGCTTGTTGCTGACCCTCGCGCTGTGCGCGGTATGCACCCTGCGGGTGCAGGCCGGGGTGCCCGAAAGTGAGACCTTTATCGAGCGCGGACGGTCGTTGTTCGACTATGGCCGCTGGAGCGATGCCCGGCATGAGTTCCTCCGGGCCCGGGACGTGCTCGCGCCTTCCGACCGTGTCGCGGCGCAGACGGTCGATTTCTACCTGGCGGCCTGTGCCGTCGAACTGGGCAGCCGCGATGCCGAAGGGGCGCTCCGCGATTTCGAGGCGCGTTATCCCGGTTCGGTCTACGCCAACGACGTGCGGTTTTCGCTGGGGTCGCTCTATTGCGCCGAGGGCGATATGAGGCGTGCCCGCGAGGCTTTCGCAAAGACCGATTACAAGGCGCTGAGCCGGTCGCGCAAGGAACAGTACGACATTCGCATGGGCTATGTCGAGTTCACCGAAGGCAATTACGACAAGGCGTTCGGTTATTTCGACCGCATCGGCCCCCAGAGCGAGTATGCCGACCACGCACTCTATTACAAATCCTATATCGACTATGCCCAGGGGCGCTACGGGCGTGCGAAGCAGGGCTTCACGGCCTTGCAGCGCAGCGATGCCTACCGCGCCGTGGTGCCGTATTACCTCCTGCAGATCGAATTCCGCGACGGAAACTACCGTTATGTCGTCGAGAACGGCGACGAACTGGTGCGCCGCGCCGTGCCCGAACGCCGGCAGGAACTGGAGCGCGTCATCGCCGAATCGTGGTTTCACCTGGGCGACTATAACAAGACCATCGGGCATCTGGACGCTTTTACGGCTGCCGGCGGCGAACTCGACCGTGACGGCAGCTATCTGATGGGCTTCTCGCTTTACCGCACGGCACGCTATCCCGAGGCTGCGGAGTTCCTGCGCAAGGCCTGCGGTGCCGAGGATGCGCTGACGCAGAATGCCTCGTACCACCTGGCCGACTGCTATCTGCGTGCGGGTGACAAGCAGGCCGCCATGCAGGCGTTCGCCATGGCAGCGGACGACAAGCTCGATCCGGTGATCGCCGAAGACGCGCTGTTCAACTACGGCAAACTGCAATACGAGCTGGGCGGCGGTGCCTTCAACGGCGCGATCAACGTGCTGACGCGCTATGTCGCGCAGTATCCCGATTCTCCGCGCGTGGGCGAAGCCCGTTCGCTGCTGATCGCGGCCTACTACAATTCGAACGATTACGACGCGGCTTACCGGGCCATCAAATCCTTCCCGACACAGGATGCCGACATCCGAGCCGCATTGCAGAAGATCACCTATTTCCGCGGCCTGGAGGCGTACAGCGCCGGCGACATGCGTGCCGCGCAGCGTTACCTGGCCGAATCCGCGGCCATCAATGTCAGCCCCAAATACAGTGCGCTCAACTCCTTCTGGCAGGGCGAAATCGCCTTCGCACAGGGCGACTATACGGTCGCTGCGGCCAAATACAACGCCTACCTGAAGCGTGCCCCCCGCAGCGAGGACGAATATGCCATGGCGCTCTACAACCTCGGCTACTGCGATTTCTCGCGCAAGGACATGGCCGGGGCGCGCAGTTCGTTCGAGAAGTTCCTCGAAGCCTATCCGGCCCGCGACCGCTACCGCGCCGATGCCTACAACCGGCTGGGCGACATCCGCTATTCCGACCGCGAATTCGAAGCGGCCGTAGGGGATTACGACCGTGCCGTTGCGCTGAACACCCCCGAACGCTATTACGCACAGTATAAACGCGCCGTGACGCTCGGCATCCTCGGGCGCACGGAGCCCAAGCTGCAGGCGCTGCGGCAGATCGTTGCCGCAGGGCAGGGCGACTATGTCGATGCCGCCTCGTACGAGCTCGGCCGTTCCTATATCGCGCAGGAACGCTATGCCGAAGGTGCCGGACAATTGGAACGGTTCATTGCCGACTATCCCTCGTCGCCGCGCCGTGCACAGGCGCTTGCCGACCTGGGGCTCGCCTACCTCAACCTGGGGGACAAGGAAAAGTCGCTGAAATATTACGACATGGTGGTCGAGACGGCCCCGCAGTCGTCCGAAGCCAAAGGGGCCATGCAGGGTATCCGCGAGATCTATGTCTCGGACGGCAAGGTCGACGACTATTTCGATTATGCCGCCAGGGTGGGCATGGAGAGCGACCTGACAGCCGTGTCGCGCGACTCGCTGTCGTTTGCCGCCGCCCAGAAACTTTACCTGGCCGGGCAGACCGACGCTGCCGCCAAGTCGCTGCGCAGTTATGTCAGGAGCTACCCCAAGGGGTATTACCTGAACGATGCCCTCTATTTCCTGAGTGACTGTTACCTCCGCACGGGCGAGCGCGGCGATGCCATCGAAACCCTCACCGAACTGGCCGGGCAGGGTACGAACCAGTATTCGGTCACGGTGCTCGAGAAACTTTCGGAGCTGACCTATGAGGACAAGCGTTACGACGAGGCCGCCGCCGCATTCCGCAAGCTGTACGACGTCACGACGACGGTGGCCGGGCGCGAGGATGCCATGACGGGCTACGTGCGCGCCACGCTGGCCGGGGGCGACGCTTCGAAAATCGAGGCGATGGCTGCCGATGTCGCCGCGCATCCCGATGCCGGGGCCGTGGCGCTGCGCGAATCGAAATTCGCATGGGCGGAGTTGCTGCGGCAGCAGGATCGCCGTGCCGATGCCGTGAAGCTTTACAGGGAACTGGCCGCGGACGTCCGCTCGAAGGAGGGTTCCGCCGCTGCCTATTACGTGCTGGAGGATACCTTCGAAAAGGGCGATATGGACAAGACCGAGAAGGCGGTATTCGCCTATTCCGAACGGGAACCCCAGGCCTACTGGCTGGCCAAGGCCTTCATCCTGCTGGGCGACGTCTATGTCCGCAAGGGAGACAACTTCCAGGCGCGGGCGACCTACCAGAGCGTCGCGGACGGCTATTCGCCTGCCGACGACGGGATCGTGGACGAAGCCAAGGAACGGATCGCAAAACTGAACTGACGATGAAACGCATGTTGTTTGTAGCCGCGCTGATGGCGGCATTGCCCTGGGGCGCGAGCGCGCAGGTCGAGAAACGGGTCGAAGTGACCAAGGCCTATGTGCCGAGTGTGGAGGGGGCGTCGAAACTCGCTGTCGTGCCCGACATGACCGATACGGTGAAGATGCGTCCCGAGATCGACTATACGATCACGCCGCTGTCGTTGCAGACCACCCTCGCCACGCGGCCGATCCGCCCTGCGACGGTAACCTACTGGGAATTCAACCGCCCGCTGCCTTTCTACCTCAAGGCCGGGATGGGCTACCCGTTCAATTCGGTGTTGGATTTCTATGCTTCGAGCCAGAACCCCGGGACAGGGTATGTGGTGGGCTATGTCAACCACGAGGGGCGCTATTCCAAGATCGGGAATGACTTTGGCGTCAAGAACAATTCGACGCGGATGCTCAACCGCATCGGCGCCGCTGCGGGTAAATATTTCGGCCGTCACGTGCTCGAGGGCGACCTCTCCTACGAGAACCGCATGTACCACCGCTACGGTATGTACCTCGCGCCGGACATCTCTGCCGATGCCGTACCCGGTTCGATGGCCGATTACGGCGATGCGAACATCGCGGTGCGCTTCGGCGACGATTTCCAGGATCTGAGCCGTGTGAATTTCGAAATCGCCATCCGGGGCGGCATGTTTTTCGACCATTCCGAGTGGCCGGACTATAACGACAAGGCCCGCCAGACCACGCTGGAAACCCACGCGAAGATCGCCCGCGCTTTCGGGCGCCACCGCCTTGCCGCCGAGATCGGTTACGAGCGGCTCGCCGGACAGAAGGCCCTCGACGAATATAACCAGCAATTGATACATGCCGCGCTGCGCTACGGCATCGAGGGCGGGGTAGTGCGCCTCGAGGTCGGTGCCGATTATTACCACGACAAGGTCAAGTCCGTCGAAGCGGAAAATTATATCATTCCTTTCGTGCGGCTGAACCTGAACCTCGGGACGGACGGGCTGTGCCCGTTCTTCGAGATGGACGGCGACGTCCGCGAGAACAGTTACCGTTCGCTTACGAAGCTGAATCCCTATCTGCTGAATCCCGTATTCGGGACTAAGAGTTCGGTCGATTACAACGGCCGCTTCGGTATCGGGGGCAGTATCTGGCGCGGGAAGTTCGACTACCGGGCCTATGCCGGGTTCTCGATCCGTGACAACCACCTTTACTGGTATAGTGCCGATGTCGTGCAGGGGAGCGATATTCTTGCCGCCGGGCTGACCATGCTGCCGTCGATGGCCCGCCAGACCGTCTTGTCGTTCAACGGCGAGGTGACGTGGCGTCCCGCGAGCAGTTTCCGGACGGAGTTGGGCGTGCACGGCTATATCTATAACGACGACGAGACCAAACTCCATAACGGTGCCCCGGCTTTCGATGGCAATTTTTCCGCCCACTACGACGGCCGCAAGATTTCGTTCGGCGCGGGCATCTGGCTGCAAAGCACCCGTAAATGGTCCGACTACCAGTTGGATGCAGCATCCGGGGCGGAGAGTTTCGGCAGTGTCGAAGTGCCCTTTGCCGCCGACCTGCGGGTCAATTTCGACTGGAAGGTTTCGGGACGCATTACGCTCTTCGCCGAGGGCCGTAACCTGATCAACCGCCGCCTGTACCAATACCCGTGGTATCCGGAATACGGGGCAAATTTCACGGTCGGGGTGAAGGCCAACTTCTGAAATCCCACCTCCGGTCTGTGACGCGGGGTATTGCCATGGTTTTTTGCCGGAATTTGCACATTTATGTGACATATTCAAAAAATATATTAATTTTGTGAAGCCTGACATGGTATAAATACAACTTTTTGAACTTATATGGCACTGAAGAACCTCCCCAAGATATGTCCCTCCTGCGGTAAACGATTGAGCGTACAAGCGATGCATTGCAACGGATGCGATACGCATATCGAAGGCGACTACAACCTCCCGGTGATGATGCAGCTTTCGGCTCCCGACCAGCAATTCGTGCTCGATTTCGTAAAAAGCAGCGGCTCCCTGAAGGAGATGGCGCAGAAATTAGGGCTCAGTTACCCTACGGTACGCAACCGTTTGGACGACATAATTGCTCAACTTAATCAATTCGAAGGCGATGAACAGGATTCTTAACCCGTTTGAATACCTTTCTACCGGGAAAGCGCTCGGCTGGGGCCTTGCCGGGACTCTTTTTTCCATCTGCCTGCTGACGGCGGTGAGCTGGCCTGTCGGGGACGATCTGTCGAAGATCGTCACGATCCTCTCTTCGAACCTGCTTTTGTGGATTCCCCTTTCGCTGTTGCTCTACGTGCTGGCCCTGCTCTTCTCGCCGTCGCGTATCCGCGCAGTCGATATCTTTGCCACGAACCTTTTTGCCATGTTGCCCACGATCGTCATACTCGGGGTGCTGAGCGTGCCTTCGAAATGGCTGGGAGGGCTTGTCTGCGAGCCCCGCAGCGCCTGCGAGGTGATGAAGCTCGCAGGGTATAACCTGATCGTGATCCTGCTGTGGCCTGTCGTGGGTGGGCGTCATCATGGGTGAGTTTCTGGTCTCGCGGGCCGGTCTGGGCTATCTCATCGTCTACGGCTCTCAGGTATTCAACATGGATCTGGTGATGACCAGCGTGCTGATCCTGGCGGCTGCGGCGGTGCTGATGTACCTGCTGGTGCTGCGCGGGGAAAAAATATTGAACGACTATTGGGGGGTACGATCATGAAGAAACTGTTGACATTTTTCTGCGTCGCCGCCCTGCTGCTTCCGGTGCTGCTCACCGGCTGCGGCAGCGCAGCATCCGGTACTGCTTCCAGCGCCAGCGCCACAGACTCCGCTGCATCCAGCGAAGTGAGCAGCGAGGAGGCAGACGAACTCAAGATAAAATAATTATTTCCAATAATCTAATTTTGTATCATCTAAGCCTATATTCTTTGCAATAAAAATAGGATCTAAGCCTTTTTTTAGTTGTGATTTATAATCATCTAATGCACGAAAAGCAATATTAGATAAGTATAGAATAGTAGGTATATTAATTAAGCACATGATTCCCATTAAGAAATCAGATAAGTTCCATGCAAAGTCCCCTTGTCCAGCTCGGCGGTGAGGGTGTCGTCATAGGTACCGGAAGCGGCGGTAAC
>ERZ773148.1667-NODE-1667-length-18300-cov-4.446698_pt1 | contig 18300 bp, 16 predicted proteins | sample MGYA00580846_ERZ773148 | MGnify/ENA primary metagenome ERZ773148 (study PRJEB29015, sample SAMEA2737879) | human gut metagenome | biome: human gut; feature: human-associated habitat; material: faeces | place: China | collected 2012 ... | reverse complement strand
GGAAGTACTGCACGACCTCCGCGCCGTGCAGACCGAGAGCGCCGGTCGTGTCGCGCAGGAAGCAGGCGATGCAGAAGCCCATGTTGCCGGGGTTGCCGTGCACGCCCAAAACGAGCGCCGCAATGCCGATCACAAGTCCGGTGACGAGGATCAGCCAGTTGTTTTTGAACCAGTTGCTTTTCACAATTTTTCCCTCTCTCTTTCAAAACTGTGTTTTAACGGCTTCATTATACGACGGCTCTCCGGAAAATGCCAAACGGTAAATCGGATATCGCCTGTTGAACTATCGGAGAAACGGATAGAATGAACCGTCAATGCAGCGTCCGGCGGTCAAGCAGAAAGTCAATGAACGCGCGCGCGGACTTTGTCGGGCGGCGGTCGCGGGAGCGGATCATGTAGATCTCGCGCTCGTTGTTTTTCCCGACGAGAGGGAAGGAGAGAAGCTCCTTTGTCGCGCCCGCGGCAAGACCGGAGACGACGGCGCAGCCGAGCCCGCACGCCACGGCGCGCAGCACGGCCTCGCTGTTGTCGATGCGCGCGACGATGTTGAGCGCGCCGGAGTCGATGCCGTTTTCGGTGAAGAATTTCTGCCCGGCGAGCTGCGTGCCAGAACCGCCCTCGCGAAAGATGAGAGGCTCGCCGAGCAGCGCGTTGCCCGATTCCCCGGCGTCGAGCATGGCGTGGTAGCGCGGCATGTCGGGCGTGACGAGCACGAGCGGGTCGGTGGCGATGCAGTCGTAGGTAAGCTCGCGCGTGTTCAGCACCGCGCCGACGAAGCCGATGTGCGTTTCGCCCTGCAATACGGCGGCGTGGACGGCGGCGCTGTCGCCGCTGCGGAGCAGAAAGCGGAAATCCGGGTTTTCCCGGTGAAACTCGCTGATGAGCTGCGGGAGGATATACTGCATCGGGATGGACGACGCCGCGAGCGATACCTCGCGGGAGGTCTGCTCCTCCAGCTCGCGGGAGAGCTCGGCGCAGCTCTGGAGAATGGTGTGCGCATGGTCGTATACGCGCCGCCCCTCCTCGGTGAGCGTGATGCGCCGCTTGCCGGAGCGGACGAGCAGCGGCACGCCGATGTCCTTTTCGAGCGCGAGAATGTGGCCGCTCACGGTGGACTGCGCGAGATAGAGCGCCTCCGCCGCGGCGGTGAAGCTGCCGCGCTCGACCACGGCGCAGAAGGCCTCGAGCTGTTTGAGATTCAGTGTCTGCATGGTGCTCTCCTTTTAAAGCTCGCGCAGGTACACACCCGCGATCTCGGGAAGCCCCGGTTCGTTTTCAATGCGAGCGCGTTCCTCCGGCGGCGCGGCCCACGCGATGCCGCAGTCGGCGGTGATGCTCCGCGGCGCGGGGATGAGCCGTCCGGGGATGCTTCGCTCCTGGCAGAGCTTTTCCGTCGCCATCGCAGCGGCGGTCGTGTGGAACGTGAAGATCACGTATTCTTTCTTTTCGCGTACTCTCATAGGGCAATGTCGCGGACGGCATCCGCCGCCTGTTCCGCTTCCTCCATCGTATTGAACCAGCCGAACGAAAAGCGCACCGCGCCCTGCGAAACGGTACCGAGCGCCTCGTGCATCCGCGGCGCGCAGTGCGCGCCGGAGCGCACGGCGATGCCGTATTCGTCGGAGAGAATTTCCGCCGCCTCGCCGGAATCCATGTCGCCGATGTTGAGCGTGACGATCGGCGCGCGGTCCTGCGTGAAGTCGCCGTACACCGTGACGCCCGGCAAGGCGGATACCTTATTATAAAAAGCGCTCATAAGCGCGGTCTCGTGCGCGTGGATGGCGGCGGGGGTGACTTCGTTCAGGAAATCCACCGCCGCGGACAGCCCCGCGATGCCGTGGCCGTTGAGCGTGCCGCTCTCGAGCCGCGTCGGATATTCCTCCGGCTGCTCGCGCCGGTAGGACTGCACGCCCGTGCCGCCGGTCTTGAGCGGGCGGATCTCCACGCCGGGCGCGGCGATGAGCCCGCCGGTCCCCTGCGGCCCCATCATGCCCTTATGTCCGGTGAAGCAGAGGACGGAAACGCCGTCGCGCTGCGCGTTCAGGTCAAAGCTGCCCGCCGTCTGCGAGGCGTCGAGGATAAACAGAAGGCCGTGCTCGCGCGCAAAAGCGCCGATGCGGGATGCGTCCAGCGCGTTGCCGGTGAGATTGGAGGCGTGCGTGCAGACGATCGCGCGGGTGTTCGGCCGCAGCGCGCGGGGGAGATCGGCATAATCGATGCAGCCGCGCGCATCGGCGCGCAGGAACGTGACCTCCACGCCCTCCTGCTCCAGCCGGTAGAGCGGGCGGAGCACGCTGTTGTGCTCGAGATCGGTCGATATCACGTGGTCGCCGGGCCGGAGAAGCCCGAAAATGGCAGTGTTGAGCGCCTCGGTCGAGTTCTGCGTGAAGCACACGCGCGACGGGTCCGCCCCGCCGAAAAAGGTGCAGAGCTTTTCGCGCGCGGCGTATACCACGCGCGCGGCGGAAAGCGCGCTCTCGCTCGCGCCGCGGCCGACGTTGCCCAGCGAGCACAGCGCCTCGCTCACCGCGCGCACCACGCCCTCCGGACGGCGGAGCGATGTGGCGGCGTTGTCGAGATAGATCATAAAAAACCCTCCCGGAGATATTATCCCCAAGAGGGTAGCACGTTTGCCTTATTTCGTCAAGAAATCCGATAGTAAAATCGGAATTAAGAATGATCTTTCGTTTCCAGAAACGCGGCGTGCAGACAGCGGAGGGTTTCAAGGCTCTGTGCCTCTGGAACATGCACGGTAAGGCGCCCGTCGGTGAGAAGCACGGCGTCCGGGGAGAGCCCCGCCTCCCGCAGCGCCGCGGCCGCCCGTTCGGGGAGAGAGGCGAACGTGTGCAGATGCGTGCCGACGAGCGAGACGAGAGCGCCCGAGCGTGTCACGGCGGTGAGACGGCCTTCGTCCTCCGGCAGCGGCAGAGGGCGGATGACGGTGCCTGGCGCGGGGACAAGACTGGAGAGCACCGTGAGCGGGACGGCAAAGCGCAGCGCGAGCGCCGCGCTGCGTTCGTGCAGCACCTGCGAGCCGAGCGAGGCGAGCCGGAGCATTTCCTCGCTGTCCACGGCGTTCAGCCGCCGGGCCTCCGGAATAAGCCGGGGATCGGCGGTGAATACGCCCTCCACGTCGGTATAGATGCGGCACTCGTCCGCGCGCAGCGCCGCGGCCGCGGCCACGGCGGTCGTGTCCGAGCCGCCGCGCCCGAGCGTCGTAATGTCGTTTCCGGGGCTCACGCCCTGAAAACCGGCGATGAGGACGACCTTCCCCTCGTCCAGCTCACGGCGCACGCGCTCCATCGAGAGACGGCGGATGTGCGCGTCGCCGTATGTCTCATCCGTGCCGACACCTGCCTGCCAGCCGGTGAGCGACACGGCGGGAAGGCCCATTTCCTCGAGCGTCATCGCCATGAGCGCAACGCTTGCCTGCTCGCCGGTGGCGAGCAGCATGTCGAGCTCGCGCTTTGAGGGGCTGCGGCTGTAGTGCGCGGCGGTAGATAAAAGCGCGTCCGTCGTTTTTCCCTGCGCCGAGAGCACCGCCGCGACGGAGTGCCCGGCGCGCACCGTGTCGGCGATGAGGCGCGCCGCGCAGCGGACGCGCTCAACCCCAGCGAGCGAGCTTCCGCCGAATTTTTCCACGAACAGCATATCGATAAAACCTCCGGAATGGCAAAATGGGATTTGACACTCCATTGTATTCGCCCGCCGCGATGCGCGCCATTTGGGACAATAAAAAAGGCTCCCTTGTGTAAAGGGAACCTTTCATGGGCAGAGCATAGCCCTGCCCATGCGAGGGGAAATAGGATCGTTATTGGCTCCCTTGTGTAAAGGGAGCTGTCAGCGAAGCTGACTGAGGGATTGTAACCTCTGGAAAACGACAATCCTTCCGTCTTTTGCCTTCGGCAAAATCCACCTCCCTTTGCACAAGGGAGGCTTTAAATAGGTCTTATCCCGCTAAAATCTCGGCGCGGATGACACCGTCGGCGGCGACGAGGCGGTTCATGAGCGTTTCCATGCTCTCGCTCATTCCGGCGGTCTCGGCGCTGATGGTGATCGTGGCGCAGCCGCTCACCGGAATGCTCTGATTGATCGTGAGGATATTCGCGCCGCACTGGGCGAACACGCTCAGCACCGCCGAGAGCAGTCCCGTCTGGTCGCGCAGCATCACCTGGAACGTCAGAATGTGGCCGTGGCGCAGATCCTGAAACGCCGTGATCGAGTCCTTATACTTATAAAATGCGCTCCGGCTGATGCCGACGCGGTTGACCGCGTCGCCGACCGTGCTGCACTCGCCGGTCTGCAGAAGCTCCTTCGCTTCCATGACCTTGAGAAAGATCTCCGGCAGCATGTCCGCCTCCACCAGATAGTAGGTGGGGAGATTTCGGTTCGCCATATGTGTCCCTCCGTGAAAAGCATTTGTTTTCGGCGTGCAAATCATATCATCCGCGGCGGAAAAATGCAAGTGCAATTTCCGTGCAGGGCGGACATTGAAAAATTGCAAAAACCGTGTATAATACTTTTATTCATTGAAAGAGAAGGGGAACGCCCATGAAAGCCATCGTATCCGTATTTGCGCGCGACGCCAAAGGCATCACCGCGTACATCACCGCCGCGCTCGCCGAGCAGAACATCAACATTCTCGACATCAGCCAGACGCTCATGCAGGGCTACTTCACGATGATCATGCTCGTCGATCTTGCCGAGTGCGAAATGCCGTTCGATATGCTCTCGCAGCATCTCCGCTCCGTCGGCGAGGCGCGCGGGCTTGCGGTGCACGTGCAGCGGCAGGATATTTTCGACGCCATGCACCGGATCTGAGGAGGGCACCATGAGCTATTTCCTCAATACCGACGAGATTGTCCAGACCATCCGGATGATCGAGCAGGAGCATCTCGACGTGCGCACAATCACGCTGGGGCTGAGCCTTCTCGACTGCGCCACCGGCGATATCAAGAGAACCGCGGAAAAGGTCTACGAAAAGATCTGCCGCGAGGCGCACGACCTTGTCCCCGTGGGCGAGGCCATCGAGCGCGAATTCGGCATCCCCATCGTGAATAAGCGCGTGTCCGTTACGCCCGTGGCGCTCATCGCGGGCGGGTGCGGGGATGACCTTATCCCCATCGCGGAGGCAATGGACCGCGCCGCGCGCGAAGTCGGCGTGAACTACATCGGCGGCTTTTCCGCCCTTGTGCAGAAGGGCTTCACGACCGGCGACCGCAGTCTCATCGCCTCCATTCCCGAGGCGCTTGCACGCACCGAACGCGTCTGCGCGAGCGTGAACGTCGGCTCGACGCGCGCGGGCATCAACATGGACGCTGTGGCGGAGATGGGCCGCGTCATCAAAAAGTGCGCCGCGCTCACCGCCGATACGGATGGACTCGCGTGCTCCAAGCTCGTCGTTTTCTGCAACGCGGTGGAGGATAACCCCTTTATGGCGGGCGCATTCCATGGCGCGGGCGAGGCCGAAAGCGCGGTGAACGTCGGCGTTTCCGGCCCCGGCGTCGTCTATCAGGCGCTGCAGGAGTGCAAGGGCGAGAGCTTTGACGTTGTGGCCGAGACGATCAAGCGCACGGCGTTTAAGGTCACGCGCATGGGGCAGCTCGTCGCGCGGGAGGCGTCCCGGCGGCTCGGCGTGCCGTTCGGCATCGTCGATCTCTCGCTCGCGCCGACCCCGGCGGTGGGCGACAGCGTGGCGCGCATTCTCGAAACCATGGGACTGGAGGTCTGCGGCACCCACGGCACGACCGCCGCGCTCGCCCTGCTGAACGACGCGGTGAAGAAGGGCGGCGTGATGGCCTCCGGCCACGTCGGCGGGCTCTCCGGCGCGTTTATCCCGGTCTCGGAGGACGAGGGCATGATCGCCGCAGCACGCGAGGGAACGCTCACGCTCGATAAGCTCGAGGCAATGACGTGCGTGTGCTCCGTGGGGCTCGACATGATCGCCGTGCCGGGCGATACGAGCGCCGAAACGCTCTCCGCCATCCTCGCGGACGAGGCCGCCATCGGCATGATAAACAATAAGACCACCGCCGTCCGGCTCATCCCCGCGCCGGGCAAGACCGTGGGCGACACGGTGGAGATCGGCGGGCTTTTCGGCGAAGCGCCGGTCATGCCGGTGCACGCGGCGTCGAGCGCGGAGTTCATCGCCCGCGGCGGCCGCATCCCCGCCCCGCTCCACTCGCTGAGGAACTAATAAAGATAAAGTGATCCCGCTGCTGCTCAATATGGGATCACAACGAAGATATTTTATGCAGGATACGGTGCAGGCCTTAAAATGGGACTACACCGTGTTTTGCTTTATGCACAGACTTCGCTTGTCATAGGCTTTGCATGTTTCATCTGCTGCTTTTTATAGTAGCCGTTGTGCTTGACTTTTTCTTATAAAATGATATCATTATATCTTGATATAATGATATCATTTTTTGCAAAGGAGGAATGCCGTTCTTGGACGAAAAAACAAAACAGGTACAGGTTCGGTTAACCCCTGCTCTGCACAGCAAGCTAAAGGGAACATTAGCTTTAGAAGATCGTAAGCTGGTGGATTTCTTTAATGAAGCGGCTGAGGCTTATCTGGCTGACGGCGAAAAGTACAAAGAAATGATTACGCAAATACTGGGAGGCAAGCAAAATGGCTGACACGAAAATTATCGTAATTCCGGATGGGAAAATATGCGACTATATTGACGGTAAATTCCGTAATGATACGCCAGAGGAATATGTTCGGCAGACTATTGAAAAGCGTCTGGTAAATGAACACAAGTATTTACCGTCTCAAATTAAGATCGAATACACGCTACAGGTGGGATCAAATAAACCTCGCGCGGACATTGTAATCTGGGAAAAAGGAGCAGACCAAACTCAAGGAACAATTAAGCTAATCATTGAATGTAAGAAAGAAACAGTCGATGCTCGCAATGCTAAAGACGGCATAGCACAGCTGAAATCCTATATGTCTGTCTGTCCGAACTGTGAGTGGGGTATGTGGACTAACAGTATCCAGAAGTATGTTTTCCGCAAAGCCATTGATGTTGCCGGTAATATTACCTTTATGGAATACAATGACATTCCATCGGCGGACGGCAATTTGGATGAGGTCAACCGTCCCAGCAGAACGAGCCTGAAAAACGCTTATGACGACAACCTTTTATTTGTTTTCAAGACTTGCCATAATCACATTTATGTGAATGACGGGTTCCAGAAACAGCCGGCATTTTTTGAACTTCTAAAAGTAATTTTCTGTAAAATTGAGGACGAACGAAATATTCCAAAGCCTCTTGAGTTTTATACGACGTCAGAGGAGCGCTCCAACCCGGACGGGCAGCTGACTGTTCAAAAGAGAATCGGCAAAATCTTTCAGCGTGTCAAAGCCCGGCATGGGAAAATTTTTGATGCAAACGATGAAATTAAACTGAGCCCGCGCAGCCTTGCGTATGTTGTAAGCGAATTGCAGCGCTATAGCTTGCTAAATACCAAGATCGATATCAAAGGCAAAGCCTATGAGGAAATCGTGGGCGCAAATCTCCGTGGCGATCGCGGTGAGTTTTTCACGCCGCGGAATGTTATGAAGATGGTCGTTGAAATGATTAATCCGCAAGTCGATGAACGAGTTTTGGATAGTTCCTGCGGCACGGGCGGATTCCTCGTTATGGCCATGACGCATGTGATTGACCAACTTGAGCGGGAGTTTTCAACTTCTCTTGGTATCAAGCGGGAAAATTGGGATTCGGATACACTTCGGGCATTTCAAGATAGAATCTCGGAAATGGCCGCTTCCAATTATTTCGGCTTTGACATTAATCCCGACTTGGTAAAGGCCACAAAGATGAATATGGTCATGAATAATGATGGCAGCGGAAACATCCTACAAACAAATTCCCTGCTTCCTCCTCATGAGTGGTCGGAGGACTTTCGTTCGCGTCTTGCTGAAGCCCTTGGCATAAACAAAAATGCGCTTCGGAATCACAATTCGATTGGTTATTTCAATGTCATTGTCACGAACCCGCCGTTCGGAATCAAGATACCGATTAAAGATAGGAATGTCCTTGAACAATTTGAACTTGCGCACATATGGGAGTGTGATAAGAAAACGGGTGTGTGGGAGATGACTTCGCGTTTGCAGTCTTCGGTACCACCGGAAATACTTTTTATTGAGCGTTGCACGCAATTCCTTGCTCCGGGTGGACGCATGGGTATTGTGCTTCCAGACTCGATCCTTGGTTCTCCGGGGCTGGGATATATCCGTGAATGGATGATTCGGAATCACAGGATAATTGCGAGTATTGATTTGAATGTTGATACTTTTCAACCCCATAATGGAACGCAGACGTCTGTTTTGTTCCTGCAAAAGAAAACGCAGGAGCAGAGAGATGCGGAAGAAAAGAGCGGCAAAATGGCTGACTACAACATTTTTATGGCGATGGTCGAAAAGGTCGGGCATGACAAGCGAGGCAATCCCCTGTTCAAGCGTGACAAGGAGGGCAACGAAATCCTTGTGCCGGATACAAACAGTGTGCTTGTGCTTGGAGAAACGGGAGACGGGCAACGCACTGTGTCACATGAGCAAAAGGTAAAAGTTGAGGATGATCAGACTCCCGATGTCCCGGCGATATTCGCTGAGTGGAAAAAGCAGGAGGGATTGGGATGGTAACTTCAAATCTCGCTTTCAAAGAAAAAACAGCATTGAGCCGGAAGTCGTTGTCAACGAGAGCCCGGTCAAGTGGTGTGCTGTTGCGCTTTCGGACGTTGTTGCCCGCGGGAAAAGACTTGAAGCGAGTGTATTTGATGTTGAGGCAAAACAGGCGCGAATGTTGATTTCAAAAGGGAAATACCCTCAGAGCTTCATTGGCGGCGCAGATGGAATGGCATCGTCGTATGTTTGTGGGCGGTTTAAGCGTATATGGGTAGAAAAATCCGATATGCCCATTTATCAGCCTTCCAGTATTGTCGATATTAAGCCAACTCCCGATGGATACATTTCGGCGAAAACGAAAACGCATATCGACAATCTGCGCGTAAAAGAAAATCAAATTCTGATGACTTGTTCTGGAACAATCGGAAAGGTCTCCTTTGTGTCACGGACGCTCGCAAACAAGATTTTTAGTCACGATCTGTTGAGAATTGATTGCAGAAAGCCGGATGAGGCTGGTTATATATACGCCTTCCTTAAAAGCAAAATAGGCAATAAGATACTGCTTACCAATAGTTATGGAGCCGTAATCACTCACATTGAGCCGGAGCATCTTGCCACAGTTCCTATTCCCGATGCGCCGACGATGCTCAAAAAGAAAATCCATGATCTGATTGTGCGTTCTTACGAGCTGCGTGATGAATCCAACGACCTGATCGACCAAGCCACCGCATTGTTAATCGATGAACTGAAGCTGCCTGATATCGACGCTTTTGATGTTGGCCTCTATAAAAAAGCCGCCCCGGTGGACACCTTCAGCGTAAGGCTGAGCAAGATGTCCGGACGCCTTGACGCCTCCTACCATGTGCCGATTGTTAACGCCATCGTTGAACATCTGAGGCAGCATGCTGAGGAAGTGACAACGATTGGCGATCCTCGCATCAGCCGAGAAGTTATCCTGCCGGGCCGCTTCAAGCGCGTATATGTTGACGAGGGGTATGGACGGGTATTCATTGGCGGAAAGCAACTATATGAACTCGATCCTACAAATAAAAAGTATCTCTCAAATGTTCACCATGGCGACAGGATTTCAAGGCAGCTTGAATTGCATGAGAACATGACGCTCATTACTTGCTCCGGCACCATTGGTAAGGTTGCTCTCGTCGGTAAGCACTGGGAGAATTGGACAGCAAATCAGCATATCATCCGTATCCTTCCTGCTGGTGAGGATATCGCCGGCTATCTGAATATCTTTCTTGCATCGGATTACGGGAAAGTGCTTATTACCCGGTTTACATACGGCTCGGTTGTTGACGAAATTGACGACAATCATGTTCGTCAGATAGCGATTCCTTTGCTCAAAAACCACACGATTCAGAAAAAGATAAATGATCTTGCGCTGGAGGCAAACGAGAAGCGATATCAAGCCTATCTTTTGGAGCAGGAAGCGCTTCAAATTATGGACAAAGATGTTATCTACGCAAAATAGTTTGCAGGCAGGGCTAAAGATGCTCTAATCAAACAAAGAGGGGCAGCCGGTATTTTACAACTGGCTGCCCCTCTTGCTTAACTTTATTCTTTTTATCTCGTTCTATTATCACCTTTTTGCTGAAACATTCTCTGGTATCTTTTCCCACGGATAACTATTTTAGTATACGTTGCTCAAATCCCCAGCGCGGCGAGGGTGAGGATACCTAGGTTGGCGTTCCAGATGCTTTCAAACTGTGAGAGCGGGAGCGGGTTTTCGCCGAGGCCGCATTCGATCGTGTAGCCGGGGCGGTCAAAATTCTGAATGAACCAGTCCTTATATCCGGCAAAGCCGGAGGCGTAGGGCGTGTCCTCGCAGGCGTAGCCGCTCACGGCGGCGAACCGCTCGGCGAGCGCGCGGCTGCCCTCCGGCTCAAAATTTAAGTACTTCCAGTAGATGACATTGCCCTGCGTGTGGTACGCGAGCATGAGCGCGGGGTCGAGCGCTTCGGTAAAGGCGGCAAGCGCGGCGGCCTCCGGCGCTGTGAGCGGCGCTTCGCCGACAAAGTCGCGCGGCGCGGGGCGGTCGTAGCCCTGCGCGAACTTGATCGCGCGGGCGGTGTCCCACCCGGCGGGGTACTGCAAATTGAGATCGATGCCCGCGATGTTCGCCTTCCAGCCGTCCGGATAGGGGATCGCGGGGAACGCTGCGGCGATGGCCGCGGCGCGCTCCTTCGCTTCGCCCTCCGGCAGAGCGCCCGTCACGAGATCGACGCCGTCCGGATCGACGAGCGGCACGAACGTGAGTGCGGCGCGGAAGAGGATGTCCTCCGCCGGGTAGCCGAACACGGTCTCGCCCGCGGCGGCCGCGCGGAGCAGCGTTTCAAGATACTTCATCAAAAGCGGCGTTGTGATCCACTCGTTCGCGTGGTGCGCGGCGCTGTAGAGCACGCGGCGCAGCCCGTCGCCCGCCGTGAGTGCCCAGATCGGGCGGGAGAGGGCGCTGCGCCCGATGCTCTCGGCACGAAGCTGCGGATACCGGTGCGTCAGTCCGTCCACGGCGCAGTCCATGAGCGCGCTGCACCACGGGATATCCGTCGGCACGACGGAAAACGGCAGCGGTACGGTGATCCGCTGCCCGGGCCGCAGCGCGAACGGGTCGAGCGCCGGGTTTGCCGTTTCGATCGCGCCGAGCGAGGCGTCGTACCGCTCGGCGAGCGAGAAGAGCGTGTCGCCGGGCCGCACCGTGTGCACGGCGTACCCGCGAAGCCATGGCGCGAGCGCGCGCTCGGTCTCCGCGCCGAATATGCCGTCCGGCGTCAGGCCGTGCGTGCGCTGGAAGGCCTGCAGAGCGCTTTTTGTCGCCCCGCCGAAAACGCCGTCTGGCGCGGGAGCGCCGTACTGTGCGCGGCGGAGCGACAGCTGCAAAAGCGCGACCTCCGCGCCGGTGGAGCCGGTTTTCAAAATCTGCATGACATTTCCTCACGATGAAAAAATTTTGGCAGGCATGAGAGAAAAACGGAAGGATACCATAGTAAAAACAGAAAATGTGAAACAGTCGATGGAAACAGAGGACAAATTTTTCGCGGTTCTTTTCCTTCTCGACAGACATACTGAATAGGCCGCCGCAAAGAAGCTGCTTGCGGCGCGAAACATGCAAAAGCATGGGAAGGATAAGGGTGGCAGTCCTATGAGAAAGATAAAATATGTATTCGCCCTGCTTGCCGCGCTGCTGGCGCTGACGACCGCGGCGCTCGCCGCGGAGCCGGGCGACGCGCTCGTGCCGGTCGGCGAGGCGGTGGCGATATCGCTGCGGTGCGACGGCGTGGTGGTGTCCGCGCTCGCGGATATCGCCTCGGAGGGCGGCGCGTGCTGCCCGGCGGGAGAAGCGGGCGTGCAGGCGGGCGATAAGATCGTTGCGGTAAACGGTGAGCGCGTGACGGGCGCTGAGGACTTTCTGCGCCGCGCGGCGGCCTTTTCTGGCGAGGGCGTGACGCTCTCCGTCGAGCGCGGCGGCGAGACGAAAACATTTGCCGTTACGCCGAAGCTCGGCAGCGGAGGAACGTATCAGATCGGGCTCTGGCTGCGCGACGCGGTGCGCGGGCTCGGTACCGTGACATTTTATGATCCCGCTACCGGGGAGTACGGCGCGCTCGGCCACGGCGTCGGTCTGCCGGAGACCGGCGAGCTGATGAGCGCCTCCGGCGGGGAGATCTACCGGGCGGACGTCACCGGCGTCGTTATGGGCGAGCGCGGCGCGCCGGGGGAGCTGTGCGGCGGCGCGAGCAGCGCCTCGCCGATCGGCTCGATCGAGGAGAACACGGTCCGCGGCATTTTCGGCACGAGCCGGACGCCGCTCGGCACGCTTCCGGCCATGCCGGTCGCTGCGGAGAGCGAGATCCGTCTCGGCGAGGCGACGATCCTCTCCACCGTCAGTACCGGCGGCGTGCGATCGTATGACGCCGTGATCACGCGCATCGCGCGCAGCGGCGACGGCGGGAAGCTCACGCTCACGATCACGGACGGCGATCTTCTCGCCGTGACCGGCGGCATCGTGCAGGGGATGAGCGGCTCGCCCATTCTGCAAAACGGAAAGATCGTCGGCGCGGTCACGCATGTGCTCGTGAACGACCCCACCAAAGGATACGGCATCTCCATGGAGAATATGCTCGAAGCGGCTTCGTAAGGAAAAAGACGGTCTGCGGACCGTCTTTTTCCTTGGGAAAACCCTCCATCGGAAAGCGTTTGAAGAGCCACGCCGTCGGCCGGTTTTTTCTCATACAGCACGATCCGGCGCGCCTTCCCGGAAGAAGATCCCGCGCCCGGCTCGGGACCGCTGCGGCGAAAGACACGGAATTTCCGGCAGAGAAACTGCGCAGAGTGGAATACCGGCGAAAAACAGGCGTGGAGATTCGACGGGACACTGCATATTTTGATAAGATATTATGTAAATCATTGCAACCGCTTGTCGAAATCATCGGGAAGACGGCGAACAAATATTAAGACAGTTTCGACAAGTTTTTCCTGCGACGCGCCGCTGTTTTGTGCTAAATTAGTCAAGCAATGTAGCCAAGCATAAAAAAACATCAGCAAACTGCTTGCAGTTCATAATTATGGAGGCAATATTATGGAAACCAAGATACGCGTGCTGATCGCCGACCCGAACGAGGATTTTCAGCTGTTGATGAAGAGCCTGCTTTCACAGGAGGGGGATATGGAAGCGGCGGGGACATCCTCCGACGGGTCGGATGCGCTTGCCAAGATCGAAGCGCTGCGCCCGGACGTTGTGCTGCTGGAGCTGGTGCAGCCGCGGCTGGACGGACTGGGCGTGCTGCGCAAGCTCGCCGAGAAGGACTCCGCGCCGCCGGTGGTCGTACTTACCGGGTTTGTCAACGCACATGTCGTTGCCGAATGCGCGGAGCTCGGCGCGGCATACTTCCTCTCCAAGCCGTGCGACACGCCGGAGCTGATACAGCGTCTGCGGCAGTGCGCGCAGACGGGCAAAAAGCCGCTGTCCGTCACCGGAGCAAGAAGTTCCGCGGCGATCGCGCCGGAGGCGAAGGCGGACAACGCCTCGCTCGAGAGCGTCGTTACCGACATCATCCACGAGATCGGCGTTCCGGCGCATATTAAGGGGTATCAGTATCTGCGCGAGGCGATCATCCTCACGATCAACGACATGGACGCCATCAACGCCGTGACAAAGGTGCTCTATCCGGAGGTCGCGAAGAAGTTTTCCACGACGCCGAGCCGCGTAGAGCGTGCCATCCGCCACGCGATCGAGGTCGCGTGGGACCGCGGGGATGTGGAGACGCTGCAAAAGTTTTTTGGCTATACCGTTTCCGGCATTAAGGGCAAGCCGACGAACAGCGAGTTTATCGCCATGATCGCCGACTGCCTCTCCCTTCGGCGCAAGCAGGGGAAAATGTAAGCTTTTCAAGGGATCGTAAGCTCGCTGATAAAGCGTTCTAATAAAAACCTCCTGTTTATTGTTTTATCAGGCAATAAACAGGAGGTTTTTATGTTCCACCATCGTTTGATATCCTGAGGCGCGGAAAACGGTTGTTTTCTGCGCATGAGTGTGCTATCATAATGGCGCTACACAAACACAATACTGAAATGAGCCAAGGATGCGTTTTACCCTCTGGTAAAAACGCACCCTCCATATTGGCATCCTTTTGGTTTGCTTCAGTATGTTTGTGTAGCAGCAAATGAGGCTCTGCGTTTTTCGTGCGTAGCTGCTTTATTGCGGCTACGCACTTTTTTGTTCTCAAAAATGAGGAGAATGGCATGTGGAAAATACGATGTGATTTCTGCGAAGAATACCACGAGGAAAAATTCATGTGAGCGTTTGATAATGCTTCCCCGGCTTGTCCTGATTGAATAGCCGATGAAGGAATGGAAACAGTAAGAAAGCATAGGAAAAACAAAAAGATAAAGAATAAGGAGCTAACAATGAAAAAGGTAATCAGTATGTTTCTTGTCCTTGTGATGGTGATGGGAATGGCAGGCTGCGGAAGCGGCGCGAAGGAGCCGAATCCAACAGCTACGCCTGAGCCGACGGCCACACCTGAGCCGACGGCTACACCTGAGCCGACGCCAGAAATTATTAAGCAAACAGAACATATGGATATTGTTGCTATGTGCGTTGACAACTCTTATATCGACAAGGATGGTGGACCATTAAAACTTGTATATCTTTTTTACAATTTCATTGCAACGGATGAAAACCTGAAAATCGACAGTAAGTATACAAAGCTGACAATCAACGGAAAGAACACATATAGCTCTGACCACTTTTCTTCAACTGCATCCGCAATGAAATATATGCCAAATTATTATTATAGTAGCTACATTGAAGACGTTTACTTAGGGGCATCGCAATTGGTCGCTGCCACATTCTATATTCCTGAAGCTGACTTGACTGCAGGCAGAACAATCACGATTTCCGACTCACAAATCCCCGGCTGCGAAGATATATTTTTTTACACGGATGATATAGAATTCTTTAAAAGCGGAGAAGAAATTGCAAAGAAAATAGATCCTGATGGGTATGCAGAAATAATGGTAGCATTTGACGAAGCTGATGCAGAAACGACAAGGCTCGTAAAAAGCCAGATTAATGGATTCTATTGGTGGTGCTATGTAAATTACACAACATACGAGGTTGAATTTTGGTCTGAAAATAATTTTGAAGTTAGATCAAGCCTCGGCGTAACAAATCAAGGTACATATTCTGTACGCAATGGGTATATTTTCTGTACTTATTACAGCAATGGAACTACAATTAGAATACCTTATGAAATAGTAAATGGCGATGTAGAGATGGATTTAGCAGATGCATTTGATGTAATGGGATAAAAATACAAGGGCATCGCATATTGGTATATGAAGCAGCCCCGTCCGGGCGCGTACCGGGCGGGGCTGCTTTGTGCTCAAGCGTGCGGCGGAAAGGAAAGTCGCTCTTGCCATGCGCGGGCGCAAAATATATAATTGAAAGCGGATATCCCGCATAGAAAAAGATGGGGGAGAGGATGCCGCTTTGAAGAAAGTTCTTGCTCTGTTTGCAGTGCTGCGGCGAGCCGCTCAACGTGAACGCGAGCGTGCGGTGCCCATACTGCGGCACGGTGATCCGGCAGCAGGCACAAAACTGGGTCATCAGCGCCATTCGCGGCATCCGGCAGGAGACCGTATAAAACCGCCGCGGCACAGACCGCGAAAGTGAGGGGAAAACCATGCTTGACGTTGCTGCGCTGGGCGAGCTGCTGATCGACTTTACGTGCCTTTCGGCCGACGAAAACGGCTATCCGACCATGGCGGCGCATCCCGGCGGCGCTCCGGCAAACTTTCTCGCGGCGCTGGCAAAGTACGGCGCAAAGACCGCGATGCTCGGCAAAGTGGGGGACGATACCTTTGGGCGGCTCCTGCTCGATACGCTGCGGCGCGCGGGCATTGAGACGCGCGGCATGATCGCCGCGCCCGATGTGTTCACAACGCTGGCCTTCGTCACGCTGGACGCGCGGGGCGAGCGCGAGTTCGCCTTTGCCCGGAAGCCCGGCGCGGACACCTGCCTCTCGTTCCCGGAGATCGATCTTTCTCTCATCGATGAGGCGAGGGTCTTTCACTTCGGCTCGCTGTCGCTGACCGATGAGCCGTCGCGCTCCGCCACGCGGCAGGCCGTCGCCTACGCGAGAGCGAAGGGAAAGCTCGTTACCTATGACCCGAATCTGCGCCCGCCGCTCTGGAAGGATCTCGCGGAGGCAAAAGAGCAGCTCCTCTGGGGGCTGGGGCAGGCGGATGTGGTGAAGATCAGCGAGGAAGAGGTGCGCTTCCTTTTCGGACTGGAGCCGGAAGCGGGCGCGGAGCACATCTGCCATACCTTCCCTGTGAAGCTGGTGTTCGTCACCTGCGGCGCGGACGGATGCTATTTCAAAAACTCGCGCGCCGCGGGCCGCGAACCGGCGCTGCCGGGGCTGAGGATCGCCGATACCACCGGCGCGGGCGATATTTTCGGCGGCTGCGCGGTGTGGAGGCTGCTCCAAAGCGGCAAGGCTCCCGCAGCGCTGGATGAGGCGGAGCTGCGCGGCATCGCGGAATTTGCCTGCCGCGTCGCCGGACGCTCCACCGAAAAAAGCGGCGGCATCTCCGCGATCACGGAGATGCCGGACGAGGTCTTTATGGGGTGATGGGCGCGGCTCAGTCGCCGACGCCGGCGTGGATCACCTTGCCGATGTTCCACAGATGCGCGACCTGCCTGGCCGCCGCGAGGCGCTCCTCGGGCGTTTCGTAGGCGGCGTGGACGGTGTGCGAGCCGCAGTCAAGGCAGTCTACATAGACGCACCAGCCCTGTTCGTCCTGTATGGCGCCGACGCCGCCGCAATGGGGACAGACGTCCAGATCAATTTCATAAATAGGATCCATCGTGATCCCTCCTTTTCTTTGCTGATGGCAGTATAGCACATCGCGATGGGAAGAACAACAGGAAATCCATGAGTTTTTCGCCGAAAAAGCCGCCCACTCGGGCGGCTTTTTTGCTTAATCCTGCGTTTTATCCTGTGCTTTTTCGAGATTCAGGATCTTCATGAACTCCTCGCCGGTGATGGTCTCCTTCTCGTAGAGGTATTGGGAGAGCTCATCGAGCTTGGCGCGGTGGTCGGTAAGCAGCTTGACGGCCTTTTCGTGCTCGCGCTTGACGAGCGCGACCACCAGCGCGTCGATCTTCGTCTGCGTTTCGGCGGAGCAGGCGAGCGAGGCGTCGCCGCCGAGGTACTGGTTCGTGACCGTCTCGAGCGCGACCATGTCGAACGCCTCGCTCATGCCGTAGCGCGTGATCATGCCGCGGGCGAGCTTTGTTGCCTGCTCAATGTCGTTGGACGCGCCGGTGGAGATGACGCCGAAGCGCACCTCCTCGGCCGCGCGGCCGCCGGTGAGTGTGGCGATCTTGTTTTCCAGCTCCTCTTTCGTCATGAGGTAGTGGTTGCCCTCTTCGACCTGCATCGTGTAGCCCAGCGCGCCGGACGTGCGGGGGATGATGGTGATCTTCTGCACGGGGGCAGAGTGCGTCTGCAGCGCGGCGACGAGCGCGTGGCCGATCTCGTGGTAGGCGACCGTCCATTTCTCCTGATCCGTGAGGATGGCGTTTTTCTTCTGATAGCCCGCGATGACGACCTCAATGCTCTCCTCGAGGTCGGACTGCGTGGCAAAGCGGCGGCCGTCGCGCACGGCGCGCAGCGCGGCCTCGTTGACGATGTTCGCCAGCTCCGCGCCCGATGCGCCGGAGGCCATGCGCGCGATCTTGTTGTAGTCCACGTCCTCGGCGACCTTGATCTTGCGGGCGTGCACCTTGAGGATCTCTTCGCGGCCCTTGAGATCGGGCAGCTCCACGGGCACGCGCCGGTCAAAGCGGCCGGGGCGCGTGAGCGCCGGGTCGAGCGACTCTGGCCGGTTCGTGGCGGCGAGGATGATGACGCCGTTGTTGCCCTCGAAGCCGTCCATCTCGGTCAGCAGCTGGTTGAGCGTCTGCTCGCGCTCGTCGTTGCCGCCGACCTGCCCGTCGCGCTTTTTGCCGATGGCGTCGATCTCGTCGATGAACACGATGCAGGGGGCCTTCTCCTTGGCCTGCTTGAACAGGTCGCGCACCTTGGACGCGCCCATGCCCACGAACATCTCCACGAACTCCGAGCCGGAGATGGAGAAGAAGGGCA
>ERZ773148.1659-NODE-1659-length-18349-cov-5.037116_pt1 | contig 18349 bp, 19 predicted proteins | sample MGYA00580846_ERZ773148 | MGnify/ENA primary metagenome ERZ773148 (study PRJEB29015, sample SAMEA2737879) | human gut metagenome | biome: human gut; feature: human-associated habitat; material: faeces | place: China | collected 2012 ... | reverse complement strand
GGAATGATTCGGACATCCTTCCTGCGTCGGAATACCCAACCAATAAACAAAAGGAAGCGCAGGCTGAGACGCCCTGTCCGCTGTATTTCTGCTCGTCGGCAAGACCGAGGTATTTGGCAGAGGCACCGGTAGCGATGATAATGGTCTCGGCGGCTATCTTGTCGCCATTGTCGACAGTGGCCACATAAGGCTTCTGAGAGAAGTCGACGTCGGTGATGACACCGTCGCGGACATCAGCACCGAACTTCTCAGCCTGCTGGCGCATGTCCATCATGAGCTGGTTGGCGTCGATGCCGTCGGGGAAACCGGGGAAGTTCTCCACGATAGAGGTCGTGGTGAGCTGGCCGCCAGGCTGGAGACCGCTATACTGGATAGGACTCAGATTGGCGCGACCCGCATAGACGGCGGCAGTGTAACCGGCAGGTCCACTGCCTATTATCAAGCATTTTGTGTTTTCCATAGTTGGGTGTTATTAAGTGAAACAATCGTTAGGCGTTGAGGAGCTCCTCGATGTCCTTGGCGATGTTGGCTATCTTCTCGGTAGGCTCATAGCGCTTGACGACCTGCCCCTTCTTGTTGATGAGGAACTTGGTGAAGTTCCACTTGATGTCGGGGCTCTCCTTGTAGTTGGGGTCAGCCTCAGAGAGCATCTTGTCGAGGATGGGGTAGATGGGGTGGGTCTCATCCCAACCGGCGAAGCCTTTCTGCTCTTTAAGGAATTTATAGAGCGGGGCAGCGTCATCGCCATTGACTTTTATCTTTTTGAACTGCGGAAACTCAGTGCCGTAGGTGAGCTTACAGAAGTTATGGATACTCTCGTCGGTGCCGGGAGCCTGCTGGCCAAACTGGTTGCATGGGAAGTCAAGGATCTCGAAGCCCTGAGCGTGGTATGTCTTGTAGAGATTTTCAAGCTCCTCGTACTGGGGCGTGAAGCCACACTTTGTGGCGGTGTTTACAATGAGTAATACCTCGTTAGCATACTCTTTCAGTGAAACTTCATTGCCCTTGCGGTCTTTCACTGAGTATTCATAAACAGTTCTCATCTTTTTCTTGCTTTTCCTTTATGATGTGTTTAAATATTATGTAGGTGCAAAAATACAAAAAAGATGCCATACTGCAAGACTGACGGGCTAAATTTTAGTTTTTTTGGTTTTCCCTATCTTCAATAGGGAAAATCCTCTGACGAATAGGAAAAATACCCTTGCTATTCAATAAATAGTGTGTATTTTTGCAGCAGAATTAAAAAGAATACAACTATGAAAAAGATTTTTACGCTCATAGCAACCGCTATGCTGGTTGCTTCTCCGGCTTTCTTCACAAGCTGTGATGATGATCCGTGGGATGATGACTATTATTGGTATGGTGACCAGACACCATGGTGGTTCGGCTACGACAATAGCGGTTGGGGCTGGAACGATGATACCTACAACAACGGCGGCTACAATGGCGGTGGCTATACGGACAACCAGGGAAATACCGTTCTCGACGAGGCTGAGGTTCTCAATGGCGAATGGGATGGCACGATGACATATACCAATGGCGACAATGGCCAAAAGAGTCAGTTCTATGCCAATATGACATTCGTGCAGAACAATCGGAATGCCATCAAGGGCACTGGTACCGAGGTTGACTACACCTTAGACAGCAATGGTAATGTCTCGGATACCCAAACATTGAAGTTCAACTGGTATATCGATGAGAATACGGGAGACATCTACATCCACTATCTCACAGGCAATGGCCTTACCTTCGTCATGGACCTTAGCGCCAGTCAGCATGGCTTCCACTTGGATGAGGCTAATGGAGCATTCTACGGTTATATGATAGGTACCAACAACAACGACCTTATCTACATCGACCTCAAGCGTCAGACCAACAACGAGGCTAAGTCGGCTACACGAGCTGCCTCCGTCAGCAACCGCGTCATCGGTTCTGGCAACAGCATCACCCCGTTGACCGGCGGCACGATGCAACTGAATACAAGAAGATAAATTCAAACTGTAAAATGTAGGGGCGGCCACAGTTGGCCGCCCCTATGTTGTTATTATGCTGCAGATTTTTGGGGTATTAGCTTTATCTGAACCCCCATAAGGTTGTGCTTGTCTGAGCTTCTACTTGATTTTCGATATTGTCAGGCAGGTTGCAGAAGAAGTCAATACCTGTGCGCTTTTCCAGTTCGTCAATGCTGATAGCAAATTGTGCGAACTTGCTCTCGTTCTTATTCCATTTGGTAATCTGATCTATCCATAGAGCAATGGCATCATATTGGTTACCTTTCTTACGTAGGAGTGCCATGTAGAAATATCTGGGAACTATGAGCCCATTGCTTTGGACATGGTAAACCAAATTGTAGTTGTTGTAGGTACCCTCATCAATAGTACCGCCCTTGCAGACGAAGAGAGTGTCGCACCAATTGGAGTTCTTGATCACAAGATTGCGCACTGCAGCCTCCATGTTTGCCCATACACCAGCATTGAATGAATTGAATTGGGGCTGCATATTGCTCAGATAGAAGGTCTGATAGTTGGCTTCTTTCGAGCAAAGACGGTCCGCAGAGGGGCAGATGTGACCATGGTCATAGCCCGAACCATAGAATGGGTCCGAGGTCCACTGCAGAGAGTCGGGAATCTGGTCGTCAAATAAATATCCTTCATCAAAACGAGTTGTGTTTTGCTGAAGTGTTTTCTTATCAAGGATATAACAGCTCCACCGCTGCGATTTCTTCACGTCGTCCCATTCTGTCATGTAATTTACACCATAGATGTCTACGCGGTGGATGAGTACGCGGGAGTGGCCGCCCTTTAGATGTGGCACCTCTAACCGTCCATATTCGGTATGTACTAAGGTGTTATTGGCATTTGTGTTGGCACTAACCGCGGGGGGAGTGTCGGGAAGTATTTCTTCTCCATTGCCATCATTAGAGTCACTTCCACACGAATAGAGAAAGACGGAGAGGAAGATAAGATAGAAAAACTTTTTCATAGGGTGTGAGTTGTTAAAAACGGAGTATGCCGTAACAAAAAAGTGCGACAGAACGCATATGCAACTACGTTCTACCGCACTTTATTTATCTTTACTTAGGATTTCGTCCCGAGTATTACTTCTTCAGCTTACCGTAGCGGTTCATGAAGCGGTCAACACGACCTGCTGTGTCGACGAGCTTGCTCTTACCAGTATAGAAGGGGTGAGAGCTGCTTGAGATTTCTACCTTTACCACGGGGTAAGTCTCGCCTTCAAACTCTACTGTCTCTGTAGTCTTGCATGTAGACTTTGTAAGGAACATATCGCCGTTGGACATGTCCTTGAACACGACGGGGCGATAGTTTTCTGGATGAATACCTTTTTTCATTGTTTTCTTATGATGTAATTAATAATGTTCTACCAATAATAGCGGGTGCAAAATTACAAAGATTTCTCCACCCTACCAAATTTTCTGCCGACTATTTCCTTATCGCTGAGCTTTTTATTTCGTCACAAATCACATTATCACAGTTTCTCTTCTTGACTCCTGGTTATCACAAATCACAAATCACAAATCACAAATCACAAAAAGGTAGTAGAGGGTTTCCTAAAGCACCCCCGCAGAATTTTTCATTTACGCGTACATTATTATATATAGATATATAATATATACTTAATATATATAATAATATATAATAATATTATAATTATTATTATTTCCTTTCTTAAGTAGCAATACTAGTCCTTTCCACTTCTTATTCTTTCCATTGGTTTATTCTTTCCATTGGTAGGATTCCTCTTTTCCCATATTCCATTGCGGGAACATGTGAAGTACCTTAATGTGATTTGTGATTTGTGATTTGTGATTGAGCGTGGTCCATCCTTTGCTGATGTCTCATTCTTTTGCCTTTTGTTTCTATATGGATGTGCCAATCTGTCTTCTCGGTGTCTTGTAAGTGGAAGAAAGGTTTGCGCTACTTCTCTTTATAGCTTAATTTACCTTGCCATAAATAATTTATAGCAACATCAACTCGGCGATTTTAGCCTGCCATAAATTATTGATGGCGATGTAAAAACGCTGTTTACAAACTCTAAATCTGTCTTCTTAACGGATATGAAAAATAAAAAGTTCGCATTTGTTGCGAATGTCGAGATAAAGTATTACCTTTGCATAAAAGGTTGCGGAATGGAAATAAAGTTTGAGCAAGACTATTTGAGTGAACTTTACTATAGAGGTAAGACAGATGATAAACAGCATCGTTTTCAGCCTCAGATAGTGAAGAAATATATTAGGGTAATAGACCTTATGGAATCTCTTGAATCAGTGGAGGATTTGTTTCGCTTCAAGTCTTTGCATTATGAACGGCTTATTGGTGATAAAAAAGACAGAGAGTCAGTTCGGGTGAATAACCAGTACCGTATAGAATTTCGCTCAGAATTAGTTGGGGCAGAAAAGATTGTTACTATCTGCAACATTATGGAATTGTCGAATCATTATCAAAGATAGGGAGGAATAATTGTTATGGCAAGTTTAGGACATGGATTTTACGCTACCCATCCGGGTGAGGTTGTTAACGACGAATTAGAAGCTCGTGGAATATCGCAGCGAAAATTTGCAGAGTTGGTAGGAATGAGTCCTACGGCCTTAAATGAAATTCTCAAGGGACATCGTGCGATTACACCTGCAACAGCCCTAATATTCGAGGCTGCATTGGACATTCCTGCTGATGCGCTTGTGAAGCTGCAGGCGAAGTATAACATGCAGCAGGCCCGTAAGGATCCTACCTTGATAGACCGAATAAAGCGAATCGGGCAGGTGGCTGCTTTATGATTTTGCTGGAGTGTGGTTATTACAAGCCCAGTCCCAAAGGACGAGATCTTAGTGTGATGAAAGTAATATCCCCAGGGTGCCGTATGGTAGAGGCGCCCTGGGGATAAATGATATAGTCCGATGATGAGACTAAGAAAAATCTCGCAAACTATTTAGCGTAAGTGATGGTGATGGTCTTTATTCGTATTTGTGTGCCACCTTTTCCTTCTGCGTTGTAGTTGTTGTAGGTTGCGGTATTACCATCAAAGGTGATGGTTTGTGTCGCGTTTCCTACATAGTCTGTGCCTTTATAGCTATCGCATGTGAATACAATTTTTGCAATTTTCTTTATTGCATTGAAAGTGATAGTGTTGCAAGCATAAATTCTGAAGCCTTTAGTGCCAGAATGATATATTGGAGCATTCATCCCTTTGCCTTGAGCCACTGTAAACGTGGTACCATCAGAGAATGAATAAGGGCCTGAAACCTCGCTGTTGCTGCTGAGACCAAGACTATTTAAGTCTAAGGTTACAGACTCTGTGCCAGCCGTAGCCTTTGAATTCGTTAAGGTCACAGTGGTTCCGTCAATAGTTATGCCCTCGCTTGTGCCTGGTGTCTCGGGATTCTCCGGTGTTGTGCCGCTACCTTCAATGGAAACAATCTTGCTGCCTTGTGCCATTTCCGGAGTGTTACCCTTAAAGTTGACAAGCGTACCTAAGACAGTAACTTTCTGTCCAACTTTAAGCTGGTCCTCAGAGGTAAACTTCGCTCCATTAGTATAGAGACCGCGGAAGACCTCAAACTGTTCGCCTGATGTAGTACCATCCTCAGAAAGATAATAAGTAGCGTTTCCAAATTGAGTGCTTATTTCACCTATCTTGCTGACGATACCGCTCACATAGATATTCTCTAACTTGCCGTCAGCAGAGAGTGCAGCAGCGGCTTTGTTGGCAGCGGCGGCATTGTATGGATTGGCCTGAGAACCATCGCCTTTAGGCTCGTTAGGTGTCGGGGTGTTGCCACCACCGCTTGTCTGCCCATTGATGGAGACGATAGAACTTTTAGAGGTAATCTCTTTGGTGCCATTGTAGTTGGTCAGTGTACCATACACTACGATAGTATCACCCTCCTTGATTTGGTCGGTAGCGGTAAACTTGTTACCGTCGTAGTAATAACCGCGATATACTTCCAAGCGATCGGTGTTTCCTGTTGCGTCAACGAGGTAATAAGTGGCGTTGCCGTAGCTTGTGTCAATAGAAGGCGTACCCGAGACGATACCCTTCACATAGACATTGTCAGAGGTGTAGGTGCCTTTATCAATAAGGTCCAGTGCGCGGGCGATATTATAAGGAGAAGCCAGGGTGCCGTCACCAGCTGGGTTTACCTCGACTGGTGTCGTTGGGGTACTGCCATTATAGTCTGTGTCGTAAGGTGCGGGGACATCCTCACAACTACTAAGTGTCATGACCGCCATGGCCAGTGCGATGAAGGAATAAATGATTTTTTTCATTGTATGTTCTTGTTATGATTATTTTCTTATTTTACTTCTTCTACGTCGTTAATGGTACGAATGATGAACTCCCAAGTAGAGTTGTAGCGCTTCACAATGCCGGTAACATTTACTTTCCCTGAAGGTAGAATGTTAGCGGCAAAGTCTGCATAGTTGCTGTTGTACATCACCACTGAAGAAGGCTGCTCATTGAAGTGGATGCTTACATTGCCTGGCCCGGCAGAATAATTGGCAAAGGTCGCTTTACCGTTTGCCTCTTTGATAGTGACATTCTTGATGACTCCTAACTTGCCGTCATCTTCATTGAGATTCCATGTTGTTTTAGTACTTCCATCAGCAAACACTTCTGGCTCTATGGTCTTGGTATTTCCCGTGAGTTTGAAGTGCTTGTACCATACGTATCGGTTCATGCGACTCACGTAGGTATTGCCTCGGGCATTAGTAAAGGGTGTGCCGATTTCAGCTTGAAGGCCATAGCTGCCTATGTAGAGTCCCTTGAGATCAACAATGATCTCGGCTCCTAAGGGCAGATAGCCACAAAGACCACCTTCCTCGATAGGGATAACGATGGCGCTTGTCTTGTCCTGAAGGGTTATCTCTTGATATTGATTGCCTTGAATATCATTACCTGTCACAACGCCCTTGATCTGCATGTCCTCAGTAATCTCTTCATAGCGGTAGGCTGTGCGGATGGCATTGCTGTAGCGCTGTTTCAGCTGAGCTATGGTCACCACATTGGTCTCTTGTATGGAGCTGTTGCCGAGCTTAGCCTGAGTCTCGCTGTCGCTGGCCTCATCGTGGTCGCCATCGATACAGGCGGTGGTGAGGGCGCAACCCAGGATAAGCATCAATAGATATCTGAATGTTTTCATATTTATGTGCGTCATTTAGAATTTATATGCAATGTTCAACATGCCATTGGTGCCGAAGGCATAGTACTTCTTTGGATTCTTTGAGAAGATGTATGAACGCTGTGAGTTCGTCACAGAGAAGTCAGAACGGCTCTGCTCATAACCGCCCGTTACAATCTTCTGATTATTCAGAATATTGGTGAGCATAAGGTTGATGGAGAGGCTTCCGTGCTTGAGGTAGATGCTACGGCCAATAGAAGCATCGCACATCCATCCACCATGACCTTGATCTTGTGGAGAAGGATCGATGCTGCTCACTCCATTGTTGGAAGCCACGCGGTTGAGAACTGCCTGATAACGATAATAGGGCGAGTAGCTCAGGTAGATGCGGTCATACCAGTTGGCGTTCAAGTCAATGTACCATCCATGCTGATGATAGCTCACGCCAATGCTTGTTGCTGTGAGCGGTGTGCCGCTTTCGCGCATATTCTTCACTCGGGCTATATCCTTGTTAACAGTGCCCTGTGTGGATAGCAGGTAGCTTACATTAGCGTCGCTGGTATTCTTTGCGTCGCTCAACGTGCCAAGGAGTTTGAGGTCGAAGGCAGAACTGAGTTTGAAGGTCATACCAGCCTCAACACCATAATAGTTCTTCTTCAGTCCGGTGAGAGAATTATAAGTGAAGCTGTTTACGTCATCAAAATAGAAGCAAGTCCACTCTGTGGCATTTGTGATGTGGCTATAGTAGCCATTGATGTTAGCGTGGAGCCAGGGTGTGGCAAGCTGGTAGCCCACTTCTGCAGAGAAGACATGCTCGTTGTGGAGTCCGGTCACGAAGTCGTTGTTCATCTCTGGGGCCACGAAGGCCACATTAGCCTCGGGAGCTTTGCTGTCATAGCCCATGCCGAGCGTGATGGTATTGCCGTGTCCAAGATTGAAGTTGCCACTGGCCTTGATGCCACCTTCTACGAATTCGGCTGTCTTGCTCTTTCCGTAAGAGTTGTCAGCAAAAAGACCATTGCGCATCTTGCCGTCTCGCTGCATACTCTTGTAGCCTAAGCGACCTGCTATCATGTAGTGCACAAGACCGAAGTCCTCAGCATAGCTTGTCCATCCCATTACGCGGTTGACAAGGATGTTATAGTCGTAGCCGAACTTATCACCTTCGCCCACCTGAGCGTTGGGATTGTTCAGGTCATACTGCAACTTGCTGTCATTGGCGGAATAGGTGCCAAGCGCATAGTTATTAATATTGTGGAAAGAGGAAGCACCCAGCAGGTCATCCATTGTCTGATAATGGTAGCCAACATTGTGTGTACCGAAAGCGCCGAGGTTAAGCACGCTCTTCTGCGTCAGTTGAGTGGTGAAGGTAGAAGATAGCGTCATGTTGAACACATTGCTGTGGCGCGCCTGGATGTAGTATAGAGCGTCAGCGCCTTGTGCATTGGCGTTATGGTTGGCATAGATGAGCTTATCAAAGTCTATCTGTCGCGCAGCCTTTGAGTTGGAAAGGTAGTCGACAGCCTCAAGGAAATTCTGGTAAGCCTGATTGGTGCGATAAGTCTCGTTCACGCCCCAAACGTCATAATAGTTGGAGGGCAACCGCTTGTAGTAGTCTGGTTGCGGATTCTCCACGCCATTATAGTTGAGCTTTGTGCTCTTATACATAGAGTACTTGCCGAACAGCGAGGTGGTGAGTTTCTTCTTGTCGTTGATGGTCCAGTCCCATGTAAGAATAGCAGACGGTGCAAAGTCGTTGACTACACGTGAGTTACGCTTCTTGCCATTCTGGTATCCCCAATAAGGGTTATACTGGTAGTCGTTGGCCAGCCAGTACATCTCGTCTGTAGAGGCACCCTGTGTGGATCGCTCTGTGGGGTTGCCCCATGTCGAGAAAGCCAAGGAGTGCTTGCTGTTGATGAGCTTCTGAATGCCTAAGAAATAGGACAGAGAGTAATAGAATGTACCTTCTACATAGCCTGGGTTAGCCCAGCGGTAGGTTACATTAAATGAGTAGGCCCAGCCCTTGTCGTTGAGTCCACTATTATAAGTGTACATGCCTCTTAAGGTGTAGTTTCTGTTGGCACCAGAGAGCGTGACACGATGCCCGGTGGGCATAGCAGCGGGTCGAAAGTTGTAATTGTTAGACCCTCCCATCCCGCTCATAGAAAAGTTGTTGGCCTCAAAAGGCAGAGCGCTCTCCATACCTTTGGTCTGTTGGTTCAGACCACCAACCAGTGAGTAGCGGAACTGACCTGATTCCATGTCGTTGACAGGAGTACCATTGATATAAATGTCATTGTACTTTTGGTTGAAAGCTCTGTACCTGAAACGTACAGGGGAGAAAAGATACCCCACTTCAGAGGCATACACATTTGAACTGGAACCTACAATAGATACTGTCTGTTCCATGTTGTCGTCCTCGCCAAGCTGTGCCTCGGTGAAGGTGAAAGCCGCCTCTCCGATGCTGATGGAGTCTTCCTGCGCCCACGTCGTGGAGGCGGAGCATAGGAGCGCCATGGCCATGATAAGCTTTTTCTGCATAAAAGATGTTGTGTGATTGTTTATATATGCTGCAAAGATAGTCTATTTTTATGATATTAGCAGTTTTTTAATGTTATTTTTTTATTTAAAAGTTGTTTAGTTTCGATTTAATTTCCGAAATTTGCAGAAAATATGAATGAGCATGTTTAAGAAGTTATTTTCAACAATCCTCATAGCATTCGTTTTCTGCCTGACAGCCTCGGCGCAGAAGAAGTTTAATGTCTATGGCATCGGTTTTTACAACCTCGAGAACTTATTTGACACTTGCCACGACGCTGGCAAGAACGATTACGAGTTTCTGCCTTCCGGCTCTTATAAGTGGAATGGCATGAAGTACAGCCACAAGCTGCACAACATGGCGCGGGCGCTCAGCGACATGGGCACGCGCATGCTGCCGGGTGTGGGCTGCGCCGTTGTCGGTGTCTCGGAGATAGAGAACGACAACGTCTTAGCCGGGCTCTGCAGTCAGCCGGCGTTAGCAGCCCGGGGCTACAAATTCTGCCATGTTGAGGGTCCTGACCTTCGTGGTGTGGACTGCGGACTCCTCTATCAGCCCTCGTTGTTCAAGGTGGCCGACGTGCGGCTCTATCCCTATATCCCTACGGAGAAGCAGAGCAGCAAATTCCGCACGCGTGGCTTCCTCGCCGTCAGCGGTACCCTGGCCGGTGAGCACGTGGTGTTCATCGTTAACCACCTGCCTAGCCGTTTCAACGACAGCTACTACCGCGAGGTGGGTGCTGCTCAGATAAAGGCTGTCAAGGACCGTGTCATGGCGCAGGATAAAGACTGCAAGGTCATTGTCATGGGAGATATGAACGACGACCCTACCGACAAGAGTATGCACAACGTGCTCTCGGCAAAGGAGGAGATAGCCATGGTGGGCAAGGATGATATGTATAATCCTTGGTATAATGTGCTGGCCAAGCAGGGCACTGGCACCTTGCAGTATCAGGGCTCGTGGAATCTCTTCGACCAGATTATCCTCTCGCCGAATCTGCTGAATAAGAATGGTCAGAAAGACTTCTCTACGCTGAAATTCTTTAAGAATGAGGTTCAGCGCATGCCTTACCTCTTCCAGACAGAGGGTAAATATAAAGGCAACACACGCCGCACGACGGCTGGTGGCGTATGGCTCGACGGCTATAGCGACCACCTGCCCACCGTCGTCTACCTTGTCAAAGAGCAGGGTGTCAAGGCCGGGAAGCTCGGCGACCTCTCTCTGCCTGCGTATACGGAGGCTGAGAAAGCTTTCATGGAGCAGTGCAGTCAGGAGTTGGAGGAGTTGAAGGCGAAGGAGAAAGAAAAATAGTCTCCAGGTAATTTATATATAATAATGTCAGATTCTACAGACGCTCTTCCGATAGAGACACACCCTTTTGAGCCCTTTCTGCCCGCCCATGCGCGGTTGCTGATGCTCGGCACCTTTCCGCCGGCTCCCAAGCGCTGGTGCATGGAATGGTATTACCCCAACTTTACCAACGACATGTGGCGCATCATCGGCATCTGCTTCTTTGGCGACAAACTGCATTTCGTTGATACCGAGCATAAGACCTACCGTCTTGACGCGCTGAAAGCCTTCTTGCGTGAGAAGGGCATTGCCATCTTCGACACCTGTCTGCGCATCCGCCGTACGACGGGGACAGCCTCTGACAAAGACTTGGAAGTGGTGGAGCAGGCCGACCTTGACGGAATGCTCCGAGCGCTGCCTCTCTGCCGGGGCGTGTTGGCGGCCGGGCAGCTGGCCACCACGCTCTTCACTGAGCACTATGGCATCGACGCCCGGAAAATGAAGATGGGTGAGCACCGCGACTTCCTCTTCGAAGGAAGAGAGATTGGCCTCTACCGTGAGCCGAGCTCCAGCCGCGCCTACCCGATGAAAGTTGAGGAGAAGGCAAAGTTCTACGACAGGATGTTCGCCGAACTGGGCTTGTATGATGACAACGATAAATCCCTATAGCTGATATGGAAAACAACAAGATAACAATCATAGGTATTGCCGGCGGTACAGGGTCGGGCAAGACCACGGTGGTGCGAAAGATTGTGGAGGCACTGCCCCCGCATTTTGTGGCCGTAGTGCCTTTGGACTCCTACTATAATGACACGACCGGCATGACGCCGGAGGAGCGCAAGGCCATCAACTTTGACCATCCTGACGCTTTCGACTGGAAGTTGCTCATCAAGCAGGTCAACGAGCTGCGGCAGGGCCATGCCATCGAGCAGCCTACCTATTCTTATATTCTCAGCAACCGGTTGCCGGAAACCGTTCATGTGGAGCCCAAGCCGGTCATCATCATCGAAGGCATCATGACGCTCATCAACAAGCGGCTGCGCGATATGATGGACTTGAAGATTTTCGTCGACTGTGATTCTGACGAGCGTCTGATTCGCAATATCCAGCGCGATACCATCGACCGCGGACGTACGGTGTCGATGGTCGTGGACAGGTATCTGAAGGTGCTCAAGCCGATGCATGAGCAGTTTATAGAGCCTACAAAGCGCTATGCCGATGTCATCATCCCTGAAGGTGGGGAGAATGTCAAGGGCATAGGAATGTTGACAAACTATATCAAGACGCTGGTTCCGTAGTATCTTCGGAAGCGTCGTCTGATACCGGGGCAGTCTCCGCAGCATGGTCGGAGGTTGCCCCGGTGCTCGTTGTGGCATGCTTCACGCGTCGGCGGCATTGGTGAATCTTGATATTGTTGATGATTTCTATTACGCCATAGACCATCATACACCAGCCGATGACGAGGAGTGGGGCCGAGGCGATGGCCGACGGCTTTATCAGGGCGATGATGCCCAAGAGCAGGATGAGGGCCGGCACTATCCACCACATAAAGCCGATATGGGCGAAGCGGGTGGCTATGGTGAGGTTGAAAAACTGGTTGACGGCACCTAAGATAAGGATGGCGGCCAACATATAGGTGAGTCCGTTGACGAAGGTCGTGGGCAGCAGCGCCAGGATGGCACCAAGGATGAGACTGCCAAGGCCTACGATAGGAAATGCAGGCTTCGACTGGGCGATGAGGTGGCCCTGGGCATCGTAGATGTCGTAATCCTCACCGTTGCTCTTGCGCTTGGCAGAGAAGTAGGCGATGCAGCTGATAAGGCCGGAAACGAAGAAGACAACACCGATGACAATGGTGATCCATGTCACGGTCTGCTCACGGTATTTCACCAAGAGCGCACCTACAGCGATGGCGCACAAAGCGCGGAAGATAGAACTCTGTAATACTTTCATAGCTTAAGCAAGTTTGATGCAAAGATAATGTAAAATCTTCAAAGAAAGGGGATTTTCGCTAAAAAGGTGTTTGTTGTCTCGATTTCTTTGTAATTTTGCAGCATTATGACAACATTATATCTTGTGCGCCACGGTGAGACTGTGGCCAATAAAGCGCAAATTTTACAGGGCCACCAGGGTGGTGAGCTCAACGAGACAGGCAGAGCCCAGGCCCGTGAGGTGGCAGAGAAGATGAAAGGTGAACATATTGATGTCTTTGTAGCCAGCGATCTCAACCGTGCTATCCAGACATGTGAGATTATCGCTGCCGGTCATGGTGTGAAGCGGGAGGATATCGTCACCACACCGTTGCTGCGTGAGCGCGACTGGGGCTCGTTTACGGGAAAGTTTATCCCTGACCTGGAGCATACCGAATGGCCCGATGATGTGGAGTCGTTGGAATCATTAAAAAGCCGCGCCAGAAATTTCCTGACGTGGCTCAAAGTAACTTATCCTGATAAGATCGTGTTGGCTGTCGGGCATGGCATCATCAACAAGGCCATTCAGAGCGTCTATTTCAACAAGCCGATGAATGAGATAGTGAAGATGCACAATGCCGAGATACGAGTGCTGATGCTCTAACTGATAGTGGCTCAGCGGTTGTTATCTTCTTCCGAAGTGCCCACCGCCTGCTGAGGAGCCGGAGTTTCCTCCGCCAAAGCTTCCGCTCGTGCTGCGGCCTCCGAAGCTACTGCCTGCGCTATGCCCTCCGAAACTGCCACCAGAGTTGCGGCTTCCGAAGCTGCCGCCGAAGGAGCGTGAGGGCTGGCTGGTCGAGCGTGTGGATGGTGAGAAGGAGCGTGCCGGCTGAGAGTCGCCACTGGAGAAGCGGTTGCCGAAGGTGCGGTTAGAGCTCTCTGACGGCATGTTCACCGTAGAGCGTGTGCTGCTCTGCCGTGGCATTCCGAAAGAGCGTGTGCCGTTGGTGGCAGGTCTTGTCGAACCAGAGCCAAAGGTGCGGTTGCGGAGCGGGCTGTCGTTGACACCACCACGCTGCAAGTTGCCGAAGGTGCGGTTGCCGACCTGCTGGGCGTTGCCACGCTGCGGCATGTTGCCGGGAGCTGACGCCCAAGTCCTTCTGCCGGGCTCATAGCGGTAGCCGTGGCCATATCTGCCATCGTCGAATCTGACGCGCATGCCGGGGTGAGGACCAAAGTCGCGGGGACCATCCCAATGACGGCCGTAATACCAGCTGCGACCACCGTTCATATACCAGCTGTGACCACCGGTGTAAGTGAAGACGAAGTTCGGGCAGCCGAAGTAGAAGTAGTCGCGGTGCGGGTAGCGGGCATAGATGCCGAAATGCCAGTAGCCGCCATCCCAGTAGAGGGGGCGATAGAAATAAGATGCGGCGCAATAAGCGTTGTACTGCCAGTCGAGGAGGATATAGCTCAAGTCGAGGTTGCGCTGACGCCAGTAGACACCGTAGAGGTCGTCGTAGTTGTCAATGCGCATGAGGTAGTCAAGGTTTATTTCGTATGCCGCCTCATACTGCTCATCGGTGAGATTGAGCTCATAGGCCATCTTGTCGGTCAGGAAGAGCGCCTGATCGCGGGCTTGCGAGTAGCTCATGGCTGAAGCCGAGACTGTCATGGTAAACAGCATCACAAGGGCAAAAATAAACTTTTTCATAATCGTATGATTTTTGTTTTTCTGATGCAAAGGTAGGCATTATCTCTCAACACGTGAAAGGATTTTCCCTATCGGGGTAAGGAAAATCCCTATGAGATAGCCGAGGGCGTTTCCTTTGCTTGCTAAGAGCGTGTCAAAGGCTTACTCTGCGCTTGTAAATTTGGTAAACAATCTCTGTTTCCGGAGCTTTTATTTGGGAAATGTGCGCAAGAAGCGTAGTAAATCGAATTATTTTTGTAAGTTTGTAGCTTCAAAACGGATAACGTAAAAATTGATGAAACTACAGACTTTAACTCTTAGCCTGTTTCTTCTCCTTTCCCAACTCTTTGCCTTTGGCGGAAATAGTACGGACGGAAGCAGCAGGCACCGGTGGAGCCCTGTCGACAGTCTGACCTATAGGGTAGAGATGCAGGGAAGCTTCTCGGATGGAAAAACACCTTTGTGGCTCAATGCCAATCACTACGGTCTCAGTTCACTCGACGAGACTAATGGCTATGTGCGAGGCAGTATCTTCCGCCCGTTGTCGTCCGATGCAGACCGTCGGCTGGGATTAGGCTATGGCGTCGATGTGGCCATCCCCGTCAACTATACCAGCGACGTAGTGCTGCAACAAGCTTATGTGGAAGGCCGTTGGCTTCATGGCACACTGACGATAGGTGCTAAGGAAGAGCCGATGCAGCTGAAAAATCAACTGCTCAGCAGCGGGTCGCAGACGCTCGGTATCAATGCGCGTCCAGTGCCGCAGATTCGATTGGCGTTGCCCGACTATTGGACGGTGCCGCTGACGCGCGGCTGGCTGCATCTGAAAGGGCATCTCGCTTTTGGTATGCTCACCGATGGCGGTTGGGAAGGCAACTTCACGGCGCATGCGCATAAATACACCGATGATGTGCTCTACCATTCCAAAGCCGGCTATCTGAAGATTGGCAATGAGGACGCCTTCTGTCCATGGGCTTTTGAGATGGGCTTGGAGATGGTGAGCCTCTTCGGGGGTAAACTCTATTACCCTGATGGGGCAGGAAATATGATAGAGACGAAAGGTGGCACGGGGATTAAAGATTATTGGCATGCCGTCTTCGGTGGCGGCAGCGATCCAGGAGAGGTTGTCTATAAGAATGTAGAGGGCGATATGTTAGGCTCCTGGGTGGCTCGCCTGAGCTATGACGGGGAGAGCAACCGATTCGCTGTCTATGCTGACAAATTCTTTGAGGACCATTCCGCTATGTTTCTTGTTGACTATAACGGCTATGGTGAGGGTGAGGAATGGCAGGTGAAGAAGAAGCACCGCTATACCATCTATGATCTCAAAGACTGGATGCTGGGTGTGGAATACAACCACAAGCCTGACGCCTGGCTCAACGATATCGTCTTTGAATATCTGTATACCAAGTACCAGAGTGGACCTATCTACCACGACCATACCTTGGTCATCCCCGACCATATCGGTGGTCGCGACAACTTCTACAACCATGGATTCTATGCCGGCTACCAGCATTGGGGGCAGGTGATGGGTAATCCGCTGTACCGCTCGCCGATATACAACACAGACGGGTCGCTCGACATTGAGGACAACCGCTTCATCGCCTTCCACCTCGGTCTTGGCGGGCACCCCAACGACAGCTTCCGCTATCGTGTGCTCGCTACCTATCAGAAAGGGTGGGGAACCTATGCGCAGCCTTTTACGAAAGAACGGCATAATGTCAGCGTCCTCGCTGAGACTACCTATTCTTTCCATAGCCTGCGCCATAAGTTCTTGAACGGCTTGGATGTCAAGGCTGGATTTGGTGCCGACTTCGGTAGCATCCTCAATGGTAACAACTATGGTTTTCAATTCACAGTCTCGAAGACGGGACTGCTAAAGTTTTAGACAATGATGAGACGCAATATATTTCTTTTCCTCTTTTCCATCCTATCTATTTCTTTCCTTGCCGCTTGCTCTTTTGACACGGACAAAGTCAGTGGTGATGGCAATCTCGAAGGCTTCTGGCATCTGGAGCGTATCGAATATCTCTCCACCGATGCTGCGGGCGCTACTACGGTGAGCTCAGTGTCGGATCTCAGCAATCAGCTCATCTTCTGGTCTTTTCAGCAGAAGCTGCTGGAGTTGAGCGATAGGTCGGACGAAATCAGTACGGTGCTGTGCCGCTTTACTGCTAATGATGGCAATCTGACCATCGGCAATGTCTATATCCCTTCCTACGATACTGACTCTCTCTCTACTGATGTTAGTCTCCTGGCACCTTTTGGTATGGATCAACTGAACAAGACGTATTCCTACACCATCCATGGCAGTATGCTGACGCTGACGGGCAGTGACCGGCGCCTGTATCTGAAAAGGTTCTGATCAATAAGAAAATGATAAAAACAAAAATCCCTGTAGTCGAAAGACTACAGGGGACGGGGAAACGCAAGGGGAACAGGACGGGAACCGCTCCATAAGACATACCCAAAACAGGGACAGGGAATCGTGCGTTTGCAGATTATCGTGCGTTTGCAGATTGCGGACCAATTGTATATGACAGCTGCGCGGACCCGCAGCGCTCCGTTCTTTTGACAGGCCGGTTATCCATCCCTCCCCGGCTTATTGCGCGTTGAGATAATTCGCCGCCTGGACCGCGGCGACCGCCCCGTCCGCCGCCGCGGTCACAATCTGGCGGAGCGGCTTACTCCGGTTGTCCCCCGCCGCAAAAACGCCGGGAATCGGGGTAAGGCAGTCCTCCCCCACGCCGAGATATCCGTAAGCATCCAATGGCAGCCGGCCGGCGGCCAGAGAATTGTCCGGCTCGTATCCGATCGCGATAAAAATCCCCTCCAGTTCCAGACGGCGTTCCGCCGGTGCTCCGTCCCCGCCTGTCAGGACCGCCTCTTTCAGCCGCTCCTCCCCTTCCAGAGACGTTACCTGAAACGGCGTCAAAATTTCAATATTCGTTCGTTCTCTCACGGCGCGGAGCAGCGACTCCTCCCCCCGGAATTCCGAGCGGCGGTGAATCAGCACCACCGATTCGCACAGATTGGAGAGGAAAAGCGCGTCCTCCAAAGCGGTGTTTCCGCCGCCGACCACGGCGGTTCGTTTTCCGCGGTAAAGCGCGCCGTCACAGGTCGCGCAGTAGGATACGCCCCGTCCGATCAGCCGTTCCTCTCCAGGCACGCCGAGCTTTCGCCGCCTCGCCCCGTTGGCGAGGATAAGGGCGCGCCCCTCCGTTCGTCCGGACGATGTTACCGCCGCCTTAACGCCGCCCTCCAGCACAACGCGTTCCACCCTCTCATACCGGATCTCCGCTCCCAGCCTTTCAGTCTGTTCCAGCAACCGCATGGAAAATTCCGGGCCGCTGATCTCGGGGATGCCGGGATAGTTTTCCACCACCGGCGTAATCGCCGCCTGCCCGCCGTACAGCGCGCCGTCAAACACCGTCGCCGTCCGGCCCGCACGACGGGCGTAAATTGCCGCCGTCAGACCGGCCGGGCCAGCGCCTATAATCAGAATGTCGGTCAATTCGTTTCCCTCCGCTTCGAAAACAGCCTGTTCATATAATCCTTGACGCCTATAGTATGAAAAATCGGGCCGGGAATATTCCCGGCCCGTCCGCTTATGTATTGAGATCCGCCATTTCCAAATATACGCGGGACTGCCGCGCACCGTCCCCCATCCAGGCGTGAAGCGGCTCGGAATCGGTTGATTTTAAATGACGGGACAGCGTGAAGCGGAAGGTACAGCCTTCGCCCGGCGGACTGAATACGCCGATCTCCCCGTCATGCATCTC
>ERZ773148.1655-NODE-1655-length-18377-cov-12.608449_pt1 | contig 18377 bp, 9 predicted proteins | sample MGYA00580846_ERZ773148 | MGnify/ENA primary metagenome ERZ773148 (study PRJEB29015, sample SAMEA2737879) | human gut metagenome | biome: human gut; feature: human-associated habitat; material: faeces | place: China | collected 2012 ... | reverse complement strand
ATATATAAGTGTTGGGGAAATGCAAGGTTTCGGGATTGCAACCGGGAATTTTGGCACCAAGGACACTACGCTGATCTCTAAGAACACTCAAAGGATAGTCAAGAGCATTCGTAAAAAGACGCCGGGCAAAGTCTGCTCACACCGGACTTTGCCCCGTTTACGACGAACCGGGCAGCCATCGTTCTGTCAGGGTGTCATGCCCTTAAGGTGTTTGCCGGCACCGTGAGGGTTACACCCGCATATGAAGAACCCCGCGCTTTATGTGAGGCCCTTTTTATTGCGCCAGCAGCTTTTTTTCGTCTCTCCTTTTACGGAAGATTTTTACACACCTGGAACAATCTGTCGGAAGCAGCGATAACCGTCCTCTTCTTTGGGCTGTGCCTTCGATGGTTTTGCAAAGAAAAACAAAGACATATTTCAGCAGCTGCCGGAACGCCACGCCGCAAACGCCTTTTTTGGGCGGTTACGGTTTCTTTCTTTGTACCTGCAACGGCATAAACTTATCCGGCGGACAATAAACGGCTTCTTCTTTGCCGGAAATGATTTTGACCGAAGAACGTCCGGTCTTGACGTTTATGCCTTCAAAAAACAGGCTGACCGGAACCTGCAGCACCTGGCTGATCATCCACAGACGGCTGCCGGACACGCGATTGTTGCCGTTTTCATATTTTTGTACCTGCTGAAAGGTTGTTCCTACCGAGCCGGCCAGTTCGACCTGGCTTACATGCCGAAGCTTGCGGAAATAGCGTATCCGGCCGCCGATAAAAACGTCTATCGGATTAGGCTGGTTGTTTGGCGTGCGGGCACGATAGTTTTTAACAGGGTTAGTCATAGTCTGTTCCTCAAATTTTTTACCAAAAATCTGACCACCTTTCCGTTTTTCGTTCGCAAATAAAACAAAAACCACCAGAAGGTGGTCGGAGAGGTAGAAAAATCATGCATAACTATGATCCCTTAAGCCTTTAAAACCTGAGGGTTTCTGGACATTGCTTAAAGCTCCCCGGCCTTGGCTTGGCAGGGGATATACAAACTGTACGGACAATGCGGCCGACAGTTTCACGGTATGATATCCGCTAATACCGGTTATGCGAGAGCTTTCTACGACTCCGCATCCTCTCGGATGCTGAGCAGCAACATTGCTGCCTGTTTTTCAAGTTAAACAATAATTTTGCCAAAAGCAACAACTATTTGAAGAACGGCAAAAATCCCGACATGCAGGGATACATGTACCCGGCATTTCTTCTCTCACCCCTGCGACCAAGGATATATACCGCTTTCTTTAAATTAAAGTAAAAACGGAACTTGATAAATATAACAACTTTTATTTTAAAAACGGCAACATCTAACCTTCAATTTTAAAATAAGCTTTTCGGCACGTTTTCTTCCTGCCCGCAGAAAAAACCGGTTTTGCTCACAAAACAAGCAGACTGCTATAAAAGTTTTTAAGCGCATGCCTTACCCGGCAGGAAAAACCGTTTTGTCTTTTGACCGAAAAGCAGCTAAAATGAGAAAAAAACGAAAAATTGCACCATCGTTTGCCGGCCGTCGAACATAATTACGCCAGCGCCGATCCATTCGCATCATGCGCGGCAAAAGGTTCCCGCGTAAAACACGCGGTTTTTCGTATGCGGATATAATCCTCACGGTGCCGACAATGTCTTAAGGGCATAAGAGGGACTGATAAGGCGATTATTACCAGCTTGCCGTAAACGGATCAAAATCCATAGTCAACTGACTTTTCTCCGCGTTTTCTTTAAGTTGATTTCGGATATACTCGGCTATCTTTTGGGTATTCTTTCCACCGGTATCGACACAGTGCCCTTTACACCAAAACTCTCGGTTTCTATATCGAAATTTCGCATTTCCCCATCTTTCGTATATCATAAGACTGCTTTTACCTTTGAGATATCCCATTATTGAGCTTACCGAAAACTTAGGTGGTATCTCCCGTAACATATGAATATGGTCCGGACAAACTTCGGTTTCAACAATTCCTGCTCCTTTCCATCGGCATCGTTCCCTAAGTATAGCTCCTATTTCCAGACGACGTCTGCCCTAAAACGCCTTTCTGCAATATTTCGGGACGATGGTATTTTCGGGTTCCATATTGTGTGTTCATTAAGACTGCTGCCGGCCCGTATTTCTTACAATAGCAAAGGAATTTTATACGCAAAGAGCAAAGCGGAAAAGATGGAAAGGACGGGAAAAAGAAGGACAGAAAGAAGGGAAAGAGAAACGAAAAAAAGAGGGAGAGCAAAGTGGGAAAGAGGAAAAGAGCGGAAAAAAGAAGGGCAGAAAGAAAGGAAAGAGAAAGAGCAAAGCGGGAAAGGTGGGAAAAGCGGGAAAAAGAAGGCCAGAAAGAAAGGAAAGAGAAAGAGAAACGAAAAAAGAGGGAAAGCAAAGCAGGAAAGGCGGAAAGAGCAGGAAAAAGAAGGACAGAAAGAAAGGAAAGAGAAAGAGAAAGGGAAAGAGAAACGGAAAAAAGAGGAAAAGCAAAGCGGAAAAAAGAAGGGCAGAAAGAAAGGAAAGAGAAAGGGAAAGAGAAAGAGAAAGGGAAAGAAAAACGAAAAAAAGAGGGAGAGCAAAGCGGGAAAGGTGGGAAAAGCGGGAAAAAGAAGAAAAGGAAACGCAAAGAGCGAAATGGAAAAAAGCCGTAAGTTCTCCTCAACCATGCCCCCGGCGCAGGGTTTTCCCGTTACAAAAAAGCCGAAACCCAAGGTTTCGGCTTTGATAAAAAACATGGAAATCCCCGCTCTAAGTAACTTCCGTTACCGCGCGCAGGTTGCCGTCACGGTTGATTTGCACGACTCGCAGTTTATGATGCATTTCCTCAATCGTTTTCTTGCGATCCATGGTCGGATAAGTATGCAGAATACGATCGACAAAAGCCTCGTAAGCGGCGGTCGAACTTTCCGCGTGGATGGTGGCCAGACAGTTGTCGTGGCCGGATCCCATCAGTTCCCAAAGCGCGCCGGCGTTACTGGTGGAAATTTCGCCGCCGATGATCGCGTCGGGCGTAAAACGTACCACCAAGTCGATGATTTTGGCATAGTCGAACTGGTTTGTCTGTTCGGTACGCGACATCACGATATGGGTGCGGTTAGGATGCGGAACCAGCAGTTCGCGCGTATCTTCAATGGTGATGATCCGTTTATGAATATCCAAAATCTTCAGCAGGTTGTTCAAAAACGTCGTTTTACCGGTAGAAGTCGCACCGCTGACCAGAATATGATCGCCGCGCTTGATGCTGAGCAACAGCCGTTCATAAGGATCTTCCGGATCCTTGATCGTTTTCAGCGGATTGATCTGATGAAGCTTTTCCCCCTGCTTCAAACCGTAGTCGCCCAAGCCGAAAGCCACGTCGTCGCTGTGCACGCGGATGGTAAGCGCAATGCCGCCGGTCAGATCTTCTTCGTCATACATCACGTTTTTGCCGCAAATGGCAGAAAAACGGTGTTCGCCGGGAATGCTGGCATAAACCACCGGACTGCCGGCAACCGGATCAAACGGAATTTCATAGGTGTTGGCGACAATATAAAGCAAATCGGTCAGATATTCCTTCGTCAGCTTTTCATCCTTGTACATCACCCAGGGGTAGGCGCGTTTGCCGCGCAGGCGCAGCCAGACCTGGCCGGCGCGGTTGATTGCCACTTCTTCGATATTGTCCTGATTGTACCAGTATGAAAGCGGTCGCAGAACAGATTCCAATACTTCAAAGCTCATGTAACCTCCTTAAAACAACTGCGGTACGCCGCTGCTTGATGAAGACGAAGACGACGAAGAAGACGAACCGCCGCCCATACTCGGCGGAGGCGGAGGCGTTGCTCCGACCGTCGAAGCCGGCGCGCGGCCGGACTGTTTGGCGCTGCTGTCCTCCAGCAGAACCGGCTGAACTTCAGCTTTCTCAGATTCGTAAACGACCTGAGAGGAAGCCGAGCCGCCACCGCCGCCGGCCTGTTTGATCCGACGTTCGGCCGCCTGCGTGGCAATACGGTCCTGCGCTTCCTTATCGTCGATCAGCACGTCTTTCTTCTTCATGTTGGTCGAGGCGTCGGCATCACGCTCCAGCGTTCTCAGCCACAGGTCGACTTTCGGATAGACGATGATACGGGTACCGGCCGGAACATAAGTCAGCGCACGGATGTTGGTCTTGTCGGACAGGATCATTTCAAAAATCTGGTTCATCTGGTCAATGAAATTCTGACGCGCGTCATTGGCCGCCTGTTGACGGGACGTTTCCGAATCCATGGTGCTTTCTTCTTCATCGGTCGCCATCATATAGCTGGTTGCGCTGGTTAAAAGCGTGGTAATCAGCGGCATGCCGTATTTCTTGCCAAGCTGCTGGTCAACATAACCCAGCGCGCCGCCGCGTCCCTGAGCGTCGCCGGTTTCGCCCTGGAAGGTAAACAATACGCCGTCGGGACGGATCAACCGCTGCCAGACAATGGTAATGCGCGCGGATTCCGACGCGGTTTCTGTACCACCGCCGCCGGCAGTACCGCCGAGTTCGCCCATCAGCCGGCTGCCGGCCGGAATGACGATGTTCCTGCCGTCTTCGGCATAGACATTGCGCTCAACAAACGCCGTAATCGGCACCGGATTCTGCGTATCGATGGAACGGGCAATAACAGCCGGAATCGGCTTGTCGGCCAAAATCATTTCGCTCATGTCCACCCGCCAGGAAGAAATAACCTTGTCAATACCCTGTTCCTGCCAATCTTTCTGGTAGCCGTCAAACGCCTCCTTGCGGATGCTGGAACTGATTTTGCCGACGTACATTCCCTGCCGGCGCTCGTTTTGCGCCGTCTGCAAAGCTGCCGCCCGCTGCGGATCATAACGCTCGCCCGGACCAAAACCGCCGCCGGGACCGAGGTTGCCGCCGCCGGTACCGGTGCCGTACGCGCCACCCTGGCCGAAAGTTCCGGCCGGAACGAACATTTCGCCGGTATCGGCTTTTTTGGCCGCTTCTTCAATACCGATCAGCGAACCTTCGCCGTCCACGATCAAGCCGTCCGGCAACAATTTGCCGATAACCGTTCCCTTTTTGTCAACGACATTGCCGTCTTCCAGAATATCGCCCAGATATTCGCCGTCCGGCGTCAACGCAATGTTCAGTGAACGTTTGAACTGACCGACGTCGGCAACCTCTCGCGCGCCGACTTCCGGCAACTCCGCCGGCTGAGCGGGCTGCGGCTTCTCATACCAGTTCAATTTGGTATTGCCGATTACCGAACCGTCCAGACTGATGGCCGAACCGTCTTTGTTCAGCTGACCGATGACATTGCCGCGGGCGTCAACGATTTCCCCGCCTTCAACCGCTTCGCCGAGAACGTTGCCGTTAAAATCAAGCACTTTTCCTTTGGCGTCGACATAACCGATAACTTTGTTGTTTTTGTCATAAACCAGTTTGCGCTTTTCTCCGGCCATGCCGATTACATTGCCTTCGCCGTCAACGACGGAACCGTCGGCCTGCAATTTGCCGATAACTTTTCCGTCCTTGTCAAGTACGTTACCGTTGGCGTCAATATGCCCCAGAACCCTGCCGTCGGCAGCAACGGCAAGCTGCTGCTCGTCGGCGCTGACGCGGCCGATCACCCTGCCCTTGGCGTCCACCGCCTGCAACCGGGGCGAAACATAACCGATAATGTTGCCGTCCTTGTCATAAATGGGCTGTCTTTTCACTGCTTCGTAAAACTGCAGCGGCCGGGCGCGGGCAATCACTTCGCCGGCGGCGGAAATGATGTCGCCAGAGGAACCCAGAGTGCCGACCAGCTCGTTTTCCGCATTCAGAACCCGGCCGTCGAGCCTCAGTTCACCGAGAATGGCGTTTAAATTGTCACGGATATGGAAATCACGGTTGCCGCGGCCGACCGCTTTGCCTTCCTTGTTGACCAGAAAACCTCTGGTCAGGGCGCCAAGGTTCTGATTGCCCAGCGACAGCACCTGTCCGTCGGCGGTAATATAGCCGCTGACCAGATCATTGTTGTCGTAAATATACATGTCGTAAAGGGCATATCCCGCCTTTTCGCCGCCGATGACGACATTGCCGTCGAAATCGACCATGCCGCTCTTTTCGCCGCGGCCGTTGATCACTTCCGCCTTGTCGTTGACGGTACCGATCAACTTGTTGTCATTGCCGAAAGCAAAACGGTATTTGAACAAAATTCCGGTCGGCAGCCCGGTTTTGGAGCTGACCGAATCGTCCGGACGAATATAGCCGATGACGCTGTTTTGCGCATTAATTACGGTACCGTCGAGCGTTGACCGGCCGGTAATCACATTGTTGAAATTCATCACCGGCGCCACTTCCACCCGTTTGCCCGTCAATGCGCCTTTGCCGTCCAAAAGCTGACCGCGGCGATTGATGCAGCCGAGATTCTGGTTGGCGTAATTCAGTACCTTGCCGTTGGCGGCAACGGTGCCTACCGTATTGCCGTTAAAGTCAATTACCGCACCCGGTGTTACCGCATGACCGATAATCGTATTGTTGACGGAAAACACCTGTCCGTTGGGCAAAAGACGTCCCATGTTGACTTCGCGATAGTTGCGGACTTCGCCCTGCGCCGCCGTCACTCCGACAAACTCGCACCGCTCATCAATCACCGGCATATAAGAAACGGCGCCGCCGACAACAATGCCGCCGTTGTCAAAAACAACATCGCCCGCACCGGCTTTGCCGACGACGGAAGCGCCCGTGTCGCGAACCGTTCCGCTGCTGTCGACATAACCGATAAAACGTCCCTGAAAACCAAGCGCCAGGCTGCGGGCACGTGCTTTGCCGACAACCGGCATCATGGCGTTCGGGTTATTCAGGTCGGAAACGACTTCGTCATCGGGCAAAATTTTGCCGACGGTCTTTAACGACTTGTCGAGCAGCATGTTGCCGTCCGCCAGAATGCCCAAACTGTTGCCCCGGTCGTCAACGGCATAACCGACGTCGATGTTTTTGCCAAGAATCAGGTTTTTTTCATCCACGCCGTAGCCGTATTGCGTCAGCCGGCCGCCGATTACCGCGTTGTTATTGACCATTTCTCCGTTCGGATGCACAAAGGCGACCGTCCTGCCGCTCAAATTATAGATTCCGCCCAGCGGCAGCAGATTGCCGTCGATGCCGCCGTCCGCATTATAAACATAACCGAACGGCGACAGAAATTTCTTTTCTTCTCCGTTGACATAGGCGGACCCGATACCGTTGACACCCAGCGCCCGGTTTAAGGAATCGACGACCAGGCGGGTTTCAAAAGTCATGCCGATGCCGCGGCCGTTATAGTCGGAAGCGCGGCTGCCGTAAACGGTGCCGACAGGCGTGCCGCCAAGGAGAATTACTTGTCCGTTTCTTAAAGCGTGGCCTTTTAAGGTGCCGCGATAGTCAAACACCGGGCCGGTTACCGCCAACCGGCCGATTTCGGCCCCGTCGGCGCCGAAAACCAGTCCCCGCGGCCCCATGGTGCCGATAAAATTGCGCGCTTTGGCAATCCGCCCTTCCGGCATAATGCGGCCGACATATTTGCCGGCGGCGTCGGTCACCGTCGACGCGATGTCCGCCATATAGCCGATAACTTCGCCTTTGGCGTCGGCAACGGTACCGTCAATCAGCAGGCGTCCGATCACCTTGTTTTTGGCGACGACCTCACCGTTGTAAGTTACAAAACCGATATATTTGCCGCCGTTATCGAAAGCATAGCCCGATTTGACGATGCGGCCGATAATCTTATCCTGATTGTCGTAGGCAAAACCGTTGGCTTTGATCAGGCCGATCGCCTTGCCCTCAAAATCCGTCACTTTGCCGCCCGGAGCAATGCTGCCGATAAACTTGCCCCCCGCGTCAATCACCATTTTGGAGGAAATCAGCCGGCCGTCGATCACATAATCGTTGCCGACCCGGCGATAAGCATAACCGTCGGGGGAAACAAAGCCGATGTTCTGTCCCTGCAGATTGGAATACAAACCGTCACCGGTCAGCCGGCCAACGGTTTCGCCGCTGTCAGAATAAACCAAACCGGGAAACAGCACCGCGCCCAAAACCGAAAAGCGGTCGTCGACGACCAAACCGTTGGGCAGCACCTTGCCGACGATTTTGCCGGTGGCCAGACGCACGGTACCGTCATTGTTCACCTTGCCGAGCAGACGGTTGTCGTTGCCGATGGCAATCCCTTTCGGCACCACGCCGCCGATCAGGTTGCCTTCGAAATTGACGATCAAACTGTCGGCCGTAATGTTGCCGATCAGCTGGTTTTCAAAGCTGACGACTTTGCCGTCGGGGATCACTTTGCCGATCAGGTCGCCGTTGAAGTCAATGGCGGTGATTTCCTGAGCCGAAGCAACGGAAACGCTAAAAGCCAGACAGCCGACTGCCGCTGCGGTTTTCACGGATAACGTCAAGATTTTGCCCAACTTAAGTTTCAATGCTAGTTCCTCCGATTTTTAGCCACTTCCTGCAAAGCGTAGCCGGCGACTTTTTTATCCAGATTGACAAACGAACCGTTGCTCTTCAGGTAGCCGATGATTTTGCCGTCGCGGCCGATGACGCTGCCGTCATAACGCAAGCGCCCGGCATACTGGCCATCATTGCCGAGAATGGTGGTACCGATCTTATAAATCCGCCCCAGAACGGCGTCGTTATTGTCCACCGCCAGGTCGGAAGACAGGCTGCGACCGATCACTTCGCCGCTGCGGCCGGTGACAATACCGGCAAAGTTGACGCTGCCGACCACTTTGTCCGCGTCGTCAATAACAATGTCGCCGTCGATCACTTCGCCGATCAGCTTGCCGGAATTGTTGATCACGCTGCCGTCGGACAAAACCCGTCCGATATTGATGTTCAAGACGTCAATCACGCTGCCGTCGGGCATGACCGCGCCGATCACCTTACCGCCGAAGTCAATGACCGCGCCGCGTTTGAGCAGACTTAGGTTCTTGTCGGTCGAACCGCCCGGCAAAATGGCGGTTACGTTGTTGTTTTTAAGGTCGATTACGTCGCCCAGGGAATTGACCCGCCCCTTGTAGGCGCCCCAGATGTCAATGACGATATTTTCGGGGATAACCTCTCCGACCACTTCCAGATCCGAATTCAGCACTTTGCCGTCGGAAGAACTGCGACCGACCGTTTTGCCGTCAAAATCCACTACCCGGCCGTCGGTCAGGCTGTAACCGAGAAACGCGCCGTCATAGCCGATGGCCGCGCCGCGTTTGAGCACCGCCCCCTTGTATTCGCCGTTTGCGTCAAAAAAGACGCCTTTGGCATCAACCCGGCCGAGTCTTTCGCCGAAACGGTTGACGACTTCGCCGTTGTAGCCGGTCTGGCCGACGATATTGCCGTCAAAATCGGCAATCAGCCCGGAAGCCGCGGGATTGCCCGGCACATGGTTGTAAAAGCTCATGCCGTCGCTGTACATTTTGCCCATTGACACGCCTTTGGCGTCATAGACGTATCCGTCGGGGAATAAATGACCGATCAGTTTGCCGGAAGGGTTCAGCACCGCCGTTTTTTCCGGCATCGCCACGCCGATGATTTTGTTGTTTTCGTCAACCAGGACATTGTGAGCCAATAATTTTCCCGCCGACTGGCCTTTGATCGAAACCCGTCCGCTTTCGTTGACCATGTTAAGGAAATTTCCTTCCAGATCATAAGCGTAGGTATTTTCAAGCACCCGGCCGACGTAGCCGCCTTTCTTGTCAAACACGTCGCCGTAGGTGCCGACGCAGCCGACCGCTTCTCCCTGCGGAGAAAACACCAGTCCGTTGGAGTTGACCGTTCCCAGGAAATTGCCGTCATAAGAAAGCGCTATACCCGAACGGGAAACGCCGCCCACGATCTCGCCCTTCTCGTCCAAAACGGTACCGTCCGGATTAACGCAGCCGACATAGGAACCGCCGCCGTCGCGGACAATGCCGTCGGTATCCACCTCGCCGATCATGGTGCAGGTATTGTCAAACACCGGACCGGGGGTGACCACTTCGCCGACGTAGGCGCCGCTTTCGTCCACCACCACGCCGTCGGCGTTGACCTTGTATCCGGTATCTTCGTTAGACTTGCGGATTACGCCGTCTTTTTCCAGATAACCGATGTTTTTGCAGCCCAGACCGACAACCAGCCCGCCGCGAACCAGCCGGGCGACGATTTTGGAGCCGGAGGGGTTTTTCACCAGTCCGTTGGAGAGAATGCGGCCGACGATTTGTTTGCGGTCGTTTTCAACCGTTCCGTTTGAATTGACCTTGCCGAGAATTTCCCCCTGCGGGGTAACCGGAATCATCTGTTCCTGAATCAGGCGTCCGAGGATCGTCTGCGTGCTGTTGACCACATTGCCGTTTTCGTCGACATAACCGACAATGTTGCCGTCTTTGTCGTAAACTTCGCCGTTTTTGCCGACATAGCCGCTGATTTTGCCGAACTTGTCGAGCACGATCTGGGAAAAACCGGCAACTTCGCCGATCGGATTGCCGTCCAGGTCGACAATGGTGCCGTCGGGCAGCATTTTGCCGATGACGTTGCCGTTGAAGTCCACCACGTTGCCGTTTTCGTCGACGTAGCCGATGACGTTGCCGTCCTTGTCGTAGGCCAATTTGCGGTTAACCGTTCCCGCCCGGCCGATGACGTTGCCGTTTTCGTCGACGATGGTGCCGTCTTCCAGCATTTTGCCGATGATGTTGCCGTCAAAATCGACCACGTTGCCGTTTTCGTCAATATAACCGATAATGTTGCCGTCCTTGTCATAAGCCAGACGCTGATAAGCCGGACCGGCTTTGCCGATGACGTTGCCGTTTTCGTCGACAATGGTGCCGTCGGGCTGAACCTTGCCGATGACGTTGCCGGCAAAATCGACGACGTTTCCGTTCTCGTCAATATAGCCGATAATGTTGCCGTCTTTGTCGTAAGCCAGCCGGCGGCCGCTGTTGTCAACCCGGCCGATGACGTTGCCCTGTCCGTCGACCAGACTGCCGTCGGGCAGCAGTTCGCCGATTTTTTTACCGTCGGCGCCGATGACGCTTCCGTCGTCGTCAACATACCCCATAACCTTGCCGTCTTTGTCATAAGCCAACAGGTTGCCGGCCGTTCCGGCCGAACCGATTTCCTCGCCGCGAAGGTTGACCAAAGTGCCGTCCGGACGGCTGCGGCCGATGGTGTTGCCGTCAAAGTCGACGACGTTTCCCTTTTCGTCGACATAACCCATTACGTTGCCGTCCTTGTCATAAGCCAGCCGGCGGCGGACACTCTTGGCATCCAGGTTTTTGTCTGCGATAACGTTGCCGTTTTCGTCCACCCGGCCGACCACTTCGCCGTTGGCGTCGACCACGCTGCCGTCGGGCATAACCACGCCGATGATGTTGCCGTCGCCGTCTACCGCCACCTGGCCGGATTTGGTAACATGACCGATAACGTTGCCGTCGGCGTCAACCACTTCGCCTTTTTCGTTGACGCGGCCGATCACGTTGCCGTTCAGGTCGACTACCGTACCGTCGGGCATTACCCGGCCGATAATGTTGCCGTTTTCGTCATAAACATAGCCCATGTCCACCGCTTTGCCGACCACGTTGCCGTCATTGTCGACCACCGTTCCGTCGGGCAGCATGCGGCCGGTAACGTTGCCGTCGACGTCAACCATCGTGCCGTCGGGATTGACATAGCCGATTACGTTGTTGTTGTCGTCGTAAACCAGTTTGCGGTTGTTGGCAACGCCGATGATGTTGCCTTCCCCGTCCACCGCCAGACCGTTCTCGTTTACCCGGCCGACGACATTGCCGTTTTCATCATAAATATAGCCGTCCTCATCGGCATAACCGATCACGGCGCCGCCCGGACCGACGATTGCCCGCTGCATTTTCTTTGCCGTCGGGGCGGCTGCCGTCCCGCTGCCGGACGCCCCCGGAACGGTTTCGCAGAAATTGCAGTCTTCCTTATTGACGGCATTGCCGTAAACCGGTACTTTTTCCGCCTTGGCGCTGTTTTGGGAAACATTGCTTTCGTGCCAGGAAACGATAAAGTTGTTTTGAACGTTTCCGGCCACAACCGGAGTCCAGCTCATGGTAACGTCACAGGTTTCCTTGCCGCGCAAAAGCTTGCCGCTGCAGTTGTCGTTGAACTCAAAGCCGTCAAAGGGCGCTTCCGCCAGCTGAACCGATACGATCATCACCGAGGTTTTGCCGTTGGTGCCGAGCGTCAGGACGTTTTTGGCATCGGTGCCGAGCACCACCTGCCCCAGCGGAACCGGGTTCGGGGTCGTCGTCAGCGGAACCTCCGTATCGCCCACGGTGCTGAACTCTATGCTTTCCTGCACGGGAGTGTTGTCAACGACATTTAAAGCGTCATCGTTGTCGGTGAAAACCGGCTCTTCGTATTCGTCAATCGGCTCGTCGCTTGAAAACAGAAGATACAAACCGAAAAGGAAAACGACGAAAGAAGTAATACCAACCGCAAGAATTATGCGGTTGGTTTTTTTGATATAGCTTTCAGAGTGTGTTAAAACTTCTTTGCTCATTGGGTCCTGACTACGCTGCAAAAGACGCCGTTTCTGCCCAGTTTGCTGCACACGCTGTCACCTTCGTCCAAGGTTTTGACCGGTCCGATGCGCAGATGGAAGAGCTCTTTGCCCTGTCCATCCGCCGGCGCGTCAACTGAGAAGAACGGGTCATAGTTCTTCAAAATTTTGGAATATTTAGAGGACAGGTTGTCCCATAAATTTTCCAGGTTGTCCACATTGGCATCGGTGCCGAGCTCAATCGAAATGTTGGAGCCTCCGTCGGCAAATCCCGATCCGTAACGATACTGGCTGGCCAAATTGCTGGCCGCGGCATCAAATTCCTGCGTATTTTTGATCCGGCGCATCTTGGAGTAATCGAAGTCGCCGCCCTGACCGTTGCCGGCACCGAAGGCGCCGCCGGCCTTGTATCGGATGGTAACCCCTTCGCCGTTATTGCCGCCGCTGTATTCGGGAACAATCATCTCGGACGAACCAGCATTGACATCAACCTGTCCTTCCACATAATTGCTGCCGAAACCGTCCGGATAGCTGGCCGAGCCGGCTTTTCCGCGTTTGCCTTCCGGCAGGGCGCCCGGAACGTCCCATTCCTTGTCGGTAATGTCGTCGGCGTAACTGATATTATCCAATCCGACCTCATCGGACCTGCGAAGTTTCAGGCAGACGATACGCTTGCCGTTGCGCAGAACCATGTCGCCGATCGCCTCGACGATGATCAGGCGGTTGTTCGGCCCTTTGGTGCGGAATCCGACCGGAACCTCAACCCGCTCGACAATCAGGGTGACGATCGGACGCTGGGTCATGTTGAGCGCCTTTTCGCCCAGATCGATATAAGTGAAAATGTCGTCGCGCCATACGCGTTCCGGCGCAATGACAACATCATCCGGGTTGGGAACGTAAACTTCAACGTCAAAACGGAACTGTGTCGGATCCAGCGGAATGCTTTTGATCCAGTCGTTTTTCTGAAATCTTTTGGTAAAGGTGGAATCTACCGACTTGCCGCCGTTGCCGTAATATTTGCTGGCGTTGACGCGGCCGGAAGACGAACCGCCGGAACCGAGCGTCCCCGCCCCGCCGGCGCCGTCGATCACGTCGATGTCAACGATCGCGTTGGTCAGGCGCTCGGTATTGACGCCTTCGCTGCGGACATAAAACACATAACGGTTGCCCGAACGGCCGAAAACGATAATGTTGGTGTCAACGCCGACGTTGGCGCCCTTGCGGGGATAAAGCAGCAAGGTGTTCGGCCCCGAAATCTGTCCGTCAAAAGTCGCGTTGTCGCCGATGTAAATGTCCTCGATCATTTCCCATTCAGGGAAGTTCAACAAAGTGATCATGCCCTCGCGCAGGCGCAGCGGCAAAACCAGATCCGGCGACCAGTAATATTTCGAATAAGCCGGTTTGCTCTGCCCTTCGCCGAGGTTCTGCAACGGATCAAGCCAGGCGCTCTGCATCATGCCGAGAGAGTTGAAGCCGGCATAGCCCATGTCCATCGGCTGGTACTGTCCCTGCGACTGGTCCGCGTTCTGATCCATGCTGTTGATCGTGGCCTGGGCGAAAGCTTCCGCGGCAAATGCGACGGCAAACAAACTTAATACACTTATTTTTACAGACTTTGATAACATTATCTTTATCCACCTTATTTTACTTTGTTGTAAGTCAGCGAGTATTGGTACACCGTAAAGCCGACCGGGTTTTTCAATCTTCCCTTGAATTTCACTCTCTTGCTGCGGTAGCCGACTTTCAGGCTGGCCGTCCAGTAATTGATCTCCGGCGCTTTGGAATCCGGATACATGTCGCGCGTTTCATATTCCACCTGCCAGATCCCCGACCCCAGTTCGTTAACCGTCATAATCCGCACGTCGCGGATCATCTGCCGGGTGCGGATCAGTTCCAGCGCGCGGTTGGCCGTATTTTCCACAAAATCTTTGTAAACCGCGGGGCTGGACATTTCCTCAATCATGCCGCCCGGCATCCAGCGGGCTTCCACTTCCGGAATGTCGCGGTTAAAAGAACTGCGCAGCAGCACATATTCGCGGACGAACACTTCGGTAATTTCCTTTTCGTCCTCCATGTCGCGGTTGACCGGCTGAATGTTATAAACCTGCTCCTGCTTGTTTTGAAAAGTGAGCAAAAACGGTTCCACCCGGTACAACGGTATCACCTGCGCGATCGCCAGCAGCAGCACGATGTTGCAGCAAAGACTGACCGCGGTAATGATGGCAAACGCGCGCGCCGTCCACAAATAGCGTTTTTCGGCAACGTTGGCGACAAAGGCGTCCTGAGAAGACGCCGGCGATTCCGGCCGCCGGCCGCGTCCGGCCAGCAAGCGCTGATTTTGATTGTTTACCCCCAACTGCTGTACCATGCCGGCAACTTTCCATCAGATCGTTTCAACAAACCAGTCGGGCAGCATTTTCGGCAGCTCGACCTGCATGCAGGCGCAGGGCGAAAGCTTCAGTTCGTCCGACGCGCGGCCGATGCCGACCGGTTCCGGTTCATAATAGGAGCCGAACAGGCCGCAGGCCGAGAGCAGCAAAAGAATCAGGACCAACATTACATTTTTATACATCGAAACATCCTCGTTTATGATAAGATATATTGAAATTAAACTTTTTTTTCGCAAAAGTCTAACATTTTTTAAATAAACTCTGATCTGCTTACGTTATAGAACAAAATGGTTAACAAATTTACAAGAATTCGACTTCGCTTTGCGAATATCTGGTAACCGTAAAACCGAGAGGATTAAGCAGACGACGGCCCATAAAGGCGCGTTCGGGAATGAAATAGGAAGTGACCGAAGCGGTCCAGTAGTGAACCCGGAGAAACAACGCGCCGGTTTCCGTATTGCGGCGGCGGGCGGAAACTTCGTAAGTTTTGAAATCCACCTTCCAGACCGGGCTTTTTTCGCCGCCCACGCGGCCGATCGAAATGATTTCCACTTCCTGGCTGGTCTGGTTGTCGGTGATGTCTTTCCAGATGCCTTCCCGATATTTGGCAAATTCGTCAAATACCTGCGGCGCGGAAAGATAATTCAGAATGCCGCCGGCATACCAGCGCACCATCATTTCGCGCTCGTCGTTGATGATGGTGTTGCGATACATGACATATTGGCGGACGAAGGTTTCCATCATCATTTTTTTGGAAGCCATGTCGTGGGCAATCGGTTCATAGCGGACGATCTCGTCCGAAGAACTCTGGTCAATGATCAGGAAAGGCTCGACCGTCACCTGCGGCGCCAGGTTGAACAAAGAAAGAGACGCGGCCAGAAACAAAAGCAGCGAAGCGGCGGAAGTGACGATAAAGAAACGGGAAAGCCACAGATAATACGTCATCTTGGCACTGACCTTTTCCCGTTCCCGATCGCCGACAAAACGATATTCCCTGCCGTTTTTGTCGGTAATGGCCAGAATTTTGCTGCCTTCAAGAATTTTACTGAATTTGTTCATCTCTTACTTTCGTTAATACGCGGTGCAAAGCGGCTTCTCATAGTTGTCGATCTCCTTGCGGATGGCGTCGAGAGCTTCCTGCTGCGACTTTTCCATCACTTCCTGATTGGCCTTTTCGCTGATGATCGCTTCGCTCAGAGAACTGCCGGCAGCGGTCGAATTTGTCAGATTGACCAGCGCCTCCTGGTCCTGAACCAGCGCCGCCCGCGTATTTTCCACCTTGTCGTAGCGCTCTTTGACAACCGGGTTGGCGTTGTTGACGGTTGAAATATCAGAAGCCGCCAGACCGACCAGATTGCTCTTGTATTCAATCAGCTTATTGCGAATATAAGCGTATTCCTCGTCGTTGGCAAGATTAAAGTCGTCGGCAAGCTTGAATCCCATCTCAGACAGCATTTCCCTGATCGTTTCCCTGGCGTCGTCAATGCTCAGCTGCAGCTCGTCCATGTTTTTACGAATACTGTTTTCCTTGTCCACGAAATGCAGGAAATTCCCGATCTGATTGTTGGCATACATCGACTTCTGATATACGTTGTCACGCACTTCGTATTTGAAGTTGTCGCCGTTTGCCTTGTCTTCCAGTTCCAGCATGCGTTCATAGACGTTGTAGGCCGCATCGTTAAACTTCAGCTTGCGGCCGCTGTAGGCAAAAAGCGTTCCCAGTTCGGAAGGCGAAACGACGGCCGGCGTTTTCTGGGTGCCGGCGCGGACGCTTTCGTCCAGCTCCAGATCGGTAACCGTGTAATAAAGCGTTCCCCTGACGGAGATGTCACCGCAGACCGGCCTTTTCGGGGAATCCACGGGACTGACGAGATATTGTCCGCTGGTTTGCGCCAAATCCACCTTGGAAGAAGCAATGTCGATCGTATAATTGCCGATCCGGCAGGGATAAAGCGTGCCGCGCATCAGATATTTGCTTTCTCCGCCCTGTTCCAAGAGAGAAGTCAAATTCAGCCCTTTTTCGACAAAGGCGTCGTCGGCCAGCATCTGCCGCCAGATACCGGGGATTTCTCCGCCGTATTCAAAAATCGAAGACTTGGCCACAATTCCGTCATTTGTCTTCCGGATATTTTTATAGTCCGTCGCGTCAAAATGAACGATGTCGCGCGGCGAAGGATAGTGCTCGAACTCGGGCGCCTTCGGCGCGGCAAAATCGCGCGGTTTGGCCGGCAGACCGACAAAATATTCACTGTCCGCCGCCTTACAGGAAACCTTGCCGCAGATCTGTCCCGTGATCGCCGACGTCAGCGCGCCGGACAACATTGAGGCAACCGACGAGGACGCGCCGTCGCCGACGACGGAAACCGCGGAACGGATAAACTGCTCGCGGGGCATGTTCTTCAGGTCGTCGATCAGCTCCTTATGGCGTTTGACAACCACTCCGTTATTTTTGGTTTCGTACAGTCCGTCGCCAAGGTTGTACATATCCTGACGCGCCTTGTCGATCAGCTTGACCGCATAACCTTTGGCATCGGAAACCAAACTGTCGGCATCGGAAATCACGCTGCTCAAACCAAAGCCGTCGATATCAAGTTTGTCGACCAGCGCAGCCAGCGTAGGCGCTTTCGCACCGGCGGCGGCGCTTTCCAATTTGGCGTCGTATTCCGCTTCGACGACGGATTTGCGGTTCAGATAATCCTCTTCGATCGAGGCAATTTTTTCGTTTACCGAATCAATTTTCTTGTTCAGCTCGTCCCGCTGTCCCTCATAAGTTTTGACCTCCGCCCGCAACTGTGTCGCCGTCGCCATGTTTTCGGTCATTTGCCTGCTGCCTTCGGCAAAATCGCTCCGCGCCATTTCGTACAATACGGAATCGTCGGTGGTGCCGCGATTGTTCATCAGCCTGATGTTGCTGTACGAACTTTCGGCCTTGGCGTTACCGGAAGCGGCTTCCGAATCGGCCAGACTGATCTGATCGTTCAGTTCGCTGATTTTTGCCGCAACCTTATCCAGTTCGGCCGACAGTTTTTCCTTGGAAGCAAGATAAGGTTTGAGCGCCGCTTCGCGGGCACTGTCGACTTTGGCGACCGCCGTCATCTTTTCTTTAACCAGTCCGCTTGCGGCGGTTCCGCCGGAACCGTTCTCCGATATATATCCGGCCAGCCGCTGCAAACCGCGCTGAGCCGCGCTTTTGGCGGTTCCGTCGGGCCGGTCGTCGTTGATAAGCTGGGCAATTTTCAGCGCAACGGAAGTCAGATCCAGATTGCGGATATAGGTTTTCATATTTTCATATTTGCCGTCGATATACTGATTGTAAAAGCTCTTCTGATCCTGCCACAACGGGTAAGGATGAGCTGCCTTGCCGTAAACCGGACTGTCGGAATACTGGTCTTCGGCCAGAATTTTCGCCGCCTGGGCGCCGATCTGCCAGGTAACCAGTTCCACCTCGCGGGCTGCGGCGGAAAATTCTTCTTCCTTGCTCGGATTGGCCAACGCGCTGGCAGAATCCATC
>ERZ773148.1651-NODE-1651-length-18390-cov-28.567603_pt1 | contig 18390 bp, 13 predicted proteins | sample MGYA00580846_ERZ773148 | MGnify/ENA primary metagenome ERZ773148 (study PRJEB29015, sample SAMEA2737879) | human gut metagenome | biome: human gut; feature: human-associated habitat; material: faeces | place: China | collected 2012 ... | reverse complement strand
CCGTTTTCATCTTTTCGCTCTCCGTGGCGCGGCGGCTCTGGCGGGTTATCTCTTGGTTGGCGTCGGTGAGCTGCCGCCTGATCTGTTTCAGCCGTCGGACCATGACGTATTGGTAGACGCTCCAGCCGACGAGCAGCAGCAGCAGCACCCCGCCGGCAAGCAGGGCGATGAATTTCATGCGGTTGGCCAGCCGGGATTTTTCAAGTTCCAGCTGTCCCACTTCGAACAGGGTCTGCATCTCGGCGAGGCTGTTCTGCGCCTCTTCCACGCGGTCGTTGTGGCGGATCGTATTGGATTCGCGCAGCGCTTCGAGGGCGTTTTTGTAGTCGCCCAGATGCTCGTAAAGCCACGACTGCACTGCGTATATGGAGGCGAAATCCGCTTTTGTGCCGTTGCGCTTGTAGACGGTTACGGCCGAGTCGATATAGGCCACGGCCCGCTCGTATTCCTCCATGTACTGGTAATAGCGGGCGCTGGTGCTGTAAATCTCGGCCAGATCGCCTCTGGCGCGGGCCAGCTCCATGCACTTCCCGTAATATTGGGTCGCCTTCTCTTTGGAGATAAGCTCGCGCAGATAGAGCATCTTCGAGTAGGCGCGCATCGTGTAGCCCGTCGTGTCGCGGTAGGGGCGTTCGAAGCGGTCGTCCATCGCCAGCCATGCGCGGTGCAGGTCGATACATTGCTGGATCTGCTTTTCGGCGCGTTTGTCTTTGCTGAGCATGTAGAGTTCGGAAAGCTCGTCGCGGCAGATCCGCTCCATGTGGAGACGCTCTTCCAACGGATAAGCTTCGAGTTTTTTCAATGCCTGCTCCACATAGGGGATCGCCTTGCCGATGTTGTCGTAGGCTTCGGTCGCCAGCGACGAGAAGTCTAGGGAGAGTCCCGTCAGGAATTCCCATTCGATGCGCTCTTCGGGCGAGAGTTCGTTGTGGATTTTGGTCTTGAGTCTGTCGAGTTCGTGTTTTACGGTTTCGACCGCATTGTTGTCGTTCATCAGCTTCCAGATGTAGTAGGCGTAGAGCGACGAGCGGAACAGGGCGTGGCGCGGTCCCGGAAGAATGCTGTCCGCAAGGGCGATGTATTTCTCGGCCCGCTGCGAGTCCCGGCCTGCGAATTTGCGTACCAGAAAGTCCAGCGCGTCCTTGCAGCCGTAGAGGTCTCCGGATTTCCGCGCTTCGGCGAGCGCCGCGTCCCAATAGGGCGCTGCGAGTTCGAGACTGTCTCCGCTCAGGTCGGCCAGCTGGACGTATATCCGTTCCCGGCCGACGGCATCGTGTGTCTTGGATAAAAGCCTGAGCAGGCTGTCGGCGTGTGACGGCCCGGCGGGCGCCGATATCGCGGCGAATGGAAACAAGGACATAATAAGCCCTGACGCAAGGGCTTTCAGGAGCATCTGACGCATGTCGGTGTTATGAAACTGTATTAAATCCGGACAAATTTAGTTGAAAAATAATCTTTCAGGCAATTATGGAATAAAAAAGTGGCGGAATAAGAAAAGAGACCGGTTTGAAACCGGTCTCTTTCAACGGGAAGATGGGAAATCGACCGTCTGTCATGCCACGCGTATCCGGACGCCGTGCGGCTTGCCCGATTCGACGACGACCGTGTCGCCTTCGTGCAACTTGCCGTCGATAATCAGGGTCGAGAGCGGTTCCTCGACGTTGTCCATCAGTGTGCGCTTGAGCGAACGTACGCCATAGCGCGATTCGTAGCCCATGGATTCGAACCCACGGAACCTTGCGGTTCAACTGATTTCGAGTCAGTCCCGTTATGACCACTTCGATACCGCTCCGTATTTATCTCAACATCAGCACCTCGGAAAACGGGGAGAACTGATGGGGAGAACAAGCAAAAATATTAAGTTAAGAATACCCGAAAAACTCCATAAAATCAAGGGATTCCGGTCAGGGAGCTACCGAGTAGCGACCACGATTTCGAGTCAGTCCCGTTATGACCACTTCGATACGTCTCCGTATTTAGGCGAATCATTTCGCATAACAATATTATTATAGCGCAAATCCGCCGAACATGCAACCTGAATTGATCGGTTAGCCGCATTATATATCATCAGTTGTTATAATCCTGCTCCTGCTGTATGATAAGTTGTTATCAAAATGCTTGCCGATTCATTTTTTGTCGGAAAGGTTCGAATCGAGCCTCTCCGACAAAAATAATGAATCAAAGCGTTTCCGAAAGCTGTGCAATAATATCTCTGTTTGCTCTTAATCTTTCGTTCTCCGGTTCTTTTTCAACGGCTTTTTCGGCCATTATCAGTGCTTCTTTTTTTCTGCCCGTATAAAAATACCCCAGAGAAGCATAATCATACGGAGCGGCACCCCATGCTGCGGGTTCCGTTATGTATGTTTTCGGGCGAGTTTCAATTGCAAGTGCTTTAAGTGCAAAATACAGCGTACCTTCAAAATCCTGCCGTGCATATGCATTGCCCGCGAGTTCGATCCACGGTTCACGTAGGTACGGTGCTTCCGCCGCTGCGCGATAGAGCCAGCTTTCCGCTTCCGCAATATCATTCAGTGCCGTGCAGGCACGTGCAATAAAGCGCATCGATGCGCTCCGCTCATCCCGCCAGACAGCGGATTTCATTTCAAGGTGCCTCTTTAAGGTCGCAATACAATCGTTCCATCTGCCGTAAAACATGTATTCTCTGCCGAGATAATGCATATTTCTGTCGTTTTCCGGATTTTCCCGCACACTCATTTCCAGCAGAGGCAGGTATTGTGCGCGTGATTTTGATGCATCGGCAAGATGATCAAGCTGAATGCCTTCCGCAATGATATGTCTGAAACTGCCTTCTCCCTCATATTCAAGGACCTCGTGTACAGGGTTTACCCATTTAAAACCATGCCGTGCATGTATCTTATCTATATAGAACACCGTACCTTCGCTTCCGTCCTCGTTGAAATTCCACGTATAGCGATAGCGCAGCATATCCGCGCCGCTTGACCACGCTTTTTCCGCCGCTTTGCGCCATCCCGGATGCAGAACCTCATCAATATCTGTACAAACACAGATGTCGGCATCCTCCGGCACAAGTTCAAGCGACCTGTTCCGCGCCGTATCGAACCGCCATGGAGTTATTATTTCACTCCGAACGTTTACCCCGTGCGCCTGAAGTATTTTTACGGTATCATCGCTTGACCCTGTGTCAAGAACATATACAGCATCCGCCTCACTCATCGACTCAGCCCAGCGCGCGGCAAATTTCGCTTCATCCTTTGCAATTGCATAAACACACACTTTATAACCTTCCATATCGCTCCCCCCCCGTTTCCCGGATTTTGTTTTGCGGAAAGCCTGCTCCGCCCGCACGCGGCAGGCGGAGTTTACCTGCACCGTCTCTTTTTCGAAGGCACATTTCCGGCTCGTTTACCGCCGCATTATCTATGCTTTAATCACCGTGATCCCGCCTGCATAGTCGCCGTTGGGAGTTGCAGCCGCATGCAGCGCTATGGTTCTTCCGCTTCTGTTTCGAAGCACAAGCTCCGTTCCTGCGGGAATCCGCCCATAGGCCGAGCCTGAAACGGACACAGGATTTCCGCCGGCTGCGGTCGTGCTTGCCGAAGAATAACCATACACATCCCCGGTAAGCGATTCAAGTGCAATCACAATATCACCCGAAGTTCCGGAACCCTGCTCTTCCGCCGCATTTACGTTCCATACAATATGATACAGTTTTTCATCATTGGAACGCACCGCATTATTTGCCGCATCCGCACTGAGTTCTTCACCGCTGCTGCGAAGGTTTGTCAACGGCAGCACTCCCCCATTCGGTACAGTCGTTCCTTCTCCTGTCGGTTGAACTGCAGACATCAACGCTGCCGACCGGGCAGGTTCGGCAGCAGGGCCTGTCGGGCCTGTCGGGCCTGTCGGACCTGTCGGACCTGTTGCTCCCGTTGCACCTGTTTCTCCCGCTGCTCCTGCTGCGCCTGTCGGGCCTGTTGCTCCGGTTGCTCCCGCTGCGCCTGTTTCTCCCGTTGCTCCTGCTGCGCCTGTCGGGCCTGTTGCTCCGGTTGCTCCTGCTGCGCCTGCAGGACCTGTCGGGCCTGTTGCCCCTGTTGCTCCGGTCGGGCCTGTTGCCCCCGCTGCTCCCGTTGCACCTGTTTCTCCCATTGCTCCCGCTGCTCCGGTCGGGCCTGTTGCCCCTGTTTCTCCGGTTGCTCCGGTCGGGCCTGTTGCACCGGTTGCTCCGGTCGGGCCTGTTGCCCCTGTTGCTCCCGTTGCTCCGGTTGCGCCTGTTGCTCCTGTTGCTCCGTCTATGCCTCTGATACCCTGCGGACCTGTCGGACCCGTTGCACCGTCAATGCCTCTGATCCCCTGCGGACCTGTTGCGCCTGTCGCTCCTGTTGCTCCCGTTGCGCCTGTCGCTCCCGTTGCACCCGTTGCACCGGTCGCGCCCGTTGTTCCGATTGCGCCCGTCGGACCTGTTGCTCCCGTCGGACCCGTTGCACCGTAATATGTACATTCACAGCGGCAGCCGCTGCAAGGCGGGAAACCGCACGCATTACCTGCAAACTGCATGCTGTTATCATAACCCATGTTTTGCTCGCTGCCGAAATTGCTTTGCCTCATGCCTCCCTGCTGTCTTCCTCTGTTCGGCGGATTAAAAGGCTGAAAGCCGTTTCCCCTGCTTCCGTTATCATTTCTCATATCATTCACCACATCATTGCAGCGCAGTACCGTTCGCTCCCGCACTGCCGAGATGCTCCTTTCTTATTGTTTTGCTTCGCCGCCGGCTCCAATGTCGGGCTTGTACACGGCTTGCTATAAAATATGAATATTATCGATAAACAGTTACAGGTTTTGAACACTGCTGCCGAAAACAAAACAACCCGCGATGCATGCTTTGCGCACATCACGGGTCGTTTGCCCTTTTCGGAGTAATCACCGAGCATTCGTTTATTTTGGTTTTTTCGATTGAAAAACACTTCCTGTTCTCAACGTTTCGGGGTGCAATGAACCGCCGCTAAAACAATTCAACCTCCAGCCTGTCAAACGTTACCTGTTCCATAAAATCATCCGGGCGGAACACGGTGTGTGAAAAGCGGAGCAGCTCATTGACATGCTTATCAAGAATCACAGGGCGTGAAAGGTTTAATTTCGAGCACAACTCGCAAAGAGCTTCGTGCCAGTCCTCCACTTCGGAAGCGTCCTTCTGCGGAATTTCAACGACATCCTGTTCCGTTGTTTTGTTGTTTTTTCGAACTCTTGCCCAGATTTTCATCTTATTTCTCCATGTGTTTTCTTGAAAGCTGCACCGTTTGGCGATGTGTTGCAGTATCGACGCAGCGGCTGCCGTTAAGCAGCCGCCGCGCAGGTTATTTTGTTTCCAAACTTATCCGAACATCTGATCAGTCACTCACGAACCAAATATACATCCGGAGCATACCGCTTTCGTCCACGCCCTTTGAGAATCCGTAGAGTTTGTACTGCTTGCCCGCTTCAATGGGATGCTGGCGTGCGGCAGAATAGTGATCGTGATACTCAATGCTGATCGTATGTCCATCGTTAAGGGTAAATGTTGCAACGAGATAATCGTCATCATAGGTAATCTCTGCAACAGTTCCCTCAATTACAAACCCGCGAAGGTCGGTGATATGGACGGGTTTTGACATCTCGCTGTAATCACCTCTCCAAACGGTGGGAACATATTCGTTAAACACCGGCGGACGTTCCACAAAGAACGGACGCGTGTAAACCGTTCCGTCCGCAAGTGTTGCGGTGAGCTGGAGCTCATAGCACTTTGCGGCGGTGGGAAGGTTTACGGAAAACCTGAAGTTCCCGTTTTCGTCAACTGTGGGCTGATCCTTAACGGTGCATTCCGCATCCTTGGGAACAACCTGAAGCACAGCTCCTGCGGGAACGGTACCGGTGAGTTCAATTGAAGTTTCAACATTCAGAACTCGGGTATCAACTTCCTCGGGTATTGAAATTATGTCGGATGCGGTCAGCTGTTTGCTGACGGTTGCCTTGAAGGTTCGGCGCATGATCATGTATCCGCCGAGCTTGATTTCACCAACGATCTCGTATTCGCCCTTGTCGAGCTTTGTTGTGTAAGCAAAGCTGCCGTCGGGCGCGGGCTGCACGGTTTCGTTGTTGATTGTGACAACAGGCAGATTGTTCTGAAGATCTGTCTGAGTCAAGTCAACATGCCCTTTGATTTCTATAACGCCGTTGTCGCTCGTTATGTCTTCAGCCGTTTCGAAGGATGCATTAAGCGTCGGAACTCTGAGCGTTATGCGCGGAATCTCCAGCTTTGTCAGCGTTCCGTCCTCATTTTTGAGACTTACCGAGGGGTAAATGTCGCAGCTTTCGCCCTCAATGGGTGTTATCGGGCGCAGGCGGTTGGATGCAACATTGAAAGTTACATATCCTTTTTCGGGAACCTGCTGTTCGGTCTGTGCACCTGTGCTGTCCTCATAAACAAGGACAGAACCGGCTTTTGCATAAACAGTGATATAGTAGCTGTCCGGATTGTTGGGGTTAACGATAACGCGGTTTGTTTTTTCGCCGCCGATGCTGCTGCCGTTCAAAAGGGTGTATGCAAGCACGCCGGCCGCAATTACGGCCACAACAGCAAGCACAATTATTGCAATACGCAGACCGGACGCACCGCCTTTTCCGCGTTTGCGATTGCTTCTGCGGTTCACGTCTTCAAATTCATCATATGAATTATCGCGTCTGCCCCGCTTTGCTCCGTAATCGGCACTCGTGCGGGCAGTGTCGAAATCATCTTGAATATCAGTCGAATCTCTGCCCTTTCCACGCTGCTTCTTCGCGCGCTTGTTCCCGCGCTCGCGGCCGTCGTATGCATCCGCATCATCGAAATCATCGGAGTCATATTCGTCATCCGGGTTTGACTGCCTTTCCGTGCGGGGCTGCTGCCTGCGTGTGTTTGCAGAATCGTTATCCCACGGAAGTCTGTCACCGGCGAATGCGCCCTGTGTATTCTGCGCGCTGCTGCGGTTCGCCCGTTCCGCTCCGTTCGGGCTGCTTGTTCTGTCATTTCTCTGCGCAGCGGCAGCGTGTTGGCGGTTATTGTTCTGTCGGCCTGCGTTCGGACGTCTCTGAACTTCGTTCCAATCACCGACGTCGCATGTGAACTGTCTTTCAAGCTCATCAAGGTCGCTGTCAGTGTTTTGGTTCATGTCTGCGGGATTATTGTTTTGCGCGGCATTTCGCCCTCCGAAAGAAAACCTGATATCCTTGTTCTCGTCAACGAAACCCCAAGACGGGGTATCATCATCGCGCTGCGGCTCCGAGCGCAGTGAAACTGCGCAATTCTCGCATACTTCGGAATACTCGGGATTATCGTGGCCACAATTTCTGCATTTCATTTGCGTCACCTCCGGTTAATATACAAAAGCACCTTGCAGAGTTCCTCCGAACTCCACACCTTATTATACCAATTGCGGTTTGCTCTTTACAATAGGTTTTCGACTCCATTTGAAAATAAATTGTGACTTTTTTCGGTATTTTATATCATACTCCGCATCTCCGTCCGGTGATTGTCTTCCGCAGAAGAAATTATCTGTTCTCAACAACCCGCCGCGCTTTTTTATCGAATGCATTTTTATTCGTTTTGTGTTATAATATTGTGATACGGTCGGCCTCCGCGGCATGCGGAGCTGCAGATTGGAGGGATTAACATGGTCGAACAAATTTTGCCGCAAGAGAACAGCGCTTCAAACAAGCTGCCGTTTGCGGATGCGCATTGTGATTTTTTATACGGAATGACATACTATGATTATGATATTCAAACCGTCTCCGGGCATCAGAGCATGAGCCTTCGGAACATGGCAGCGGGCGGAGTGAAGCTTCAGTTCTTTGCCGCATGGATCGATATGCTGCTGAAGCAGAACCCGCTGAGTCAATGCCTTAACATGATAGATTCCTATTATCGAATGCTTGAATCAAATCCGTGTTTTGTGCCGTTCTCCCGTGATTTTGACGTAACTCAGGACAAAATTGCAACAGTGTTGACCGTTGAAGGCGGTGAGGCTGTCGAAGGCAGCGTTGAAAACCTTCGAATGCTGTATCGTCTCGGAGTGCGCGCAATGACGCTGACTTGGAATGACGTTAACAGTCTTGCCTATCCGGCCGGAAAACGCGGAAGCAAAAAGGGCTTGACCGCCCTTGGAAAGCGTGTTGTTGAAGAGATGTGCCGAATCGGAATGGCTGTTGACCTTGCACACCTCGGGGATGCAGGCATTGACGATGTGTTGGGCATTGCAGCACGCCCCGTGTTTGCGTCGCACACAAATGCACGCGCCCTATGCAGTCACCCACGCTGCATGAAAGATGAGCATATTCGCGCGATTTCAAAACAAGGCGGTGTAATCGGCGTCAATTTTTATTACAGACAATTGACCGATGAACGCACTGCCGAACTCGACGATGTGATACGGCATATCGCGCATTTCATCGAAATCGGCGGAATCGACTGCGTTGCGCTCGGGTCGGATTTTGACGGCATGAACCGCTATATCGACGGGCTTGAAAACAGCAGCGGACTGCCGTTGATTGCGAACAAGCTGAGCCGCATGGGCTTGAGCGATGCGGACATTCGCAAAATTGCCTATGGGAATCTGGCTCGATATATTATGAATTTTTGTTGACAATCTTCCCGATTAAGCTTTGTTTGACCGTTTTCAAAGTACTATATACAATATTTGCCGTTAAAAGAGCCCTTTTTGTCTTTCGGTCGCCCTGTTTCAGTGGTATAATATTGGTAATGCGAGAATGGTCTCACCGCCCGCTCCGCCGTTGTGCCGAGCGGGATTATTCCGAAGTGCTCCGCATCCGGTGCATTTCGGCAGAAACGGAGGTTGTGACATTGCAAACGGTTAAAATTGATAACATTTTTACCCGTATTGAGAAAAAGTATATTATTTCGGACAAGCAGTTCGCCGCAATGCTGCCCGTGCTTTTGCAGCATATGCATGTTGATTCTTACGGAAAAAGCACTGTCAGCAGCATTTATTTTGACACTGCCGACATGCGGTTGATTCGTGCCTCCATAGAGCATCCGATTTATAAGGAAAAGCTCCGTTTGCGGTGCTACGGCACTCCGTCGGCAGAATCGAACGCTTTTATTGAGCTTAAGAAGAAATACAAAGGTGTTGTGTATAAGCGCCGAATCGAAATGCCCTATGCCGATGCAATGGAGTTTCTCTGCGGTGATGCGCCCTGCCCCGACAAGCAAATTGCGCGTGAAATTGATTATGCGCTCCGCTTTTATCCGGAGCTTCGGCCGTCTTTCGGAATATTTTGCGAACGCACTGCCTATGCGGAAAACGGCGTCGGGGATTTGAGACTGACAATCGACGAAAATCTGCGCTACAGAACGCGCAGCCTCGACCTGTTAAGCGGCACGTACGGCGACCCCATTCTGCCCGCAGGCAAATGCATAATGGAGCTTAAAACTCCGCACACTCTGCCGCTTTGGCTTGCCGCACTCCTTGATGAACACAGGATCTTTCCGACAAGCTTCTCAAAATACGCAACCGCGTATAACATCGAACTTAACCGCATTCTTTCTCAAAAACGCGGTGCTGCACATTGCGGCTGAACGATCCGGTATCGTTCCGTGCCCAATGTTTTCATCCATAAACGAAAGGATTTTTCACTATGCTTAACAACGTTATCGACAGTATTTTCTCCACCACAAGCACCTTGACCGCAGGCGGGTTTATTGTTTGCCTGCTTGTTTCTCTTGCATTGGGCGTTCTCATCGCCGTTTGCAGTCGATACAGAAATCGTCCCTCCAAGAGCCTTTCGGTTTCGCTTGTGCTTCTGCCGATGATAGTTCAAACGATTATCGCCCTTGTTAACGGACAGCTCGGCGCAGGCATTGCTGTTGCCGGTGCTTTCAGCCTTGTCCGCTTCCGTTCCGCCCCCGCTTCCGCGCGTGAAATAACAAGCATCTTCCTCGCAATGGCTGTCGGCCTTGCAACAGGCATGGGTTATATTGCAATTGCGGTCATCCTTGCCGTATTCGTTATTTTGGTTGACATTGCGCTTGCAAGCATCAATTTCGGCAAAGCGGGTTCCGCAGAGCGCGACCTCAAGATTGTCATTCCCGAAAGTCTCATCTATGATGAAGTTTTCAATGATATTTTCAGCACATACACTTCCCGCCATGAGCTCATCCGTGTTAAGACCACCAACATGGGCAGCCTGTTCAAGCTCACCTACCAGATTACTTTGCGTGATGCGCGGAAAGAAAAAGAGTTTATCGACAAGCTTCGTGAGCGCAACGGCAATCTTGAAATCACCTGTGCACGCCCCGGCAACGGCAATGTTGAAATCTGATCGATTTTCAACGAGCTTTCTTTTGCCGTATCATTCTCTGTAAAAAACAAAGGTACAGCCGCCCGCAATTGCGTTTCGGCTGTGCCTTTTGTTTAAACTTCTCCTTAAATTCAGTTTTTGTTTGAGTCTTAAATATGAGTTTCAGGTTCCGAACCTGCGCATTCTCCGCCGATTAGTTCGGGAAGGAATTCTCTGCAAATCACGCGATACGCGGGATGGTAAAGCCGACGGTAAGTCTCGCTGTGATGTATTGCCGGGCAGCCCGCCGCAACGTATTTCTTAAGAAAAGCCGACAGCGTTTCTTCGTCAAACGGAGTTTTCCCCTGCCGGCAGATCTCTTTCAGCAGGCTGAGCTTTTTCAGCATTCCGTCCGTTGAACCCGTTCGAACCTCCGATGAACGCACAAAAAGCTCCGCAAGCCTTGAGAGCGGTATACCGTACCGTGCCAAAGGTTCAAGGTGCACCCGAACGAACATCCCGCCTGTTTCATCCGTCAATGGGTGTTCCCCGGCAGCGGCGGCTTTCGTTGTCAGCATACACGCTTCATACTCCCTCTTCAGATACTCCTCCGCGATCTCTTTGCTGCACACAAAATGCCCGCAGCCGAATTCGCTTTGATAAAGCAGCTTTACTATGTCGTCCGGCTCACATTTCGGATACAGATCGATATGCCGCTCGATAACATGCCTCGTTTCCCGCAAAAAGGTTTCATCCTGTTTCATATTTTTCGTTTTTTCCCGTCCTGTTCTTTTTCTCGTGCCATTCTATCATATGCATGAAACCAAATCAACAAGTCTATTTCGAATTTCGCCGAATAGAATTTAAACAGGCCACTGTACGGTATCGTTTTCGGAAAAAGCAAAGGAAGTTTACCTTGTTTTTGAAAAACGGACTCATTCAGTGAATACTCGAACTTACGGAGGGCAATATGCCGGATACAAACAACAGCATCAGTCTTTCAGGCAGGGTTACGGACGGCCCGGAATACAGTCATACAATTTACGGAGAGGCTTTTTTCAAGCTTGTGCTCACCGTTCAAAGATTGAGCGGAGCCGAGGACAAAATACCCGTCACCGTCAGCGAACGACTGCTCGGCGGCATCCCTGTTGAACACGGTATGTATTTTCATATCCAAGGACAGATACGTTCCTATAATCAACAGACTGAAAAAGGCAGCAGACTTATCATCACCGTGTTTGCACGTGAATTCATTCCTGCTTCGGCGGATGAAACCGATGTTTTTGCATACAAAAACGAAGTTGAACTGTTCGGATACATCTGTAAGCCCGTAATATACAGAACGACTCCTTTTTTACGTGAAATTGCGGACGTTCTGCTTGCAGTCAACAGGCGGTACGGCAAATCCGACTATCTGCCCTGTATCGCATGGGGACGAAACGCAAGGTATTTGCAGGATATGAAGGTCGGCATCGGAATGCACGTTATCGGAAGGCTGCAAAGCCGCGAATATAAAAAAGTTTTTGAAGACGGAACGGAGGAAATGCGCACTGCATATGAGATAAGCTGCTCCGCCGTTGAACCTTTCGAACCGACACTGTCTGACTGATGCGGCGCATCTGCCGCAAATCAAGGCAGAACAAACACTTTCGACTGTTTTTTCGCTGTGCAGGCACGGCAAGTTGAAACCGCACTTGAAATCCACACCCGATTGTGTTATATTCAACAAACAGTTTTGCCGAATGCGGCAGAGAGGTTGGTTTGTTAATAATGCGAATGTATCCGAAAGCAAAAGTATCCGAAAAGGCGGAACGCGCACTCAAAGGCGGGCACCCGTGGGTTTATGCGGAGGAGGTGCTTTCCGTTGACGGTGATTATACGAACGGCGGGCTTGTTGATGTTTATACAAAAAAGGATCGGTTCATCGGAACCGGGTTCATAAATGACAATTCCAAAATTCGCATTCGCATCTTTTCACGCAATGCAAACGACAGGTTTGACGATGACTTTTTCCGCAGGCGAATTCGTTATGCGCTTGAGTACCGCCAAACGGTCATGGGCAGCGATTTTGACTGCTGTCGAATCATCTTCGGTGAGGCCGACAGTTTTCCCGGGCTGACGGTGGACCGCTTCGGGGACGTTCTTGTTTTTCAAATTCTCTCCCTCGGCACCGAAATGCTTAAGTCCCGCCTGTTTCCGCTGTTTATTGAAGTATTCAAAGAGTTCGGCATTAATATTCGGGCCGTTTGCGAAAGAAACGATGTCGCCATACGCGAAAAGGAAGGTCTGACTCAGCACAAGGGCTTTATCAGCTGTGATCTCCTGCCTCCCGCACCGGACAGCGGATTGGTAATGATTGAAGAAAACGGAATCAAATACGAAATCGACGTTATCAACGGACAAAAAACGGGCTTTTTCCTTGACCAGAAATATAACCGTCGTGCCGCTGCAAAGATTGCTGCCGGCAAAACGGTTCTCGATTGTTTCACGCATACGGGCGCATTCGCACTGAACGCCGCCGCTGCATGTGCAAAGCATGTCACTGCCGTTGATATTTCTGCGGATGCAATCCAAAAAACGCGCAGAAATGCGGAGCTGAACGGGCTTTCGGGCAGAATGGATTTCGTTTGCGCCGATGTCTTTGATCTTCTGACCGATATGGAATCCAATCGCAAACACGGTTATGATTACATAATACTCGACCCGCCCGCCTTCACCAAAAGTCGGGATACGATCGGCAGTGCGATAAAGGGTTATAAAGCCATCAATGCAAAAGCAATGAAACTCCTTCCGCGCGGCGGCTATCTTGCAACCTGCTCATGTTCGCATTTCATGACCGATGAGCTTTTCCGTAAGATGCTTCACAATGCCGCAGAGGATGCAGGGGTTCAGCTGCGTCAAATCGAAGCGCGTCAGCAGGCTCCTGATCACCCGATTCTTTGGAATGTACCCGAGACGGATTATCTGAAGTTTTATATTTTTCAAATCGTTTAATTTTTGTTTCGGATAAATATCCAAAAGCATCCGTGCAGTTCCGCTGCTTTCGGATGCTTTTGTTTGTTGTTCGATTTTGATTGACCGCAGGCTGCACTAATCAATCTGAATTGTGTATCGCGTTGTACTCCGAAGCGGTGTTAAACTTCAACATCAACCGATTTTGTCCTCAAAAGAATCCACGCGGTTGAAATTCGCATGTTCGGTGATGTACTCCTTGCGGGGAGCAACCTTGTCTCCCATCAAAAGCGTTACAAGGTGTTCTACATACGCCGCGTCTTCAATCGTCACCTGAACAAGGGAACGGTTCTCCGGGTTAAGCGTCGTTTCCCAAAGCTGCTCCGGATTCATTTCACCCAAGCCTTTATACCGCTGCAAGGTGTACCCCTTCATGCCTTTCGTAATTCGGGCAAGTTCTTCATCGTCATAGGCATATGTAACATTGTTTCCCTTTTGAACCTTGTAAAGAGGCGGCATCCCCATGTAAACATGCCCTCCCGTTATCAGTTCCTTTGTGTAGCGATAGAAGAACGTAAGAAGCAGAGCGCGTATATGCGCACCGTCCTGATCGGCATCGGAGAGAATGATGATTTTATGATACTTAAGGTTTTTAAGCTCAAAATCCTCGCCTATGCCGGTTCCAAGGGCGGTTATGATGGAGCGGCATTCGTCATTTTCAAGCACCTGCTCAATGCGCCTTTTTTCAACATTCAACGGTTTGCCGCGCAGCGGCAGTATTGCCTGGAACCGTCTGTCACGGCCCTGCTTTGCGCTGCCGCCTGCCGAATCGCCTTCAACGATGAAGAGTTCGTTTTGTTCCGGTGTTCTGCCGGTGCAGCTTGAAAGCTTGCCGACGAGAGGTGCGTTTTCAAGCTTGGACTTTTCACGCGCCATGGTTTTTGCTTTTCTTGCAGCTTCACGCGCTTTTGCCGCCTTCACCGCTTTGTCCGCAATTGCGGCGGCAAGATCCGAATTCTTAAGGTTTTCAAGTATCGGTGTCAACTCGTCCATAACAATAGCTTCAACCGCCGTACGCGCTTCGGTATTGCCGAGTTTTGTTTTCGTCTGCCCTTCAAACTGAATCGAACTCATTTTAAGCGACACGACCGCCGTGAGTCCCTCGCGGAAATCCTCACCCGGCAGCGGCGCATCCTTCTCCTTCAGGATTCCGGTTCGACGGCAATAATCGTTCATGACCTTGGTCAGAGCGGACTTAAATCCGGTTTCATGCGTACCTCCCTCGGTCGTCGGAATATTGTTGACATATGAAAAGATGCTTTCGGTATAGCCATCGTTATGCTGCATTGCAATTTCAACGATGATTGCATCTTTGCCCGTGCCGCGCATTCCGCGGAAGTATATCGGTTCTTTATACAGCGGGGTTTTTTCACTGTTAAGATAGCACACAAAATCCACAATGCCGCCGTCGTATTTGTACTCGCGGTTCTTATTTTCGTCCTTCAGCCTGTTGTCGGTGAATTTGAACGTTACCCCTTTGTTCAGGTACGCAAGCTCGCGCAGGCGTTTTGCAACGACTTCGGAATTCATTTCAATCGTTTCAAAAACGCGTTTGTCCGGCAAAAATGTTACCCTTGTGCCCTGCCGCCGCGTCCTTCCGACCTCGGCAAGCGGCGCGACAGGAATTCCGGAATGCATGTTGCCGTCCGAATCTTCATAGCTGTGGAATTTAATTGAATACAGTTTGCCGCCCGTTGCAACCTCAACCTCAACGTATTCGGAAAGCGCGTTAACAACCGATGCACCGACACCGTGCAATCCGCCCGAGAAACCGTATGAATCGTTGTTGAATTTTCCGCCCGCATGGAGTTGAGTATAAACAACTTCAACGCCGGACACATGCAGCTTTTCATGAATGCCTACGGGGATTCCCCTGCCGTTATCCTCAACAACCACGGAATTATCCCTGTTAATTGTAACGCTGACGATCGTTGCAAACCCGTTTGCCGCTTCATCAACGGCATTATCAACGATTTCCCAAAGCATATGGTGCAGACCCCTGCTTCCGGTGCTGCCGATATACATGCCCGGACGGACACGAACCGCCTCCAGGCCTTCCATTACCTTTATATCATCAACGGAATAATTGTGCTGATTTTGCATTTTTTCCTCCGTAATCAACAATCAGCCGACTGTTATTTTATATATCATCCAAATTTACAGCATTCCGAGTTCGCCGTTGACCCTTTTCAGCTCACGGCGCAGTTCCGTAAGTTCCGTTTCAAACGGGAACGGTTTTTCGGACTCCGAACGCAGCTCCGCCTCGTCCTGCTCCATACGCTCTATGCTGCCGAGTGCAGCTTCAAGCCGTGTTTTAAGGCCGTTAACAACGTTATCAAGCCTTGCAATGATGCCCATCGCGCTTTCGCTTAAATCGGAACGATAGGTCCCACTGCCCTTGAGCAGAAAGATTCGCCTTGCCCCCGAAATATCGTTCGCAAGAAAGAGTTTGAACCCCCGATATGTGCCGATTCGCTTTTCCTCACGTATAAATGCATGTTCCGCAAGCAGCTCTATCAGCCTTTCGCCCGCATCGCGCCGCCGTGTATAATTCTCGCCCGCAAGCATCATTGAAAACCCCTCGCCGGTGTTTTGTTCCGCAAGAAGCATATCTTTTTGAAGAATGTCGCGCAGTTTCAGCAATTCGCTGTTCTTTGCCGGCAACTGCAAAAGCTGCTCCGCCGCTTCTGTCCTTGCGCGCTCATGCTTTGATTTCAAAACAAGTTTGCGCTGAAGCTCCGTTTCAAGCTCAATCTTTCGCTTTATGAGCGGGTTTCCGACGGCGAGTGACTTGACTTCGCTGTATGTGAGCACAACTTCATCAACCTCGTCACCGCTTCTGCTCGGGCAATCACCATTTACAATTTGAGATATAAATCGCTGTTTGTTTTCAAGAAGCTGCCACGAATAAGCATCAAAGCTCCCGTTTGTGATGTAGCGATATATCATTACCTCGTCATTTCGATTGCCCTGACGCAGCATTCGGCCTTCACGCTGGGTAACATCCGACGGACGCCACGGAATATCAAGGTGATGCACCGCAAGCAGATTGTTTTGAACGTTCGCACCGATGCCGAGTTTGAAAGTTGAACCGATAAGCACACGTATGCGTCCCTTGCGAACTTTGTTAAAAAGCGTTGTTCGCATTGCGTCGTTTACAGCATCATGAACGAACGCAATTTCATCCGCAGGCACGCCGCGCAGGATAAGCTTTTGTTTTATATCGTCGTAAAGATTGAACCCGTCCTTCGGCGTGCTTTGGTCAAGGAACACAAGCTGGGTCAGTTTATCGCGTTCACTCCAGATTCTGAACACATTTTCAACGCATGTATTAAGTTTTGAATTCGGATTATCAGGCTCCTCGGGGTTAACAAGACGCATGTCGAGAGCGGCTTTTCTGCCGTCCGTCGTGATTTTCAGCATATTGTCCTCCGTTCGGGCAACGCTGCCGCTCTTTACCTCCTCTGCGCGCACCGCAAGCTCCTCAATATACTTTCTGAGCGACTCGCTTGCCGGAACGGTACAATTGATATAATTCACCTTATGCGGAATCCTTTTATCATCTTCCGGAGTAAAATACAAATCCGCAATATCCGAAAACAGCAGCGACAGTTCGGGCAGGTTATAGTACCTGCTGAGCCTGCGGCGCAGCCGATAGCCTATACCGTTCGCCTCAACTTCGAATTCTTCCGTAACCTCGGAAAACATTTTGACCCAATTGTCAAACTCAAGCAGATTCAGCTCGTCCATATGTTCATAGCCGAGGTACCGCTGCATCGTGTACATGTCCGAAACGGAGTTTGTGATCGGGGTTCCTGTTGCAAAAACAGCACCCCGTCCGTCATGCGTGCGCTGTATATAGCGGAGTTTTGCCATCAAATCATCGCACTTTTTCGAGCCCTTCGGGTTCAGCCCCGGCAGACTGCCGTGTTTGGTTTCAATACTGATGTTTTTAAAATTATGCGCTTCGTCAACAAATATCGTGTCGATCCCGAGGTCATCGAAAAAAACAGCACCCTTCGGAAGAGTTTGTTCCTCCTCCCAGAGCTTTTGCAGCCTGTGTTCAATACGCGACGCAAATCTGTTCAGCACGATATACGCATCGCTGTACACTGCACTGCGCATGGACTCCGCAATTTGCGCAAGGTGTGCGTTCAATTCGCGTTCACGCTCCCCGCGCGAAAGCGGGATAAGCGAAAAACTGCCGTAACCCATGATTATCGCGTCACAGTCGCTTTCAATAATCTGTTTCAAAACGCGGTTCCTGTTTGCGGGAGTGAAACTTTTCGGTTCAATTACAATGACCTCCGCCGCAGGATAAAGCCGGGTGAACTCATAATGCCATTGTTCGAGAATATTATTCGGAACAACAAACAGATTGCGTTTTGAAATGCCAAGCCGGCGCATTTCCATTGCCGCTGCCGCCATGACATAGGTTTTGCCCGCGCCGACCTGATGCGCCAGCAGGATATTTTTTGAATGCACGATTCTTTTCACGGCATCCAGCTGATGCTTTTGCAGCTTAATGTTCGGATCTTTGCCCGGAAGGAGCATTCTGCTGCCGTCAAAATGCCGCGGACGGATCGCACAGAAGTTTTCGTTGTAGTAGTTAAGCAATTGACTTCTTCTCGGCTCATCCCTGAAGAGCCAGAATGAGAATCTTTCCGCAATCTGCCGCGCTCTCTCCTGCGCAAGCAGAGTTTCGGCTTTGTTGACACGGCGAACCTGCTGTTCCTTGCCGTAAGGAATATATGTATCGTAAACGGCAATTTCGCGCGAATTGAGCATTCGCTCTATAATCTCAAAAGCGTTCATGCGTTCCGTGCCGTAAGTAAGTTTTGCACGCGTAAAGTCCGTGAAATGCTTTTTTCCGTGGATTATATAATGATTTGCGGCGCGAATGTATTCAACGCTGATTTTCGGCTTTCCGGAAGCGGAACGGATACCGATTAAAGCAATTATAAAATCACGGTAGACCCAAGCGGGAATCCACGGACTGCCCATTGACGCCTTTATCTGCCCCGGCTGCACAACGGGCGGCATCACAACCTCAAGCGCAGAGATATTTTCCGAAAAATCCCAATCATCCGG
>ERZ773148.1630-NODE-1630-length-18517-cov-4.185950_pt1 | contig 18517 bp, 17 predicted proteins | sample MGYA00580846_ERZ773148 | MGnify/ENA primary metagenome ERZ773148 (study PRJEB29015, sample SAMEA2737879) | human gut metagenome | biome: human gut; feature: human-associated habitat; material: faeces | place: China | collected 2012 ... | reverse complement strand
ATGGCGTTGGTGTCGGCGGTGGATAATTCTGTGGCAAGTGTCATCATTGCCATCGGGATTTCTATGCTGGCGTGGTTTCTGCGGATGGTACGCTCTTATGCAAAAACTGAATGCGGAAAGGAATACATAGAGGCAGCCCGGATTTCCGGCGCTTCCGGCCTCCGCATTGTACTTCGCCACCTGATCCCAAATGTGTTCCCGCAGTTTGTGGTGTACTTCACCACTGGGATTGCCACAGCGATCATGTCGGTGTCCAGTTTTGCTTTCCTGGGTGTGGGGCTGATCGCCGGGACCCCGGAATGGGGTGCAATGCTCAATGAGGCCCGAAACAGTGTCTACTCAAACCCTGCGCTCCTGATTTATCCGGGCATCTGCCTTATCGTCTGCTGCGCGGGCTTCAACCTGCTGGGCGAGGGCCTGCGGGATGCCATCGGGAAGGAGGATGATATTCGTGTTGCTTGAGGTCAAAGACCTGAATATCTCTTTAACTTCCGGAAAAAGCGTGGCCGAACATATATCGTTTCAATTAGGCCAGGGAGAAATGCTCTCCATCGTTGGCAGCTCCGGCGCGGGAAAGACCACCATCTGCAAGGCAATTATGGGGCTGCTGGGAAACGCTTATCGCGCTGATGGCGAAATCCTGTTCCAAGCGGAAAATTTGCTCAACCTGCCGGAACGAAAGCGGCAGGCTATCTATGGGAAAGAAATTTGCTTGATTATGCAGAACCCAATGACCGCCTTTAATCCGTCCATTCGAGTGGGGCGTCAGTTGGAAAAGACCTATTTGCTCCATCATGGAAAAACGCCGAAGCAGGAAATGCAGCGCCTGTTTGCCGGCATCTTGCAGAGGCTGGGACTGGAGGATACCCAGCGGATTTTGAACAGCTATCCCTTTACACTGTCTGGCGGAATGCTCCAGCGGCTGATGATTGCGGCGGCGCTGATGTGCCAGCCATCCCTTTTGGTAGCGGATGAAGCGACTACGGCCATTGATGCCTGCAACCGGATCGGGCTGATGAGGGAACTGAAAAGTTTCTGTAAAGATGGAATGTCTGTGCTGTTCGTGACCCATGACCTGCGCTCTGCCTCGGTGTCTGACCGTATCCTTGTGATGGATCGCGGGCGGATTGTCGAACAGGGCAAGACAGGGCAGATACTAAACACCCCCAAAGAGGACTATACAAAATATCTGTTGAACGCCTGCCGGTTGGAAAGGAGGGAGATGTCTTGATTGAACTGAAAGAGGTTAGTTGTTCTTTTTCTGACGGCTTTGGCGGGAAAGGACTGTTTACTGCTGTGTCCCCATTGAGCGCCCATTTCAGTGATGGCGGCCGGTATGCAATCGTGGGAGAGTCCGGTTCGGGAAAAACAACCTTGGCGCGGATGATTGCAGGATTACAGCGGCCAAGCGGCGGTTCGGTGTTCGTAGATGGCGCACCCGTCTATGGGCGGAAACGAGCAGGGAAAGAACATTTCAGAAAGGTGCAGATCATTCAGCAGAACTCCGCATCTGCCCTGGACCCCAAGATCCCGGTAGGTAAATCCATAGAGGAACCGTTGCTTTGCTTTTTCCACATGGAGAAAGAGAAACGGCGGGAACGCAGCCGGAACTTGATGGAGCTTTGCAATCTATCGCGGGACTACTATACCCGCCTTCCATCAGAGCTGTCCGGTGGAGAACAAAAGCGAGTGGCAATCGCCAGGGCATTGGCCGCTGAGCCGCAATGCCTGATCTTTGACGAGGCCACCAATGGATTTGATTTGCCGCTGCGGAAGAAAATCATTGATGAAATTATAGACCTGCAACAGCAGCTTGGTTTTACGCTGATTTTCATAACCCACGACATGGAGCTGGCAGTGGTCGTAGCGGACGAGATTTTTGTCATGCGAAATTCTAATCTGGTGGAGCGCACCGCATTCTCTGGTGATTATTCTGTATTTCACGATCCATACAGCAGGATGCTCTTGGAGGCGAGCGGTTTAGTGAACACTTCAACAGACTGGAATGATAAAACGAAAGAAAGGATTGATTTGCAATGAGACTGAAACGAATTGCCGCTATGCTCATGGCGGCGGTCATGGCGGTATCTCTGGCCGCCTGCGGAGGCAACACTGACACCAACACAGAGAGCAGCCAGAACCCGCAGGAAAACACCGAGGCTCAGGCCGTACATTTGAATTTGGCGGAGAGCTGGGGCTTCGAGTATTTTTACACCATCATCACCCCGGAGGTGTCCTCCTCCAGTTACGACATCACCTACTACCTCACCAGCTTCTACGACACCCTGTTTGAGTACAATTCTGAGGGCGAGGTTGCGGGAGTGTTGGCTGAGGATTGGTCCATGAGCGAGGATGGCATGGTCTATACTTTCCAGATCAAGCAGGGCGTCAAGTTCTCCGATGGCTCCGACTTGACCGCCGAGGATGTAGCAAAGTCTATTTTGGCTGTGCCAGTCAACCTGGGCCAGTACAACGGTTCCTATGGTCGCTTGTCCACGATTATTGAGGATGCGGTGGCTACTGATGAGTACACGGTGGAGCTGCATCTGACCCAGCCCTATTACAACACCCTGCGGGAGCTGTGCCTTGCCAACCCCTTTGGTATTGTGTCCAGCGAGCAGTTCAATGATGATCTGACTGCCAAGCAGGAGAGTTTCCGTAGCGCCACTTATGGAACCGGCCCCTATATGTATGCTGGGGACAATGACGGGCAGACCTGGAACTTCGTCCGCAATCCCAATTACTGGGGAGAAGCGCCTGAAGTAGATAGCTTCTCTATCAAGTACATCCCCGACAACGATGCCAAAATTTTAGCCATGCAGAACGGTGAGGTGGACTTCCTCTCCGGCATTAAGAATGTCTCTGCCGAGAGCTATGCTCAGATGGAGCAGATGGATGGATATGGCGCTCAAGTCGATGAAAAGTCTTTGCAGACTTACTATGTAGGCTATAACCTGAGCAGTGAGATTTTCGGCGACCAGGTGGTTCGTGAGGCCATTTCTTCCGCCATTGATAAGGATGCCGTAGTAGACAACATCTACGGTGGCCTGTTCGACAAGGCAGATACCTTCTTTTCCCGCGACCTGCCCTACTGTGATGTGGAGCAGACGGTGTACGGCTTTGATCTGGATCATGCCAATCAAATCTTGGATGAGGCTGGCTATGTAGATACCGATGGCGATGGCATCCGTGAGAAGGATGGAGTCAAACTGTCCGCCGCTTTCCTGTATCAAACCGGCACCGCCTCTGATGACAACATGGTTGTCTACATCTGTGACCAGGCCAGCAAGATTGGCATTGAGCTGACCCCGCAATCCGCGCAAATGATGGACTGGTATGCCATGATCCAAAGCGGTGACTATGGACTGACCATCTTCAAGACCCAGGGTGGCTACTATGACCCGGCTATGGTCATTACCAACATCAACCCATCTACCTCTATGGACCCCATCCTCATGCAGATCGGTGCGTCCCAGCCGGAACTGGCGGCGCTGGTGGACGAACTGGACTCTGCTACTGACGAGACCAGAATCCAGGAAATTTACAATACCATCCTGACCACTATGGCAGACCAGTGCCTGACTACGCCGCTGATTTATACCCGGCAGCTTGCTATTTACAGCGATACAGTGGCAAGCTATACCTTCCCCACTGATGCCAGCTTTACTTCCGTTCAGAATATCCACCTGAACTGAGCCATTTCAAATAACTGACAAAAGGAGCAGGCCGATTAAATGGGCCCGCTCCTTTTGCTTGACCTGATTGGAGCATAACATACCCGATGGGTCGTAGACGATGCCGGGCGAAAGCAGTACACTTAAATCAAGAGGTTAGCAATAACTAATCGAAGAATTGATAAGGAGGTCTTGCATCCATGAAACAAAAATCCGGCGGGATTAAGCGGTTGATGGAGTTCACGGGAAAACACCGTGGGCTGCTCACTGTTTCCCGCGTCCTATCCGGCATCAGTTCAGTCTTTATCCTTGGCCCTTTCCTCTGCGTTTACTTTGCGGCGCGTGACTTGGTGGGCGTATTTGCCGGGACGCCTTTAGACACGAACAGCCTTGTCCGCTGGGGCCTGCTTGCCCTGGGACTGGAACTGATTGGTCTGGTTCTTTACTTTTCGGCGCTGCTCTGCTCTCATGTAGTGGCGTTTCACACGGAGAAAAATCTGAAGATGGCGGCGCTGAAGCATTTGGCGAAGATGCCGATGGGGTACTTTGACGCCAATCCCAGCGGAAAACTTCGGAAAATCATCGACGACAACAGTTTCCAGACCGAGACGTTCATCGCTCACCAGCTCCCTGACTTGGTAGGAGCGCAGGTCACGATGATCGTGAGTCTGGTGCTGATGCTGGTCTTTGACTGGCGTGTAGGTATCCCGCTCCTGCTGCTCTTTGGCATCGGTTTCTTCCTGCAGGGGTCCCTCATGGGGAAGGACAGCATGAAATTCATGCAGACCTACCAGGACTCTCTGGAAACGATGAACCATGAGGCGGTGGAGTACATCCGGGGCATTTCGGTCGTCAAGGTGTTCGGACAGACAGTGCAATCTATCACCAAGTTTAACGATGCCATCAAATCCTACCGGAAGTTTGCTCTGGCCTACACGATGTCCTGCAAAAAGGGAATGGTGGCGTTTAACTCAGTCATCAATTCCAGCTTTCTGGTGCTGGTGCCTACGGCGCTTATTATCGGGTTCGTTTCCAACGACCTGATCGGCTTTATGCAAAGTTTTCTGTTCTATGTGATTTTCTCTCCTGCCTGTGCAGTTATGCTCAACAAAATCATGTATATGACCAGTTACAAAATGCAGGCTGAGGAGTCCATGCGCCGCATCGACATGATCTTGACTGCCGAACCGCAGGCGGAGACTTCTGCACCAAAGCATCCCAAGACTTACGATGTCTCCTTTGAGGATGTGACCTTCACGTATGAAAATACGGACCATCCGGCAGTATCCCATTTGAGCTTTACAGCCAAGGCTGGGACGACTACCGCATTGGTCGGGCATTCCGGTTCCGGCAAAAGTACAACGGCCAGCTTGATCCCCCGTTTCTATGATGTGCAGCAGGGGGCGGTCAGGATTGGCGGTGTGGATATTCGGGAGATCCCCCATGCTGACCTGATGAAGATGGTTGCCTTTGTATTTCAGGACCCCAAATTGTTCAAGGACACCCTTCTGGAAAACATCCGGGCAGGCAGACCTTCCGCCACACGGGAGGAGGTCTTGCAAGCAGCGCAGCTGGCCCAGTGTGACGATATTCTGGAGAAATTCCCGGATGGCATCGACACTGTGGTAGGCAGTAAAGGCGTGTATCTCTCCGGCGGCGAAACACAGCGCATTGCGATTGCCCGCGCTATTTTGAAAGACGCCCCCATCGTGGTCTTAGATGAGGCGACTGCCTACGCTGACCCGGAGAACGAGCAGCAGATCCAGAAAGCCTTTGAGGGACTGGTCAAGGGCAAGACGGTCATTATGATTGCACACCGTCTCTCCACCATTCAGGACGCTGATCTCATTCTGGTAATGAAGCAGGGTGAATTGGTGGAAAGCGGCACCCACGACGCGCTGGTGAAGCAGGGCGGCGAATACGCCAAAATGTGGAGCAACTATACAAGGACGACCAAATGGCACATTGGAAATGAGGTGAAAGTATGCTGAAACGGATGTTTGCCCTGAGCGATCAGGGATCAAGAGATTTGAACAAAGGAATTGCAGCCACTACCCTCAGCAATCTGTGCTTGATTGCCCCGGTCAGCCTGCTGGTCATGGTGATATGGGAACTGCTGAATGTGATTTCCGGGCAGGAAAGCAGTATGCGGGATCATGCGGCCTTGTTTATTTGCGGCACTGTGGTCATGTTTATCATTGTGTTTCTGACCCAATGGCTCCAGTACAACAAAACTTATACCGTAGCGTATGAGGAAAGCGCCAATCGCCGGATTGTCCTGGCGGAGAAACTGCGGAAACTGCCACTGTCGTTCTTTGGCCAGCGCGATCTTTCTGACCTGACCACCACCATTATGGGGGACTGTACGGCCCTGGAGCGAGTATTTTCCAATGCGATCCCGCAGCTCTTTGGAACGATTTTCATGTTTATTATAACGGCCATCGGCCTGCTGGTGTTTGACTGGCGGATGGGCCTTTGCATTGTAGTGCCGGTGCCTGTGGCGGCCTTGGTGGTCTTTGCGGCAAAGAAAGCCCAGTCCAATGCCGAGAGCGCCAACATGGATGCCAAGAGAGCTGCCTATGACGGCGTACAGGAATACCTTGATACCATCCAGGAACTGAAATCCTGCTCCCGTGAAGAAGAATACCTGGAGGGGCTGGAAAAGAAGCTGGATTATGTGGTGAAGTGTTCCTTCTGCAACGAGATTGCTCCCGGTGCCGCAACAACCACAGCTCAATTCATCCTTCGGTTTGGCCTTGTGGCGGTCATGCTGGTGGGCGGTATTCTGGTGACAGCCGGTTCGTTGTCTATCCCCATGTTCATCCTGTTTTTGCTGTTTGCCGGCCGCATTTACGACCCCTTCACCAGTTGCTTCATGCTGATGGCAGAAGTGTTCTCTGCACTTGTCAGCGTTAAGCGGATGAAGCAGATCGACACAACCCCAGAGCAGACCGGCACCAATGTCTGCAATAACAAGGGCTATGACATTGAGTTTAAGAATGTGGTGTTCTCTTACAATGAGGAGCCGGTTTTGAAGGGTGTATCCTTTGTGGCAAAGCAAGGCGAGGTTACGGCGCTGGTAGGCCCGTCCGGCAGCGGCAAGTCCACTGCCTCCAAACTGGCGGCACGCTTTTGGGATGCGGACTCCGGGACCATTACCCTGGGCGGCGTGGATGTCAAAACGGTAGAACCGGAAACGCTGTTCAAGAACTATGCCATTGTATTTCAGGATGTCATGCTCTTTGATGAGACTGTCATGGAGAATATCCGGCTGGGCCGGGGCGATGCCACCGATGAGGAAGTGATGGCTGCGGCCAAAGCCGCCCAATGCGAGGAATTTATCCAGCGCCTGCCCCAAGGGTATCAGACGAACATCGGGGAAAACGGCAGCGCCCTGTCTGGCGGCGAGCGTCAGCGCATTTCGATTGCCCGCGCTCTGCTGAAAAATGCTCCTATTGTCTTGCTTGATGAAGCAACTGCCTCAATGGACGCCGAGAGTGAAACACTGGTGCAGGATGCCTTGTCGGTTCTGCTGAAGGATAAGACTGTCATGGTGATTGCCCATCGCATGAGGACGGTGGCAAATGCTGATAAGATTGTTGTCTTGGATGATGGCAAGGTCAGTGAGATGGGCACACCCGCCGAGCTGATGGCGAAAGGCGGCCTGTATTCTCACCTAGTAGCACTTCAACAGGGACGATAACTTTCTGCCTGAAGAAGAAAGGATAATATGTTTTCTTTACTGGTACGAATGGCATGGGAGGAACACATGGAGAAAAAACGACATACCACCGCATCCGGTGAAGATTACCTGGAGGCTATCCTTGTTCTACAAAAGAAAATGGGCATGGTACGCTCCGTGGATGTTGCCCGGCACCTGGATGTTTCCAAACCGAGTGTTTGCCATGCGGTAGCAACACTGCGGGAGGGAGGCTTTCTGACGATGGACGAAGACAATTTCCTGCACTTAACGGATGCGGGTTGCGAAGTTGCGGAGCAGGTTTATGAAAAGCACCGCTTCTTTACCCAGCGCTTAATCGCAGCTGGTGTGGATCCAAAAACCGCTGAGGCAGATGCCTGCCGGATCGAGCATGTCATCAGTGAAGAGAGTTTCCAACGGCTAAAGGCGGCTGTAGAGCCAGAGTCATAAGCACAGCAAAAGGAGGGGGCCGTGCGTACGGCCTTCTCCTTTTGCAATCGGGAGGTAATATAGTGGACGAAATCATCGTCATTCGGGCCGCAGACCCGGACGGCAGTATATTTAAGGCTGTCGTTGCTGCGCTGCAGGAAAAGAGAATGGAAGTGATCCATGTCGCTGCCCCGTTTTCCTCAGTGCTGCGTGTCGGAGAGCTGGAGATCCATCATGAGTACCGCAGGGTGCTGATGGCCGGTAGGGAAGTGCGGCTCAACCATGGAGAGTATGCCATGCTTTACTGCATGGCCAGTTCACCAGGGCAAGTGTTCTCAAAGGCACAGCTCTATGCGGCTGCCTGGGGAGAAGAATATCTGCATGGGACGAACTCCGTGGAGAATATCATCTGGCGTTTGAGGAAGAAGTTGGAGGATGATCCTAAGCATCCGGCGTACATAAAAACGGTAATCGGAGCAGGGTATCGACTGCAGATTTCAACAGAGGAAGAACATAGGAAATAGCGATTCCTCATTTTCTGTCTGATTTTAAGAACAAATCAGGATTTCTAAATGAATGAACATTATTCATTGACATTTCAAAAATTAGTGCTATACTAATTGACGGAAAGGAGGCTTAGCCATGAACACCATAAAGGAAAACTCGAAATCAGCATTTAATCAACAGGCCGCTACCTATGACAAAGATATCAAGGGCCAGCACGCCCGCTCCCTTTATCCCGCCTTGCTGGAAAAACTGTCCCACATTCCTTTTCAGTCTGCCCTGGATTTAGGGTGTGGAACAGGAGAAATGCTGAAACTCATTTTGCAGAAAGATCCCCTTAAAGAATTGTACGGCATCGACATATCAGAGGAAATGCTTGCTGTTGCAAAGTCGAAGCTCCCGGAGCAAGTTCAGTTATTCTTAGGAGACAGCGAGATGCTCCCGTTCTCGGACGGTTCTTTTGATGTTGTGTATTGCAACGACTCGTTTCATCATTATCCCTCGCCGCAAAATGTATTAAGAGAAGTACACCGGGTAATGAAGCCGGGCGGTACTTTCTTGATGGGAGATTGCTGGCAGCCCTATGTAGGGCGCGTGATCATGAATTTTTATATGCGTCATAGCAAAGAGGGGGATGTGAAGATTTACTCCGAAGCAGAACTCGTTTCCATGCTTTCCACATATTTTCATAATGTATCATGGGAGCAGGTTGGTAACACAGCGTGTATTGCTATGGGCAAAAAATGATTGATATTCACTCATTGATCATTTAGCATGGGCGTGCTATCATAGAAGGAAAGGAGGCACAGACTATGCGGGTTACAAAGGAGCCGGAAGTACGCAAGCAAGAGATTTTAGATACTGCCCTCAAATTGTTCGGGGAAAATGGGTATGAAAAAACCTCAATGACAGATATCGCAAAAGCAATCGGTGTGGCACAGGGCCTATGCTACCGCTATTTTTCGTCCAAAGAGGCGCTGTTTGACAGTGCGCTTGAACAATATGCGGATATCCTGGTGGAGCAATTTGTAGGCTCTGAAAAGGACGATCACAAGACCTTGCGGCAGATTATTGAAAGTATGCCTACCACGATGGAAGAACGGGACACAAAATACTATTCTGTTTTTCACGGAATAGAAAATAAAAAATTCCACGATCAACTTTCTCTCAAAGTATGTGAGAAGCTGGTTCCGCTCGTTGAAGAATTGTTGCAGTGCGCTAGAGATAAGGGAGAAATCCACTTTGATGATTTACGGGCAGCTGCGATGTTTTGCGTATATGGGCAGCTTGGTATCCTGCTGGCAGACGATTTAACACAAGAAGATAAGGCAAAAAAGATTCGTAAATTTCTTATATTTGCCCTTCACCTTTGAAGTGATCCCCCGTTTTGGACGGGGGATTATCAAAGGTACAACAATGAATAGTATTCATTCAATCATTTGGAAAGGTGATTATCATGCCAACCAAAATCGACTTTATAGGCGGAAACACAAAGCGTTGCCTTATGGCGATGGCGATCCCGATGATTGCCGCCATGTTCCTTAATATGATGTATAACCTGGTGGACAGCCTGTGGATCGGAAACCTGCTGGGAGAAACAGCCTATGCTGCGTTGACAAACTCCACTCCCATCATTCTGATCCTGACCTCTGTTGCGATGGGCGCGACCAACGGTGTATCAATTCTGATCTCCCAGGCGATTGGTGCAAAGAACAAGAAAAAAACAGAAAGTTTGATTTCTACATCGTTCTGTGTGGCGGTAGTTTTCTCCCTCCTTGTGACGATTCTGCTTGAGGTGTTTCTTCCTGTAATTTTGAGGGCTTTGAATACTCCGGCTGAAACTTATGACATGGCATATAGCTATCTGGCAATCTATATCCTCGGATATTTGGCGGTCTATCTCTATCTTTATTTTACCGCTGTTTTGCGGAGCTTTGGCAATTCCATGTTTCAAGCGGCAGCGATGCTGGTATCAACAATTTTGAACGCGATCCTCGATCCTATTTTTATTCATTTCATCGGATTTCACGGTGCGGCGATTGCCACCCTGCTTTCTCAGGTGATCTGTCTGCTGTTTATGCTGATTTATCTGAAAAAGAAAAAGCTGTTTTCGTTCAAAATCTCTGCATTTGATAAGAGCGAAGTGCTGCCATTGATTCAGAAAGCGATTCCCTCTGTTATTCAGCAGAGTATTCCGGCCATCAGTACGACGTTCCTCACCGCACTTGTCAGCACATATAGCGTTACCGCAATCGCAGCTTATGGAGTAACGGGAAAGCTGGAAACCATCCTGTTTTATCCGGCAATGGCATTGAACATGGTCTTGACTACCATTATCGGACAATGTGTCGGCGGCGCACGTTATGACCGGGCCAAAGATTATTTGAAGTGTGCATTGGGTTACGGCTGTGGCCTGCTCGTCATCCTTTCTGTTTTGGTGGTTGGGTTTTCAAAACAGCTTTCCGGCCTATTCGTTAAGAGCGATTCTGTGGCGGCCATTGTCGGGACTTATTTTCTGATCGTCAGCGTTGGATACATTCTAAATACGGTTACAAACTGCTGCCTTGGTGCTCTGAACGGAATGGGAAAGCCTTCAAAAAGTATGTTCCTGATGATCTTTTATTACATTGTAGTTCGGATGCCCCTGGCATATCTGCTCTCCTATTTGGGCTTTGGCCTAAATGGAATTTGGTTTGCAGTACTGGTCAGTCATGTGGTGGCCAGTGTTGCAGCTTTTACGACGAACTTTCTCAATCAAAAGCATATCAATGACACGACCTCTTAATAAGTTCTGTTGGACATAATTCTTGGTAACACTGATACTTATTTGTAATGGGACACAGTAAAGGGGCACAGCATGGAAGAAATCATTGTCATCCGAGCCACCGACCCGGACGGCAGCTTGTTTAGGGCCATTATAGATGCGCTGAAAGACAAGCGGGCGGAAGTGATCCATGCCGCCGCCCCGGCCTCCCCCGTGCTGCACATCGGAGAGCTGGAGATCCATCACGAGCACCGTCAGGTGTTCGTGGCAGGCAGGGAAGCGCGGCTCAACCACGGGGAATACGCCATGCTTTACTGCATGGCCAGTGCCCCTGGGCAGGTCTTCTCAAAGGCGCAGCTCTACAGGGCGGCCTGGGAAGAAGAGTATCTGCCTGGGACGAACTCCGTGGAGAATATCATCTGGCGGCTGAGAAAGAAACTGGAGGAGGATCCCAGACATCCGGCGTACATAAAAACGGTGGTGGGAGCGGGGTATAAAATAGAGATTTCCTGCGGGAAATCAGGAAAGGAAGATTGAAAAAACGAAAGGAACTGGAGACTGCCGGCCCCTTGATGGGCAGCTGTCTCCAGTTCCTTTTTGATGATCCATTACCGGCGTCCGATTTTCCGAAACTCGCCCGGCAGCAGCCCGGTGCTCTTCCGAAACAGTTCCGCAAAGCGGCTGGAGGTGGAGTAGCCAACGGTCTGGGCGATCTGTCCGATGGATAAGTCGGTGCTGGTCAGCAGGTACTCCGCCTGGCTCATGCGGCGTTGCTGGATGTACTCCGTGATGGTGCAGTCGTAGAACTTTTTGAAACTGCTCTTGAGTTTCGTGGTCCCCATGCAGGCGATCTGTGTCAAGCGCTCCATGGGGATTTCAGCCGCATAGTGATCGCTCAGATAGGCGGCTACGGTCTGGATGCGCTCCAGATCCGACTGAGATAACTTGCTGGGGGCTGCCGGACGCTTCTTCTGGTACTCCACCACCAGGGACAGGGCCTCCGTCACCTTGCTCTCATAGAACAACTTGGCGGCGATCCCATCTCCGCGGTAGTTCTGGAGTTCCGAAAGGAGCCGGGACATCTCCGGGAAATCGGTGGTCTGGTCGATCTTGCGGAACGCCTCCACCGGATTGCGGTATTCCTCCGGGTACTGCCTTTTGAGGTAGTCCTCATAGTAGGCCGGCATGATCTCGATGCCGATGGAGTGGATGGGGATGTTCTTGTGGATCAGGACCTGGTACGGCTCATACCCGCCGATATAGGTTTTGATGCACCCGGCGGACAGCCGGCGGTAAGGCGCCAGTTCCTCCCCGGAGATGGAATCATAGCGGGTGATGCTCAGGCACTCCGGCAGGGAGAACTCCAGCAGGGAGTCCTCATGGAAGGAGAAGTTGTGGATTTTGATGTCGTAGAGATCCTTCTGCCCATAGGTCCAGTAGGAACCCTCACCGATTTCCGGGGACAACTTCCAGCAGAGCCCCAAAGCCCCATACTGATGATCGTCAGGATCAGGGGTAAAACCGTGGCCCTTCAGCATGGATACATAGTATGGCTCTATGATTTCAGGCATGACAAAAGACTCGCCTCCTTTTTACAACGATTGGACGAACTTTTGCAACGATAAGACGAACATCGTCTCAAACACTTGCAAGGCGACCGACCCGCGTGTACTGTATAGGCGATGGTTAGCCAACTCTAACCGAATGGTAGCATATTGTCTACGAAAAGTCAACACATCATGAAACAGGAGGAGAACAATGAGCAATCAAGTCAATTCACTGAAGAAAGGCCTAACTGTCAAGGACCTGGTGACTACGGGCATATTCAGCGCCATTTTCTTTGTGTTTACCCTGGTCGGTGGACTTCCATTCGCTCCGAACCCGGTTTTGACCTTCTACATGCCCATGGGGGCGGCCCTGCTGTGCGGCCCCATCTATCTGCTGATGGTGGCCAAGGTGCAGAAACGGTGGAGCGTCACGATCCTTGGCATTATTATGGGGATTATCTGGTTTGCCACGGGGATGCACTGGGCGTTCTCCCTGGGGTACATCGGAATGGGTATCATCGCGGATCTTGTAGCCGGCGCCGGACATTACCGCAACAAGGCCATCAACCTGCTGTCCTATATGCTGATCTCCCTGGGCGGCATCTACACCTATGTGGTGTTCTTTATCGACCCGGAGGGGTGGGCCAGCACCATGCTGGAGAACGGCACGGAGCAGTCCTACATTGACACTATGAGCGCCTCCGCCCCCTCCTGGCTGCTGGCGGTCATCATCGTCGGCACGCTGGTCATCGCGGCCTTCAGCGGGTGGGTCGGCGGCAAGATGCTGAAGAAGCAGTTCGAGAAGGCTGGGATCACCGCATGACCGGCGGAACATCCCCGCGGCGCGGACTCTGGCTGGATCCAAGAACGAAGATCCTACTGCTCCTGCTCTGCATCTTCTCCGCTATGATTGCCCCGTCCCTGTACTATGAGCTGGGGCTTGTGGTGCTGATCGGGCTGTTTGGCATCTGCTGCGGGAAGTGGAAGTACGCCTGGAAGGGCGCGGCGTTCTACGCGCTGGTTGTATTGCTCACCTTCTGGATTATGGATACCATGACCGGGACCTGGCGCACCATGTTCATCGCGTTCCTCGGCCTGTTCCACAAGGTGTATCCCTGTGGGATGCTGTCCGGTATCGTGATCTCTACCACCAAGGTCAGCGAGTTCCTGTCTGCTATGAACCGTGTCCATGCGCCGAAAAAGCTGGTGATCCCGCTGGCGGTCATGCTCCGTTATATCCCCACCATTCAGGAGGACTGGCGGTTTATCAAGGACGCTATGCGGCTGCGGGATGTGTCGCCGTCCCTGAAAGGGCTGCTGACTCATCCCGGCATGACCGTGGAGTGTATCTATGTTCCGCTGATGATGGCGGCGTCCAAGGCGGCGGATGAACTGTCCATCGCCTCCATCACCCGGGGGATTGAGAACCCAAAACCCAGGACCTGCCTGGTGCAGATCCGTATGGGGTTTGCGGATGCGCTGGCAATCCTTTGTTTTGGCGCCTTCTTTGCGGCGGGCCTCTATGGGAAGGGGATGTTTGGATGATCGAACTGAAACGGGTGTCCTTTACCTACCAGGGGCAGGAGCATGACGGCCTCCGGGACATTGACCTGACCATTGCGGACGGGGAGTGCGTCCTGTTCTGCGGGCGGAGCGGGTGCGGCAAGACCACCATCACAAGGCTGGTGAACGGTCTGATCCCCCAGTTTTACGCAGGTGAGTTGACCGGCTGCGTGCGGGTGGATGGACAGGAGATCAGCAGCCTTCCCATGTACCAGATTGCCGCCAAGGTGGGGTCTGTGTTCCAAAACCCTAGAACGCAATTTTTCAACGTGGATACGGACAGCGAGATTGCCTTCGGCATCGAGAATGAGGCCCGGCCGCCCCAAGAACTGGCGGAGCGGGTGGAGCAGACGACGGAGGATCTGCACATCCAGAGTCTCCGCGGCCGTAATATCTTCGAGTTGTCCGGCGGGGAAAAGCAGAAGATCGCCTTCGCCTCCGTCTATGCCATGAACCCGGAGATCTATCTGCTGGATGAACCGTCCTCCAATCTGGACATGACCTCCATCCAAGAACTGCGGGAGCATTTGCGGCTGATCAAAGGGCAGGGAAAGACCATTTTGATTGCGGAGCATCGGCTCTACTACCTGATGGATATAGCGGACCGGATCGTGTACCTGGACAGGGGAGCGATCAGAGGGATCTTCACGCCGGCGGAGTTCCGGCGGCTACCCCAGGAGCAGCGGGAACGGATGGGACTGCGGGCCACGGATCTGATGGAGGTCCTTCCGCCGCCCGGTCATGCTCCAGTCGGGGAAACGGTGTTGTCACTGAACGATGTCTCCCTGCGCTATAAGAAACGCACCATCCTGCACGGGATCGGCCTTTCCGCCGCAAGGGGAGAGGTCATCGGCGTGGTGGGCCACAACGGGGCCGGAAAGACAACATTCTCCCGCGCCCTGTGTGGACTGCACAAGGACTGTGACGGTCAGTTCCAGTGGTGTGGCAGGCCTATGGAGCGCAGGGAACGGCTGAAGCAATCCTACATGGTGATGCAGGACGTGAACTACGAGTTGTTTGCCGAGAGCGTGGAGGCGGAGTGTTCTTTCGGTATCCGGAACCCGGACAAGGCTTTGGTAGATGCCACCTTGGAGGAACTGGGGCTGGCCCCGTACCGGGAGCGCCATCCCAATACCCTGTCCGGCGGACAGAAACAGCGGGTGGCCGTGGCCGTCAGCATGATCTGCGGAAAAGACCTGCTGATATTCGATGAACCCACCAGCGGTCTGGACTTTGACAGCATGGCCCAGGTGGCAGGGCTGATCCGCCGCTTGTCCGACATGGGAAAGGTTATCTTCATCGTCACCCACGACTTTGAATTTGTCTGCCGCACCTGCTCCCGGGTCCTGCACTTTGACGAGGGCGAGATGCCCGATGATGTACCTGTTGCCATGGAAGCCCTCCCGAAATTGAGAGAGCTGTTCTCTGTTTCAGTTTCAAATGGAAAGGAGAGGTGACCGATGAAACAGAAAAAAGTCAACCGCGTGGCCCTGCTGCTCCATTGGGCGGGGGAGCAGAAGGCCTGGCTGTTTCTGGCAGTCTTTTTGTCAGCGGCCGGAGGGCTGTGCATTGTTGTCCCCTATATGGGGATCTATCAGCTGATGGATGCCGCCTTCAGCGGAACCTGTACCAGCGAATTGGTGGTACGGGTCGCGGCGATGATCGCGGTGGCCGTGGCCTTGCGTTTTGTGCTGTTTGGCGGCTCCGGGGTGGCGGCCCACAAAGGCGCCTACGGGGCGCTGTTCAAGGTGCGCTGCATGGTGGCGGAGCACATGGCCCGGGCGCCCCTGGGCGCTCTGAATGAGCGGCGCACCGGGGACATCAAGACCGTGCTGAACGAGGATATTGAGAAACTGGAACTGTTCCTGGCCCACAACCTGCCGGATCTGGTGTGCTATCTGGTAGGACCGGTGGTGGTCTTTGCCTACCTGATGACCGTCAATATCCCCCTGGCGCTGGTCTCTCTGGTGCCGCTGATCCTGGCCGTCGCTGTGATGGGGGTCATGTTCCGCAATACGGATGACCTGATGGACCGGGCCAATCGCTCCATCAGTACTCTGAACTCCGTCATGATCGAGTACATCAACGGCATGAAGCTGATCAAAGCCTATAACATGGGGAGCAAGTCCTTTCAAAAGTTTTCCTCCGCCATCCACGAGGAAAACGCCATGTGGAATGAGACGTCCCGGCGGATGGGGCCGCCCTATGCGGCCTTTGTGGTCATCATCGAGTGCGGCATGCTGCTGATGGTGCCCCTGGGCGGGATGTTTTTCCTGAGAGGCTCCCTAACGGCCAGCGCCTTTCTGCTGTTCCTCTATGTGGGTTCCCTGTACCTGACCGAGATTCGGCCCCTGCAAGAGCTGGGGACAAACTTCGCCAATGTGCTGGGCGCCGTCACCAAGGCAAAGGAGATCCTGGACATCCCTGTCTATCAGGGCGGGAGCGACTTCCCCGAAAGCCACGACATTGAACTGCGGAACGTGCGGTTTTCTTACGACGGCAAGACCGACGTGCTGCAGGGCGTCAACCTGAAAATCAGAGACGGGGAGCGTATGGCCCTGGTGGGGCGGTCCGGCGCCGGCAAGAGCACCATTATTGAACTGGTCTCCCGGTTCTATGATGTGCAGGAGGGCGAGGTGCTGATTGGCGGGAGAAATGTGAAGGAGCTGGACTACGACACCATTCTAAAAAACGTGGCCATTGTGTTCCAGAAGACCTTCCTGACCCGGGACAGCGTTTTGGAAAACATCCGCATGGGGAGCAGCGCCAGTCTGGAGGAGGTGAGGGCGGCCGCGAAAGAGGCACAGATCGACGACTTTATCATGTCCCTGCCGGATGGCTACGACACCAAGGTGGGCAGCTTCGGCTCCCGCTTCTCCGGCGGCGAAAAGCAGCGCATCGCCATCGCCCGGGCCATCCTGAAAAATGCCCCGATCCTGATTTTGGACGAGGCCACCAGTGCCTCCGACCCGGAAAATCAAATGGAGATCGACAAAGCCATCCAAAATCTCTGCAAGGGCAAGACCGTCATTGTGGTGGCCCACCGGCTCAGCGCCCTGAAACTGTGCGACCGGGTGGCCGTGGTGGAGAACCACACGATTACCAGCGTGGGCACCCATGAGGAGGTTCGTCGAAAGAACGCCTACTACCGGAAAGCATGGGAGGACTATGAAAAGGCCCGGAACATCACCTATCGGCTGGAAGGGGGCGCGGGCAATGCGTGAGTACAAGGTGAATGGCTCCATAGGAGCCGAAGAGGGTGGCCTGGGCCACGAGGTATTGAAGAAGAATCGGAATTTCTATATTGGTGTTGCAGGGACTGTGCTGGAAGGCATGCTCTCCGGCAGCCTCTTCATGCTGCTCTATGCGGTGATGCAATTCTTGTGGTCTGGCCAGTTTGACATGGATCAGGCCCTGGTGCTGACCGGGGTGATCGCCGGGATATTCCTGCTCCGTATCCTGATTTACAGTTATGGCTATACCAAGGCCCAAATCGGCGGTGCGGAGGTCAGCCGGAACATCCGCCTCTTCATGGGGGACCATCTCAAACGCATCCCGTTATCCCGGTTTACCCAGGGGCAGACCGGCGACTACATCAACACTATCACCAGCGACGTCAACAACTATGAAAAGATCCTGACCCATAAAATCGGGGACCTGGCGAAGAGCTTCGCCCTGTCCATCATGCTGATCGTGTTTGTCATGACCGTCTACGTCCCTGCGGGACTGATCCTGCTGGCGGCTGATCTGCTGCTGATTCCCGGCCTGTGGCTATCCTTCCGCATGGTGCGGAAATACGGCCAGGAGAAGAACGACATCTGTGCGGAGAATGTCAGCAGCATTGTGGAGTATGTATCCGGTATCCAGACCTTCCGGGCCTACGGTGTGGGTGGCCTGAAGAATAAAACCGTCATTGACGCCATGCGGGCATTCTGCCGCATCAGCTATGTGTATGAGGCCAAGGTGCTCCCGGTGGGGGCGGGACTGAGCATCCTGACCTGGCTGGCCTGCCCGCTAGTCATCTGGGCAGCGTATGCGCCATGGGCGGCCGGGACACTGGATACCGTGTCCTACCTGCTGATCTGCATGCTGCCCCTGTTCTGCGCGAAACTGGCCAACACCATCTTTGTGGACCTCACCAGCTACAAAAACCTGATGATCTCCAAAAGCAAAATCCTGGGCGTTATGGAGGAGCCGGAGGAGAGCGGCAGCATGGAGCCGTTCCAGACGGATACCCATGAGATCACCTTTGACCATGTGGATTTTGCGTATGTCCCCGGAGAGCCTGTGCTGAAACAGCCTATTTTTTCATGGGTTTAAGATCCTTGGACACGAT
>ERZ773148.1625-NODE-1625-length-18532-cov-19.048168_pt1 | contig 18532 bp, 17 predicted proteins | sample MGYA00580846_ERZ773148 | MGnify/ENA primary metagenome ERZ773148 (study PRJEB29015, sample SAMEA2737879) | human gut metagenome | biome: human gut; feature: human-associated habitat; material: faeces | place: China | collected 2012 ... | reverse complement strand
ATTTCGAAATATCCACGTGGAAATCACTTTTCCCCGACACAGCACCGTATCGATACGTAACCAACATTAAATTATTGTAGCAGGCCACCCCTAAACGGAGGCTGTTGCAAAAGTCAACAGGCTCAAATAACGAGCGCACCTATGCACAAACGAAGAAGGCGTAGATCTACGGGGAGCTCAGTCTCCACAGATCTACGCCTTGCGACGCATCGTAACCGTCCGCTTACCTTCCCAAGCTACGGATCACAGCCACAATCCGCTGCAGATCCTCCTACTCTTTAATTCTATCTCCTTGACCTTTACCTCCTACGGTTGCAAAAATGTACTGAAAATACTTGGCAAGGTTTAGAGATGCTAACATCTCAGCGTCAGTCTCTGCAAGCAGTCTAGGAGTAGACATATCTATCTCTTTGATTTGAGACAACCCAGTAATACCTGGACGATGATTGTATACCCCTCGACAATCTCTTTCTTTGATCACATCAACTTGGCTGTAAAGATTAGGCCGAGGGCCTACTAAACTCATATCACCTACAAGTACATTCCAAAGCTGTGGAAGTTCATCCAACTTAGTACGTCGCAAAAATGATCCATACTTCGTAACAGCATTCTTGCTTGCCAAGTGTGTTGCTACTTGGATAGTGTCCTTTTTCATTGTCCGGAACTTAACTAGGACAAAAGGCTTCCTTCCTTTACCGACACGCTCCTGAAGAAAGAGAGGACTTCCCGTGTCGAAAAGACCGAAAATGTAAAGGACCAAAAGAATCGGGAATAGGAAAATTAGTCCTAACGCCGAAAGTAGAATATCAAAAACTCTCATTGTATTACCTTATTCTAAAGTTGGAAATTACATCTAGAGGAGTCCACCCTAATTCTCTTTTGGCTTTAGCGTTAGAGAATGTGAGCGTGTTAGTTATTTTGTCTAGACGATTTGAGTCTATTGGGAACTTTCCTTTTAGGACATCCCCTAGTAGGGCTAGACCTTTAACAATAAAGAGGGGGGCTTTAATTACGAACTTATTGCCTAGTTGTTTGGAGATAAGGTTTTCTAGTTCTCTAAACGTCGGATGATAGTCATCACAAATGTTATAGACACCACCTTTTTCTAAAGACAAAAAGATCACATTTGCAACGTCTTCTACCATAAGGACACTCTTTCTAGCATCAGCCTTCCCGATAGATAAGTAACGTCTAGTCTCAATTCCCCGAACCATAGCGCCTAAATTCCCTTTGGGGTTCTTGCCTGCAATAAGAGATGGTCTGAGTATTGTCAATACGACATTGTTCCTCATTGCCCATTCCTTAAGATAATGCTCTGATAAGACTTTACTCCTAGCATAAGGAGTTTTCCCATTCAAAGGATGGGACTCCACTATATTCTCTCCTCTGTCAAGCCCATATACAGCCACTGAACTTATAAAGACCAAGCTTTTTGGTACTCCAACTTTATCAAGTGCTTGAGTGAGTCTTTTCGTTCCCTCGTAATTAACTTCCATATAAGCTTTCTCTGAGGCATTCTTATCATGAGCCAACCCTGCTATATGTACAACATAGTCATAGCATTGAGGGAGCTCGGGTATGCTATCTCTTAAATCACACACGATGTCGTTTTTCTCTCCTCTACCTATGGTTGTGATAGCAAACCTTTCGCCTAGCTTGCTAGAGATATTCTGACCTACGAAGCCTAGAGCTCCAGTAATAAGCATACTATTCATTTTAATTGTCAAGTTTATGAGATATAATTGTCAGGACCTATTGCTTAGGCAGTAAGCCATTATATAACTCAAGCATTGCTTGCCATACATCTTTCTGATTATAGCGAGAGGCGATCAGAGATCGAGCATTCAGCTGGCAGTGCCTGTAGAGAGCTTTGTCCTCCATCATACGCTTCATGGCCAGATATAGTGCTGCTGCATCATGAGGAGGTATGATCAGGCCATTCTCTCCCTCTATGATGATTTCGTTGCAACCATTGATGTCGGAGACAACGCTGGGGAGCTCCATAGCACCCGCTTGCATCACAACATTGGGAAAGCCCTCCCGATAAGAGGGAAAAGCCAGTGTATCAGCCGCAGCAAACCAAGGTCGCACATCATCTTGCCATCCTGCACAGTAGATAGCTGGGTGACTCTGTATCGTATGATAGACATCCTCTGGTAGTGGATCGAGTTCATGCTCGAAGTCGCCAACAAGTAGCAATCGAGCATTGGGATGCTCTTGCTGCAGACGGGTGAACGCCTCCACAAGTTCACTGACACCCTTATCCCTCACGATCCGTCCTACAAAGATAAAGGTGAAGCCATCTCCAAGCTCCTCTTGTATTTCATTCGCCCGACTCATTACGCTTGGAGTTCGAGAAAAGCTCTCTAAATTGACCCCATTAGTGCTACCATTATGGATGACCTGTATCTTCTCCTTAGAAGCGTATTTATTCTTAATGATAAAGTCTGCCAATGCTTTTGAATTTGGCAACACTATAGTGGCAGCACTATAGGTCGCTCTTTCAATAAAGTCAAGAATCTTCCTAAAAGCTCCTTTTTCCTCTATGAGACGTAACCCTCCGACTGTATGTATTCGTACAGGCACATTGCAAATCCATGCTGCAAACATTCCAACCATTCCAGCTTTAGGAGTTTGTGTATGGACTATATCTGGCTTTAGCTTACGAATCAGCTGAATAGTTTCGATAATGGCGACGAAATCGGAGACTATGCGTATCGGTCGTACAAGATGCTTAATCTTGAAGATCTTCACTTGCTCCTGCTGCTCTTTTTTGTTCAAGTCATCAAACGGGCGCCCAGAAGAAGCATAAATTTCATAACCATGGCGTGATATATACTCCATCTGTCCACGAAATAGGTAGAACGAAAAAGATGAAGTTATGATGCGTAGTATCTTTGGCATTTTTTGTGTTGTGTGGAACTTCTGTATGATGTGATATGTTGTAGATTTCAAGACCGCAATGTTGCGTTACAATCAAAGGTGGTTTTTACGAATCAGTTTGACTTCAGATTTTCCATTAGGGCTTTCATCTTCTGAGTAAAGAGTGTGATCGACCTTTCGTTTAGCTCTCGGTTAAATAGCGGTCGATTCTCAGCTACAGATTCCTCTTCCAGCGACTCTTTCATCACCTTATATAAAGATGAAACCTGATTGGGCGGACAAGTTAAGATTCCATCTATCGTATCAATACCTCCTGCGCAGAGAGTAGAGACGACACGATCACACTGACTCATCATCTGCAAGAGTACATTGGGAAAGCCCTCTAGTAGCGAAGAGACGACACATAGCGTAGCCTGACGGAAGTAGGGATAGACATTCTCCACATTCCCCCTCAGCTCTACGGCATGCTCTAATTGTAGCTCCTGTATGAGTCTTTCTAAGGTCTGACGACTTGCACCCTCTCCTAGGATCACGAGTCGAGTATCTTCAAATTGAGGCTCCTTGTGAAGTAAGGCAAAGGCTTTGATCAACAGATCATATCCTTTGATAGGGATTAGTCTACCTGCAGCCACGATATAGCGATATGAGGGGGATAAGCATGTCTGCACACTCTTTTGAGCCACATCGCTGATCTGTGCTAGGTCAATCGGGTTGGGTAGTACTTCAATCGCTTGAATACGCTTGGCCAATTGAGGAGCGCCCTTGATAAATTGCTCTTTCATCGTTTGCGTTTGGCAGATCAATAGATTGACGGCAGGGTATCCCAAGGCGTGATGTATCCTGAAGCGAAGAGGAGGTCTCTTATATCTCAAAAACACGGAGCAACTCTCACGAGCCACCAAAGTTTGGATAGAGAGCACGTGGAGTCGCTTCAATAGCCCAGCAACCCCTGTCATATCGGTATGTGAAGTAAAGCAGATATCAAACTTGCGTCCACGAAGACGTATGAGGTTTAGTATAAGTTTGGGCATACCACGCCACACGCTTTGTGACTGAGTGAAGATGAGCGATACGTTTGGCAGTTCTCCCAAACGATCCCAGCCATGGTATACCCTGCCTGTCAAGAAAGCAATGGTTATCTGCGTATCACTATCTGTCGCAAGCTCTTTTGCGATGAGATGCAGTATAGTCTCTGCACCACCTTTCAAAGAGTCTGTCGGTAGGATCAGTAATATCTGTCTCATAGTAAAGGGAACGAGTATCGCTATTTGTGTGTTCTATTTGAGTTTATTACAGAGCTTAGAGCTTTCATACTTGACTGACAATACATAGTGCCTCTCAGGGTCTAAGATCACAAGCATCTGCGCCTATTCATTTGCTTACTGCTAGTTCAATCTTTGCGATGAAATTACTAATGCTTCGGCTCTCTAATTCTTGTTCAAAGAGAGGACGATTCTTTGCGGTGTCTTTAGTCTCTAGGGCGTGCTTCATCGCTTGGTATAGCGCATCACCATTATTCGGCTCACAAGTGATTAGTCCCGCTATCTGATCAATGCCCCCAGCACAGATTGTAGAGACCACACTATCGCACTGAGACATCATTTGTAGGAGCACATTAGGGAATCCTTCCATTCTAGACGATATAACGCATAGTGTAGCTCGCCTGAAATACGGGTAGACATTTTTGCTCATACCTGGCAGTAGGACTTTAGCTTGTAGCCCCCTCTGCTTGACCATACTCTCTAGTTTTTGTCGACCTGTTCCATCTCCGAGTATGAGTAACGTAACATCCTGAAAAGCGACCTCTTTTTGTAGTCTATCAAAAGCCTCAATCAATAGATCAAAACCCTTTTCATTGATGAAGCGGCCTGCTGAAACTACAAGTCTTCCTTGACAAGGGATGGAGAAGTCTAGAGCTTTTAAGGCCTTCGCCTTCATTTCAGATGGGTTAACAGGGTTAGGGATAACGACAGGATTTACTCTTTTCGCTATAGATGGGGTTCCCTCTATAAATTGTTGCTTCATCTCCTCTGTCTGACAGATTAGGCAATCTAAAGCTCTATATCCCAAGCGATAATATAGTTTATACGATCTTAGTTTCCAGCCCGTAAAGCGTAAGAATATTGACGAAATCTCTCTACCTATAAAGTGCTTAGTCTTTAACACACCAACCATACGCAGTAATCCAAGGAAGCTAGCTGTATGAGGATTGGACGTAAATGCGTAATCAAATCGAATACGTCGCAACCTAAAGACGTTGACTAACGAGGGGAATACCCCTCCCAGTTCTCGAGAGGAACTATTACTATAGAAGTGTACATTAGGCAGTCCCTCCAGCACTTGCCAATCACCGAAACGGATCTTTGTGAGGAATAAGATGTACACATTTGCTCTATGAGAAGCATAATGATTAGCAATTTGAAATAGCACCTCGTCAGATCCTCCTGCTCTAGAATCATTGGGTATGAAAACTAAGATGTTTGACGACATAAATAGGATAGTTAGATAGCCGAAGTCCTAGGCCTTATAGCAACATGCCTTTTGTATAAGAGCCACGTGAAAAGTAAAACAGAAACATTGAGCGGATGGTATAGGTATAATCGAGGAGTCCCAGTTCTAATCCAAGTCAAACAGCTCAATATGGCAAAAGCATAAATGTAATTCGTGCTATAAGGGAGCTTAGTGAAATAAACATCCAGCTTTGCAAAAAGCCATCCAGTAAAGGCACTAATAAGTATTACCCCTAAAATTCTACAGGCATAATAACCTTCAGCCAACAATCCTGGAGGAACTGTGTTTTCAACCATTCCTAGAGCGATAGAGTTATAGTAATCAGTACCATCAATTTTTGGTCCCCAAGCAGTGGGCAGGAAGGACCCAAAGATTCCTGTGTAGAGTTCACTAAACCAGTTCATGGGAGCATCATAATTAGATGCTGCTTGAATGCTGAAAAAGGGGAAACCTAGCTCTCCAAAAATCGTATCCAATAGGCTTTTTTGATGAGCATTTATGAACTCTCGGGTTGAGAAAAAAGTGTCCAGTAATGGTGCTATCAAAAGAATGGCGACTAATAAAACAAACAGCCTTCCGATTTTAAGTTTCTTTATCTCAATCAAATGAGCAAAAACTGGAATCAGAAGCATCATCACTAATGCTTGTCTACTATTGTCTAAGTAGAAATAGAAAACAAATAGATTAACACATGGGATGACAACGTATAGGATGCGAGAAAACACCCTTTTGGGATGGGTTAGCGGATACATTAAGAGAGGAATAAGTGATAGCTGTATAAATCGCTTGAAAAACAAAAAACTAGCACCTTCATTTTCCATAGAATACGCTCCTGACCTAACTACATCGGCCATTTTAACAGCCTCCTCAAAAGATCCAAATCCCTGTATGTATAAAATGCAAGATACTGTTGATAGTATAATGATAGCATAAGCTGCAATAAGTGTGATGTTCAGTCCATTGAATCTTAAGTCCTCAAGTTTATAATATAACAGCTCTTTGCCCCTTTTTGCAGTACTTGTATAAGCCACAGTATATGTCAAAACACCAATGAGAATCACAAAGAAGCATTCTAAAGAAAGTCTTTCACTTTGTTTAGGCAGGGTATATCCGCCAATTTCTGTTATTGAAGAGTCATATAACACCGTGCACAAAAAAGGAATCAGGCAGTAGAATATTAGTATAAATAGACTTGCAAACAAGTTGAGGCTCCAAGTCTTCACACCATTCCTTAGCACAGAACTAGTAAGTAAGAGAGCAACGCCTATATATCCAATTGCAGTGAGTATATTCATAGTTTGATAAGAGAGGCTATTACGTTGTTACTAAGAATGATGTGTGCCATTTCCATTTAGGCAAACTGCATACGATAAGTTGAAGGACATATTTTCTTGTTGTTTTGTAGCGTCTATAAGAAGCAATACACTCTTCATATGATGTACAAAGATGTGTGGCACTTATTTGAGGTAAGGCTTTCTGTAGAGGGGACAGGAACCTTCTAGCAGAGCTTGTTTCTTTTGTTTTTGAGAGAACAACTTAGTGTGAGTGTTATAAGCGAAGTTCTTCTCTTTATACGCTTCAATACTAGACACTATTCGAGCTGGATTTCCCGCAACAACAACATTACAAGGGATGCTTTTAGTAACTACACTTCCAGCTCCTACTATGACATTGTCTTCGATTGTTACACCTGGCATAATGAGAACATTGTTTCCAATGTATACATTGTCTCCAATGTTCACAGGCCCGAAGGAATCAAAGGTATTGTCTTCCTTACGCAATACCCACCCACCTCCATGAGTAAAGATCTTTACATCTGCTGTTATTTGCACATGGTCTCCAATGGAGATTAGATAAGGTTCAGAACCAAAATGCCAACTGTATATAGAACATCCTTCTCCTATTTTCACTCCACAGAACCTATGATAAGCGATAGCATTTCGCAGTATCAGCTTTGACCAATAAAGAAAAGCCTTTTGACTAACCTTGGTGATAAACTCTCTAAGCGTCATTGTTATAGCAGATTTATAGGTCCTTATTTACGAGCGATAAGCTTGAGACTCTTTCTAAGAGTCATAAAGAGGGCGTGAAATAGGCTGTCCAAGACTCCATACTGAGGACATGGTCGCTTGAGGACCTCATCTACAGAGACAATGTTATTGGCTATAGAGCGTAGTCGCTCTCCTTCCAGCCTTATCTGTTCTAGCGAAGATGCTGACGGATGGTAGCATATCGTGTATAGCCCCATTGGGATACGTCTGACTTTCCATAGTTGGAGCGGTAGCCACGTAAACCCATAGCGTTTGAATGGACGAAACGAAATGCCATCGCTGATGATCGTTATGGACGAATGATTTTTCAATGCTTCTAGAGTCCTCATGTCAAATGTGTGAGAGGGAGCTACCCAAACACGAGGAGAAAGGCCATGATTACGAAATATCTCTATACCAGACCTAATCTTATCTTCCTGTTTCTCTAAAGGCAGTCCTGCAAACTCAGATTTTTGATTCAAAGGAACTAGCCCTGCTTCTTGAGTGATGTAGACATGATCGTATCCATGGAGAGCTATCTCCCAGCCCTTTTCTTTCCAGCGATTGACTGTCTCCCAAAAATCTCCTTTGTCTGGTGAAAGCTGCTGCTTAGAATCCTTATTGTCTGGAATTACAGCAACAATTGGCTTGATGCTCAACTCATCAAATATTTGCTCAAACAATAGCCACCTCGCCCTATCCATTGTAGGGCAGGCATCGTCTATGCGGATGATATATTTACTTTTCATTGTCAGTTTGAGATTTCGCCATTTGTCTATAGTATTTGAAGCATATAGCCCCCCCTAATCCATTACTAAGTGTCAGCGTTAGCGCTGCACCAATGGCAGAGAGTGGGTATATGAGTATCAAAGCTAATCCGCCTCCTATGAGAGAAGATATAAGAGTCGCTCTTACATACTTAATGTCGTACCCATGCGTGATTAAGAAGTTCTGACCATAAGTCTTGATAACCGTAAGACAGACTATGTTGACACACAGGATAGCATATACAATAAAGGGAGTGATAGACCACTCTATGGCGAGGTACCAAAATACGACTGGAGTACCAATGAGTGCTAGTCCTGCAGAGCATACTCCGACGACAATTGAGATTCTCGCACTTCTCCGAAAAGCCTCTTTACGACGGCTCAAAAATGGGAAAAAGACTTGAGACAGGATAGTCACTAACGTAAGACCTATCATGGCAATCTTATGCAGAGTCTCATACGTACCTACGGCATTGTGATCATGAAAAATCCCCAACAGCAGGATTCCCCCAGCATTGTAGAGGTTGGGTAAGAAGATATTGATGAATATAGGGAGGTTTTCCTGCACAGTCTCTTTGAATTCAATCATAGATACCCACACAAATCTCACATGATGCTTCCTTCGGACGATCAACTGAGAGATGACGGCTGATAGTACATAGGTCATGGACTGTAAGAGGATGTACTTATTGAAGTCCCCAGACTCTCTAATTACAACAAAAACCAGGCAGGTAAATAGCACTCGTGTGGTTACCTGTATGATCGTGATGAACTTCATCTGCTCTATCCCCTGGAAGAACCAGTCAGTAATAAATACAGAGCCGATCAATATAGGTAAAGCACATAGATACGAGAACCAATCTTGTCTGAAAGAGGGTACAGCTATAATCAGTATTGAAAACAACAGTATAGCTAGCACGGCCAAAGCAATCTTCGTAAAGATGACTTGGGAGTAAACCTTATTGCGAGCGTTCTTATCATTTCTAGTGAGTGCGACATCTCTCGGAGCCAATACTGCAAACCCAAAGTCTGTAATAGTGACAAAGTAGTCCATCATAGTTATGGCCATCACATAAACGCCATACCCAGACTTACCCATCACTCTTAGTACATAGGGCAGAGTTATAAGAGGAAGTATTAAGGTGACCAAACGCAGCACAGAGAGTGATGCGAAGTTCTCAATAAGAGTCTTCGCATCATGATTGCCTCGTACTCTATCTATTAGTGGCTTAAATTTATTGCTTAGTACTACCACCCTAGTATTGCTATTTGGACTATCTTGTTGTACTAGACTGCTCAATGATCTCCTCTAAAATCCAACTTAAACTATCTACAGACCCTTCGTGCCACTCAAGATCTTTTGTCCAATAGCCTGGGCAAGGAGCATACCCTGCAACCGAGTAACCATAAGAGACCTCTACGACATAAAGCTGTCCTGTTTGTTTGTGCTGGACAAAGTCAAGTACTAAACTCTGAGACCTAACTCGTTCGTTTATAGAAAAGGCGGTTTTAATAAGTTCCCTACTGAACAACTCCTTATTGTAAGAAATCAATCCACTTCCAGAGGCTCTAAAGTCTCCTTCTCTTATTTTCCTTTGTATGGCAAAGGCTTTATTTCCTATTACAATCACTCTTAGATCAAACCCGTCATTGGGGATAAACTCCTGAAAGTAGGCATACCCTTTTTCTGGAGCATGCATCTTTGTATATTCAGTAGGTATAATCAATCTTCCACAGGATCGAAGCAGAGCCTTGAGTGTTATCTTCTTGGCTTTATAAGCCTTATATCGATCTCGAACATAGTCACAACCTCTAAACTGAGCAAAACCTCTACCAAAAGCTCTCTTGACAAAGCTCTTTGCCTCTCTAGCATTATGAGCTAGCATTACATTAGCTGATCCAGCTCCTCCTCTTAGCTTAAATACCTTAGGAAAATCTGTCGTCTCAATCCACTCATAGGCACTCTTCTTATCATAGAACACCCATGATTTAGCAGCCTGAACCCCTAAAGCCTCAAAGAGGTACTTCTGTCCTAGCTTATCATCAAAATGCCAGCCCGTTCTAAAGTTGGGGAAGACGATCTTGCCAGCCTGTTCTAACGAGAATAGTAGCTGCTTAGCAAAGAGAGTATCTCTATAATCAGCTTGATGATGATCAAACAGAATAATGTCGTAATCTCTGATCTTGTCAACTATTTCGGAGTCATAAGGATCGAATGGCTTATACTCATACTGATGCTCCTCGCAATACTTCATCCAATACGATGAAAACGTAGTAAGTCGAGGTCGTAATATGGCAATTTTCATACTTTATTCGTGTTTGAAAAGTGATAGACAAGGTTGACATATGCGCTTTGAGATGTTATCTATGGCGCATAAATAGCTTCTTCGATAGCAAGTCCCATATAAATCTTACTGACGGTAGTGGATCTCTTCTATTCATTAATAGGCAGGTGTCAAACTGCTTTACCTCTCTACTCCACTGCCATATAGATTTCTTTCGCTTATATACGGTGTCAAAAAAGTCTAGTTGGTCTGCTATCATAGTCTGGGGACGCTTTAAGCGCAACCACTCTTTAGACTTGATTTTGTGAACCTTTGCATAGAGCCCGTAGTGAATGTTTGCTCCATATTGAGTTGCTCCATACGTATGAGCATCATTCCTCAAATTAATCTCGGTGAAAAGAGCTCTGTTGTCCTGATCAATTAAAAACTCAATACTAAAAAAGCCACTCCGATATCCTATGGCTTGAATAAAGTTCACGATAGCTCTATCGTCTAAATCAAACTTCTTCTCTATCTGCTCTGAAGAGTCGTGAATTGCTTTTGTTCCATAAGAACTCTCTTTGAGATTTAGGTAGTAGTACCCAGTTGGCATACAGATAGACCCTTCGTCATCTACAAAGCCTAATAGATCGACTTCTGTAACTCTTTTAATCTGCTCCTGTACGATAATCTTATCTGGGGTTTGAGAGAGGATCTTTTCAAGCTCTCCCTGATTATAACAGATATGACTATTTGACTTACCTCCTGCTAGGGAGTTCCTAGACTTAGTGAAGCAAGGATAAGTAATTTGAGCTATATCATCGAAGCTGCTGTTATCAATAGTCCAAGTCTTGGGTGTCCGTATGCCATACTTAGTTGCAAGGTCGTGTTGCCACAACTTATCCATCTTAAACTCTAGTCCAACCCCATCTATAGAATGAGATAGATAGAAAAAACGAGACAGCTTATCATACGCTTGACTAACTATGGCTGTTGTTTGATCCGATGTTGTAATAAGAAGAGCTTTTGTCTCTAATTTCCTCCCCAGCACTATAAGGTAAGGCACTATCTCCTCCGCTGTTGAGACAACTGTCGAACCTCCTAGGTATTTACTTGCTCGGACGAAGTTTGCGCGGTGCCCTAATTGTACAAAGAATGGTCTTACACCCATCTCTCCCAAGCTCCTAACCACCCCTAAAGCATTTACGTGGCTAGGTCCTAGGACAACAACAGGCGGAAGTGAAACTTTGAGGTGCTTGTCCATAATCATTTTAGAGACTCTATCAAACTACGTCTTGCTTTACGAAGAGTGAGATCTTAAAAGAAGGTGTCTAGAAAGTCAGCGGTGGTCATCTCTTTGTAGAGAGGGGTCTTCTTTCCGGCGTTGTAGTCGTTGACCCACGCACGAGCTTGCTCTATGTGTCTGTCACTGAATAGGAGCACCAGAACAGGCGCAAAGCTAGCTTTGAGATCTTTCCCAGACAACAACTGTTTCGTGCCACACACCTTTTTCTCTAGGTCACTTTTCGTAGGTGGCGTGAGGCTCTTACGATTTCTTTTCTTGCCTCCTACTCGATATTTGCACTCAACAAGCTGAATCTGGTTGTTCGTACAGCCGAAGAGCAGGTCTACACTACTGGGCTTATCTGCCAGTGATGCAGCCGTTGCCAACGCATCCACATCAATAACTGGGTCTTGGGGGATTACATTCGCATTCGCTTTCGCTCCCTCACCCATCAAGAGTTCAGAGAGAGGCTTAGCATAACCCAATTTGTGAATCAAAGCATTCGTTAGCTTTGTACTGTATGGGGCAAAAGATATTTGGTGTTGCTTCTTTTGTACCATCTTCTTACTCCTCTGCAATATACTGGTTCATAACGTCGTAGGCTGTATTGAAGCAGCTGAAGATAGGCTCTATACCCTCCTCTTCGGTCAACTTTCTAAAGCGGTAGCGCACGGGCGTGGTCCCTGTCGGCTCACTCATATAGAATAGCAGGGACTTCGCGGTCTCCTCCTCTTCGCTGGCGAACAAGGAGAGCGACTGTACCAGCCTCGGGCTGTGGGTCGCAAGAAGAAATTTGACGCCCAGCTCTCGGTGCAATGTTGTGATGATACGGGCGTACTCAACCGTCCACTGCGGATGCAGGTGAGCCTCAGGCTCGTCAATGATAAGCAGAGTTCTCTCAGTAAGTAGCCCTTTCTGAAGTAGCGATTGTATGAGTGCAAAGCTCTTGATGCCCGTAGCGACCTCTTTGATAGCGTAGCTCTCCCCACTGCTCTCGGTAAAGTATATTTTACGCGTCCGCATGACTCCGTCTTGATCCTTGGAGGGGAGGACGACCTGTCCCCGAGTGATCCCAGCAAGCAGATCTGCGACCCTTTGCTCAGATTCACTCAAGCTTCTTGTTCTTCCGTCATAAAAGAACTGTATGAGCTCCTCCCAGTTCTGATCTAGGACTCCTAAAGGAAAGTCGCCCGAGAAGTTGGCAATCATAGGCGAGTCTATGTAAAAGACCCTATCGAAGGAGGTAAAGACCCCCACATCCTTACGACTAGGCCCTACGATCTCTTCTGTACCCTCCCGTACGGAAATGCTCCTCATCAGAGTCTCCTTAGAGGTATTGAAGAGCTCGTTGAGCTTGTCTCTAAGATAAACGGGAGGTCTATCCTTCAACAATTTGCGATAGAGCCCATACGCAAACTCTACGAACGATCTAAGATTTTCCAGCCCTTTGAAAAAAGCTTGCCGATTCTTGATCTGCTTACCAAGTACTTTGCCTAGCCGCTCCCGATCGAGGGACTTCACCTGAGCACCACTCTCATAGTGCTTTTGCAAAGTGTCTATCATAAGATAAGCGTCCTCCTCTTCAAAAGGCTTATGCGAGAAGCGACGGTAGCCCTTAAAGATGAAAAGCATACGCTCATCGTCTGGAAGCAGATCTAAATACTGCAGAAGGTAAAGCGTGATCTCCTCAAGCTGAATATTCAGACGGTCATCAATCAGCTCTTGATAGTGACTTGCATAATAACCTGCATAGTACATCATACGACTGATCGTACTCTTGCCAGTGGCATTGAGGCCAGTGAGTACAGTAATCCCATTTAAGGCTATCTGTGCATCTTCGATAGCCCTAAAGTTTGAGATATGTATCTGTAGCTTATCCATGATATTTCTTTTTAATCAACTGAGGGTGATAGGCGCAAGCATCTCGCTGAGAGGAGGAAGTATTACAGTCGCTGGTCGTAGGCGTGAGGCGGGAGGAATGACTTGACGTCGTAGACGACGGCGTTGTCAGCCTTGAGTTTGTCGAGGTCGAGACCCTCGAACTCTCTGTGGGAGACGGCTAGGACGACCGCATCGTAGCGGTCGGCGGGGAGTTCGTTATGTATCTCTACACCATACTCACGCTGTGCAATCTCAGGATTGGCCCAGGGATCGTGGATGGTGACGTTGACATTGTATTCGCGGAGCGTCTTGACGATGTCGATCACCTTCGTGTTGCGTACATCGGGACAATTCTCCTTGAAGGTAAAGCCTAGCACCAGCACGTTAGAGTTTAGCACCTGTATACCCCGCTTGAGCATCAGCTTGACCACCTGCTCAGCCACATAAGCACCCATGCCGTCGTTCATACGCCGACCAGCGAGGATGATCTCAGGATTGTAGCCATAACGCTGCGCACACTGAGCTAAGTAGTAAGGATCGACACCGATGCAGTGTCCGCCGACAAGTCCTGGGCGGAAAGGTAGGAAGTTCCACTTCGTACCAGCAGCTTCTAGCACTTCTAGCGTGTCGATACCCATACGATCGAAGATCTTCGCCAACTCATTGACAAAAGCTATGTTGATATCTCTCTGTGAGTTTTCAATAACCTTCGCCGCCTCAGCCACCTTGATGCTAGATGCTAGGTGGGTACCCGCGGTGATAACGGAGCTGTAAACAGCGTTGACATACTCGCCCACCTCGGGTGTGGAGCCTGAGGTAACCTTCTTGATATGCTCTACTGTATGCTGCTTGTCGCCTGGGTTGATACGCTCAGGGCTATAACCTGCGTAGAAGTCCACGTTGAGCTTAAGTCCCGACACTTGCTCGACGACTGGAATACATTCGTCCTCCGTGACGCCTGGATAAACGGTGCTCTCGTAGACCACGACGTCGCCCTTGGAGATCACCTTACCGATGGTTGTGCTGGCTCCAATAAGGGGTGTCAAGTCCGGGTTGTGGTTCTCATCTACAGGGGTCGGCACGGCTACGACGTAGAAGTTGCAAGAGCGTATCTCCTCAATGTCTGAGGTGCAGCGAAATCCGTTGTCCAAGGCAGACTGGAGGAGCTCGTCAGAGACCTCTAGTGTGGCATCGTGTCCCGCCATCAGAGCCTCGACGCGCTTGGCGTTGAGGTCAAAGCCGATGGTTGTATATTTAGTCGAGAAGAGTCGGGCTAGTGGTAGTCCTACGTAGCCTAGTCCGATAACGGCTATTTTGGCTTCTTTTAGAGCATTCATCTTTTATCGATTGTTTTGGATTTACGTTTGGTGGGGTGTTAGCTAAAAGCTAACGGCTAATGGCCAACAGCTAACGGCCAGCCTAAAGGTTCTCCCAGTACCAGTCACAGCAAGCGGCTAAGCCTTGACGCATAGAGTACTTAGGGTCGTAACCCAGTAGTCTCTTAGCCTTGTCAATGCAGGCTAGTGAGTGGGGTATATCACCGACACGATTGGGACCATGCTTAGGCTCGATGGCCGCAATGGCGGGGTCGTGCTTGGAGAGGTTCTCCTTGAGGTAGTCGACCAACTGATTGAGTGTGGTGCGCTCTCCGAAAGCGGTGTTGTACACTTGGTTGACCGCCTCGGGAGAGGTCGTCGTCAGGGCACGCTCGTTCATCTGGATGACATTATCTATATAGGTAAAGTCGCGACTGTAGGATCCGTCGCCATTGATGACGGGTGCCTCGTGAGCCATCAGCTGCTTGACAAAGAGCGGGATGACCGCAGCGTAAGCTCCGTGAGGATCTTGTCTACGACCGAACACGTTGAAGTAGCGTAGCCCGATTGTCTCAACGCCATAAGTACGCGCGAAGACATCAGCATATAGTTCATCGACATACTTCGTGATGGCATAAGGCGACAAGGGGCGACCGATCACCTCCTCCACCTTGGGGAGCTTCTCGCTATCGCCATAGGTCGACGAACTGGCCGCATAGACTAGTCGCTTGATGCCCGCATCGCGTGCAGCCACGAGCATATTGAGGAAGCCCGATATGTTGACCTCATTGGTCGTGATCGGGTCTTTGATAGATCGGGGCACAGATCCTAGGGCTGCTTCGTGCAGCACATACTCCATACCGTCGACGGCCTTGCGGCAGTCGTCTAGCTTGCGTATATCGCCGACGATGAGCTCGAAGCGGTCGGGATAGGCAGCTAGGAGCGGTAAGATGTTGGCGGGCTTACCCGTCGCAAAGTTGTCGAGACAGCGAACGGTGTGTCCTTCACGGAGGAAGTGCTCGCAGAGGTTGGAGCCTATGAAGCCTGCTCCGCCAGTGATTAGTAGTTTCATGTTTGTGTAAAAGATGAGGGCTGAAAAAGGACTCTTTGACATCCAAGTGCAAATGTACATATTTCGGAGCAATCGGAAGAGGCTCTTAGCTGTTGGCTGTTGGCCATTAGCCTTTAGCCCGCCAACGGCCAAAAGCTAACCGCCAACCGCTAATTTCGTACCTTTGGGGACATGATACATCTCTTAGTTTGTCATTGCTTATGCAGATCGTTCTCATAGGCTCTGGAGGCGTAGCCACCTCCCTGGCCGCTGCAGTGGCGAGCCACGCTACCGCTTCGCTCTGTGGCATCTACAGTCGTCAGCTGGCGCATGCCGAGGCGCTCCGTGATCGCTTCGCACTAGCCTGCCCCGTCACCGATAGTCTGCAGCAGCTCCCCACGGCGGACCTTTACCTCATCGCTGTCAGCGACCATGCCATCAGTGAGGTTGCCACAGCACTCCCGCCACTCGGCGGCTTGGTCGTCCACACCTCCGCCGTGACCCCGATTGAGTGCTTGAGCGGGCAACGCGCTTATGGCGTCTGGTACCCGTTCAACAGCTTTGCCCGGGAGGTCATCGTTCCCTTCGAGGGGCAAAAGGTTCTTTACCAACTGGGCACTGACGAGGGCTTGCCCACCCTCCAGCAGTGGAACGCTCTCCTGCAGGTTGAAGCACTTCCCTCGACACTCGACCAACGCCTCTGGCTACACCTCGCGGGCGTGCTGGCCTCCAACTGCACCAACCGCCTCTACACGCTCGCGCACCGCTTGCTGACGCAGGCCGACCTCCCCACAGACCTGCTCGACGGACTCATCCTGCGCACCGCCTCCAAGGCAACCACCATCGACCCTTACAGCGCGCAGACGGGCCCCGCACGCCGGCACGATCTAGAGACCATCGCTCGCCATCGGGCACTCCTCGAGCAGCGGCCCGACGAATTGCAAGAGGTGTCGCAGCTCTACAACCTATTCACCGAAGCTATCCTAGAAGATTATCCCCTATGAGACCCTACCGCTGGATCCTTGGCTCCCAATCGCCACGCCGCAAAGAGCTCCTCGCCACCCTCGGGCACCCCTTTGAGATACGTACCATCGAGGGACACAGCGAGGCCTACCCTGACACGCTTCCTCTTGAAGAGGTGCCGCTCTATCTCTCCCAGCTCAAAGCGGAGCAGCTACTACCCACACTACAAGCTGACGAACTGCTCATCACGGCCGACACGGTTGTCCTCCTCGACGGGCAGATCCTCGGCAAGCCACATGACCTGGACGACGCTCGTCGTATGCTACACCGCCTGAGCGGTCGCCAGCATGAGGTCGTCTCGGGCGTTTCGCTCTCCACGATCGATTGGCAAATCTCCTTCTCGAGCCACACGCTGGTCACCTTCGCACAGCTCACGGACAGCGAGATAGACCACTACGTAGCGCGCTACCAGCCGCTTGACAAAGCGGGCGCTTATGGCATACAGGAGTGGATCGGCTACATCGGCGTCTCGCACATCGAGGGTTCCTTCTACAACGTCATGGGGCTCCCCGTGCATCGCCTCTACCGCGTACTACAAGACGCCGACCTCTTCTAGTAAAAAGACTGGTGGCGGTTGGCTGTTGGCCGTTAGCTGTTGGCTGTTGGCCGTTAGCTGTTGGCTGTTGGCCGTTAGCTCTTGGCTGGTTTTACTGCGTTCTGTAGGGACGCACGATCTGTGCGTCCGTCCCCGAACCAGCCGTAACGTGTAACGACACCATAACCTTTGACACGACAGACGCCCTCCCGCTAGATACTCTCGTGCGTCCCTACATGGCGACGTAACGGGTGACACGTATCGCTTTGACACAACGGACGCACAGATCGTGCGTCCCTACATGTCGACGTAATGGGTTACACGTATCGTTTTGATACAACGGATGCGATCCGACATCTATACCCTGCAAAAGGGACCTCGTGAGAGGTCCGACGCATCGTAGCCGTCGGTCGGAGGGGCACAGCCCCGAACGACCGATGGATAGGCGAATGTGGTAGAAAGATCGACCCCTTGTGGGTCGGACTAAGCGAAGACGCAGTCCCAGTCCGACCTCCCACACCGGGGAGGTCGCTTGCTTCGTGTGGCACCCCTACCCCCAGTCGTTCGGAGCTTCGCTCCTCCGACTGGGGGCTATGATTCGTCCGACCGCAAGCGGTCGTCACACGGCACCTTGTAGCCACGACGCAGTAACCTTTGACACAACAGACGCCCTCCCGCTAGACACTATCGTGCGTCCCTACATAGCGACGTAAAGGGGACACGTATCGTTTTGATACAACGGACGCCCTCCCGCTAGATACTCTCGTGCGTCCCTACATGGTGACGTAAAGGGGACACGTATCGTTTTGATACAACGGACGCCCTCCCACTAGATACTCTCGTGCGTTCCTACAGGGTATCGTCACGGCTAGTGGCGTCCGTTGTGGCTGTTAGCTGTTGGCCGTTAGCTGTTGGCTGGTTTTACTGCGTTCTGCTTTCTAAGTTCATGTGCAAGTAAAAAGCGAAGTTTTTTCTCGTTTCGCAAG
>ERZ773148.1622-NODE-1622-length-18546-cov-4.950408_pt1 | contig 18546 bp, 10 predicted proteins | sample MGYA00580846_ERZ773148 | MGnify/ENA primary metagenome ERZ773148 (study PRJEB29015, sample SAMEA2737879) | human gut metagenome | biome: human gut; feature: human-associated habitat; material: faeces | place: China | collected 2012 ... | reverse complement strand
AGGAGGTATTGGTATCTCCGAAGCCGCTAAATCTTTAGTTTAGCGGTAGTTCACCAACGTTTAAATGGTAACATCGTTCATGGCAAACCTTGCCGTTTTACTCCGGAAGAGTTGGAGAAGGTGAAGCTTGCACTCAATGATATCAAGGATAAATTGTCGGCAACAGTGTCAAATATTTGAGGCGATGTAGGGGCGCCCCGACCGGTCGCCCCTACATTTTGTTTTATTGGATATACATGCCGCAAGGAACATTGTCAATTGAAGAGATTGCCATCGAACAGGCTCGCCGCAATCAACACATACGGGCGGTCCTTCACCAACACATTCTTGTCGGCATCGAGCAGGTAGAGGGACGGCAACGCCTTCAGGTCATACAGCGCCTGTTCCTGGACGGTGTAGCGGTCTGAACCGACGAGCCATCCCTCAGGGAGCGACGACAGGGTCGACTTCCAACGCTCCTGGTCCTCCTCCGCATAGATGGCAAGGACCGTCAGCCTGCCATCCGCCACAGCCTGTGACAACTGGTCGTCCTGCTTCATCCTTGCCAGCGTACGGCGGCAGTTCGGGCAGTCGGCGTCGTAGAAGAAGAGCAGCAGACGGTCGCCCTTGATGGGGGTCTGCAGCAAGGTGTGGCGACGTCCGTCCGGTGAAAAATACACGAAGTCGGTCGCTCGTGTGCCCGGCATGTTCCGTTCGACCAGGTGCAGGCGGAATGCCAGCGTGCTCTTTCGCGCATCATCCAGCATGTGGCTCTCCAGCATCCGCCGGAGGTAGACGAGGTAGAGCTCTTCGTTGTAATAGGGAGAATTGGCATCGTAGAGATAGGTGTCAATCATGTCCATGAACACCCGCCGTGCCTGTTCGTGTGGTTCCATCTTCTCGCAGAGCGCACGGATGCCTGCTTCAGCGGACGCCTTCTCGATGGGCACCTGCAGGTAGAGGTTCAGCTGGTTCAGGAACCCCCGTTCGCACAGTTCCCGGTCGCCCGTCAGCATCGTGTCCGCAAAGTCGAAGTTGTCCCACAGATGGGCAAACAGGTAATTCGCCTTCCCTTCTTGGGTGGTGTACAGGGGCGGAATCTCCGGAAATGGAAACTCCCTGGTCACACGGACGGAATCGCGGTCCCGCACCTCCGCCGTCTCGGTCTGTCTGCCGGACGGACTGCATGAATATCCGCCAAATGCCATCCATCCTGCCAATACGCAAAAAATGATTTTCTTCATAGTCATGTCGTTAAAGCGCGACAAAGATAGCTATTCAATTGACAATGGACAATTGACAATGGACAATTGACAATGGACAATTGACAATGGGCAATTATCCTTGCGGCATGTATTCCTGTAAATAAAATGTAGGGGCGACCAGACCGGTCGCCCCTACATTCTCCGCCTGATGCCGCAGGGTTATTGTCAATTGTATAAATTACACTTCTCTTAAATTTTTCATCGCAATGTGAAGCCTCTATAACCTTAACTTAGTTAATCTAAGTTAAACGGGGGGGGGTAATTCTGTCTATGGCGTTGCGAACCTTTACTCCGACGAGGAAGGTATATGCCTTTAGAAACAGGGAAAATCAGGGTTTTGATAATTCATTTATTTAACTTTTCTATCTTGAGAGAAGTTGCAGATGTGGAATCAATGTGTTGCAGATATGAAATAAATACAATAGCTTTGCAACAAAACTTAAACAAAAGTTTACACATTTTTAATCGGGCGTCTGTCTTTCTTGCCCGGTTGGATGAGTGACTTTAGGAGACAAAATATAGAATGAAAAAGACGAGTTGTTGTATGATTCTTGTTGCCCTGACTCTCTTTATATGGGGCATACAAACCGCATCGGCGCAAACATGGGGCATCAAGACCAACGCGCTGTACGATGCAACCCGGACCGTGAACATCGGGACCGAATTCGCCTTGGGCAAGAAATGGACACTGGACGTCAGCGGAAACTACAACGGATGGAACGCCGGAAGCCGCTGCGAGAAGATGAAGCATTTCATGGTCCAACCCGAACTGCGCTACTGGACTTGCGACGTGTTCAACGGTCACTTCTTCGCCCTGCACGCGATGGGCGGAGGATACAACATCTCAAACGTCCGCTTCCCCTTCTTTACCCGGAAATTTGATGACGGCAACCGCTACGAAGGCTGGTTTGTCGGGGCAGGTGTCGGCTACGGCTACTCCTGGGTGCTCGGCAAACGCTGGAACCTCGAAGCCGAAATCGGAGCGGGCTATGCCTATTCCCCCTACGACAGCTACGAATGTCTGGAGTGCCGGCGGAGCCTCGATTCCGGTACGCGGCACTACTGGGGCATCACCAAGGCTGCCATCTCACTGATTTATTTCCTTAAATGAAAAGACACGGAGGAACCATCATGAAAAGATATACGTTCATTCTCGCAGCGATGCTGGTTGCCGGTCCGCTCTATGCCGACGGCAGAAAAAGCTACCTCGAACAGATTCAAGTCAATGACCTCAACGTCCGCAGGGAAGGGCAGATGGTCAATCTCTCTTTCCTGCCGGACTTGAGCTCTCTCCGTGTGCGGACGCAGGACCGCCTCTCGCTGGTCCCGGTGCTGGTCAGTGCCGACGGACGCCACGAGCGTGCCCTGGAACCGATTGTCATCTACGGACGGGTGCGCGGCGTGAAGCTGGACCGCCAGCTGATGCGTCAGGCGGACGTTCAGGACTACGGCGTCACGGTCCGTCGGAAGGGCGGACACTGGGAGGCGCCTGCCTACACGGCTTCCGTGCCCTTCGAACCCTGGATGCGCAACGCCACGCTCAACCTGCGCGAGTATGTCACCGGCTGCGCCGGCTGTGAGAAGGGCGACTTCGTGACAACCATCGACCCCCACATCCTGCCGTTCGTGGCGCCTGCCTATGCACGGGCAACCGTCGCTCCGCGTGAGGAAGGGGTGAAGCACCGCAGCGTGACCTTCCGCGGACGCTTCCAGTTTGAGCTCGACCGCCACGATGTCCTGCTGGACTACAAGGGGAATCGCGCGAAGCTAGACGAGATGCGTGCCCGCATCGACTCGGTGGCAAACGACCCGACGGTGACCATCTCCGCCATCGAGGTGCAGGGTTACACCTCACCCGAGGCTCCCGTGGGATACAACGAACGCCTGGCACGAAACCGCGCCACGGCACTGGAAGAATACATGAAGCAGCAGTTCCCGCAGATTCCCGCCGACAAGTGGAAGGTGTCCTGGCCCAACGAGGACTGGACGGAACTCCGCCGGCAAATCGAGGCGGACCGCACCCTGGAGGGACGCGACCGCGTGCTGCACATCATCGACACCGAGCCGGACCTCGACCGGCGCGAGTGGCTCATCAAGATTCTCCGTCCGGAGAGCATCTACCGCACCATCTACGAACGTTATTATCCTTATTTGCGACATAATGATTATGTGGTGAGCTTCACCGTACGTAATTTCAGCGTGGAGGAGGGGCGGCGCATCATCCTGGAGAAACCGCTCCGCCTGAGCGCTGCCGAGGCTTACCAGGTGGCAATGAGCTATCCCGAGGGTTCGCCCGAACGGTTGCGCTCGATGCAGATTGCTGCCGCCACGTTCGATCGCGATGAGGCTACGCTGCACAACCTGGCGGTGGAGCTGATGTCGAGAGGCTTGCATGCCGACGCGCTGAAGGCGTTGGAGGGAGCACCCGAAACGGGCGACCTGCTCAACCTGCGCGGAGCTGCCCTGGTGAACCTGAACCGGTATGCAGAGGCAGCCAAGGACTTCCGCCGGGCGGCTGAACTGGGTAATGCCGATGCACGGACGAATCTGGACGAACTGGACGGGGTGCGTTGATACACCCCTATATATAATAAGGAAGAGATTTTTTTAATTAACTATATTACTAATCTAAACTCTGTAACAATGAAGTTGAACAAGTTTTTTCTTTTCAGCGCAGCCGTGGGCTTAGCCCTCGCGTCTTGCTCTGACGATGTGGACAACCGCGTTGACAATGGTAAGGATGTCAAAGGTGATACTTATGTATCTCTCTCTGTGGAATTGGCTGCCCAAGGTGGTACTCGTGCTGCCGGAGATGAGGCGAGCTCAGAAGCGGGCGAATTCGTAGGTGAAGGTGGCGAACGCAAGGTAGCTAAGCTTCGTTTCCTGCTGGCCGATGAGAAATTGGACATGACCTATGTTGACAATACCTATTATGAAGGTTTGGGCATTGATGCTATGGATGGCGAAAGTTTCTATAAGTGGAATGCAACAACTGATTCTTATGTAACCGGTATCTGGGAAACTCAAGAGTCTACAGCAGCTAAGGCAATGAATATCATCTTGAATGCTCCTGGTGAAGGTGCAGCAAGTAAAACAGCAGTGGATGCTGCTCGGGCTCTTGCGAATACTGAGATTGACACGAAGGATAACCTGGCAATGATTGCCGATTTTGCTTCGGCAGATGGATTCACCATGACCGGTGCTAAGAAGTCTTATCCTATCTTCAAGAAGACCAAGCAGGAAGTATATGATGGTTCAAAACCTGCTGATAACAACTTCCAGTTTGACGTGAAGCGTGTCCTGTCAAAGGGTATTGTGGTATACAACATTGCTGATGGCGATGAAACGGTGAAAGCCGGTACTGTAACTTTGGGTAAGATTGCCAAGGATGCAGATAAAATCACATTCTCCGGAAAGAATGGTGCTACCAAGTTCTACCTCTTCGATGGTGAAGGTAAATCTGCTATTGCTGGTTCTACTTATGCTGCCAGTCCTGCAGATGCTGCAACACAAGGTTTGTTCCGTATGTCCAACTTGGCTACACAGTATGCTGACAAGAACTCTAAACAAGTAAGTGAGGTTAAGAATGAAGATCTTGCAGCTGCTTATCAAGCTAAAAAGGCTGTCGCTCTTGCCGGTGGTTTCACTGCTGCTACTCAGTTGGAGGGTAAGGCTGGTGTGTACTTCTTCGAGAACACAGCCGACTCTTATACCGGTGACAACATGCTCCACGGTTACGACCGTTTCGCTACGGCTAAGGTATATGTGACCTTTACTCCGGCTGAAGTTTACTCATATGACGATGCTGATTTCATCACGAAGGAAGCTTATGAGGCACTTGATGATGCAACGGTAGAACAGACTTTGGGTAAGGATGCTTACAGAGCTGTTGAGTATAAGTCCGACGCGACTAATAAAACAACTGTTTACTTGAAGAAGGTTGCTGAGTTGAAAAAGAACACCAGCTATGAAGTGGGTAAAACTTATGTATTGGGTCAACAGACCGGTAAGTTCTATGCTAACAAGCAGTCTGCTATCGCTGACAATAATACGACAGCTGTGACTTATGCTAACGGTCGTGGTGGTTACCAGGCTTTGTGGAATGTGAAAGCTCTGGATGATCAAAAGAACCCGACAAATGCTGAAACATGGCGTAACAGCATCTACGTACTTGAAATCAACGGCTTCACCGGTATTCCGTTCGCATGGGATCCCTCTGACCCCAACGACCCGAACTTGCCTGAGACTCCGGGTGATGACAAACCGAACGTAGACGATAACCCGGGTCAAGGTTCTGCAACCTATATGCGCGTGAAGGCTACCGTCCTGAACTGGAAAGTTTCCAAGCGTAAGGTAAACCTCGGTGAATATTAATCCCATATCCAATAACCTAAATCATCCGGCGCGGAATGTCAGGCACATTCCTGCCTGACTCACGTCCGGAGCACATTCTATCGGGCAGGCGCACTGCCTGCCTGATAGAATGTTTGATATCCTCTTCGACGGGATATCCCCCAACTAGAAACAGTACTTTTGAGAAAATTATGAAAAAGAAATTGCTTACATACCTCGCACTGATTCTCCTCGCACCGCTTGCCGGGTCCTGTATCTACGACCATCAGGACGTCTGCCAGCCCGACCTGCAGGTGGAGCTTACTGCCATCGCCGACGATGAATGTGCCACTGCCGGTGGGGAAGGGGACTACTACAAGTATGACCTGAGCGCACTGCATGAGGTGCAGGTGGCTGTCTTCGACAAGAAGTCGGGAAAGCTTGTGGATGTGAGGTCCGAGAAGAACGCGACGGCACTAAGCAATTACAAACCCATTTTCCCCATGCTTCCTGCCGGCGACTACGTCATCACCGTCTGGGCTGCCGAGACGCCCAACGACTACAACACCGTGACCGATGCCGTGCCTTGGAAGATGGACCTGCAGAAGGTGGCTGCCAACAACGGAAAGCTGCCCCAACTGTTCTACGGCGTGACGGAACTCAGCGTCCCCGTAAACCAGGACGAACAGTTTACCCTGATGAATGCGACTGTGAATTTGCGTCCTTACGTCCAGACCTTCAGCGTCGGTTTCTCCGGTGCGAAAGCGGGCGAACAACTGACCCTTACCTATAAGGACGAAAATCCACAGGTGAACTTCAAGCAGGGCAACATCGAACGTCCTACCCGGTACACCTCCACCACTACTGCCCGCGGTGCGGACGATGCCCTGCGCGTTTCCGTCCTCCGCATGGGAAACAGCTATGAGGGTGTACGCCTCACCCTGGCTTCTCCCGAGACAACCTATCTCGACAAGAGCCTTGCCGCCCTGCTCGACGACATCAGCAAGGCGAACGGAGGTATAAAGTGGAACCTGAACTGTCTGGCGGACATCCCCATCCACGTCGATGTGGAACCGCAGGAAACTTATATGCGCGTCACCGTACGCATCCTCGACTGGCAAGTCATCTACCGCCCCGTGAACCTCGGCGAGTATTGATAAAGCCCACGTCAACTAAAATACGAATTCCCTATGCGAAGAATAACGAACATACTGCTGACCACACTGGCTGCCGGTTCTCTGGTGGCATGCTCGGATGAGCGTCTTGTGCCTGCCGACCCTGACGGAAAGGCGGGACTCGATGGAAGCTCCTACATGAACCTCAGCGTCTATGTGGGCGACCTGCCTTTTGGAGGTACCCGTGCCGGAGAGACGGAGGAGGAGACTACCACCACCGAAGGACTCAATGACGAGTACACCAAGGAGGGACGGGTAGGGTTCTTACATCTCGCCATCAAGGACCCGGATGCGGACCAGGTGGTAGACAAAGGCTTTTTCACTGACGAGGAGACGCCGGAGGAAAGCTTGCTCATCTACGAGAACCCTTACTATAAGTCAAAACATGCGTGGGAGATACGCCCCAAGAAATACCACTTCGGGATGTTTGCCAATCACCCCTGGACGTGGGATCGCTATCCGGATACGGAGGACCGGACTCCGGACATTGATGTGGAGAGTCAACACGATTATTTCGACTCTGTCATCCTGAATCCTGAGTTGGGGAAGTTTGTCCTGATGTCGGATGTCAACCAGCTGGTGGACAACGGCTACCTGATGCAGCCGCAACTTGCCTTGGGTGACTATTGCTACACACACGACTTCACCATGTTTGCCACGACCACGCAGGCGAAGACCATTATCCCCGGCGTGACGAAGGAGCAGGCGGAAAGCCCCATCTTCAATCCGCAGCTCAACAACAACGTGGATTTCGAGCTGGAACGTGTCGTGGCGAAAGCCGCAGTGACAGGTCCGATGTCGGCTCCGCTCACCCTCCGGGGCGAACAGGTCGGCACGTTTTATTTTGACTACTACACGGTGACCCGCCAGCCGGACCGCTTCTATGCACTCAGTGGCGTCCGGCAGAACCCTCCGCACACCATCTTCCTGAACAACGGGACTTATTCCACGGATGCGAATGCCGAGGAGAACATTCCCATCGGGTTGCGCAGCCGCATTGACGAAGCCTATAACATTGGTATCTATGAATACGGTGTCATCGGACGGGACGGTTACCGGGATGCTTATCCCTCGGTTTACAAAGTGCTGCGTGTCAGCGATGCCAATACGCCGCTCAACAAGTTGTACGGCATCTACCTGCCGGAGAACTTCCTGACCCGGGGCGACGAGATGCGCTGGTTCAACACCTCGCACTTCAAGGTCTATGGTGTCTTCGACCCCAATGCGGACTTGTTTGTGGATGCCGAACTCTACAAGAGCAATGCGGACAAACGTCCTGCCGGCTGGGATCATACCTTCTACTACAACAAGACACTCAACCGCTTTTGTTATAAGCTGGCAAACCTGTCTTCGGTCAATACTTCGACTGAAGCCGAGCGTGAGCAGATGAAGCCGGAGTATTGGTACAAGTATACCAACGGGCGTGGGTTCTACCGTACCCCCGTACACGTTTATCCCGCGGATGCCGACTTCAACCTCTACAGCAAACCCGTGACCAATGCTGATGTGGTGCGAAACAACTTCTACATCGTGGACATAACCGGTATCTCGGACATGCCCTCCAACTGGGACAACGTGGACAGCGGAAACCCCGGTCTGACAGCCGACGGACGACGCAAGCACGGCAACAGCGATTACCCCAGCCGTCTCTTCCGAGACGAGGATCATAGATACGTCACAGAGGCTGATCTAGGACACACACAAGGCGCCGACCTGATAACGCCGCCCGATTATGTGGGCTTGACTCGCGATGTCCCCAATCTGAAGTATAACTACGAGTGGGGCAACCAGCTCTACATTGCCAAGCCTACTGACGGCAAGACCGACAAGCCCTATGACAACATCGACGAGAACACGCCCATCAACAGCAAGCGCGTGACCCTGCGTGTCCGTGCCCGGGTGATGAGGTGGAATGTGCGCATGGTGGACACCCCAATGGGGTTGGGAGATGCCTCGACGTACTAATCCCGGAGAATCCCTTGCTGTCTCCCTTGCAGAGACGTGAGGTGGAGAGAAACTGAAGTAAAATTTCAACCTTAGAACAAACAAACTTGCAACAAATGAAACGTACCTTATTCTATGTTTTCCTACTAGGACTGCTGGCTGCCTGCGCGGATCGCGACTGGGAGTCGAAGGAGAACTCGGGATTGGAGTTCGGCGAGACAAAGCTGGTCATCCGGACCACGCTCAAGCTCTTTGGCGACCAGCCGGCAAGCGGGATAACGTCTCGTGCCGCGGGAGAATACACCGATGCGCCGGGTACCTCGGACGATGAGACTGCCTACCAGGAGCTGGTGAATAAATATTCCCTCACCAACGATTACGAGAACTATGTGGGCAATCTGCGCGTATTCCTGTTGAAGGGAGATAACATCTACTATACGAAATCATTCATTTCGGGCACGCCCCTCCTCACCGAAGGCATGGAAGAGGGATACCTCGCCCAGCCGGAGAACGAGACCATGGGTGGTGAATCAACCTATCAGGTGGAAATCGACCTGAGCGACCTGGAGTCGGGCGAGGTGACTGACTGGAGCCAGAAGTTCGACCGGGTGGTCCTGATTGCCAACCAGCCTTATGATACGGATGGCAAGAACCTCTATTTTGACGGGTTGAAGAACAAGCCCGAGACCACAACTTCCTTTGCCAGCTACAACGTGCCGCGCCGGATGGTCGTCCGAACCGATGACGAGCTGGAGGAGAGCATCGGCCGTCGGCAGGTGGGACTGCTGATGGTGGGGTATGCCGATGCCCGGTTTACTACCATCGCCGAACTGAAGGAGTTCAACTCCAACGCCCTGATCAACCTGTGGCGTACCACGAACAAGACGGTGGTCGATGTCATCCGCGACAAGTCGCAGAGCACCACGCAGTATCAAGTGGTTTACGGTGGCAGGCTTATCAACCTGCCGCGTGTGATGCCGCTCGTGGCACCCATGTATTTTACGTCCGCAGGTGCTACCTCGAAATACAGCACGGGTGACTACCCCTACCTTCCCCTCTGGCAGGGGTACAACGGAGGGCAAAACCTGAAGCATCAGAACCTCAAACAATACATCGACGACAACACCAATCTCTCTCCGGAGCTGGTGAAGGCGGATACCATCACACGTCCGGAAATCTATTGGAAGGAGGGCAAGGCTTACTTCCGCCTCGGCAAGGGATACGACCCCAACTATGATGAGTTCGATGCGTCGACCGACCGGAATGACAAAATCCGTTACGTGTTTTACCTGCCGCCGTTCTACTATGCAAATGCCGACCAGCAGAAGACGGAGCCTTCACTGGGTGACCTGCCCAAGCTGAACATCTATTCCGCCTATCCCACGGAGGGGGTATCCGTGCCCTACGATGAGAAGAAGGAGCTCGCAGACCAGAACCTCCAGGTGAAGGCCTACACCTTGTTCCTGTATGGGAACGGTGACCCGGCAAAGGATACCATGAGTGAAGAGAACAAATATTACCTGTCCAACCGCCTCAACTACTACCGCGTCATCTTCAAGGGCGACAAGCCGCGCGTGGTGCAGATTCAGTTTGACCCGCAGTTCAACGAGGTGTTTGAACGCGAGGTTTCCATCCTGGAGAAGCAGTTGGACTATGTGGACTCTGACCAATAAACCCGAGAGACAATGAAGAAGAATACTTATCTATACGCAATGATGCTCTGTGCAGGTGCTGCTCTGAGTGCCTGTACGGACAACACTCCTGTGCCCGGCGCGGGGGAAGGGGAGAAGCCCTTGGGCGGTGTAGCCATCGACTTGTCGCAGACGCGTGCTTCGTCCGATTTTGTCGATGCGGGGCAGCTGATTGACCGGGTGACCATCTCCCGGACGGATGTCGGCCCGCAGAATGGGACCAACTGGATTAAGAATGCGAATGGTCTGTCGTCGAACCGGATTGACCTGCCCGAGAATGGAGACGGCTCCTACTACGACAAGGACCGCGACCTCTTCTTTATCAAGAAGGACAAGAATGCCGAGCTGTTCACAAACTGGCTGCAGAAGGACGGCACGTTCGTATACCTGGGCTATCACAACTCCGACCAGTTTAGCGGCTCTCCCGACCCGGCGAAGTATGGCAACTACAACCCGAAGGGCATCAAGCAGTATGGCGGTATCCAGTGGTATGACTTCAAGCCGCTGGATGTCATCAGATACAATGCGAAAGACTGGCAACCCAAGTATTCGCAGGTGGGTGATCCGAATAACCCCTCGGAAGCATACCATACCCTGTCGACCAACGGCGTCTATGGCTATGCCAAGGACTTTCTGAATATCTGCGGACTGCGCTGGATGAATTACGCTTCGTTCAATGACTTCCCCAGGAATGATACACATCCAATCTTTGGAGGTCTAGGCTATCGAGATAATGAGGGGCATCTGTCGGCTCGATATGTGCGGGGTGCCATGGTTTACCAGTGGCGGACGGATGTCATTGGAGCTTTGTCCAAACAGCGGCTGATGTTCTTCGGCCGCCAGCCTTACAAGGCAAACACCGCCCCGAGCGACGCTGCGGCGGGCTTCAGCCCCTACGTGTATCGCAACTTCCCGATGCAGAGTGTCATGAGTCGCCTGATTGTGAAGGTGCAGGTCAACAAGGATGTGCCTGTTTCGGATGATGTACATATAAACGATTTGCTCGTGATGCAGATTCCGCAATTCTTCCGGGTGGACGGGCAGAAGATGGACTTTCCCCTCCTGGATAGAGATGACCATTCAGACCAAGGAATTCAATACGATGGAGAGGACTACCAGAATGACTTGTTTGCTAGCAGTGGTTCGCAATACAACTATTTGTGGCTTGAAGACTTTGAAACCGCTTCAGAACTGACTGAGAGTACCATCAGTGGACAGAATTATCAGGTAGCCATGAAGTTCCATCCCATCCGTTTTCAGGGAGGAACCCTGTATACGAGTTATCCTAAAGACAAGGATGATAGGGTGGTTCCTGCAAACTATAAAGAGTTTAATGATGGCGCGTTGCACACGGTGCTCGATGTCTATATCCCCCCGTTTGACCCGGTGGGGACGAAGGTGGAACGCTTCGTTCGCGGCCAGGACCGGCACTACGGTACGTATGATTTCAACAGCCAGTACTTCCGGCAGGGGCAGGGACTGACAGCGACAGATGCCACCTACCTGAACCAGAATAAGAAGTTGTGGCTGAACACGCCCTACTTCCCGCATATCCGCGTAGACTATTATTCTCCCAACTCCACAGGTACGGGTCTGGTTGCTGCCAACTACGACGACATCCCTATCGGGGAGTTCAACCGTGCACTGCAAAAGCAGGCAGGGCTCTCCGAACGCGGTATCCGTTTCGTGCCCTCCATCATCCGCCCGGGACACACCTACGTCGTGACCATCCGGGTGGGCTTCGGCGCCGACCTCATAGTGGAGACGTACGACCCCGACCCGCAGAACGGCTGGTATCGTGAGATGGTCTTCGACAAACGCGGAATGGTGCACAGCTCCATTAAGGACCTCTACAAACCTTATGAGGAGGTGTATACGACCTTCTAGGAAGAGGCTGGAGGCATCCCTGTACCGGATGCTGGAGATAACGTATATTGATATAGACAATCGTGAAAGACAATGACTGACAAGATGAAAAAGATACTGACATTATGCCTGACGTTCATGGCGCTGACCTGGCTGACCGCCTGCGTCGACGATGACTCGGAACTGAAACAGACCGTGGAGAACGATGTGCTCAACATCGACCTCAGCATCGACCGCTATCCGCACGTGCAGGTAGGGGCGACCCGTGCTGCCCTGGAGCAGGCGGAAGAGAACATCCCGCAGAACGTGTATGTCATGCTCTTCGACAAGGACGGACGCATCATCGAGCTGGAGCCGGGAGTGTTCACGGCTGCATCTGCCATGACCTCTTACACCGACCCCAAGAACCCTCAGTTGCGGGCGCAATACCGTGTGAGCCTCTCCGTGCTCCGGACGCACGCCAAGAATCATGGCTTTTCTGATGAGGATATACAGAATTTTAAGCTGACAGCCGTTTCCATCGGCAACATGCAGCTCAACTCGCCCGAATACTGGTTCGGTGAGAACGGAAAGCTGGAACGCCTCAAGGATTTTGTCAACGACAGGGGAGCAGACCTGACGCTGGCTGCACTGCAGCAGCAGGTGGCCTATCTGGCAAAGCTGAGACGTGGAGAAGGCTACATCGGTGGCGACCGAAATGACAACCGGGGGTACGTGGACGATGCCTCGCTCGTGCCTGACCGCGACGGCATCACGGAGTATGACGGACTCACCGAGCGTGCACAAGGCTTGCTCATGTCCGGTCTGGGTACACAGACGGTCAATGCGGCTTCGGTGCGAGGGGCGACCATCCCTGTCAAGCTGACCCGCGTGGATGCCAAGGTGGAAATCCGCATCAAGAGCGGCAACCCCAATCTGCGCTTCCTGCCTCGTGGCGTGCGCTTTCACAACATGCCTACGGGCTCCTACCTGATGGCGGATGCCAATCGTGCGACCTATTTTGACCAAGACCTCTACAATCCCGTTGCAATGAGCTGGCGTCAGTTCGAGTATGAAGGCAAGCTGGAGGAGCATGGGCTGAAGTCTCCCCGTACCGGCAACGACTCGCTTGTGGTGGCAGACATCTATACGGGCGACGATACCAACGTTTCCGGCATCGTGTTCTACATGCCCGAGGTGAAGCTCAAGGCGAAAAAGAAAATCAACGCTGCGGAGTGGGATGCGAAGTACAGCAAAATCTTCGGTTCCGGTTCCTCCGTCACTTCCATCGAGCAGTTTGATGAGGCGGACCGTCTGCGTTACCTCTACGGCATGCGTGCCCGGTTGGAGAAGAAGGCGAATGCCAAAGCCGGGTCGGGTGCAGTGACTTTCAACCCGCAGAACGGGCAATACTACCATAACGGACAACCGCTGACCAACCTGGATGACAGTGGCAACTTCCTGCCCTTCGAATATGCGCCGGACAAGGCGGTGTGGGTGGAGATTGTCGGCGATGTCTATGAGACCGTTACCTCCGGAGTGGCAGCAGCCAACCAGATGAAGAAGGAGCGCGTGGCACACAACGTGGTCTACCGGCTACTCTTGGGCGGAAACGCCGAGTCGGAAGACGGAATCAACTCGTACAGCATTTCCCGTGACAAGTATTACACCTACAATGTCAGCATCTATTCGCTGGAGGACATCAAGGCGGAGGTGCGCGTCAACAACATGAAAGACGAAAACCAGCAGTTTGAGGACAACTCTCATGACGACGCTTTCGTCACCGAGGCTTCGACTGCCATCCTGGACAGCCACTTCGACGCCCGGGCGGTGCTCATCAACTTCTTTGACCTGCGCAGCAAGATGCCGGTATCAGAGTGGCAAAACATCAATCCGACTGCCGCGAATGATGGACTCAACCACTTTGAGGTGAATACCCCCTTCGACCCGCTGCCCCAAGGCGGTGGTCGCAACGGCTATGTCGCTTCCAAGACAGATACAGCCTGGGTGAGCTTTTTCATCCATCCGCTGACACAGATTTACAGCAGCCAATATGCGAGCCGGGACGAATCAACTCCTCCCCGCATCCCCCGTTTCACCATCGGCAAGCCGCTTGCTTATGAGATGTTCCCTCCTCAGGATGACCGGTACAAGGACTGCTACCGCAAGGGTCCCCAGGACCTGATACGCTACATCCGTCTGGCGATGAAGGACCTGACCACCAAGTGGAAAAACTATACGGCATCCGACCTGATGTCGAGTCCGGAGTTTAAGAAAGACCTGGAGAAGTGGCATTTCGACTCTGAAACAGGTGACATGATTATCTCCGTGCATGCCCATGAGTTCTATTACGATGAGATGCCGTCTTGGGCGACGGGTTTCCAGGTGAACGGCAATGGTGTAGCTTTCGCCGTAAACAGTACCAACTGGGAGAACAACGGCTGGCGACTCTTTGTCAACCGTCCGGACCGCATGATGAAGATTTTCTTCTCCGACCGCCGTCCTTCCTATTCATCCGACGGACATAGCTCGTGGGACGATGCGGAAATCAACGTACAGCAACACTCCATCATGGCTCCCTACAACATCGACAGGCTGCCCCAGGACTACGTAGGCTTCGGCGTGGAGTCGGTAGAAGAGGAAGAGTGGATGGAGAACAAGCCCGATAACATCACTGCCAGTTCCAAACAGCTTCGCCAGGCACACTGTCACGTGTGGAACGAGAACTACTACGTGCCGGTGCAGGGAACGACCAATATCTATGACGGCCGTATGCTCTTCACTACACTGGTCCACACCGGTTGGCTGGACGGGTCGCATAAGTGGAAAGACTTGCTCGACTATACTTTCGGTGGCGACAATGCGAATGCCCGTGTCTACATTCCCCGTGGTTCCATTGAGAACCGTCCGGGCTATGTCTACCAGTGGCAGATTATCTATCCGCGCCACATCAACAACGGTTCGTTCAAGATGCAGGGTGGTTGGGCAGGATTGGCGGTGTTGAGCCGTAACGAGCCTTCCAACCCGTATGACCTTCAGAGTGGCATGATTTATGACAAGGATGTGAAGTGGTATCTGCCTTCACTGCCCCAGTTGGAATACCTGTGGATGGCACAAGTCGTACTGGCTCCTGCCTACCGTCTGCGCAACGACTATCCCTACATCACCTCCACACGTCTGACCAAGTCGGACGACGGTCGCTGGAGTGAACCGTTCATGTTCATGGCACGCTATGGCGCGACCATGCGCCAAAAGATGGTGGAGGCACGTTCCCACCTGATGTGGTGGCCTTGGGCATGGGACCTCGGGGACATCAAGACCCGTTACTACTATGGTTATCAGAGCTTCAACCAGCCCATGGGCGGTAGCTATGACAGTTGGAAGAGCCGATATAGGGATGAGTTCTGGGATGCTCCGTTGCGCGTCCGTGCGGTGCGCACCTTGGGCAAGTATGACCCGAACAAGATTTACCGTCCTGCCCAGCGTTGGCTGACCGAGAGCAATGACTGGACCCGTGACACGTCTGTTCCTGCTAACAACAATGAGGGTGGTGTGTCGACTTCCGGCTTGATCATCGACTGTTCGCGTTTCCCCTCTGACCTGATTCGTCAGAACTATGTGGCAAACGGTCCGTTACCCAAGCACACCATGAATACGGTGTGGGCACGTCCGTACAAGTATTTCCGTGTCGCCCGTCTGTCGGTGGCTGTGACCAAGCGTTCCTTGGGTTGGGGCAAGGACCAGTACGTCTACCGGATGACTACTGATTTCGGCTATCCGGCTAGTACTACAAATCCCGACTATAAGTCCGTGTATGATGCCGAGGCTTCGCGTCCGTCCATTATGCTGGATGACAGCCGCGACGAGCATCCGTGCGCCCACTACATCGAGGTGGACCGCTATACAGGCTCGAAGATTATACGCGGCTGGCGCATGCCGAATGCCTACGAGCTGATGTTGATGATACGTCTCTTCCCACCGCAGCAGATGCTTGACATGCGTACGCAGAACTGGAATCCGACCTGGTGGACAGCATCCAACGGTTGGGGTGTCGGTTCGGAAAACAATTGGTCGAGCAACAACAACCCGACTACGGAAGGACGTATCGAGACCCTCTCGACCTCATCCAACAACGTGGCCTATTATATGACCAAGACCGATACCGAGGAGGGCTATCGCTTCTACGGCGCCCACTACTGGGCACAGCAATATGGCTTCCGTGCCCGCCCGATGGACTTGAACCGCTGGAGTCGTCAGGAGCTGGTCAACATGACCGGTGGCAGTATCTGGCTCACCGAGTTTGATGTCCGCTGTGTGAAGGATGTATCCGAGGCCGAGATGCAGCAATACATCACCAACCAGAGTGGCTCATCGTCACACGACGATTTCATCAAGCCGTACTAAGCAATTGACAATGGATAATTGACAATTTCCGTTCGGCATGTACATCTGATAATAAGAGAATCAGCTTCTATCCGACCGTGACACACGGTCTCATGAAATGCCGCTGTTTGGACGCATCTAGCCTCCGGACAGCGGCGTTTGTTTTCATCCTGCATTTGGGGGGATATTGGACTATCAATGGATTGGACCGGTCTGGTCGCCCGGTCCAACATGCGTCCAATATTACATCCTCGTGCACGTCCAACAGTATACATCCTCATACATTGCTGTCTTTCATCCTGCATTTGGGCGATATTGGACCATCGATGGATTGGACCGGGCGACCGGTCTGGTCGCCCCTACAGAGGATCTCATGCTGCATGGAAGCATTGTCCATTGAAATAAATACGTTACATTTGCAGTTGCGAAACGGCTGTTTCGGAAATGGCTGTTTCGGAAGTCGAAAGAAAAGGAAGAAGGTTATGAGATTTTTTGATAGAACAGAAGAGATTGCATCGCTGCGTGAAATCCGCGAGATGTCAAAAGACAACGCACAATTCACGGTCGTGACCGGACGACGCCGTATCGGCAAGACCTCCCTTATCTGGCAAGCCTATGAGGACGAGGCTATTCTCTATTTTTTCGTCGCTCGCAAGGCTGAAGGCGATTTATGCGAAGACTACCGGCTTGAGATTGAAAACAAGTTGGGGATTCCGACGATGGGACGGGTGGAACGTTTCATTGATGTCTTTGAATTTCTGATGAAACTGTCCATGGAACGCCCCCTGACGCTGTTCATTGATGAATTTCAGGAGTTCTTCCGCGTGAACAAGTCAGTGTACAGTGACATGCAACGTATTTGGGACCTCTACAGCCCGAAATCCCGTATCAATCTGATTGTTTGCGGTTCCATCTATTCCATGATGTCGAAGATATTCAAAGACAAGAAGGAACCACTGTATGGCAGGCAGACACGTTTTATGACAGTGCGCCCTTTTACACCTGCCGTCCTGAAGGAAATTCTGACGGAGTATAACCCCGATTACACGGCAGAAGACCTGTTGGCACTGTATTCCTTTACGGGAGGTGTGGCAAAGTACGTACAGCTGCTTATGGATGTCCGGGCGACGACCCGTGAAAAGATGCTGAATCAAATCGTGAAGGCGGACTCCATATTCCTGGGAGAAGGAAAGGCCATACTGATTGAGGAGTTTGGCAAGGACTACGGAGTTTATTTTTCCATCTTGTCAGCGATAGCAAGAGGCAAGACCTCCCGTTCAGAGATAGAAAATGTGGTAGGCAGAGAGGTTGGTGGTTACCTGACGAAGCTGGAAAATGAGTATGAGGTGATTGCCAAAAAACAGCCTCTGTTTGAGAAAAGCACCAGTAAAAATGTCCGTTATACGATAGAAGACAACTTCTTCACGTTCTGGTTCCGCTTTATCTACAAGTACAGCTACATGCTGGAAATTGAGAACTACGAGAGCTTGAAGACCATTATAAACCGGGATTACGAGACATTCAGCAGTCTGATGCTTGAGCGTTATTTCAGGCGCGTGCTGATTGAGCGTAAAGCCTATACACGCATCGGCGGCTGGTGGGACCGTAAAGGTGAAAATGAAATTGATATCATAGCCGAGAATGAACTGAATGATGAAGCTACGTTTTTTGAGGTAAAACGTAAAGCTGCGAACATTGACAGGAAGGTGCTGGAACAAAAGGCTGCCGTATTCCAGCGTGCCACGGGCGAGTTCAAGGGCTATCGCATCTCCTGCAAGGGACTGTCAATGGACGATATGTAGACAAATGTTCCCCTTGCTTGTCTCCCCACTGCCTTTTCGGGAAAAGATACCAGTGAGAAGCTCATCCCGTCACGGTGAGAAGCTCATCTCGCCACGATGAGAAGCTCATCTCGCCACGATGAGAAGCTCA
>ERZ773148.1621-NODE-1621-length-18552-cov-4.785425_pt1 | contig 18552 bp, 16 predicted proteins | sample MGYA00580846_ERZ773148 | MGnify/ENA primary metagenome ERZ773148 (study PRJEB29015, sample SAMEA2737879) | human gut metagenome | biome: human gut; feature: human-associated habitat; material: faeces | place: China | collected 2012 ... | reverse complement strand
TAAAAACCCCTTAAGGGGTAGCCCGAGAAAGGAATGCGGTCGGCAGACCTTTCGGGCCCCTTAAGGGGCTTCGTCCGTAATAGGCCCTTATAGGGCCAGACCAAACCTCCGGCTTAGCCGGAGGTTTTGATTCTCCCCCTGTGCGGGCGGTCAGTCCCAGCTCTGGTCCCAGTCCGGCCCCCAATCCGTGCCGGGATCGTACACCGGAGACTCCCAGCCTGCGGCGTACACCTTTCCATTGGCGTCATAGGCACGGCCGTCCTGGCCCACGGCGTAGCCCTCCGGCACGGCAAAATACTCCGCGCCGTCGTAGTACCACAACCGCCCGCCGTCCTCCGAGAACCCCGACTGCGTCAAATCGGCATAGGCCGCGGCATCGCCGTCACGGTAGAACACACCGGAATAGCTGCCGTCTGGCGCCTGGGTCTCGCTGGCCGTGACGTACAGCGCCAAGCTGCTGCCGTCCTGACTGAGCCGCGGATAGGCGAAGCCGTTCAGAAAGAGGTACGGCCCCCTGCCGTCCTCCCTGTCGTAGATGGTGCCGCTGGCCAGCCCCTCCGGTGAACAGGCGATATACTCCCATCGCGCTGTGTCAATGAGCAGCGTCTCCCCCAGGGCGTTCTGCCACATGCCGTCCCAGTTGCTTTTATCCCACTCGACGATCTCCGCCTCGTCGTCGCGGAGGAAGGTGTGGCGGTGGATGGTGAGCCCGCTGCCCTCGCCGTTCTGGTTCGGTAGCAGCACGCCGTCGTCGCGCAGGAGAAAATTGTAGAGAAAGCCGTTGAAAAAGATCATCGGCCGGCCGCTCGCCTCGGACAATTCAAATTCTCCGCGCCCGCCGAGACCCCAGCCGGTGCGGTAGGCATAGAAGCCCTCCTCACTGTCAAAGTACAGCCTCGAGGTGCCGTCGATGCTCCACATCCCGTCGAGAAATTCCATGTCCATGACGGTCTCATAGCCGCTTTGCGGATTATCAGAGCTGCTGTCGCCGCAGGCGGTCAGGCTCAGCAGGAGCAGCAGCGCGAGCACGAGCGGCAGAAGATACGTTCGGTGCGTCATGCTGTTCACCGCCTTTTTAGTAGCAAATGCTGAAAAACAGCGTGTTGTAGGGGTCGACAAGGTCAATGTCCATGATGCTCGCCTCGGGCGCGATGCTATCGAGCTGCATCCGTCTGGCGCAGTCCTTATAGTTGCCGAGCTGTGGCATGGCGGCGAAGACCAGCCCGTCGTAATCGTCGGGCAGGTAGACCATGTAGCTCTTGGTCAGCACCATCGCCCAATCGCTGACGTTGTACTGCCAGTCGGTCGAGTAGGCGAATTCGATGAGGTATTCGTTGCCGTTATAATTGACGGTATGAACATAGTAGTTGTCGCCGCGCTGGCTGTTGCCGTAGGCGGTGGCGGCGGTGAACCACATGCCAGTGTAGTAGTCGTAGAGCTCGCTGTCGGTGTTGGTGATGTACTGCTCGGTGAAGTACGGGATGGAGCTCTCGGGAATGTAGCAGATGGCGTCGAACTGAATCTCGCGGATGCCGTCGTGCGACTGGTCGCTGTGCTTGATGACCTCCCAGTAGCAGTCGTTTCTCTCATAGCCGTCGCCAAGGCCAGAGTAGCAGGCAACACCGTTTTCCAGAAGATACGTGCCCGTGTTGACCGCAGCGTTGATCTGTAAGCCGTTGTCAGAGAAATAGGGCGTGTCGGTCAGGTCGGTCTGCACGCCGTTTTCGTGGAAGTAGGAGTAATCCGGCTCGAAGACATAGCGCTCGTCGGCATCCCAGAACCAGACCATCTGCGTCGTGCTCATGTCGGCGTGCTGGAACGTCACGACGACGTCGCTCTCGCCATCGCCGGTGATGTCGTCGAACGAAATGTCAAAGCCCGTGCCGTCGTCGTTCGCGTCCTCGACCGTCACGGGGAAGGACACGCTGTCGAAGAGCTCCTGCTCTGGCTCGTCGCGGTAGAACGCCGCGCTCTCAGGTCCTACGGTGACGAGCACCTTGACGCTGCCCTCGCCCTCGTGTGTGATGGTGCCCTCGGCGGCGACCACGCCGCTCGTGCGCCAGTCGTCGCCCGTGACGTCGTCGCTGCTGTCGCCGCAGGCGGTCAGGCTCAGGCAGAGCAGAACCGCAAGCAGCACCGCAAGGAAATGATGGAAAGTTTTCATCTTCTTTTCTCCCTTCTTCACGTTTCAAAACGGCTTACTCAAGACGCTCGTAGTAGTCGTTCTCGCCGCCCCACACGATGGAATCGGTGTCAAAAAGCGTGAATTCATAGGTGACGTCCTGATACGTCGTGGAAACGGCATAGTACACGTCGTCCACATCGGTCGGGGCCGAGATAAAGCCGCCGTCGACCTCGGTCGTCTCCGCGCCGGGCGCGCGCTCGTAGAGCCCCCAGAGACCGCCGCTGCTGTCGATGTAGATGTAGCTGTCGGCGTCGAGATCACCGTCCAGATACCAGATGCCCGCAAGGTAAGAGAGATCGACCGAACTGTCGCTGCTGTTGTAGTCTTCGGCCTGCGCGTCGAACTCGTCGAGGCTCATTTCATAGGTGAACGAGCCGAGCGAATAGATGTTCACGCTGCTGCCGTCGGCGGAGAACTGATAGGCGACGCCGTCGTGCTCGTTGTAGGCGTAGATGCAGTCATAGTCCGCGTCGTACTGCAAATAGCCGCTGGCGGCGAGGTCGTCGTTGCTGCCGATGCGCCAGCGCGAACCGTTGGTGTCGATGATGAGATAGTCGAAGTCCGTGCCGCTGTCGGGCAGATAGTAACCTTCGAAAGCGCTGTAATCATAGCTGTCGTAGCTTTCCTTGACAAAGCCGTCGATCGTCGACGGCACAGTGGAGTCGTTGCCGTAGTCCGCGGAGTCGCCGGAGTTGTCGCTGCCGCAGGCGGTGAGGGCGAGGCAAAGGATCAGTGTCAGGGTGCAAAGGGCAAAGTGTTTACAAGCGTTTTTCATGTTGTTCTCCTCTCAATTTTCAAAAATCGGCGCGCTCAGTGCGCCCGTTCCGCCATGGACAGAATTTCGTCATGGCTCAGCTCCACGTTGTCGAAGCGGACAAAGATGCCGTTCGTCATGGCGCTGTTCCACACCGCGGGATCGGCAAGCGGGCGGAAGCGGAGCTTGTCGAGATAGGGCTTCATATCGAGCAGCAGGCGGCTGCCGGAGACAAAGTCCACCCGAAGAATGTAGTCCGGGAGCGGTGTGACGGCTGAGATGTATTTTCGGTACAAAGGCATTCCTCCCCTCCGGAAAATAAAAGATCCACCGTACAGCCATTGTACGGTGGATCGGAAAAAGTTGGTATTAACCAAAGGTTAGATAATTTCTTAGGAATATCAATGCAAAATAGGCGTGCTGCGTCCTTGCTGTGCCTTAGCTCTTCGGCGCGGCAAGCTCGGCGAGCCGCTTGCGCTTGGTGCGCACGTCGCCTGTGATGAGAAGCTTAGAATAGATCTGATTGATGTACTGCTTCACGCTTCCCTCGGACAAAAAGAGCTGCTCGGCGATCTCGCGGTTGCTCAGGCGCTTGGCGACGAGCGCGGCGATGGCGCTTTCGCGCTCGGTGAGGCCCGCGAGGGCGGCGGGACGGGAGCCTTCCGCACACTTTTCGCCGCAGCGGCGCACAAAGTCCTCGCCAAGCGGTGTGACCGTCCGGACAAACGCGGCAAATTTCGCACCCGCGCCGCGCGTGAGCGCCGTCTTGAGATAGCGGTAATTTTCGACAAACGGCAGATAGAGCGCGTCCGGCTCCGCCGCAGCGAGGGCAGAGATCAAAAGTTCGTCTGCCGTCTCGCGCTTGCCGAGCATTTCGTAGGCCGCGGCGGTCTGAAGGCGGATGTGCAGCGCGACGAGCGCATAGTGCATCGCCTCGCACATACCGAGCAGCGCTTCGCTGTGGCCAATGACCTTGGCATATTCGCCCTGGGCGAGGTAGACCTGATTTTCGATAAGCTCCATCATCGGCTTTCCGGGCGCGAGGAAGTGGATGGAGGCGAGTTGATGCTCGCGGAAGACCGCGGGAATTTTTTCGGGCAGTCCCAGCAGCGCATAGTAATAGGCGCAGGAGCTTTGCAGAATGTTGAGCCATGCGACGTTATGCTGCTGCAGCAGCGCCTCGCGCCGCTGCTCAAAGGACTCGCGCGGCGTGAAAGAAGTGCAGAGCGAGAGCCGCCAGGCGAGAAAGTCGCAGCACAAGGCCATGTTTTCCTGCCCGTTGCCGTCAATCTGCGCATAGGCGCGCTCGAGCATGATCTGCGCGTCGGCAAAGCAGGCGCGCATGAAGTCGGCCTCCGCGCGCATGATGGTCTCAGCGCCCTGCCCGTGGCCGTTTGTGATCTTATAGTAGTGCGGCATGCACTCGTCCATCTCGGTGAGCTCGCTCTGGAGTTCGCCGGACGCGCGGTAAAACATCATCAGCACCGACGGCGAGCCGAACGTCCAGCCCCCGCTTTTCTGGATGCTGATGGCGGGGCGCGACATCTGCGCGCTCGCGCTGCGGTGCAGGCGGCTCATCGCGGAGATGTCGTTGTACATCAAAAAGCTCATGATGAGGTCGCACTCGCCGAGAAGGTCGCCGCGCTCACTCTCCGGCCAGTCGGGGTGTTCGGTGATCGCGGCGAGCAGCAGCTCCTTGAGCTCGAGCATCTTTGGGATCTGCCGCCAGGTGAACATGCTGCGCATCAGAACGAGGAGCGAAAGCGGGTGCTCCTTGAGCGTTTCGACCGGGCAGTGGGCGATGAAGTCGAGCACCTGCTGCGCGCCAAGCGACGTGAGCAGGATGCCCGCGTCGCGCTGGATGACGCGCAGCGCCGCGTCGTAGTTTTTGGCAAGACAGTAGAATTTGAGCGCATGCAGATATTGCCCATGCGTTTTGTACCACTCGCCATATCTATTATGGTAAACTGCCTGCCGCCGCGGCTCCATCGTGTGGAACGTGCGCTCGGCGCAGTCCTTCATCATGTGGTGGAAGCGGAACGTTACGCCGTCCGGCAGGCGCTTGACAAAGGCGTTCTGCTCGGTCAAAGTCTGTAAGATCGCAGCGGTGTTTTTGCTGCCGGTGACGGTTTCGGCCATCTCGACGGTGAATTCGTCCGCAAGACCCATGACGGCCAAAAATTCGCGCCGCTTTGACGGCAGCGGGTCGATCATCGCGGCGGAGAACATCGCGTAGATATCCGAGCTGCGGCTCGGCAGCTCGCCGCGCTCGTGCAGCGTGCGGAGATTTAAGTAAATGGCCGAGAACCACCCCTCGCTCGAATAGAGCAGCGATTCGATCTGCGCGTCCGAGAGCTCCGTGCCGCAGCGGTGAGCGTAGATCGAGAGCTCCGTGTGGTTGAGGCGCAGCTGCTCGGCGCCCACGGTGTAGAGCCTGCCGCCAAGGCGCAGGATCTCCTCCGCGGGCAGGAAGCGGTCGCGGCTTGCGACGATCAGGTGAACGTTTTCGGGCAGGCGGTTCGTCAGCGTGCAGAGAAAGGCGGGCACGCGGTTGTCGGTCAAGAGGTGAAAGTCGTCGATGAAAATATAGCAGGGCCGCTTGCCCGCGAGCGCGTGGCAGAGATCGTCCGTCAGGAGGCTTCCGCCCGCGGCGTCGTCGGGGCAGGGGTAGGCGCGCAGAAAGTCGAGCCCCGCGTGGGAAAAGGCCTCCTGCACGCTCTTCCAGAAGATGGCCAGATTGTCCGAATACACGCTGATACGCACAACGGCGGCTTCGTCGAGCTTGGCGCGCTCTAAAAGATACCAGTTCACCGCCGTCGTCTTGCCGTAGCCCATCGGCGCGACCACGGTGGTGAGCGCGCAGCGCGAGATCGGGCGCAGGCACTCCTGTAGGCGCTCGGATATGTAGACGGTATTCAAATTCCAGCTTCGCTTCGGCATGGCGTACCTCCAAGACAGTTTTGACCGGGGGCTTTTCTTTCAAGATATCATACGCCGCGTTTTTTGGCAACTATGAGAAAAAGCGGCTGAATGAATGCGGCATCTGATAAAAAAGTGCCCTGAACGGTTCGTTCAGGGCACTTTTATTGAAATAAGCTCTTATTTTCCGACGCAGAAGCGCTCGAAGATGCGCGTGACCATGTCCTCGCGCGCGGTGCGGCCCGTGAGCTCGCCGAGGGCGTTTTCCGCCTGCTCTACTTCCGTGAGTACAACGTCGGGCGTCATGCCGCTTTGGAGCGCGTCCTTCGCCGCACGGACGCTATCAAGCGCGCGGCGGATGGCGTCGGCCTGACGGGCGTTTGTCACGAGGGACGTATCGCCTTTCGGCGCGGGGTAAAGCGTGCGAATCGCCGCTTCCAGCGCTTCGAACCCCTCACGCGTCACGCTTGAGAGCGAAATAATCGCCTCCGGCGCGCGCCAGTCCTCATCGGGGACAATGCCTGCCCCGCCGCCGAGGTCGGATTTTGTCAGCAGCAGCAGCCACGGCTTGCCGCTTTTTGCGGCAAGCGCAAGCGGTGCGAGCATTTCCTCTGCACGTCCTTCGGATGCCGGCAGTCCCGTGCTGCCGTCCAACAGCGCGAGGATCAGATCAGCGTCCTCGACCGCTTTTTTCGATCGCTCGACGCCGAGCTGTTCGACGAGATCGTCTGTCTCGTGTAGGCCCGCCGTGTCGATGAGGCGCAGCAGCACGCCGCCGACCGTCGCCTTTTCCTCCACCGTGTCGCGCGTCGTGCCTGCGATGTCTGTGACGATGGCACGGTCAAAGCCGACGAGCGCGTTCAAAAGTGAGCTCTTGCCTGCGTTCGGCGCGCCGATGATGGCGGTCGCGACGCCGTTTTTGAGCACTTTCCCGCGTGCGAACGTGCCGAGAAGATCAGAAAGCGTCTCTTCACAGCATAAAAGCGTGCGCTCGGTCTCCTCGCGCGAGAGGTCTTCAATGTCCTCGTCGGGGTAGTCGACGACGGCGTAGAAACGGCTCGAAACGTCGAGCAGCTTGTCATAAACACTTTCAATCGGGCGGCGCAGCGCGCCGGAGAGCTGGGCCGCGGCATTGCGCGCGCTCTCCGCTGTCTCGGCGTCGATGAGGTCGATGACTGCCTCAGCCTCGGTGAGGTCAAGCTTTCCGTTCAGGAACGCCCGCTGCGTGAATTCACCGGGCCGCGCCTGCCGTGCGCCCGCGGCAAATGCCGCTTGCAGCACCTCGCTCAGTACGACCGGCGAGCCATGGCAGTGGAGCTCGGCGCTCTCCTCGCCCGTGTAGCTGTGGGCGGCGGAAAAACAGACCGCCATGCCGCGGTCGAGCAGCGTGCCGTCCGCCGAGCGGATGTCGCCATAGGTCATGCGGCGGTACGGAAGCGCTTCGACCGCCATGCCGCTTGCGGGCGTGAACAGCGCGGCGAGCACGCGCCGCGTCTCCTCTCCGCTCAGGCGCACGATGCCGATGGCCGACGGGCTTTGCGCCGTGGCGATGGCTGCAATGGTTTCCATGACCGTTTCCTCGCTTTTCCTTGATTTTGCCCAAAGTATACCACAAAGACGAAAAAATGAAAAGGGGCGCGGCTGCGCCCCCTCATTTTCAACTATTTAGTTTTCAGCGCCCGACGTGACCCTGCCGCCGTAGCCGGTCAACGCCAAAATAGAGACCAACGAAAACAGTGCGATCAGGAATTTCTTCATCATTTTCTTCGTTTCACCGATCTGCTGCCGTTCCCTCCACCGTCCACGGCAGGAAGATCGGGAATATCTCGATCACAAAGTGCGGCTCCCGAATATCGTCGTCCGGGTGGGACTGCGCGAGGCGGACCTCGACGTCATTGGCATCCTTGACCGTCGCGGCGGCAAAGCCCGCTTCTGCGCCGAAGACGAGGTACTGCGGCCCAATGTACGGCATCCGGCCGGCTTCGTCCAGCTCGAGAGGCATCGTCTCAAACGGCTTCGCGATGTCGACGCCGAGCGTTTGAAGGTACGCCGTCACAGCGGGATAGGCCTTCGCGACCTCATTTACATAATTGCGGCAATAGGCACAATCGCACAGATTAGATCGTTTAAGATCGCGATAAAACCGCTTTGTCCGCTCAATATCCATCAGCGTTCCACCCCTTTCACCGGTTTGCTTTCGTATTATACCATACAGGAAATTTGGCCTGCAAGCGGAAAAGCAGCGCCGAAAGGCGCTGCTTTTCTGATTCAAATGGGATGATCACTATTGTGAGCTTGGTGGCTTGAAATTCAATGCAGTTGGCATTGCGCAGAAGAAGGGGACGCTTTCTTTGTCCGGAAAAGTGAACTGCCAAGGCTGAGCACAATGAGCAGCAGCGGGAGAAAAAGACCGAGAAATGCATAGGGCAGATAGCTCATCGTGGCAACGCCGAGAATGCCGGAACAGTAAATGCCGCAGGTGTTCCACGGAACGAGCGGCGAGGTGATCGCACCGCCGCAGAGCAGCGCACGGCTGAGATCCACGCGGGACATGCCGCGGCGGTCATACTCCTCGGCGTACATCTGACCGGGAACGGAGATCCCGAGATACTGGTCGGGAAGGATAACATTCATGCAGACGCACGACGCGGCGGTGAGTGCGGTCAGGCCGCCGCGGCTTTTCACATGGGAGACGAGCGGGGAGACGAGCGCTTCGATCTGGCCGGTTTTCTGCATCAGTCCGCCGTAGGCCATGGCGATGATGACGATGGAGTTGGCATGCATCATCGACTCGACACCTCCTGCTGTCAGCAGCTCGTCGAGCAGCGCGACCCCGGTGTGACCGACATAGCCGGAAAAGCCAATGGTGAAGATGTCGCCAAACGGCATGCCCTGCGCTGCGACCGCAGCAATGAGACCGGAGACGACACCCGCCATAACGGCGGGGATAGCGGGAAATTTGATCACGATGCACACGACCATAACGAGGATCGGAATCAGACTGACCGGCGAGATGCGGAACGAGGTATCCAGACCCGCAAGCAGCGGAGCAATATTTTCCGCTACGCCCGAGGCATCACCGCCGCCGTAGCGCAGGCCGGAGACAAGGTAAAAGACCTCCGTAACGGTAAAGCCGGCGAGTGCGATCGGCATGGCGCGCTTCATCAGATCAAAGATCTCGCAGCCCACGACCGCGGCGGTGAGATTTGTCGCATCGGAGAGAGGAGAGATGATCTCACCGAGGTAAGAGCCGGAGATGATGCTGCCTGCGACGATCGGGGACGGGACGCCGAGGGCGATGCCGATGCTCATAAACGCGAGTCCCACCGTACCGACCGTGCCCCATGCGCCGATGGCGAACGAGACGATACCGCAGGTGAATGCAGCGGTGATAAGGAAGAACTTCGGCGTGATGATCTTGAGCCCATAGTAAATAAGTGTGGGGACAGTGCCGGAGGCGATCCAGGTGCCGACAAGCACGCCGATAAGCAGCAGGATTATCACGGCTTCAAGCGCCTGCTCAATGCCGGAGAGCATACCGTGGAGGATCTCCTCCCAGGAGAAGCCGAGGTAAAGCGAGAGGAGCGAGGCAATCGTGCAGCTGAAGATCAACGGGATCTGCGGTTCTGCGCCGCAGACCACCACGCCGATGAAAATCAGGACTGCTGTGCTCGCAAGACTGATAAGCCCGTGATAAAATTTGACTTCTTTTTTGCAAAATAAAGTTCTGTTTTTTGTTGAATTCATTTTCTCTCTTTTCATTTGTTCTGATTTGTGATACAGTATATCAATTATAAGAAATAATGTTCCGCGAATAAGCTGCCGCATTGACAAGCGGCGCGGGAAGAGGAGACGGAAGAAATGAAGAATTTGTTGGAACGGCTCAGCACCATCGAAAGCACACTGCCGACCAAACAGAAAAAGCTCTGCGAGTACATCACTGCCAACGGGAAATCCGTCTATCTAATGAGTGTCGGTAGCCTTTCGGAGGCGGCAGGCGTGGGACGCGCGACAGTGATCCGCCTGGTCGAGAGTCTGGGATATCCGTCCTATGCGGAGTTTAAGAAGGCGCTCAATGCCTCGTACTTCGAGGCGGCAGAGAACCATTACCATTCCAATCCTTTCTTCTGGGCGGATGAGCAGGGCGCTCTCCTGCCGGAGGATACGGACTCTATCAATGCCTGCTGTGGGGAGTCCATGCGGCTTTTACAGCAGGCGGCCAAGGAACTCGACCGTACGCAGTTTGGCAAGATCGTCGACATTCTGATCGCCTCGTGGCGTGTGAATGTGCTGGGGCTACGCACCTCTGCGGCGATCGCCCGCTACGCCTACTACATGCTCGGCTACTTCATCCCCGACATTCGGGACCTGAGCGAGAATGAATCGCTGGCTTACGACTGGCTCATCAATGCCCATCAGGGCGAGGTCACGCTGATGTTTGCCTCCATGCCGGTGACGGCGACCTCTGTGCGTTTGGCCGAGCTTTGCCACGAGCGCGGCATCCCGCTGGTCGTGATCACGGACCGCGAGGATACACCTGTACTGGAGTATGCGACCTATCAGCTTATCCTGCCGCACACGGAGAGTACGCGCGCAACATCGCTGCCCTTTTATATGGTGCTCGAGGCGCTTATCAATGAGATCGGAACGCGCCTTGCGCCGCTGTCCGTCCAGAAGATGAATGAGATCAACCGCTACATCATCAGCGAGGGAATCATTCGCAATCAATGAAATACAGTCACATGTTCTGTCACCTCTACCGGCAGGAGCCCCGCGCACAGCGCGAGGCTCCTGCTTTTTTAGAAGAGGCAAGGTCGATTGTGATGACTTACAGTTTGTAGGGCTCATCCCAGAGGTTGAGCTTGGTGCCGATCCCCATTTCAAGGGCCTTGTTGTACACTTCGGTACCCCAGGCAACGTCGGAGACGGGCATGCCGCCCATGCAGAAGAGGATGCTCTCGTCATGGCTGGTGCGGCCGGGCGCCTTGCCGGCGATAATATCGCCAATGTTGGTCACATCGTCCCAAGTCATCAGACCCTCGTCGATGTACTGGATCATGTAGCTGCTGATGATGCCGACATTCTCATGGAAATCGCCCTCGCAGTTCTGAAACTCCTTCCAGAGCTGGTGCATGGCCTTGTTGTCGATGACCTTGTGGCAGGAGAGCATGAAGTCCTTCGGGACGCGCATCTCGGCAGGCAGGGAGAGCAGAACGCCGGGCTTGAGCCACTTGTCGTCGATAAAGGGCTTGGCGGCGCCGGAGGTCACGACGGTGACGATGTCGGCATCCTTGACGGCGGACTCGATGCTGTCGCAGATCGCGGTCTCCATATCGGGGAACGTACGGTTGACATAATCAACGAGATTCTGCGCGGCGGCGGGGAAGAGGTCGTAGATCTGCACGCGCTTGAGACCGGGGCAGGCGTCCTTGATGGCGGCAAGGCAAGCACGGTTGATGACGCCGCAGCCGACGACGGCAACGATCTCGGAGTCGGGATTGGCAAGGTAGCGGACGCCAACGCCGGGGACGGCGCCGGTGCGCATGGAGCTGATGAGGTTGCCGGACATGAACGCCTTCGGCGCGCCGGTGTCGGGGTCGTTGAGCGTGACCATCAGGATAGAGCGGGGCAGACCCTTTTTGAGGTTCTCATGATTCGAGCCGTACCACTTGCAGCCAGCCATGTTGAAGCGGCCGCCGATGTATGCAGGCATGGCCATGAAGCGGCGGTCGGGACCGGCGACAGGCATGTTGGGGAATGGAGAGGTGAGCGGCGGGACGATCTCGATGCCGTGGGAGTTGTGGTTGACATCGCCCATCAGATAGTCGCCCTGACCGAGCAGACTGAACATCTCCTCCATCGTGTCGATGCAGTGATGCATATCGGTCACGCCAGCCTTGACCACATCATCCTGGCTGAGGTACAGAAAATCGATCTTGGTATTCATGGATGTATCCTTCTTTCTTGAGTTTTCAATATGTAAATAGAATGTGTTTCAATCGTAAAGAGGTCAATCGATGCGCCTGTCGTGGATCGCGCCGCGCTGATCAAGCGGGATATTGTACCACCACTTGAATGCCTTGGAGACAGCAATGGAAACGACAACCACGGCGAGCATGCCGAGGCCGAACCACAGGCCCTTGCCGGACATCATCATGTAGGGGCCGACCGACCAGGCGAAAAGCTCATTGAGCGTCTGGATGGATTCGGCAAAGCCGGTGTCGGGCAGCGTAGCGGATTCACCATTCGGGTCAACGATGCGGAGAAGCAGCATGCCGATAGCAAACACGCCGGTGGAGTAGCCGTAAACAAAGATGGAACGCTCAAACCAGCTGTCCTTGTTCATGCGCGGGCCGAAGTAGTAGACGGTCAGGAAGACGATCACACCGCCGAGAGCGAGCACGATGACCAGAGGCACCGCGTACTCAATGACGACGGAAAGCTTGATCTTGGCAACGCCGAAGAAGACGATGAAGTCTGTGCAGCAGGCAGAGATGCGGTCCGTGATGCGGAAGTCGATGTATTCCTCCATGCCGCTCTTTTTAAGCAGCGGGGAGAGTGCCAGCGCGATCAGAAAGCCAATGGCATATTCCGGCAGGAACACGCCAGTCTTGCCGCCGAACCAGTCGCAGAACCAGATGCCGAGGACTGTGGGGATGAGCATGATGGCGAAGTGCCAGCAAAGCGGGTCAAGGGAAATGGGAGAGATGGTGTTGGTACCGAAGATCTCGCGGTTTTCACGCTTAACCATACCGGTGCGCAGGTCGTCAGAGATGTTTTTGATATCGTGGACGTATTGGGTGTAACCCTTTTTGGTGGCCCACTTGATGAAAGCAAGGCCGCCGAACACACCGGCAAGGATGCCTGCCGTTGCAAAGGTCATCGCGATGTCACTCGCTTCGGGGAAGCCAAGCTTTGCAAACGTTGCGCCGACCGCTGCCGCCGTTCCATGGCCGCCCATGAAGCCAGCAGCCATCAGCAGACCGAAGCCGTCATTGACGCCCATATTGGTTTTGGAGAGAACCAGGCAGCAGAGAATGACGGGAAGGCTGAACTGCAGCGCCCAGGTGCCCAGCTTATAGAAGAAGTAGCTGCCAATGCGCTCGCCGGAGGCCTTGGTAAACTTGATACCGGGAAGGCCGACAGCAACGAAGGACATGACGACCAGAGTCCAGGTGTAGTCGCCGGAATAATCGGAGAAGTTGAGAACGCCTAAGACCTGATTGCCGAGGATCAGGGCGATCAGACCTGCCAGAAGAGATGCGGGGATGAAGAAAGACTGAAGAAATTTGATCTTTGCGCGGAGCATCTGGCTGACCAGAATCAATGCGCCGGCAATCGCAAAATCGGTAAGAATTGCAACCATGTTTTTTCTCCCTCAAGATATTCGGAACAAATCGTCCTGTATATCGCGAATAACAGGTCCGCTCCATAAGAAAAAGATAGCATTTTGTCGAACTGGTGTCAATATAAGTCCACAATTTCGGAATAATTAACAATTATTTCAAGTGCATTTCATTCCGAAAATACAATATTTCGAGGATGACGGGAGAAGTATGGAATTAACGTTCCGAACAGAAAACTTTGTTCCGAATTTAAGTACAAAGGAACGCTCCGGATCGCTGCCGCGAGGCAAGTCCGAAACGCCCCTTTTGAAAAGCAAAAGAGAACGGCAGGATGCTGTTTTAATAAAAGTAACGTCAGGATACACCAAAAAATAACACCCGCTGTCCGAAAACCTCTTGCCGAACAGCGGGTGTTATTTCATGTTATTGGCGGGGGTGCGGTGATCCGGTGGAGGCGTCCAAAGTAGAGAACGGTTTATCGATTATGCCGTTAAAACCGGTAGGCTTACTTGGGTCAGAACCGCAGGTTTGTATCCTTCACGAAATTCTGCACGCCGTACAGCACCAGCGCGTCGGTGATGTCGTTCTCTTTGGCGTATTCCGTCACATCGCCCTTGAAGAAGCGGAGGTCGAGGACGTGGACCTCCGCGTAGTCCTCCACGGGGAATTGGGAAAAGGTGTTGCCGTAGGAGTCTTTAATAAGCAGGAACTTGCCGCTCTTGCCGCTGCCCTCAATGACGGTCTGTGCCTGGTTGGAGTTCAGAAACACAGCGTACTGGTCGCTGCCGGACAGGTATTTCCGCTCGTAGATGCTGTCCGTCTCATACTGACCGTTGTTGTAGGACACACTTCTATTTATGTGCTTATACCATGCGGTAATCTCCTCGGCGGGGACAGAGGGCAGCGGGACTTTATTCCAAGTTGTACCGTAGAAATCATCGCAGAGTACTTCCTGCGTCCATTCGCCCGCCGTAGGCTCAATACCGCGCCACGCACAATAGGCATAGTAGGCCCCAAGGCTCGTCCAATGGTGATCGGTACGGTAGTAGATGTTCTCGCTGCTATGAGCAGCGAGAGCAGAAAGCACGTCTGTTGTGTCAACGCCCACATCGGTCAGCACTTGCAGAATAGCGGCGTAGTCCGCCACGGGCGCATAGGCGGGGAGTTTATCCGTCAGCACTTGTGCCGCCATAGGGACAAGGATCGTATTCATAGAAACGCCCTCTGCTGCCAGTTTTTCCTGTAAATCAGCAAGGGCGGCTGCGTTGGCGGCAAGCTGCTTTTTGCTATAAGATGTAAACTTGTCCATCAAATATTTGTCTTTGCAGATATAGACACCACCGCTTTCACGTTTACCAACAGCCAATTCCACGTAGGTTTTCATCATGACCCAGCCATCCCGCAGGGGAACTTGATCGGTGAGGTAGCTTTCTAAATTGTCACTAAACTTGCCGGAGATAAAGTCGGCAACAGTAAATTTGGGCTTTTGCGTCAAAGTGCGTTTTTCACGTTCCGAGTAATACCGATCCGGCATCAGCAGCCCGATGAGCGCAGACACCGCCAGCAGCAGGCAGAAGAAAGAGGTTATGATTTTATTTTGCATTTTCTCACCTCAGAATCGGAAGTACAGGAACGGATTATAGCTGCCGCTGACAAGATAGGCCGCAGCCATCACCAGCACACAGGCAAGGCCGCCGCAGTCAACCACGGTCAGCGCCCGCTGCCCCAGCCGTGTGCCGAGCTTTTTATAAAAGCGTTTTCCCAGCGGTGTGGCTGCCAAAGTACAGATTGCCAACATCGGCCCATAAGTCAGCAGCAAATACAGACTGCTGCTGTCGAACAGCACGCCGGAGAGCATGGCCTTGCACCACGCGGCTCCTTTGCTGATCTCTGTGAACGCAAAGAGTGTCCAGCTGATCGTTACCAGCACCAGCGCGTAGATATGCCGCAATACGGCGGGCAGCCTTTTGAGCCAGCGCAATAGGAACAGCTTTTCCAGCACCAGCAGTATTCCGAAATACACGCCCCATAGGACAAAGTTCCAGCTTGCCGCGTGCCAGAAGCCCGTCAGCAGCCAGACGATAGCAATATTGCGGAGCTGCTTTGCAAGGCCGCCCTTGTTGCCTCCCAGCGGGATATAGACATAATCCCGGAACCATGTCCCCATGGAGATATGCCAGCGCCGCCAGAAATCGGTAATACTGTCGGCCAGAAACGGATAGTTGAAGTTTTCCAAAAATCGGAACCCCAGCATCCGTCCAAGGCCGATGGCCATGTCGGAATAGCCGGAAAAGTCGAAATAGATCTGGAAACCGTAGGCGATGACACCCAGCCATGCCGTCAGCACCGTGGGAGCAGCCTGCACGGATGCTGCCTCCCACAAAAGGCCGATGTTATTTGCCAGCAGCACCTTTTTCCCGATGCCGCAGGCGAAGCGCTTCACTCCCTCGGCAAAGAGGTCAGCGGTGCATTCCCGGTGCTCCAGCTCGTCCGCTACCGTCTGGTAGCGGACGATGGGGCCCGCAATCAACTGAGGGAATAATGTTACATACGCGCCGAAATTGATGATATTCTTCTGCGCTTTTGCCTCGCCCCGGTAGACATCAATGGTGTAGCTCATGGTCTGAAAGGTGTAGAAACTGATGCCGATGGGCAGCGGCAGATTCGGCTGGGGGAGCGCCGTGCCGAACAAGGAATTGACCGTGCCGATCAGGAAGTCGCTGTACTTGAACACGCCCAGCAGTCCCAAATTGACACAGAGTGATATCAACAGCGCGATCTTTGCTCCCCGCTGTCCCCGGTGCCGCTCTATCATCTGTCCGCAGGTGTAGTCCAATGCGGTGGAAAACAGCATCAACACCACATAGACCGGCTCACCCCATGCGTAAAACAACAGGCTGAACAGAAACAGTGTACCGTTGCGCCATTTCTGTGGGACAAGGAAATACGCCAGCAGACACAACGGCAGAAAGCATTGTAAAAATGTCAGGCTGGAGAAAACCATAGTTAGCCGCCAAGCACCGGGTCGTTGTTACCTTCATCGTCGGTCATATCAAAAAAGCCACCGTTGTTGTTGCTGCCGTCCTCCTCCGGGATCGTAATACCGTTGTCAGCAGAACCAAAAATACCTCTCCATACTTCGTCCACCTTGGCAGCCTCCTCAGCAGCAAATTTAGCCTGCACCTCATCACTGGCCTCCCAGTCACCTTGCGCACCGAGGATCAGCAGCGCCGCATAGTTGCCGTTCACGAACAAACGAGCCTGCAAGACCTTCTGCAAATCCATGTTGTACATCCGGGAGTAGCTGAGAATTTGCTCATAGCCAGTCTGCAAAAGTGCGGCAGCATCCTGTGCGTAGCCGTCCTTAACTTTAACAATAACAGCGTAACTGGAATTGACTGCGGAATTGGAATTGCTCATAGATGCCCAGCTTTCCACTTGCCCCATATCCAGTCCCCAATAACCGCCTATGTTATCTTCGGTTTCAGCGACGTCGCATCCAAAACTGTCACCCAGCTTTTCTTTCAACGTGTCCATAATCTCTTGTGCAGTCATGGTCACCTCTGTCTTGCCCTTATTGTCATCGGCCTTTCCGCCGCAGGCGGCCAGAGACAGCACCATCGTGAGTGCCAAGAAAAAAGTCAGAATGCGTTTCATCTCTATTTGCTCCTTTGTAGTTCAAAATTCATTTTATGGACGACGGCGTGGCGTCTCCGGAAATGCCACTCTCTTGTCTGTCCATACATCTATACGAGGGAACGGCGCGAAATGTCGGACGAAAAATAAAAAAATTCGGAGAGTGAAAACTCTCCGAATTTCAAATGATTCAGTTGCTTTCCATCAGCGTATCGGCGACGCCGGTGATGGCCGATTCCTCCGCGCCGTCGAAATTCGTCAGGTAATAGCTGACACCGTCCTTGCTCCAATGCGCACGCCAGACGTCGGGCGAGAGACGGTCGAGCGTCGCGTCGTACTCCGCGTTCAGCGACACACTGCCGATGGCTTCGCCATCCGCGCGGGAGAAGTTGCCGTCCAGCTTAGCGGCCTCGTAGGTGTAGTCGTGACGGCTCAGCGTGAAGTCCGCGCGGGCGATGGCGCCGTCATAAATGCAGTAGGTGACATCTTCCGCGCCCTCCGGTGCGTCGATGGAAAAGCCGAGCGGTTCAAAATCCTCTGCGCTCTGCACATCCTCAAACGGCGAGCCGACCATGACCGGCGGTTCGTTCGCTTCGCTGTCGCGACTTAAAAACGGTGACAAAAAGCCGAGCGTGACCGTCACCACCAGCGCAAGGCACGCGGCCATCGCGCTGCAGCGCTTCCACATCGGTGTCGGACGGCGGACGGGGAGGGAAACGACTGTTGCGGACGCATCGTTTTCTGCCGCGGGCGCGTCGGTTTTCTCCTCGGGAGCCGCCGCTTTCTGTGCCGCCGCTTTTTTCAGGATGTTAGCGTACATCCGCTCCTGTGCGCCGCTCTCCGGCTCGATCCTGTCGAAAGCGGTCTTCACTTCGTTTTCGTTCATGCGTCCTCACCTCCCAATGTGAGCTTCAGTTTTGCGCGGGCGTCGCGCAGTTGGTTTCGCACCGTCGACGGCGGCCTGCAGAGCATCGCCGCGATCTCATCGGTCTGGTAGCCCTCGTAATAGTGCAGCCAGACGACTTCCTTGTATTTGACCGGCAGCGCCATGACGGCCTCCACGACCTCGCGCTTTTCGTCCGGCTCCGCGTCGGTCTGCTCGGCCTCTTTGTCGATGGGTGACACCTTCTGCCGCCACCAGTGCTTGAGCTTGTCCTTGCAAATATTCATGGCGGTCGTCGTGAGCCACGAGCGCTCATGCCGCTCGTTTTCAAAGGAGACGTCGCTCGTCATCGCCTTGACGAAGGTGTCCTCCGTGCAGTCCTCGGCGTCCTGCGCGTTTTTCACAAAGGCATAGCAGACGCGGTAAATGGCCTTGAAGTGCCGCAGATAAAACGCTTCAAAATCTCCCTGCATGGCTCCGCCTCCCTCCGTAATCATAATACGAATCAAGAGTACAAATTGTCGGAGGGAATGTCAAGAAAAATGAAACCATCGAAAATAAAGATATTCAAATCGGCATACTATTCGATCGATTAAGTCTTTATGCAGGGATTCCTCAAAAGAAACAGAAAATTATACCTGAATCATTCTTAGATCGTCTTGCAAAACTTTTGCGCATAAAATGTAAAGATATTGTAAAGATATGCTTTCGCATATGAGAGCGATATCGCTGAATGCTTGGCAAATCAGTCGAAAGTCTGAGACGCAAAGCTATAGGGCCTGTAAAATGGCAGCCAGTTGCATAAAATGAGGTGCACTGTCTGTCTGAC
>ERZ773148.1618-NODE-1618-length-18556-cov-5.169396_pt1 | contig 18556 bp, 15 predicted proteins | sample MGYA00580846_ERZ773148 | MGnify/ENA primary metagenome ERZ773148 (study PRJEB29015, sample SAMEA2737879) | human gut metagenome | biome: human gut; feature: human-associated habitat; material: faeces | place: China | collected 2012 ... | reverse complement strand
TCAGGAAATATTTGACAGCTTAAGTTTGAATTATTTTGTAGCTCCATGGTAAGCCCATGCACGGAAATAGAATCTTTGAGCCGCGAGAGGTCAAGATAGGGCGCAAGGAGGGCGGCATGACCGAGATAGTCGTCGGACTCCACAAAGGCGAGAAGGTGGTCGTCGCCGGTGCCTACACTTTGCTGTCGGAATGGAAAAAGAGCGAGGTGGGAGAGGAATAAATACAGCAAGACTCACATATTGTCTATATAGAAGAAGTTTGGATGCCATTCGAAAGGCGGAATAATGGCCATCACTGATGGAAGACTCATGCGCCAACATAATCTGCAAGGTTAGTGCGTGAGTCTTCCGTTGTTAGTGATTCTCTTGTGCTCTTACTAATAAGGTATGGAGTTTGCTTCCTGAAGCCCTTGTTTTCACAAAAATGTTTTACTTTCCCTCGCTACGCGTACAGTGACCTTCGGTTCCCATTGTTTTCCCGATTTGGATTTCTGACTGATTCCCGACTTTCTTGATGCGGAAAGATACTTGGCGATTTTAGGGAGAGAAGTGAAGTTGGCGTGATATTTCGTGGCGTATCATGCTGTTTTCAAACGAGTTGTGTTTTCCCATTGTTTTCCCGGCAAAAATAAAAGGAGTTGCGAAATCTTAGTAACTCCCTGATATTCAGTGTAGCGGGGGTGGGTCACGATCCCACGACCTCCGGATTATGAATCCGACGCTCTAACCAGCTGAGCTATCCCGCCATCATTTTTTTGCCTTCATTTCTGAATTGCGAGTGCAAAGGTATACAAAGATTTTTAAATGAACAAATTTTTTGAAGAAAATTTTTCGACAAAGGCGTTTTTACGGCTAAATGAGGTAACTTTGCACAATAACACGTGCGTGAAAGAGGCTGTTAACGCCTTTACCATGCCTAAAACTATAAATATGAAGATATTTAGAAACACAATTATTTCACTATTTCTTGCCTCATCCATGACGGCATCAGCAGGTGAATATATCATCAAACAGTACAGGCTGTCCGGTCCCTATTCCGTATGCCAGCCATTCATGTTAGACTCTGTTGATGTCAAGGGCCATCCGTTTTCTTTCGATGCCTTGCTCACTATGCCATTAAACGGCAGTCCGTCAGTGACCGTACAGAATGGCAACAGCCTCAGATCCAATTCCGACTATGGGATAGCCCAGCTCTCCTTTGATGTAAACGTCTCTGCTTATACAAAGGTAACACTGAGCGTCAGTGGTTTATCAATAAAGAAGTGTTTCTTAGATGACAAAGAATGCGATTGTCAGAATGTGGCATTAACGCCAGGAAGCCACACCTTCACTATAACAACACTCCTCCAGAAAGGCAAGACTGTCAAGCCGCGCCTGTCGCTCTCCTATGATAGCGGCAATAAAGGAGAGCAGATTCTATCCATCCCCGACCCTGGGACAAAACGTCTGTATAATATAAAAGATGTGTTGAATGGTCGAAGATATTCCAGCATAGAATTGTCGGCAAGCGGACGCTACGCCCTGGTTAACTACTATGACACACACACCGGAGGCAGTGTCGTACGTTCTTCTGAGGTCCGTGACCTGAGCAACAACACCATCATACGCCCAAGTAGCAATACCTTGAAATTCTATCCCAACTCCGACGATCTGATTTTTTCTCGCACGAATGACGAGGGTAAGAAACAACTCGTGAAGATGTCGATTTCTGACGGGCAAGAGACTCTTCTTGCTGACAACCTTCCCGACGACACATGGAATATCACTCCCGATTGCAACTATCTGATCGTCTCTCATGTCAACGAAGGACCAAAAGAGGACAAAGACATCTACCAGATTGTAGAACCTGACGACCGCCAGCCTGGATGGCGCGATCGAATAACACTATCATTGTATAATATTGCTGACGGCACTTATCAGCCTTTAACTTACGGCTATCATAATGTTTCACTTCTTGACATTTCCCGCGACAGTCGTTATATTCTCTTCATAACCTCTCGAAGTCGTCTGACCTCCCGTCCGACCACGCTTTTTTCTCTATGGCGAATGGATCTCCAGACGATGCAGGCAGAATGTCTCGTCAAAGACGATGGTTTTCTGTCCAGCGCCAAGTTTTCTCCCGATGGAAAGCAACTTGCCATCGTCGGATCCCCAGAGTGTCTCGGAGGTATTGGGAAAAACGTGCCTGAAGGGCGTATTCCCAGTATGTACGACTACCAACTTTATACATTTGATATAGCTACCAAACGAATCAAGGCTATAACGAAATATTTCAATCCTGGCATCAACGACTTTGCATGGTCAGCCAAAGACAACAATATTTGGTTTACGGCCCTCGACAAAGACTATTGCCATTTATATTTCTACAACCCTGCAACTGATACTATCTCGCAGATTAAAGAACCAGAAGACCTTGTCACCCATTTTTCTCTTGCCGACAATGCCAATAGAATGCTATGGTTTGGTGAAAGCGTCAGCAACAGTGATCGGCTTTATACACTTGACACGACGACGGGCAAGTCCACACTTGTAGAAGATCTGAGTGCAAAACTATTGAAAGATGTGGAACTCGGCCCATGCAACGCCTGGTCTTTTGTCAACAGCCGGGGCGACACCATTTCCTGCCGATACTATCTCCCACCTTACTTTGACAAGACTAAGCACTATCCCATGATTGTCAACTACTACGGTGGTTGTTCTCCTACAAGCCGCAATTTTGAGTCACGCTATCCCCAACATGTCTACGCAGCGGCAGGTTATATCGTTCTCGTTGTCAATCCGAGTGGCGCCGTAGGATGGGGTCAGGAATTTTCCTCTCGCCATGTCAATACAGCAGGAAAAGGTGTTGCTGAAGATATCATCGACGCCACAAGACTTTTCTGCCAACAGCATACATGGGTTGACAGCCTGCACGTTGGCTGTATCGGTGCCAGCTATGGAGGTTTTATGACACAATATTTGCAGACCCAGACCAATATTTTTGCTGCCGCCATCTCCCATGCCGGTATCAGCGACCACACCAGCTACTGGGGCGAAGGCTACTGGGGATACAGCTATAGCGAGGTATCCATGGCAGGCAGTTATCCTTGGACACGTAAGGACCTATATGTAGGCCAAAGCCCACTCTTCAACGCTGAAAAGATACACACTCCCCTACTCTTTCTTCATGGCAACAGCGACCACAATGTGCCTATCGGCGAAAGTATTCAAATGTTTACAGCACTAAAACTTCTCGGCAGACCAACTGCGTTCGTCGTAGTAGATGGTCAGGATCATCACATCACCGACTACAATAAGCGCATCAAATGGCACAATACCATTATGGCATGGTTTCAGCGCTACCTTAAAGGTGACGGATCCTGGTGGAGTGCACTCTATGACAAGATGAAAGACTAATGATTATGGACAACAACATTTTATTGATAATTACAGCTATCCTTGCGCTCATCCTGACCGCCGTTTTCTTCAATGCTTATGCCTTACTCGCCCTTCTCATCTTCTTGCCATTTCTCTTCTGGCGTATTCTAACCAAAAAGGATGAAAAAGCAAGGTGTAAAGAGCACAAGCCTCTGACTCTTGAAGATGCTATCAAGTTGTATGGAGAGCCTGATGAGAGTATTCTCGTTGATGCCACCCGAGCCAACGAAGCTACGGGCTGCATCCTCGTCTACCACAAGCTACGTGTCTTCATCGTAGCCGGCAAGCCTGTCAACTTCGATGATATCACCGACGTGTCAAGCTACAATTCAGCTACGCCCTATACCATAGGGCAGTATCAGATACTGCTAACGACAAAGCATAAAGACCATCAATACATTCGTCTTGACGCCGGACTCGACGCAGAATGGGCTAAAAATGTCGCAATGGAGATTATGGACGCAATGAAATAGTAGTCAAGAAAGGCTGACGGTGAAGCAATGGAGGTTGTTTATATAATCATAGCGAACGGTCCAGCCATGATAGTCACAGACCGCCTTCACAATGGCAAGCCCAAGGCCATAACCGTTGCCTTTCTTCTTTGCACGATAAAAGCGATCAAAGATATGCTTACCATCAAGAGGGCCGCCATCTGATGTATTAGAGATGGAGAGTTCACCAGACCTGATTTTTACAACAATCTTTCCATCATGTTTATTATGTCTTACGGCATTAACGAAGAGATTGCTAACCAGACTCTCCAAAAGAGATCGGTTAGCTCTAACCTTCCATGATTTTACCTGATACTGAGCCTCTATAATCAGTCCGCCCGCCAAACTCCTGAGATAGGGCATGAGCTCATCAACTAACTTGATGACATCCACCTGCTCCGTCAATGTAAACTGCTTATTGTCCATCTTCGAGAGCAACAAAAGATTGCGACTTAGGCGCGAGAGGCGGCTGTTCATCTGATAAAGTTCCTGAATGATAGCAGCCTGCCGCTCTGTGATATCCGATGACTGCATCAGTATATCGAGTTTACTTTGAAAAACGGCCAACGGTGTCTGTAACTCATGCGAAGCATTCTCTGTAAACTCTTTCTGCAGTTGATAACTTCTGACACTGTTCTGCATCATCTTCTCCAAAGTCAAATTGAGCCGGTGGAGTTCACTGATGTCAGTATTTCCTAACTTTGGACAAACGCCGCTCTCTATCTTAAATGTCTCTATAGCATCAAGTGTCCTATAAAAAGGACGCCACAGCAGATGAGACAACACCTGTGCCACAATGACGATGGTAACACCAATAATAGCGGCTATAATACCATATTGTATCATCACGCCTTCCATAACATCTTCCTCAAGATCGAGTGGTGGTACCCCCCTACCTTTCTCTACAGAAGCTACGATGTCTATCATGTCCTGAGCATAGTAGTTTTTAGTAAGAAGGTAGAAGAAAGGTGTTGCCAACAACAGCAGGATGACAATACAGACCGTAAACTGCGTTAGGTATTTTCTCGTCAGACTTTTATATCGCATATGTGATATATTAGCACCATTTATAGCCTATGCCATAGACATTGCGTATGCAGTCTTTCACACCGGCTTTGGCAAGTTTTGATTTTAGGTTCTTAATATGGGTATATACAAAGTCAAAGTTGTCCAGCATGTCTGCCATCTCACCGCTCAAATGTTCCGCCAAAGCACTTTTTGACACTACCTTGTTCTTATTACTAATGAAGAAGAGCAATAATTCATATTCCGACTTTGTGAGAACTACTTCCTGACCATTAACATAAGTCATCTCCTTCAACAGATCTACTTTAATGCCATTATCCTCCACAACATTACTCGATGAAAACTCTCTCCGCCGAATCACAGCATAGATGCGCATGCTGAGCTCGGCAAGATGAAAAGGTTTTGCAATATAGTCATCGGCTCCGATTTCAAGCCCTTTCACTGTATCGTCAAGAGAATCTTTGGCCGAGACGATGATCACGCCCGCAGAATTATGACGCGCACGTATGGCGCGCAGAATATCAAGGCCATCACCTCCAGGCAACATGAGGTCGAGAAGAATACAGTCATAGGTATAGACATTGGCTTTCATCATAGCATCCTGAAACGTAAAAGCCTGCTCACAGAAATATTTTTCCCCACTGAGATAAGTGACAATACTGTCAGAAAGCTTCTTCTCGTCTTCGACAATCAACAACTTCATATCAATATTTTGTGCAAAGTTACTGTTTTACGATGAGATAACACCGACTGATACACACTAAATAACCATTTTTATCTTGTACCCATAACCTCGCTCTTTAATAATGGTTTCTTGACAACAACAAAAGGGAGATGTATAACAATCAGACTCATAGAACTGCCAATAAACGATCCTAACACAGCGCCACAGAGCACATCACCGAAATAATGCACACCAAGATAAATCCGAGAATAGCTCACCACAGCGGCAAAAAGAAACGACAGGACAGTAAACCTCCACCTTCTAATTATAATGCAGCAATAGGCCACCCCACCAAAGGCATTAGCAGCATGAGAAGACACAAAACCATAATGACCACCATGATAGCCATTGACATAATGGAGCAGCCAGCATATTTCCGGACAGTGCGAAGGCCTGGGCCGCATCACGAGAGGTTTAATGATGCTTGCCGAAATTTGGTCACATAATGTTACCGTTACAATAAGTCCAAAAAGAATTGCCACCATACGCCGCCAATTATCACCATGCTTCTTATAAAGCAGGAAACAAAATAATAAGCCTAATGGCAACCAAGAGAGAGAGTTCGAGACAGAGTAGAAAAAAGTGTCAGCGAAACTTCCACCATTGAAATTCATCGCTAATGTGACCACTTTATCCGCCTCATCAAGACCTCTTAAGAAATATTCCATACCCATGCATTTAGTTCTGGCTACAAAATTAATATTCAATTTTGAGGAAACTTTGTCTTTTTCTACCAATTTATTATTATTAACACTTATATTCATGTTTTCGTAACAACAAACTGCTCAATCTTATCGACAGAGCATGATTTTTTGCTTCTTATTAGCCTATTTTCAAAAAAAAAGTTCTATCTGTGGAATAACATTGATGTCTCTACGACGTTATTTAAATAATGAGAAAATTATATCGACATATCATCCTCTTCACAGCAACACTCATCTCACTTGCAGGCCTCCTTGCGTCATGCGGTGCCGACCTCTACCTGAAGCGTGGTGAAGCCCACCTCGCTTTGGGCGAATACTACGATGCAGCCAACGATTTCCGTCAGGCTTATCAGAAAACTTCTCCCAAGGAACGGGCACGCCGTGGGCAGATAGCGCGGAAGATGGCTTACTGCTATGATAAGAGCTTGCAGACAGGCCGCGCTATTGCTGCCTATCGCAATGTCGTAAGATACCACCAAGATGCGGGAGCAGATCGGCTCGCTTTGGCACGCCAACTAATGAAAGAGGGCAGCTACAAGGAGGCTGCAAATGAGTTCGCAGTGGCTGCAGACTCACTGCCACAAGATACCTTGGCAAAGACAGGCCTCCAAGCAGCCCTGACAGCGCAGAAGATTAAGGAGACGGGCAGCAGGTATACTGTCAAGCGTATGGACGTACTAAACTCCCGCCGTGCTGACTATTCTCCCATGCTCTATGGTGATCGCTTTGAGGAGATATACTTCACCTCCACACGCAACGAAGCCCAGGGCGACGAGCTGAGCGGCATCACGGGGACTAAGCCTGGCGATATCTTCTATTCCAAAAAAGATGAAAAGGGACAATGGAGCAAGCCAATAGCTGTTGACGGAGGCGTCAATACCGCCTACGACGAGGGTGCCTGCTGCTTTTCTACAGATGGTCGAGAAATGTTTCTCACCCAATGTGTCACCGATCCTTCATCGCCACGCTACGCACAGATTGTAAAGTCTTCGCGCAGCGACGCTGTCTGGGGAAAAGCCTCCACCGTAGAACTTACACGCGACACACTATCCAGCTACGCTCATCCAGCCATTTCCCCAGATGGCCTATGGCTCTATTTCACATCTGATATGCCTGGTGGTATTGGGGGGCTCGACATTTGGAGGGTGCGCATAACGCCAGCGGGCTTCGGAGGCGTTGAGAACTTAGGACGCCCAATCAATACTGAAGGCGACGAGGCCTTTCCTACCTTTCGCCCAAATGGTGACCTCTATTTCTCCAGCAACGGGCATCCCGGCCTGGGAGGATACGACATTTTTATAGCACACATAGGAAAAAACGGGAAAGTGCAACTCTCCCACCCTGGTTTTCCGCTCAACTCACAAGGTGACGACTTCGGTATGACTTTCGAAGGCGAGTACAACCGCGGATTCTTTTCCTCCAACCGCGGTGACGCGCGAGGATGGGACCATATCTATTCTTTCGACAACCCGGAAATTATACAGACTGTCAAAGGATGGGTTTATGAGATGGACGGTTATGAACTGCCTACCGCACAGGTCTACTGTGTCGGCGATGATGGTACCAATGAGAAAATTACAATCAAAAGTGATGGATCATTCACCAAAACATTATCACCTGGAGTAAGCTATCTCTTTATGGCTTCCTGCAAAGGCTATCTCAACCACAAGGAGGAGCTGAAGGCTCTCAACAATCCCACAGAGTCGCGTGATACCACGTTGCAGTTTGCCTTGGCAAATATTTCAGCCCCCACTCTCATTGACAATATTTTCTACGACTTCGACAAAGCCACTTTACGTGACAGCAGTAAGACAGCCCTCAATAATCTCGTCACCATCCTCCATGAGAATCCGAATATCACCATAGAACTTGCTGCCCATTGCGACTACAAGGGTTCTGCGGAATATAACAAGCAGCTATCACAGCGCCGGGCCGAGTCTGTTGTTGCCTACCTCATTGCTCATGGTATCTCAGCCGACCGGTTGACACCCAAAGGCTATGGTAAGGAAAGACCAAGAACGGTCAAGCGCAAGCTCACAGAGAAATACCAATGGCTCAAAGAGGGTGATGTATTGTCAGAGGACTTTATTAAAAGAATAAAAGATCCCAAACGGCAGGAAATCTGCTACCAACTCAACCGACGAACGGAATTCACGGTTCTGCGAACAACTTACGGTATGTTTGACAAAGAAGGACGACTGATTAAGGAGCCCAAACCGAAGCCGAAAACAAAAGGTAATAATGACGACTACATCATCGTAGACTAAAAATAGACACATGACTCTACCCAACGAATTCACAACCTACACCCGTCAACTCATGGGTGAGGAATTATTTCATCTTTTACAAGAAGGTCTCTCCGGTGAGGCTCCTACAAGTATAAGAGTCAACCCTTTTAAGGCTACATTGCCCGAGGATGCCGACAGTGTGCCATGGTGTCAGGAGGGGCTCTACCTCACCAGCCGGCCAGCCTTTACCTTTGATCCTGCCCTTCATGCTGGCCTTTACTATGTTCAGGAAGCCGCTTCGATGTTTGTCTGTGAGGTAATCCGTCAACTCATTGACAAACCTATAACGATGCTCGATCTCTGTGCAGCCCCTGGTGGTAAATCTACAGCTCTTCGTTCCGTTCTCCCCAAGGGATCACTGCTCTTCACCAATGAACCCGTTAAGAACAGAGCTAGTATCCTAAAAGAGAACATCATTAAGTTTGGACACCCTGATGTCATAGTTACCAACAATTTTCCCCGCGATTATCGGAAAGCCGGCTTGATGTTCGACGCCATCCTTGCCGATGTTCCCTGCTCTGGTGAAGGGATGTTCCGCAAAGACCCTGGGAGCATAGAAGAATGGAGCATCCAGAATGTTGAGAAGTGCCGTGTACTACAACGATCTATCGTTGAAGACATTTGGCCTTGCCTACAACCCGGAGGCATCCTCATCTACTCCACTTGCACATTCAATGCCCACGAGGATGAGGAGAATGCATCATGGATAGCAGAGCAACTCGGTGCTGAGTTCATCACACTCGACATTCCAGAAGAATGGCACATTACAGGAAGTCTCGTCAGTGGTATCCCTGCTTGCAGGTTCATCCCGGGTAAGACCCGTGGCGAAGGACTGTTCCTCACTGTATTAAGAAAGAAAGGCACACAAGAGATTAACAGAAAGGCTACCAAAAGCGCTCAGAAAGAACACTGCAACAATAATGTTCATGACTTGACAACACAATGGCTCAATGGGTCCTTTTCATGTATAACAGAAAAGGACTTTCTGCGTGCAATACCTACCACATGGACCTCTCTATATAATAATGTAAAAAGTAAACTCCATATCCTTCATGCAGGGGTAGGCCTGGGCACAATAAAAGGCAAGGCCGTAGTTCCTGACGCCTCACTTGCTTTGAGCACATCTCTCAGGGCGGATGCTTTCCCTACGGCAGAGCTTTCCTACCTTAACGCCATCCGATTCCTAAGGCGGGAGCCTGTTGAATTGCCACAGGAATGTCCGCGTGGTTTTGTCGTCGTCACTTACATGGGGCATCCCTTAGGCTTCGAGAAAAATTTAGGAACAAGGGCTAACAATCTCTACCCGCAAGAATGGAAGATTAAAAGCAGTTACATACCAGACAAGGTGACACACGTCATATAAGAAAATCCACTATGCACAAAAGTCAAACCATCTCCATCATTGCAGCAATGTCTCCCAATCATGCCATCGGTTACCGAGGCACGATTCCATGGTCACTACCCGAAGATATGCGCCATTTCCGCAAGATTACCATCGGCCATACCATCATCATGGGGCGGAGAACCTTTCTTTCACTACCCCACGGTGCCCTACCCCATCGTCGTAACATCGTTCTGACCAAATCCGGGCAGACTTTCGAAGGCTGTGAGACGTTCCGCTCTCTCCGGACTGCTTTGAAAACATGCCAAGGAGAAGTCTTCATCATCGGTGGTGCCTCGGTTTATCAAGAGGCTATCGCTCTGGCTGATAAAATGTATATCACGCTTGTAGAGACCAATCCAGTTAATGCTGACACATTCTTTCCTAACATTGATATGTCTGTATGGCAAGAAACAAAGAAGGAGAAGCATGACGGCTTCTCCTTCTTAGAACTTACGCGACGCCAACATAGCATCATGTGACGCCGCAAAAACATTTTTACACTTATTCAACATCCTCTTCAGCGTCATCCACAGCCTCTTCACTGTCTGGTGCAATATTGTCAACAGGCAGCTGGCGGTCGATAACGGCATTGAAGCTGACGATAGTCTCACTGCGCGACAAGCCTAAAGGCTGCAACTTGTCATGGATGATGTTGAGAAGGTGATGATTGTTACGGGCATAAATCTTGATAAACATATCATAGCCTCCCGTAGTATAGTGACATTCCGTCACCTCCGGAATCTGCCGCAACTTGTCAACGACGGCATCAAAGTTCTCAGGATCCTTCAGGTAGAGACCGACATACGCACAAGTCTCATATCCAATCTTCTCCGGATCTATGATGAACTGAGAGCCTTTAAGGATACCCAACTGAGTGAGTTTCTGTATGCGCTGATGAATAGCTGCACCACTCACGTTGCAGGCTCTCGCAACTTCCAGAAAAGGAATACGTGCATCCTTCTGAATAAGTTGTAAAATCTTTCTGTCTAAAGCATCTGTTGTTTGACGTGCCATATTAGTTAATTGTAATTCGGTGCAAAGTTACGAACTTTTATTTTAAATTACAACTATCCTGTCGCCTTTTTATTAGAATTTATAATAATGTAAAGTTTTGTTGGTTATTTAACTATTCTCCCGGAGCCTTTCGCGCAACTTTCCACTACGGCGCATGTATGCCATGAGGAGGAGAACTGAGAAGAAGGCCACGCACAGCGATACGACATAGACGTTTCCGGCAAAGGAGTCATAGAGACCATGAAGAACAGCAGGAATGACAAGTGCTAAGAACCACAAACCTTTTCTATAACGTGGATAAAGCCCTGCCATTCCGATGAAATAACCCGCTATACCACACCATGTAGCATGAAGGAAAGGTAAGGAGGTCAATCGCGCGATGTTAAGTAGGAAAGCGGTTGTATAGTCGGCATGGATATTTATGGTGGTCTGATATTGGACGCCCTCGAAAACACCAAAAGCGATTCCCGCCATTAGGCCGTAATAGACCATCGTCTGAGGGAGCATAGGCTCCTTCGAGCGATGTTGCAGGATGAAAAGAGGTATCATCTTCGTAAACTCTTCTGTGAGACCAACACCGAGAATATACCCAACGATGCTTAGGGGAAAAGCCATCTGGGTAAATATATAGAAGAAATTGAGGCTATGTAAAAGTCCGAATATCAAAAACACACCAGCTTGTGTAAGAAAGAAAGTCCATATAGTTGTGCGGGCGTTAACCTGACGCGTGGAGAAGAGGTAGTAGAAGAACAACCCCCATATCACTGCAAAATACAATGACACAACATAAAAGACAAGGTAGCCACCGATAGGCAGAAGCATGATGACAGAAAGAGAAAGACCTACAATGGCAAGGCTCAGCAAGCGTTTGTCTTCCATAAGATTGTGGCGCCGCATGTCATCACGTGGCAGCACGATATCTTTGCCCACATGGCGAAGTTGGTTGAAAAGCGTTCCATTATTCTTCACCCTCGGACGAATACCCCTTTGCAAAAGCATCGTCTTCACCGTATCCTCCTGACCGGTTGCGATATCCCGTGCACGGTCATTCATCAGGAGTTTACCTTCTTCTACAAAGCCGGCAACATCACGCTCGTCATATGGACCATACTCGTGGTCGTTTCTAATGATAATAAGCATCGTTCTATTTTCCTTATCTGTGGGTAAAGCTTCCTATTACTTTTTATGATAAAATGCTTGTACCGAACTACTCTGAAATTATTTCTTCATTCTATGATTTTGCAAAGATACGGAGATATATCAAGTAGAGGTAATATCTGATTAGTTAAAGAATACTAAAGGTATGCATAATTATTTCTACTTCTCAAAATGCTGCCAGTCTTTAACACTTTTCCATGCACCACCCCATCGGAATCCATGCACGGTGAAAAGTCGGAAGGCAAGATCGGAACGCGTAATTTTACAAGGGAAATCAGCAGACCGGTCTACAAACCGTGCAGCTGTTGCGGGCTGAATGGTGACACGACCCGATCGTGACCGGCGGTAACAAGGGTTGTAGAGAGTGTTGAGGTCCACAGCCATACCACGAGCATGGGGTGAGAGACGACGACTGCCTTTGACGACGCGATAGCAGAAAGCACTGGTATTATTGGCGCGCATGGATTGTTCATCACTGGCCCCAAAGTCATCAATGAGCCGTACGCTCTCGATAGGATAAGCGTGAAGGTAGAGCTCTCGAAAAATATTAAGGACGTCGACAGCAATGGCCTTGTTACAAACCATCTCGCCAAGCCGGATATGCCCCTTGAGGTCTTTATGCAGCAAGCGGAGATAGCGAAGATCAGAGCGGCGAATGGGACAGCCCTGTGGGTAGCTTTTGCCCTGCATACGAGCGAAGACTGCATCAGGTATAGGGGTAGAGGTGAAGCAGCGCGACAGCCCATAGGCCTCCACAGCCTTGACGGAGACAATAGTACCGGCTCTCCATGGGGTAAAAGGGGTAGCGGCCGTTGCTGTGATAGTGAAGAGAAAAAGAAAGAGGGTGAGGAATAATTTTGTCATGATCTAATTTCATTGGTATGAGAGGTAACGATAGTCCATCGCTATCGAACTACAAAATTACGCATTTTTTTTGTTATATCTGTCTTTTCACCTATCTTTGCAGAGAGATTTCTTGAATATCTATGATAGACAGACAAACAGTAGAAAAGATAAAGAATGCGGCTAATATCGTCGACGTAGTCTCTGAGTTTGTTACACTGCGCAAAAGTGGAGCGAATTATAAGGGATTGTGCCCGTTTCATAACGAGAAGACGCCATCCTTCTATGTATCACCAGCCCGTGGTACCTGCCACTGCTTCGGATGCGGCAAGGGAGGCAACGCTATCACCTTCATCATGGAGCATGAGCAGCTAACCTATCCTGAAGCTCTACGCTGGCTGGCAAGAAAATACCATATCGAAATTAAGGAGCGCGAGCTCAGCAATGAGGAGAAAGAGGAGCAGTCAAAACGTGAGTCAATGTTTATCGTTAACGAATGGGCAGCTAAATATTTCGAGGAACTTCTGCACAACAACCCAGACGGTATCGCTGTGGGCATGCAGTACTTTCGCGCCCGTGGTTTCCGCGACGACGTCATCAGGAAGTTCAATCTGGGATTTGACATCACCGACCGCTATGCCTTAGGACGCGAGGCTATGAAGAAGGGCTACAAGGCAGAGTTTCTCACCGCCACTGGACTATGCTGGCAGAACGACCACGGGGAGCTCGTCGACCGCTATGCAGGACGTGTAGTTTTTCCATGGACAGGCGTCAGTGGTAAGGTCGTAGGATTCACAGCTCGTGTCTTAGATAAACGCACAAAAGGCGTAAACCAAAAGTACGTGAACTCACCTGACTCAGAGATTTACCACAAGGACCATGAGCTCTATGGTATCTGGCAGGCAAAACGTGCTATCGCCAAAGAGGACCGCGTGTATATGGTGGAAGGCCAGGCTGACGTCATCTCGATGTACCAGTGTGGCATAGAGAATGTGGTGGCTAACAGCGGGACGGCGCTGAGCATCCACCAGATTCACATGCTCCACCGATTTACATCAAATATCACACTCATCTACGATGGTGACGCAGCGGGTATTCATGCGGCACTCAGGGGTACTGACATGCTCCTCTCCGAGGGTATGTCGCTCCGCGTCCTTCTCCTGCCTGAAGGCCAGGACCCAGACGAGTTTTCTAAGACACATAGCGCTGATGAATTCAAAAAGTTCATTGAGGACAACCAAGTCGATTTCATACAGTTTAAAACAAACCTGCTGCTCAAGGGGGAGCAAGATCCTAAAAAACGTGCCGATGCCATCAACTCCATTGTGGAGAGTATCAGCGTAATACAAAACCAGATCTTACGCGACACCTATATCCATGACTGTGCGCAGCGCATCGGCATCAGCGAATCGACGCTCATCAATCAAATGAATGTCTTCATCCGTGCACGTCGTAACGGTTCTGGAGCTACACCATCAGCTAATTCCACTCCGCCCACAACTTCCGCTTCTTCTGCACCTTCCGTGACTACTTCTGCTGTCTCTTCTGCGCCTTCATCCCCCATCCGACCGGTTGAACGCATGCTCATGCAGCTTATTGTCAGACATGGCGAGCGTGTTATATACAAAGATGTAGAAGATGATGAGGGCAACAAGCATGCGCTGACCATCGCGCAAACGGTGGCTTACAGTTTGGGATCCGACGGTCTTTCTTTCCACTATGCGCTCTTCAACAGGATGTTGCAGGAGGCCGCGGAGAAGAGCACAGAGCCTGGATTCAAGGCCGACATGTATTTTCTGCACCATGAAGACATTGAAGTTAGCAGAATGGCGACAGCACTGGTCAGCGAGGAATATCATGTCACACAACCTAAGGATGAAGGACCGCAAAATGAGGAGGCACGCCTACAGAGGGAGAATAACCTCACTGATGCCTTACGTAACCAAACGGAGCATATGCTCCTGGACTTCCGTATGGACTATGTAGAATCGCACATGAGGGAACTTCAAACCGAGATAAGTCGCATCAAAGGTGATGTAACGCGTCTCAAAGCTGTCATGGAAGAATACCGCGACATGCAGGTATTACGAAATGCATTAGCCAAACAATTAGGAAATAGCATTGTGAGATAACATTTACATGTAACATGCAGCACATGATTTATGTAATGTTAGAGGTATAGATGATGAAGAAGCAGATGCTTATCTTCAAGAGTATCTATTTCATGAAATGCTCTGTAAGGTAGATGATTATGTTGCAGCTCAGAAGAAAAGAAACCACACTGTGCAACATTAGATTGGTAATACCTTTTTAAACAAGAGAGTAATGTTTTTATAATACTTTTGCTCTGTCAGCAGGCGTACTGATGTGTCAGCAGTTATCAGGGAGATATGAGTAAATAGCTGATGTACAGTATATTTATAAAAAAAGCTGTCAGAGATTCTGACAGCCTATTTAAATGTTGTGGACCTGCGGGGAGTCGAACCCCGGTCCGAACAAGGAAGCCATACGCTTTCTACACGCTTATCCCAGCCTTCATTTTCGTACGTCAGCAAGACCTGGGCCACCAACTGACGTCTTATCTTCTAAAGCATTTCATCATGTGTGCGAAGCCGCACATGACTATTTCCGATTTGATCTGCACCGCTGAATCTCCGGATTCGGAACAACATCCTCGGAGCGATGTCTCGTCCTGCTACCTTGTAGCGGGATTAAGCCAGTAATCTACTGTACTTCGATTAGGCAGCGAGAGCGTAGTTGTTTTCGCCAATTAAATTTTTGTTCACTCAGATTAAGGAGCTAGCCAACGAGGCTCCGCGTGCTTACATACGATTTCATCTTGCCGTCAAATCCATACAAGCCCCTATCGTATACATTGGATTGCAAAGTTAGTACTAATTCTATTAATCTCCAAATTTTTACCTCATTTTTTCAATAAAAAATGGCCAAGGACATTATGCCCTGGCCATTTTATTTGTCGAGACCTATATTACTTATCAGATGACGTTGGTGTTGTAGAGGAAGACGGGAAAGAAGAGAAATCATCGAAGACGCTCCGCTTGGCACCAATATCATTGATAACCTCATCTCCGCTTTTTGCCTCGCTACTCTGCCCAACCGATGCAGCAATCATAACTGCTTCATTACTAACATTCACCACCTTGATTTGTGGCTTCTGATATATGTTTCTCATAATGATTTATTTCTTGATAATTTTCTTGTTGTTATGAATGAACACGCCATGCTGTGGATTGCAAACCTCCACACCGTTGAGGTCATACCATTTGCCATCATCACCGTTCTTCTGTATACTCACGGCATCAATGGCCGTCGTCGAACTGTCGTCATCGAAGACCAAACGGACGGCAGCCTTAGCTTTAGCAGAGGTCGGCAACCTCATGTAAGCACGGTGCACAGGGAAGTTAACAATATCAGGTGATGGTATTCAATTTATTGTCGAGACCAAAAGCGCGCGCACCGATTTTTGTCACCTTTTGCGGAATGACGACATTGGTCAGGTTGGTGCAGTCATAAAAAGCATGGTCACCAATAGCTATGATGGAAAGATGAATGACCGTAGCCTCCTCATTGGCCAGTCCTGCGGGGAAGATGATGTCTTCTCATTAATTAATTATGAATTTTAAAAAAGAAGATAAATAAACAAAGAAGGAGGCGATTGTGTGCCAGATAATAATAGTTGTAAGACTATTGATGATATAATCACATATTGTCAAAGCTATTTGCATAATGAAGATAATCTTAATCTTATAAAAAAGGCATATGATGTAGCCAAGAAAAAACACGAAGGACAATTTCGTAAATCAGGTGATCCATACATTCAACATCCTGTTGAAGTAGCATATATTTTAGCTACACTACATGCAGGTCCAGATACAATTGCGGCGGGATTACTTCATGATGTATTAGAAGATACAGATATGAGTAAAGAAGAAATGGCAGCTACTTTTAATAAAGATGTTGCGGAAATTGTTGATGGGGTTACCAAAATTAGTAAATTAAAATATATGACGAAAGAAAAAGCTTTAGCCCATAATCATGAAAAATTATTGCTTGCTATGGCTAAAGACATTCGTGTTATTTTAGTAAAAATTGCTGATAGACTTCACAATATGCGAACAATTCAGTTCCATAGTGAAGAAAAACAAAAGAGAATTGCTCAAGAAACTTTAGATTTGTATGCTCCACTAGCACATCGACTAGGTATGTACCGCATCAAGGCTGAACTAGAAGATTTAAGCTTTAAAGCCTTAGAACCTGAAAAATATGCGGAAATCGCAAAGGAAATCAGTTTTAAGAAAACTGAACGTGATGAAGATGTTGAAAAAATGATTTCAACCGTAAAAGGTTTATTAGAAAAAAATCATATTAATCACTATGATATAAAAGGCCGTGTTAAAAACATCTATAGCATCTACAAAAAAATAATAACCAAAAATAAAACAATAGATGATATTTATGATTTACTTGCTTTAAGAGTAATTGTTGATTCTGTTGAACAATGTTATCATGTATTAGGAATCATCCACAGCATTTGGACACCGCTTCCAATGCGTTTCAAAGATTACATTGCTGTGCCAAAACCTAATATGTATCAATCTCTTCACACAACTGTAGTAGGACCAGCTGGTAAAATATATGAAATCCAAATTAGAACATACGAAATGGATCAAATAGCAGAATTTGGTGTTGCTGCACACTGGGCATATAAAGAAAATGTGGAATATTCACATGAAAAAGAACAACTTGAAATAGTTAACAAATTAAAATGGTATAAAGATTTAACCACATATGTTGAAAATTCCGCAACTGAAGATCCTCTTGATAGCATAATTGAAGATATTTTTAGTGCCAATGTCTATATCTTTACACCAAAAGGCGATGTATATGATTTTCCTGCTGGCTCTATGCCACTTGATTTTGCATATCGCATTCATTCAGATATTGGTAACAAAACGGTTGGTGCAATCGTAAATGGTAAAATTGTACCACTTAGTTATAAATTAAAAACTGGTGATGTTGTTGAAATAAAAACTAACAAAGCATGTACAGGTCCAACATCCGAATGGCTTAAACTTGCTAAAACATCGCATGCTAAAACTAAAATTAAAGCATTTATAAATAAGAAACAACGTGATGCCTTTGTCGCAAAAGGCTTAGAAGAACTTACGGTAATTGGGAAAAACTATAATTATGCTCCAACTACTTTGGATGACAAGCAAGTTATGGATCTATTCGGTAAAAATGGTATAAGAACAGTAGAAGATTTGTACTGGACAATAGGTAAAGGTGAAATATCAGCTTTAGCCGCAATCAATCGTATTTTAGGACTTACCGATGTTAAACTAGACGATGAATTTGCTTTGAAACAATACAGTGAAGATAGTTCCAAAAATCGTAAGCGTGTCGCAACCAATGGATTCGGCATTATTGTTGAGGGACTTGAAAGAGCCAAATTGCATCTTGGTAATTGTTGCCAACCAGTTTAT
>ERZ773148.1597-NODE-1597-length-18635-cov-4.221421_pt1 | contig 18635 bp, 16 predicted proteins | sample MGYA00580846_ERZ773148 | MGnify/ENA primary metagenome ERZ773148 (study PRJEB29015, sample SAMEA2737879) | human gut metagenome | biome: human gut; feature: human-associated habitat; material: faeces | place: China | collected 2012 ... | reverse complement strand
GCGAGTGCGCTGCGGCGAGCCGCAGCCTTTTCAAACGAGAGCCCAACGCAGTGGGTCTCGTTTGAGAGCTTGTCAAAAATACTTTTTTGACAAGCTCAAGCCCGCCGGATCATGCATTGGCATGGTCGGCGGGCTTTTTTGCAAAGTATTTACAGCTTTACCGGGCAGCGGTAGCGCGGCTTGCCAAGGCTCTTTTTGCCGTACTCGATCGCCTCGGCCGGGCAGCGGGTAATGCATGCCATGCAGTGCGTGCAGTTATCCTCCCAAACCGGATGGCCGTCGTGCAGCGTGATGGCGCATGTCGGGCAGAGCTTCGCGCACAGGCCGCAGCCGGTGCATTTTTCATTCACGGTGAACTGCTTGGCGTGGACGAGGAGCGGATAGAACGCTTTGTTCACGACGCCGCTTTTGAGCTTGTCGGCAGCGCTCACCTTCGGCTGCGGGAACGGCTTTCTCTCGCGGATGAGCTCCGCCAGCCGGTCAAGCATGGGATCCGCCGCGGCAACGATCCCGCGCGCCTTGGCCTCATCCGGCACGTCAAACATCACAATATAGTTTTCCGGCATGATGACGCGGGCGCAGCCGCGGTACGTGAGATACTTCTCCGCACAGAGCTCGGCAGCGTATTTTCCCGCTTCGCCGATCTCTCCGCCGCAGGTCATAACAAAATAGATCTCCTTGCTGCCGCGGAGCAGCGTGCGGCGCAGATGGTCGCGCACGATGTGCGGCAGCTGCCAGGCATACGTCGGCGTGCAGACGATCCACGGCGTTTCGGATTCGAGCGGCGACGTATCGTTGTGCCGGATGCGCTCCATGAGCGGCATTGTCTCCTCGCCGAGCGCGGCGGCGAGCTTCTTTGCGGCGTATTCGCTGTTTCCCGTACCGGTAAAATAAAGGATCATGGCGTTACTCCCCTTTCTCCGGCGAAGGCCGGAGGAATATTAAGTACAGTATATCACGCGCTTTGCCGCGCGGCAAGGTCATTCCGAAAGATCGATCCCCGCGGCCGGAAGATCGATCCCCGCGGCCTTCGCCGCGAGCGTATAGAGCACCGGCTCAAACCGCACGCCGTACCAGTGCTCCGGCTCGGTGCGCCGGATGCACGCGAGGACGAACTCCGCCGCGGCCTCCGCCGCCGGGAACGGTTCATACCCGCGGCACAAAAGTCCCGTGAACGCCGAGGCGAAGAGATCGCCCGTGCCGTGGCAAGTCCGCGCAAGGCGCGCATGGCGGTAGTAACCGCGAAACCCCTTCCCGCTCACTACGACGCCGGTCGTCTCCGGCTCGTAGCTCACGCCGGTGAGCACGACCGTGCCGACGCCCTTTTCATGCAGCGCGGCGGTGAGCTCTTCAATATACGCCTCGTCATATTCTTTGCGGTACTCCATGCCGGTGAGCAGCGCCGCCTCCGTGATATTCGGAAGCAGGATGTCCGCAGAGAACGCCAGCGTCTTCATTTTCTCCACGAACGCGGCATCAAACCCCGCATAGAGCTTCCCGTTATCGGCCATGGCGGGATCAACGATGCGCGCGCCGCCCGGCACGAGCAGCGTGTCCATGATGTGCCGGACATGGGTGATCTGCTCGCCGCTGCCGAGATAGCCGGTGTACACCGCGTCGAAGCGGAACCCCTCTTTCTGCCAATGCTGCGCAATGGCGGGCATGTCCGCCGTCAGGTCGCGGAACGTATAGCCCGCGAAGCCTCCGCCGGTGTGCGTGGAGAGTACTGCCGAGGGCAGCACCGCCGCTTCCACGCCGCACGCCGACAAAACCGGCAGCGCCACCGTGAGAGAGCACTGGCCCACACAGGAGATGTCCTGCACCGTTAAGACCCGTTTGTTCATACCGTTTCCTTTCGTTTTTTGAAAAGCCAAAAGGCTCCCCGCTTATGCGGGGAGCTTTGGCTATGCGATTTTTTACTTTGCCACAGGGACGGCGCCGGCCTGACGGATGAGGTCGTTCGCCGCGGTGCCGGTGGCGTAATCAAAGAACGCCTGTGCCGCCGGGGAGAGCGTCTCGCCCTCGCGGGTCACCAGAACGAAGGGACGCTGCACGGCGTAGGTGCCGTCCAGAACGGTCTCCTCGGAGCAGTCAACGCCGTTCACCTTCAGCGCCTTGATGCCGTCCTGTCCTTCGACCGCGGAGAGAGAGGCATAGCCGATGGCGTTGGGGTTCGCCGCCACAGCGGAGATCACAGCGCCGGTGGAGGTCAGCTCCTGCGCGAGGACACACGCCTCGCTCGTGCCGGTGACGGACTCAAAGCCGTCGCGCGTGCCGCTGCCGGACTCACGGCCGACGCAGGAGATCGCAAGGTCTTCGCCGCCGAGCTCGTTCCAGTTCTTGATCCCGCCCTTGAAGATGGCGGCGATCTGTTCAATGGTCAGATCGTCCACGGGGCAGTCCTTGTTGACGATGATCGCGATGCCGTCGAGCGCGACGACCGTGCCGGTGAGACCGGTCTCGCTCGTCTTGAGCGCGCGGGAGGCAAGGCCGATATCGCAGCTGCCGGTGCGGGCAGACTCAATGCCCGTGCCGGAGCCGGTGGGGTCATAGGTAACGCTGACGCCGGGGTTGTCGTTCATGAACTGCTCGGCGAGGATGTTGACGACCTTCTCCATCGAGGTGGAGCCGTTCGTGGAAACGCTGCCGGAAAGAGCGGCGGGCGCTTCGGAAGCGGGAGCCTCGTTCGCCGGAGCGGCGGTAGCAGGGGCGGCGGTGGGATCGGCAGCCGGGGCAGCAGCGCCGCAGCCCGCGAGCAGCACGAGCGTCAGTACGGCGGCCATAGCCAGCGTGAAAATTTTCTTTGCTTTCATAATAGATTCTCCTTTTTCAAATCATTAACCCTTCGGTACGACGTAAGCATACCGCCGCACGGTAAAATCCGTTACCGCAGTTTCGTAAAATGATTGTAAAAAGGAGAACGCGCGGAACGAACGGCATCCGTCTCGCACGGCTTGCGGAAGTGTCTTTTCAACTACACTACGCTCAAACGCAACGACAATCCCGGTGCCAAATCTACACTACTATCACTTGGGATTACACTACTCTCAAACTCGAGCTGCACATGGATCATGCGCAGGAACGTTTTACTACCACTTGGGATTACACTACTCTCAAACTCCCCATCCGGTCGAGCGAGTACCGGAAGTGTTTTACTACCACTTGGGATTACACTACTCTCAAACAGGGATACTACTTTGAGAACATCCCCGCCGGTTTTACTACCACTTGGGATTACACTACTCTCAAACCACTCCATTCTTATTTGTCGGGGCGGTTGCGTTTTACTACCACTTGGGATTACACTACTCTCAAACCTGATAAGCGAAAACATCACCAACCGGATTGTTTTACTACCACTTGGGATTACACTACTCTCAAACACCACATCGCAGCAGATGATCGAAGAGCAGGTTTTACTACCACTTGGGATTACACTACTCTCAAACGCAGCGGGGCGGCGAATTCGTGTTCATGAGGTTTTACTACCACTTGGGATTACACTACTCTCAAACCGCAGCTCCGGCAGCTCCCGCGGCTCCGGCGTTTTACTACCACTTGGGATTACACTACTCTCAAACCTAGCAGCTCTCAAGAATAAACAGTTCAAAGTTTTACTACCACTTGGGATTACACTACTCTCAAACATTTCTCCTGACGCTCGCTTGCAGATTCCTGTTTTACTACCACTTGGGATTACACTACTCTCAAACACGCTGGAATCGTTTGCAGGAGCGAGCCCGGTTTTACTACCACTTGGGATTACACTACTCTCAAACCTCGCCCTCGAACACTCCCATAAAATGTTCGTTTTACTACCACTTGGGATTACACTACTCTCAAACAATTACCTTATTGATGTTCCTCTTGGCGGTGTTTTACTACCACTTGGGATTACACTACTCTCAAACTCCGATTGTCATACGCGAATTTCCGGTCATGTTTTACTACCACTTGGGATTACACTACTCTCAAACATTGACCATCATTAAAATAAGTGCTTAAGTGTTTTACTACCACTTGGGATTACACTACTCTCAAACTGTATATCGCAGCTGTAGGCCTCGTGTCCGGTTTTACTACCACTTGGGATTACACTACTCTCAAACTGGTTCTATTCTCTGGTTCAAAATCGTGTAGTTTTACTACCACTTGGGATTACACTACTCTCAAACAAACGCGCGCGGCGGTTCGCGGTATACCGAGTTTTACTACCACTTGGGATTACACTACTCTCAAACAAACGCTATGAAAATGGAATGTAAAATCAAGTTTTACTACCACTTGGGATTACACTACTCTCAAACCCGCCAAGCGGAACATCAACCAAATAATTAGTTTTACTACCACTTGGGATTACACTACTCTCAAACCCCAACGCAAACATCACCAAACGCGAGCGGGTTTTACTACCACTTGGGATTACACTACTCTCAAACAAAGGCACGTCCGAATTTCATGTCACCGAAGTTTTACTACCACTTGGGATTACACTACTCTCAAACTCAGCGGAAGTACGAAACCTTGCAGGAGCTGTTTTACTACCACTTGGGATTACACTACTCTCAAACATATCCTCCGTTTTGATCAAATCATTCACGGTTTTACTACCACTTGGGATTACACTACTCTCAAACCGCACCCTGCGTATCTTCGGCGTTCACCGGGTTTTACTACCACTTGGGATTACACTACTCTCAAACTTGATAGACTGCCAGAAATTCACGATCTCGGTTTTACTACCACTTGGGATTACACTACTCTCAAACGGAACGCGGCGGCGAGTTTGTGTTCATGCGGTTTTACTACCACTTGGGATTACACTACTCTCAAACTTCATCTGCGTGAACAGCTCAACCATCTTTGTTTTACTACCACTTGGGATTACACTACTCTCAAACTGCGTATCGCAGCTGTAGGCCTCATGGCCGGTTTTACTACCACTTGGGATTACACTACTCTCAAACTGGGAGGCCGATCTTACCGTTGACGTGCTCGTTTTACTACCACTTGGGATTACACTACTCTCAAACACGGCGACACACTGCATACGCTTCCGCTCAGTTTTACTACCACTTGGGATTACACTACTCTCAAACATTGGATATACCCAGCCCCTATCGTCCACGGTTTTACTACCACTTGGGATTACACTACTCTCAAACCATACGCCGCCAATTTTCACGTAAACCGTAGTTTTACTACCACTTGGGATTACACTACTCTCAAACCTCAAATTTCAAAACGGCAGGTATTTCGTTCGGAAAAATGGGAAAACTCGCCGTTTTCCTACGGTTTGGAGCAGCACTCCGACACTACAACAGAGTATCCGGCGGCAGCAAAACGATTATAGCACATGAATCAAAATTCGCAAAGGTCTTTGTCGATGATCCGCACCTCCTCACAGGGTCTGACAGGCTCTTTCTGTCCGCTCTCCAGCAGGAGAACGGACAGTTTTTCATAAAACACCGATTGATAAAAAAGCGTTATTTCATTCTCCGAAAAGAATGACTTGAGATTCACGAACACAAAAAGCCGTTTCCGAAAGCACTCTCGGTGCAGCCGCATCATTTCCAGCAGCTGTTCCGGGACGGACATCTCTTCGGTATCCACGCGGAAGGCGAGCGCTTTTACCACATCATCGGCGCTCTCCATTTCGGAAAACGTGACATTGAACGGAATGGCCGCGGTGAGCGCCGCGCCGTAGTCATTCAATGCGGCAAGGCATTCCGCCGTTTTCGCCGGCTGATCCTCCGCCGCTGTCACCGCCATCTGCTGAATTTTAGTCAGAATACGCCGTCCGTCCAGTTCCGGAAAAAGGGGATCCAGCGTCATCTGCACGTTTTTCCCGATCTCTATCAAACCGGCGTTTTCGGAAAGCGCAAACTCTCCCGGCTCGCCGTTTTCCTGTGCCAGAAGATCGCCGATGAGCCGGCGAAACAGCTGTCCGTTTTCCACAATAAGAACCGGCACCCGGTTTTCCTTGAACTCGATCGGGCTTTGCAGGAGCGGGTGCGCCAGCATCATAGTTCCACAAACCTTTCGTCCGTTGTGAGCACGTCGCTCTCGCCGACGCCCACAATGTATTCCATACCGGCATACTGCTTTTCCGTGACGCAAAGCATCTGCACAAGGCCCTTCGGCGGACGGTTTTTGCGTATGCTGTCCGCCGCCGGGCGCACTGCGCTCTGGTTCAATATCAGCTTGCAGTATACCGACTCCTGCATCATGACGAAGCCGTTTTTTACGAGATATTTGCGAAAGCGGGCATACTCCCGCCGATCCTTGATCGTATCGGTAGGAAGGTCAAAGAAGATCATCATTCGCATAAATCTGTAGCTCATACACCGGCCACCGAATGGAAGAGATGTTTTCCTCCCGCATTGCATCCAGAGCGCTTTTTACGAATATACGGATCGCGTTGAGCATATACTGGCGGCTGCCGTCGATCAGGATCTGGCGATTCAATATCTGCACCAGCTGCATTTTCTCGTCATGCTCCAGCTTTTCGGGTGCCATCTGCCGCACGGCATGATCGACCAGCGGTCGGAACGGCTCCACAAAATCGCACGCCAGATTCAGCTTATTGAACATATTATCGTGGAACACGCCGAGCTGCGTGGAGTAGCCGCAGGCCGTGATCTCGCGCGCTACGGCGGAAAGCACGATGCTGTAGCCGTAATCAAGCGCGGCGTTCCACGCGTTTTCCTGCTCTCTAGAAAACGCCTTTCCGAAAAGCGCATTGAAATAGACCTTCGCGGCGTGGCCCTCGCGGTTCGTCGCGTCGCCCGGCTGCACTTCCTCCAGATAACCGCACAGAAGCGACGCCGCCTCCGTGCAGTCTTCCGATTCCAGCACGGCGATCTGGCCGACGATCTTCTCCCGGACGATCTCCGCCCACAACGCCGCCTTGACCGGGTCTTTCCACTGGATCTGTTCGCGGAGCTTCAAGCTGGCATTATGGCTGCCGTAAAGCGGCAGAAGCATTCCGTAAGGCAGGCGGCGCTCATCACAGAAAATGATGTCGATCTTCCGCTTATTCAGCTCACACAGCAGATAAGCCGTCAGCGAGACCGCCGTGGATTCGATCATCAAAACGGATATTTCGCTCAGGTGAATGCGCTTTACGCCGTCGGTATTGCGCACGACGAGATAGTCCATTTTGTAATCCAGCTTGGACAGGCTGGACACCGTTACGACCCGCCAGCTCATGGTTTTTCAGTGCAGAAGGTCGGTACGATACTCGTACAGGCCGGTCGGCGACTGGTGGATGAGGTAGGCCGAATTAAGTCCCGAAATATTAGCTGATTTTCGGATACGTTCGCCTATAGCCGAGCCGCACAGTTCCTTAAGATTTGGAAGTTCGGCAGTACAGGTAAATAATTTTAATACTTCTGCAATGATTCGGCACTGCGCCGCCACCGGCAGCATAGAGAAATCATCTCTCCGTTTTGCAAGAACTTGCCCTTCCTTGGTAAAAAGCTTTCCATAACAATTGGACGACAGTTTTTTCAGGAAGAAATCATACAGTGCTTTATTTTTCTCCGAATCCACACCGTCGAAAGGTGTAACCGGAATTTCTTTTCTCTGTTCGTTGCAACGTTCCAAATACTTCAAAATTGATTTTATCCATTTTGTTTTTTGATCGTCAACAGCCAACTGGACTGTGTGATTGTATAAGTCTCTTCCATCACCCGAACTCGCCGTTCCGCCGGTAAGCGTTAGGCGTTCTCCATCAAGTTCTAATGTCGAATCAATATAGATTGGTGAATACACTACCGACGGATTTGTCAATTGGAGAATCTGTGTACAATACTTTACTGGATTATTCTTGAACAGTGTTTTCCCATAAATGTACACAGGCTCAATTGTTCGGACTCTCTTTCTCCCTCGCTGATGCTCAACAACAATAAAATGGGAAGCAAAGCGACTAGTATAGCCTCCGTATTTTTCAATCGGTTTATCCGCTTTTATTCGAATTTGTCCTTTTCCGGCAGGCATAATGGTTTGCTTAAAAAGCAAACCCTTCTCCTCTCGCGGCATGCGGGTGATGATGGGGTTATTCTTCGCCATGTACTTTTTCACCGTGGCGATGCTCGTTCCGTCCGCTTTCCACGCGCCCGGCGTATCCCCGTCAAAGACTTTTTTGAGACTGTAATTCTCTTTTCGGATATTCAGGAAAAACCGGTCGGTAAACTCTGTCTTATATACGTTGCCGACAACGATGTTCAGATAGGCGTCCTTGGCATGGTGCAGGTCGTTCACCTCGCGGCACTTGAGAAGGCCGAACTCCTGCCGGAACTCGGAAACGTTGCCCGCTTTGGAGTATACGATCTCCGCTTCCGGATAGATCTCCTGCAGAAGCTGCGCGAGCGCCTTGGTGGACTGCTGCGTTTCGGTAAGCTGGCGCTGTACGAAGGCAGCCAGCTCGTCATCCGTCAGCTCTGTGTTTCGTTTCAGGCGGTCGTACTTTTTATCGCCGATCATTTTCTTATCGTGCAGCATCGACCAGAACGGCAGCATCCGGCTGCGGATATCCTGCGAGATCGGATAGGTGTTCGTTTTTTCGCGGTTGAGAACGCTCTTTACGAGCACGCGGTTCTCAATGCTGTCGTCCTTGATGCGGGAGCGCGGGAAGATGTGGTCGATATCATAGGTCTCGTCATTACGCAGCGCCGCTTCCAGATCGATGGGCTCGCCGGAATACATGCATTTTCCGAACTGCGTATAGTACAGGAAGAGTTTGTCTCTCCGCAGCGCGCTCTCCTCCGTCGCCGCAAGCTTTTCGTACAGCTCGCCGCTGTCCCGCTCGCAGGCCTTATAGAGCTCCAGAAGCTGTTCTTTTCTGGATTTGGTTCGCGTTCCCTTCTTCTCCTTATCCTCGCCGCGCGCCACCTCGACAAAGATCTTCGCCGGTGCGCCGCCGCGGATATGGGCGATCTCTTCGGCGATCTTCAGCGTCTGCCAGATGCTGCGGCGCACGGCGGGAGAAATGTACATTTCGTCCAGCTGTGAGCGGAGACTGTTGCTTCCGAAACGGGCGAGCCGCCGCTCCTCCGCCGCGGCCGGAAGATTGGTGTGCTCCGGATCGTTGAGCAGCTGCATGAGATTGAGATTGGTGTTTCGCAGAAAATACAGAATGTTCTGCGCCTCGCCCTGCTCATCCGCGCCGGAATAGAGTTCCGTCAGAAACTCTTTGGAAAGGCGTCCCCAGTCGGCATATTTCAGACGGCAGATCTTCCGCACATCGTCCTCGTTCAGCGCAGGGAAATTCTTTTTCAGCCAGCGGCGCAGCATACGCTTGTCGTCGCTGTATACCAGCGTTCCTTCGATGATCTTTTCCACCGCTTCCTCGCCGAGCACGGGGATGAGCGGCGCAAAATCGTGGTACGAACGCAGTCTGGTCTTCACCGGGTCATCAATGCCGCTGATCTCATCGGTTTTTGCGGCATAGCCGTGCATGACCAGATAGTCCAGAATGCGTTTTTTCGTCACACGGCGGTTTTCTTTTTTGAACAGGTCTTCGATCAACTGCTGCTTTACGCTGACCGGGAGCTCGTTTCCGTTGAGACGCAGCGGGTTCAGCTCGTTGAGAAGCATAAATTCGCTGTACAGTAGAGAGTCCTTCGGCAGCACCGGCGCGCCGGTGTAGGTGCATTTTCCGATCAGGTCTTTCAGAAAGGCCGCCGCGCTCGCGTCGAGATCCACGGTCTTTTCAAAATTCCACGGATGGACCTTTTCTCCGGTCCGCGCCGCCCAATGGCCTTTCAGCGGCCCGACATAATACGGCACACGGAAGGAAAACACCGCTTCGATCTTCTCGCGCACGGAGATGCCGTCCTCATCCTCTTCCAGCAGGAACGGCAGATACGCCGATGCGTTATCCAGAATTTTCCGCAGCTCCTGCCGGTGGAGCTGATACGGGATGATACCGTTTTCGCTGCCGGTCAGCCGCGGAAGAAACGTCTTCTCCTCGATCTGCGCATACTGCGGCGCGAACGGATGCTCCGCCGCCGGTTTCGGCAGCACAGACTTGAGGAACGCGCAAAAGTCTTCCTGCTTGCAGGTCTTATCCCCGCTCTCCGAACGGTAACGGCTGTAGGCGGCATAGTTATTCGTGAACTTCGCGTTTTTATAGAATATGCTCCGGTATTTATCCGGCGCCGCTTCTCTCACATAGTCTTTCAGCGCACGAAGGTCGGCATGATTTTTCTCATATTGACGGACCTTTGCATCGCAGAGATACGCTTCGCCGCCGCGCATTTCCGACAGCCGCGCCGCATCAAACACTTTTTTTGCCGCAAGCAGCAGCTCCACCCGCTCGCCCAACGCCGACGAGAGAGCGTCAAACGCGGCGTCCAGATCGTCGCTCAGTGCGACGCTCGCCGGTTCGGCATTTTTGAGCGACTCATCGTCATAGAGCGCAGCCAGCTTGACTTTGGCCCCCGCAAGCAGATCGGACAGGGCCTGAATATCCGCGCCGCTCTCCTCCGTCTGCACCGACCTCCCCAGAGCGGCGCGCAGAGCCGCCTTCTTCTGGGATATGCGCATATTGCGGTCGACAAGGATCGTGAAGTACTCCGGCTCCAATCCCAGCTCCACATTCATTTCCGCCGAGAGATACTCTGTCAGCTCCCGCATCGCAGCGTCTACCGTCGGGCATTCGTCGCCGTTCTCCGATGTTTCATAAAGGAAATGCCCGCGGTGCTTGATGATATGGTGCAGCGCCAGAAATACGAGCCGCGGGTCGTGCGGCTCGGAGGAATGCACCAGTTCGCTGCGCAGGTGGTACACCGTGGGGTACCGGCGCAGATAATCCCGATCCGTAAAATCCGGGTCATTGAAAAGCGTGTATTTCCCGCTTCCGGCCGTCTTATCGTCCGGAAAGAGCGCGCTTTCATGCAGCCGGCGGAAAAAGAGCGGGTCGGACTTCCCGATCTCCGCGGAGAAAAAGTCTTCCAGATACAGAAGTCTCTGTTTTCTCCGCTCCAGACGCCGGCGGGCAATGCGCGCCGCGCGCCGGTCCGCCGCCGGTTTTGCCTCCTCAAACAATCTCGCGCCCCACATGGAGTCTCCTTTGAAGCGCAAAACGTTGTATTCCGGATCGGTCACCGCCCAGCCGACGGAATTTGTGCCTACGTCAAGGCCGATATAATACGGAGAATGCGGTCGGATCGTTTTTTTCTCTTCCATTTTTGGCTCTCCTCTATTGACAAATTCAAAAAATATGCTAAAAATATAGATGATCCCTACTACCACTTGGGATTACACTACAAGTTCAAATAAGCGTTCTGCGCCCTTACCGCATTAAGTTGCGGATTCACAGTGTGTGAAAGCAAAAGGCCCCGCCGGTCGGCGGGGCCTTTTGCTATCCCGCCGGGATGCTTAGGTTCAACAAAAGAATACCACCATATTTCGCATTTTGCAATTAATACATATTTTTTCTTTACAGTTCTCTATATAAAACCTGAAATTTTTTCATTGACAGTGAGAGCACTCCATCCGCCGCACGGTACAGCACGGCGGATAGAGTGCTCCCACGATAAAAGAGACCGCCGCTCCGTGCGCGGCGGTCTCTTTATGTCTTTATATATCATGCAGCCCTTCAGGAATTTTTGCAGCTGCGGATGTGGAGATAGACGGTATTTTTGCTGATGCCCAGCGCCTCGGCACATTCTACAACGCTGTTTTTCAGTTTGAAAAAACCCTTGCTGTAGAGCCGCGCGATGATCTCCTTGTTCTTGTCGTGCACGGCGATATCGGCGTCTGCCATTACGACGCGCTTTGTCTCCGCAATCGTATCGCCGACGAGCTGTGACGGGCTGTCGGCAAAGTTCTCTTCCCGGCCGACGCTTGCGCCATCATCCGTCTTCATCAACGTGTTTATAACGGAGGCAAGCGGCGTATTCAGATAAAAGTTGATGCACAGCAGCCCGACGATCTTCGCATTCTCGCTGCGGATGGCGATCGTTGTGGAATGCATGGGCTCGCCCTTTTTGTTTTTTGAATAATAGGCGATATAGTCCTTGCCGTTGTTGTGGCGGATATCCTCCAGCATATGCAGCGCAAGATCGGTGATCGGCGCGCCTTCCTTGCGGCCGGTATAGTAGCCGTTGATGATCTTGATAACGGAATTATCGTAGTTTTCCAGACTGTGCAAAACGATCTCGTACCCGTCCCCCAGATAGTTGGCAAGGCCCTCGCACAGTGTCTTATAAGATTCCAGCACCATGCGGTCCATACGCGTGAAGGACATGGTTTTTTTACTGTTTTTCTGTTCCATAGTCACACCAGATTCCCTATTTTATACACAACTTATTATTTTAATTCATGCCCCGTGCCGTGTCAATATCGATAGTCAACAATAACGTCAATGAAAAATTGTTCACTCATCCGAAAGCGCGTTGAATGAACGTTTTTATATTGACTAAACATTTTTAACGCGCTTATAATGGCATCGTAAGCACAGCAGTTCCGCTGCCAATTTCCGAAAACATTATTCTTAAGGAGGAATGTTGTCATGAAAGTAATTTCCACCGAAACCGCCCCCGCCGCGATCGGCCCGTATTCTCAGGCGATCGTCACGAACGGCCTTGTATTTGCCTCCGGCCAGATTCCCGTCGATCCTGCGACCGGCGCTCCTGCCGGTGACACCATCGACACTCAGGCTGAGCAGAGCTGCAAGAACGTTGCCGCCATTCTCGCCGCTGCCGGAAGCGACATGACCAAAGTCGTCAAGACCACCTGCTTCCTCGCGGATATGGCTGATTTTGCCAAGTTCAACGAGATTTATGCCAAGTACTTTGTCAGCTGCCCGGCCCGCTCCTGCGTTGCCGCCAAGGCGCTGCCGAAGGGTGTTCTCTGCGAAATCGAAGCCATCGCGGAGCTCTGACAGCCCCACAGAAATGAGAAAGAGAACAAATATAAAGGGAAAGGAAATATCGAACTATGGAACCCAGTATTCTTTCGCTGATCCCGCCGGTGCTGACGCTGGTCATTGCCCTATGGTCTAAGAATATCATGCTCGCGCTTTTCCTCGGCATCGTATCCTGCTCCATATATACCGGCGGCCTCCACTTCCTGATGCTCGTATTCGATAAGTACATCTATAACGGCATTTCCAGCAACGTTGACATGTTCATTTACATGATCGTGTTCGGTGCATTCATGGTGGCCGTCAAGCGCGGCGGTGGATTTGCCGCGTTCTCCTCCTTCGGAGACAAGCACTTTGACACACCGCGCAAGGCGAAGCTCATCACCTGGCTTCTGTCCGGCATCGTTATCAATCAGGGCTTCGGTACGATCGGCGTTGGCGCCATTATGCGGCCGATTACGGACAAGCAGAAGGTCTCTCGCGAGAAGCTCGGCTACATACTCTCCTCCACCGCTGAGCCGGTCGTCGCCCTCGTCCCCATCACGATCTACATTCTGGTATTTGGCGGTCTGATTTCCTCTGTTCTTCCCGAACTGGACGGTCAGCAGGTGTTTGTGGAATCGATTCCGTACAACTTCTTCTGCATACTCTCCGTCCTCGTCGGTCTTCTCACGGCGGCGGAGCTTCTTCCCGATTTTGGCTTCATGAAGAAGCGTGAAAAGGCCGCAAAAGAAAACGGCGAGCTCATCCGTCCGGGCTCCAGCCCGATGGAAACGAAGGAGCTTGATGATACGGAAAGCGCCGTCAAGCCCGATTTTCTCAGCTTTGTTCTTCCGTTCGTCGTGTTCTTCATCGCGATCATCGTCATTCGCATCGAGACCGGCATGTTCAGCCTCATGACCCCGATTCTCGTCGGCACCATTGTCGCCATTGGCTACCCCGTAATCCGCGGCTATTTCAAGTTCAGCGAAGTGCCGGGTCTCATCATCGACGGCGCAAAATCCATGGTCTCTGTCGCTGTGCTGCTCGCGCTGGCGTTCGGCTTCGGCAAGGCCGTGGCAGACATCGGATTTGCCGACTACATTGTGAGCGTTTCGCAGAACGTCCTCACGCCGGCCATTCTCCCGGCAGCGGTGTTCCTTATCTGCGCCGTGGCCTCCTATGCCACCGGCTCACTCATCAGCGCATGCTTTCTGCTCGGGCCGATCGCGCTCGTGCTCGTCGCCACTGTCGGCGGCAACATTCCGCTGGTCGTAGCGGCGCTCGTCGGCGGCTCCACGTTCGGCGACGTCACCTCCCCGCTCTCAGATATCGTCATTGAATCGGCCATGGGTGCCGGTGTGGACACCATCGACCTCGGCAAAGCGCAGCTGCTGCCGCGCGTCATCCTTGCGCTGATAACGACCGTGCTGTATGTGATCTTCGGCGCAATGGCCGGATAAGGAAGGAGAACTACTAATGTTTGATCCCCGCAAACTGATGGCAAAGGAATACGCCGTGCTGCACGGCGACGGGAGCGGCTTCGATTTCCAGAAAACTCTCACCCGCGAGCCAATCGCCATGAACTGGGCCGACCCCTACCGCCCGAGCGACACCGTGCCGCCGCACGTCAAGGCCGCCGTGATCGAGAGTCTTAACTCCATGGCCGCACACTATACGTTCCCCACCGGCGATTTTGCTCTGTGCGACGCGATTGCCGAACGTGTAGAAAAGAAAAACGGCGTAAAGATCAACCCGCGTACCGAGCTCACCATATCCAACGGCTCAGACTCTGCGTTCGCATTCGTCATGCGTCCGTTCCTCGTCCCCGGCGAGGACAACGAGGTCATGATGCCCGTCCCGTCCTACGCGCACAACTTTGCCGTGCCGCCGATGATCGGAGGTCGTTCCGTTATGGTGCCGACGCGGCAGGAAGACGGCTACGATCTGGATATAGATGAATTTGAAAAGCGCGTAACTCCTAAAACCAAAATGGTCGTGCTCACCAACCCCAACAACCCCACGGGAACGGTGTACACGCGCAGCACGATGGAAAAGCTCGCGGACTTCTGCATCCGGCACGACCTTCTCTGCGTCGTTGACCAGTGCTTTGAGGACAGCGTATTCGACGGCCACGAGTATGTCAGCATGATGGCGCTTCCCGGCATGTGGGAGCGCACTATCACCATTGGCTCGATCTCCAAAGGCATGGGTCTGTGCGGCTTCCGCGTCGCATACATCGTCGCGCCCGAGAGCATCACCGAAGTGTTCCATCAGACAGCCGTTCTCTTCATCGGTGCAACGAACACCATGGCTCAGGCCGGCATCACCGCCGCGCTCAAAGATACTCGCTTCATGGAGGACATGCGGCAGGAGTGGATGATCCGCGCAGATATTCTCGGCTCGATCCTCGATACGATCCCGCATATCCGCTATGTCAAGCCGCAGGCCGGGTTCTTCTTCTGGATCGATGTTTCCTATTATGGGACAGATGAAGAGGTCATGCGCTATCTGGTGCAGGAGGCAAACGTACTCGTCAGCACTGGCGCACTCTTCACCGACTCCACACACATCCGCATCATCTACGGCTGTCTTAAGGACCGCGAAGCGTGCATCAACGCCGTGAAGGCAGTGAAGGAAGCGCTCGAACGTCATCCTAAAAACCAGCAGTAAAATACACAAACATCGCCGCCTGTTTTGCAGGCGGCGATGTCGCTTTTTCACGTTATACTTTGTCGCGCTCGCGGTCGAGACGGCGGTTGCGGAGCGTCAGGACGAGATCGGCTGCGACCATGAGAATGTCGGCAATGTAGAAAAAAACCACATAGCTTAAATTGCCGAGGATGATTTTCCCGACCAGGCCGCAGAGATACCCTGCGATGATGAGAAGCTCGAACGCAACACTCTTGCCCTTCGCGGTGCGGGAACGGAGGGACTTTGCGATGTTGAACGGCCATGAGATGCCGAAGCAGACGAGCATGCCCGCTTCCAGAACATGGACGATGTTCATATCACTGGAGCATTTCGACGCCGTGCATCACGAACGCGCCGCCAAGACGCGCCATTTCCTCCGGCGTTTCGCGCATTCCGTTTTCGATCCACACCTTGGCGAGCGTGCACATGCCGGCCACGATGAACGAGGCGCAGTAGTCCAGCTTTTCGGACTCGCTCCCGCCGAAGATGGACAGGAACTCATAAAGGTACTGGTACTTGAGCTTGTTGAATATCTTGTCCTGAAATTCGGAATCTCCGCTGCGGCAGTAAAGCGTGTAGAAAATGTCCGAATACTCGCTCGCGAGCGTGAAGAGATCGGTCAGATACCGGAACGTCTTCCCGTCCGACTGGCGGGCGTTGTGGCGGCTGCCGACATCGTCCAGACGGCGCAGGAGATCGTCCTCAAGCTGATGGAGAAGATCGTACACGTCGCTGTAGTGCGCGTAAAATGTGCCGCGGTTCACGTCCGCGAGATCGGCCACGTCGCGCACCGTGACGCGGCTGATGTCCTTTTCGAGAAGCAGCGACGTAAGCGCGCCGCGAAGCTGTTTTTTTGTTTTCCGTACCCGACGGTCCTCGGTTTCCCGTTCTGCCATTTATCTATTTCCTCCTATGTGCGTTTGTTATTTATCATACACTGGTGATTATAATCCACAAGAGCCGAACATTCAATAGGTAAATGAACAAATTTCGCAAAAAAATCGGAAACAGTGCATCTGTTTCCGATTTTTTTATAATCCGTCACTCTTTTCTCATTTGGCGGTTTCTGCTCTTCTGTACCGCTTTCAGATAGATTTCCGCAGCGCGCATCACAGCCGGAGTAAGCGCTCCGGCGGAGATCTCCACCTGATCGACGCACACCGCGCCGTACTCCCCGCAGGGCTCCACGCGGGTCATGTGGCTCCAGAGCGGAACGCCCTTTGCCGCGCCCTCGATGATCTGCGTCCGGTCCTCGTCGGTGCGGCGGAGCGGCTGCATCGTTTGGAGGCATCCGAGCGCCTTTCCCGCCGGGCGGCGGTTGAGCTGCCGCCAGACGCACGAGGCGCTGTGCGGCACGAGCGTGCTCACGCGGACCGTGCCCGCGCTGCCGAAGGCTTTCAAAAGCCGCTTTGTCATAATATCCGGCCGGATGGATACGACGTCCTGCCCCGCCTTGAGTTTTCGCAGCGTGAGCGAGCGCAGCGCCGGAAACGCCTTGTGCAGTGCCTCCCACGATTTTCCCGCGCCCTTATCCTTGCTGCCTTTCCAGTGGAAGAGCGTACCGGAAAATTCCCGCAATCCCTGCGCGGGGACCTCCGCCGCGCCTTCCACGACACAGGTGCGCACGCGCACCTTGCCCTCCGCGAGAAGCGAGAGAAGCGCACTTCCTCCGCCGCGCAGCCCGTAAGCGCCCCAGATGCGCCCGTCGTACCCGGCGAGCAGAGCGCTCTCCACCGCGGCGACACGCGCGTCCGGCGGTTCCTCCGGCGCAAACACGGGAACGAGCACGCGGCAGGATTTTTCCAGCGAGCGGACGACCGAGGCAAATACGGCGGCGTCCAGGCCGTCATCCGGCCAGAGCAGCACGGCTGCCGCGCCCGGTTTTCCGGTTTCTCTCAGTTCCATAGCGTATCCTCCTTACAGAAGCTCCAGAGCATCGACGCGCTGCGGCGTAAATACCGCCGAGCGCGCCGCAGCCGCCGACAGCATATAGTTTCCGTATTCCACGGTGTAAAGCGAGAGTACTGCGCCCTCGGGCGACGCCGTATCCCCCAGCACGGAGAAGGCGTTCATCGGCTGCGAGAGTCCCGCGCCGGTGCATTTGAGCACGGCCTCCTTGCGTGTCCAGAGATAGGCAAACCACCGTTCCGGATCGGCCTTCATATAGTCCCGCTCCTCGATCGTGAGAGCGCGCGCCGCGGCGCGGCGCACGGGCGCGATCTTCTCAATGTCCAGCCCAACCGGAGTGTCGCTCACGGCAAGCGCGGCGAGCGTGCCGCTGTGCGTGAGCGAGAAATGCGGCCCGCCGGGGATATACGGCTTTCCGTGTTCGCCGCAGGCAAACGGCGGTTCGATCCCCGCGGCGCGAAGCAGCAGTGAAGCGCCGATGCTCCGCAGACGCGCTTCCTCTCTCCGGATGCGCAGCGCCTTTTCCCGACGCTCTTCCGGCAGCAGTGCGAGCGCTTCCCGCTCGCGGCTGCGCAGCGGCGCAATGTCCAGCACATAAACGTTCATAACGGTTTTATTATACAGGCAAAAGGCCGCTCTTTCAACGGCTTTTTGCCGGTCAGCGCGGAGAAAACGGCGTATATTCCCCGTCTTCGATCACATACCCTCCGCCGTTCGGACTTTGCCACTCGTAGCGGTTTTTCCCCTCGGGAAAAAGGTGCGCCATGATCGCCGCGATCACGCCGCCGTGCGTCACGATCACGGCGTCGCGCCCGGCTTTCTGCACACGCGCGAAGGCGGCAAGAGCGCGCCTTGTCATATGCTCCCCGCTCTCGCCGTTCGGCGGGACGTTCTTCTCGTTATCGCCGGTGAGCCATGTCTGATAAGCGGGATCATCCTTCAGCATTTCATAGCTCTTCATTTCAAAATCGCCGAAGTCGATCTCGCGGAAGTCCGGCTCGATCTCATAAGGCACGGTGCCGAAGAGCGCTTGCAGCGTTTCATTACAGCGGCGCATGCCGCTCGTAATAAACCGTGTGCCCGGCGCGGGCATTTTCTGCCGCCGCAGCGCGGCGCGCCCGGCCGGAGAGAGCGGCAGATCGGTGCTGCCGCAGTAGAGATGCTTTTCGTTTGCTTCGGT
>ERZ773148.1596-NODE-1596-length-18637-cov-19.059789_pt1 | contig 18637 bp, 18 predicted proteins | sample MGYA00580846_ERZ773148 | MGnify/ENA primary metagenome ERZ773148 (study PRJEB29015, sample SAMEA2737879) | human gut metagenome | biome: human gut; feature: human-associated habitat; material: faeces | place: China | collected 2012 ... | reverse complement strand
GTTCCATGGAGGTCATCAATAAGCAGGCCCTGCGGATTCTGCGGCTGTTCGGCAACGCCGACGCGACCCGCGTAACCACCACTGTCGGCCCGGAGCAGGAATATTTTCTGGTGGATAAAACGCTTTATGAGCAGCGGGAAGACCTGATGATGTGCGGCCGTACGCTCTTCGGCGCCAAGCCGCCCAAGGGTCAGGAGCTGGAGGATCACTACTTCGGCACCATCAAGCCCCGCGTGAAGGCCTTCATGGCGGAATTGGACGAGGAATTGTGGAAGCTCGGCATTTTCGCCAAGACCGAACATAACGAGGTCGCTTCCAGCTTATATCCTCTCCTGCGGGCGAACTGATCCAGAAAATCTTCTGTCCAGTCTGCCTGATATACCTCGTAGGAGTCGTTGAAGAATGTATGCGGATAACTCGTCTTGCTGCTTTTGAAAGCGCGGTCGAACCGGGAAAGATAGCTTTTGACCGCACTTTTGGAAAGATGGTTCATCACGTATCCTTCTCCTCCGGGAGCGGCACGTTTAACCTTCTGCCGTGTCTTGCCGTTATAAAGGGCTATCACTTTCCATTTTCCGGCGGGAGCTTTCCATTCCAGTTTGTCTTTCCTGACATGGGAAGTCAGATTGATGCACCGCCCGTTTCCGTCATAGGCCATCACGCGGCTCAATACCGAATAAGGTTGCTGTTTCTTGTCAGCTACATTGATGTCCTGTACGATTTCCTGGCCTCCCTCTATCTCATACGTCTGGAAGATAGCTTTGCTGGCTGCCTCTTCGATGCTGACTTCCGGTCCTCCGAAGGGCCATCCTGTTCCGGTATTCATGTCGATCTCGATGCCGGTGCGCTTTCCTTCCGCTTGTGTATGTTTGAGCACTTCCATCCATCGGGGAGAAAGAAACTGAATATCGTTGGCGTCATTGCCCTGCACTCCATAAATGGGAGTGATTTCTACGGACGAGGCGCAGATTGCAAAAGCCGACAGCGAAATAAAGCGATTGACAAAAGAGCAGAAAAAACTGCTGACAAAGCAGTATTATCAATATGTAAAAAAGATAGAACGGGAAAAAATGAAATATTTCTCTTTTGTTTATGATCAAAGGACATTGATCGTGGCAGCTCCGGATGATAACAAAGGTCAGGAGAAGTTTTTAGGTTATAAATGGAGCAATCGAAAGGGGCAGGAAGGAATACAGATCATAGATGAAGGCGGCCGGTTTTGCCATTCGCCAACCGGGTTGCTCCGCTTGTCTGGCAATGAACGACGATAAAGTGCCTGCCGGAAAGTATGCAGTGTCTACCAGTAACCGTAATTTTGAAGGACGCCAGGGACCGGGTTCCCGAACACTGCTTGCCAGCCCGCTTGTAGCTGCAGCAGCGGCAGTGACTGGAGTTATTTCTGACCCGAGAACGCTGATTTGATGTACGATTGGACGATTTACGATTAAAATTACTTCGTAAATCAAACATCGTTCAACAAAGGTAAATCAAGAGTATTTTCAATCGTAAATTGTAAATCGTAAATACAAAGATGAAGACAAAATTTGATATAATAACCAGTACTTGTGTGCCTCTTCCATTAGAGAATGTGGATACAGACCAGATAATCCCTGCACGTTTTCTGAAAGCTACTACCCGTGAGGAAAAGTTCTTCGGAGATAATTTATTCCGCGATTGGCGTTATCATCCGGATGGTTCTCTGAACAAGGACTTTGTTTTGAACAATCCCACTTACGGTGGACAGATTCTGGTGGCGGGAAAGAACTTCGGTTCCGGTTCCAGCCGTGAGCATGCTGCATGGGCCATTGCCGGTTACGGGTTCCGCGTGGTGGTATCGAGCTTCTTTGCCGATATACACAAGAACAATGAACTGAACAACTTTGTGCTTCCGGTGGTGGTAAGTGAGCCGTTCCTGAAAGAGTTGTTCGACTCTATCTCTGCCAATCCGAAGATGGAAGTAGAAGTGAATCTGCCCGAACAGACCATCACCAACAAGGCTACGGGCAAGAGCGAACATTTTGAAATCAATGCCTACAAGAAACATTGCCTGATGAATGGTTTGGATGACATCGATTTTCTGGTTGAGAATAAAGATAAGATAGAAGCTTGGGAGAATAAAAATGAAGCATAATCATCCGAAGATAGAAATCATGGACACTACGCTCCGCGACGGTGAACAGACCAGCGGAGTCTCCTTTGTGCCCCATGAGAAGCTGATGATTGCCCGTTTGTTACTGGAGGAATTGAAAGTAGACCGGGTGGAGGTGGCTTCTGCGCGGGTATCCGAAGGAGAGTTTGATGCCGTAAAAATGATTTGTGACTGGGCGGCACGCCGTAATCTGTTGCCAAGAGTAGAAGTGCTTGGCTTTGTAGATGGCCACACGTCGGTGGACTGGATACATGCGACCGGTTGCCGTGTCATCAATCTGCTGTGCAAAGGCTCGCTGAAGCATTGCACCTACCAGTTGAAGAAGACTCCCGAAGAGCATATCGAGGATATTCTGTCTGTAGTGGATTACGCCAACGAGCAGGATATGGTAGTGAATGTCTATCTGGAAGACTGGAGTAACGGCATGAAAGATTCTCCGGAATATGTGTTCCGTCTGATGGACGCCTTGGAGCAGACCAATATCCGCCGTTACATGTTACCTGACACATTGGGCGTATTGAACCCGCTACAAGTCATCGAGTTCATGCGCAAGATGGTGAAACGCTATCCGCATGCCCATTTCGACTTCCATGCCCACAATGACTATGACCTTGCTGTGAGCAATGTGCTTGCCGCCGTACTTAGCGGTTGCAAGGGACTGCATACTACCATCAACGGCCTGGGCGAACGTGCCGGCAATGCTCCGCTTGCCAGTGTGCAGGCTATCCTGAAAGACCACTTCAATGCCATTACCAACATTGACGAAAGCCGCCTGAACGATGTAAGCCGTGTGGTGGAGTCCTACTCGGGTATCGTAATCCCTGCCAATAAACCGATTGTGGGCGAGAATGTATTTACCCAAGTGGCAGGCGTCCATGCCGACGGTGACAATAAAAGTAACCTCTACTGCAACGACCTTCTGCCTGAACGCTTTGGCCGCAAGCGAGAGTATGCCCTGGGCAAGAACAGCGGTAAAGCCAATATCCGGAAGAATTTGGAGGACTTGGGATTACAACTGGATGAAGATGCCATGCGCAAAGTGACCGAACGCATCATTGAGCTGGGCGACAAGAAGGAACTGGTGACGCAAGAAGACCTGCCCTATATTGTTTCGGACGTACTGAAGCACGGAATGGCAGAAGAACGCGTCAGCCTTAAGAGCTATATTGTGAATCTGGCGTATGGATTGAAGCCGATGGCTACGTTGAAGATAGAAATCAACGGAAAGGAATATGAGGAAAGTTCCAGTGGAGATGGCCAGTATGATGCTTTTGTGCGCGCCTTGCGCAAGATATATAAAGTGACACTGGGTCGTAAGTTCCCGATGCTGACGAACTATGCCGTGACCATTCCTCCCGGCGGGCGTACCGATGCCTTTGTGCAGACGGTTATTACCTGGAGTTTTGAAGATACGATATTCCGTACACGCGGATTGGACGCAGACCAGACGGAAGCGGCCATCAAGGCGACGGTGAAGATGTTGAATATCATAGAAGACGAATACGAATCATAAAAAATGGATCTTATGGAGAAAAAGAAATCGTTTTTTGAGAGGCGTCCTTATGTATGCTATGCGTTGTATGCAGGCTTGCTTTTTGCTTTCAACCTCTTTCTGCGTTGGTGGAGCGGCGAGTTGGATGCGGACGAGTATCTTATGTCAGCCATCAATACCCTTATATTGACAGCTGGTTTTGTGTGGGGTGACCGGTATCGCCGCAAGAATCTTGCAAACAAAAAGAAGATAGATGAACTTTTAAATAATAAATAAAACAATGGATTTTAAAATTGCAGTGTTGGCCGGTGACGGTATCGGCCCCGAAATCTCTACCGTAGGCGTGGATGTGATGACTGCCGTGTGTGAGAAGTTCGGACATAAAGTGAACTATGAATATGCCATCTGCGGTGCAGACGCGATAGACAAGGTGGGTGACCCGTTTCCCGAAGCCACTTATGAGGCTTGTAAAAATGCGGATGCTGTATTGTTCTCTGCCGTAGGTGACCCGAAATTCGACAATGACCCTACTGCCAAAGTGCGTCCCGAGCAGGGCTTGCTGGCTATGCGCAAGAAACTGGGACTGTTTGCCAACATCCGTCCCGTACAGACCTTCAAATGTCTGCTCCATAAGTCTCCCCTTCGTGCGGAGCTGGTGGATGGTGCCGATTTCCTTTGCATCCGCGAACTGACCGGTGGCATGTACTTCGGTGAGAAATACCAGGACAATGACAAGGCGTATGATACGAACATGTATACCCGTCCTGAGATTGAACGTATCCTGAAAGTCGGATTTGAATATGCCATGAAACGTAACAAACATCTTACGGTGGTGGATAAAGCCAACGTGCTTGCCTCTTCCCGCCTTTGGAGACAGATTGCCCAGGAAATGGCACCGCAATATCCCGAAGTGACAACCGACTATATGTTTGTGGACAACGCCGCTATGAAGATGATTCAAGAGCCGAAGTTCTTTGACGTAATGGTTACGGAAAATACGTTTGGCGATATTTTGACGGACGAGGGTTCCTGCATCAGTGGCTCTATGGGATTGCTGCCTTCTGCTTCTACGGGAGAGAGCACGCCGGTATTCGAGCCTATTCATGGCTCCTGGCCGCAAGCGAAAGGTTTGAATATAGCCAATCCGCTGGCGCAAATTTTGTCTGTAGCCATGCTTTTCGAATACTTCGACCTGAAAGAGGAAGGGGCGTTGATTCGCAAGGCAGTGGATGCTTCACTCGATGCGAATGTACGTACACCGGAGATTCAAGTAGAAGGTGGAGACAAATACGGTACCAAGGAAGTGGGCGTTTGGATTGTAGACTATCTTAAGAAGTCTTGATGCCAGTATCCCATTACTGTTCTGTCCATCAGTAACTTCCCACTGTAAAGTTCTGCAAAAAGCATGCACCATCTTTGCAGTGGGAAGTCGCTGATTGTCAGATATGGTTCTTCCTTCCCATTTTTCCTTCTTCAATCGTTTCATATCCTTTCATCCTCTTTATTCGTGTTAAGCTTTGGTAGATGGCAGCATAATCTTTCCTTTCCCGCACGGTTTATTTCTTGGAATTTGCATATCTTTGTCAGCATATCCATGCACCGCAAGTATGTGCGGGAAGAATGTATTAGACAATAAGATTATGGCGAAAATTGCAAAGAACCTGACGGAGTTGATTGGGCATACTCCTTTGATGGAATTGGCTGAATACAGCCGTAAATACGGATTGAAAAGAAATATTGTGGCTAAGCTGGAATCTTTTAATCCGGCGGGAAGCGTGAAGGACCGTGTGGCATTTGCCATGATTGAGGATGCCGAGGCACGCGGGGCTTTGAAACCCGGAGCCACGATTATTGAACCTACCAGTGGCAATACCGGCGTGGGACTGGCGATGGTGGCAACCATCAAGGGATACCATTTGATATTGACCATGCCGGAGACCATGAGTGTGGAACGCCGTAATCTGTTGAAAGCCTTGGGCGCGGAGATTGTACTGACCGACGGGCTGGCAGGTATGTCCGGCTCCATTGCCAAAGCGAAAGAACTGCGGGATGCGATACCCGGTGCGGTTATTCTGCAACAGTTTGAAAATCCCTCCAATGCCAAGGCTCATGAACATGCTACGGGGGAAGAAATCTGGACGGACACGGATGGCAAAGTTACTGTTTTTGTTGCCGGTGTGGGCACGGGCGGCACGGTCTGTGGAGTGGCGCGTGCCTTGAAGAAACACAATCCGGATGTCTATGTTGTGGCTGTAGAACCTGCCTCCTCTCCGGTTCTGGAAGGAGGGGAAGACGCACCGCACCGCATCCAGGGGATTGGAGCCAATTTTATTCCTTCCATTTATGATGCTTCTGTAGTAGACGAGGTTATTCCGGTACCCGATGACGAGGCCATTCGTGGAGGACGGGAGCTGGCTTCTACGGAAGGCTTGCTGGCCGGCATCTCATCCGGTGCAGCGGTATATGCGGCACGGTTGCTGGCCGAACGCCCTGAATTTGCGGATAAAATGATTGTTGCCCTACTGCCCGATACGGGGGAACGCTATTTGTCAACAGAACTGTTTGCTTTCGATACCTATCCTTTGGAATAAATACTGAACGATTATATGAAGAAATTTATTTTTTCTTTCCTTTTGTGTGGAGCCACGATGTTTTCTGCCTTTTCACAAACCTATCAAGAACTGAGCGAACGTGCGGTTGCAGCCACGGAGCAGGATAGCTTGTCATTGGCCGAAAAATACATTGAACAAGCTTTGAAAATGGAGCCTGCCAACCCTCATAACGCTTTGCTGTTCTCCAACTTGGGAACGATACAGCGTCGGCAACACCGGTATGAGCAGGCCCTTGACTCGTATACTCTGGCATTGAACATTGCTCCGCGTGCCATACCTGCCCTGATGAACCGTGCCGCTCTTTATCTTGAGTTGGGGAAGGATGATTTGGCCCGGATAGACTATTCTTTGGTGCTGGATATAGAGAGCGATAATCAGGAAGCCTTGCTAATGCGCGCCTATATCTATATGCGGCAGCGCAACTATAATTTTGCAAAGTCTGATTATGAACGTCTGCTGAAACTTGCCCCCCGGAGTTACAATGGCCGTCTGGGGTTGGCTACACTGGAGCAGAAGGAGGGCAAATATGAAGCGGCGCTTTCGATATTGAATGCCATGATTGCAGAAAAAGGAGGAGAAGCTACCCGGCTGACTACCCAGCAATATGCCGTACTTTACGTAGCACGTGCGGGTGTAGAGCAGGATATGAAACATGTGGACCTGGCCATGATGGACTTGGAAGAAGCCATCAAGCTGGATGCTTCGCAGACAGAAGCCTACTTGATACGGGGGCAAATTTACCTTTCTCAAAAGAAAAAGGAGTTGGCAAAACGTGACTTCGAAAAAGCCATTTCGCTTGGCGTGCCGCAAGGTGACCTCAGGGATTTACTGTTACAGTGTAAATAATATTCAACTGTATTTCCGTATCAGTTCCACAAACTCTTTTCCGTATTTCTTCTTTTTATATTCACCGATACCGCTGATATTACCAAATTCTTCTATGGTAGTGGGGCGGGAGGCGCTGAGTAGGTGGAGCACTTTGTCGGACAGTACGATATAGGCAGGAAGTGCTTCCTGGTCGGCAAGGCGTTTGCGGAGAATGCGGAGAGCCTCGAAAAGTTCCCCACTTTCTGTATTGGGCAATCCCAATGGCAATTCTTTGGTTGGAACTGTAGCCTTGCGTTTACGGCCTCTTGTAGTTTGTACAGCTTCCTCGCGGCGGATGGTGACAAGCAGGGTGCGTGCTCTGCCAAACAAGATATCTGTTCCGCTTTGAGTAATTTTCAGATGGTTGTTTTCATTGTAGGCTATTTCGAAATAGCCGAGTTGCAACATTTGCAGCAGGTAGTCATGCCAATCTCTGGCGGGTACTTCACGCCCGACTCCAAAGGTCTTAAGACGATGGTATCCTCTTTCTGTAACTTCAGAACTCATGTTCCCTCTGAGGATGTCCACTAAAATACCAGTCCCTATCTGTTGTTCGGAACGCGCGATTGCACTAAGTGCTTTTTGTACGATTATTGTACCATCGAAACGTTCAGGGGGATTTTTGCATACATCACAGTTTCCACAGTCGCAGGTCGTATTTTCACCGAAATAGCTTAACAGAATGCGGCGGCGGCAGATATCTGCTTCCGCATATTGCTGCATGCGTTGCAGTTTTTCCAGGTTGATGCTTTGCTGTCCACTGTCCGTTGCGAATTTAGTGAGCAGAATGAGGTCGGCCAGTGAATAGAACAAAAGGGTGTCACTGGGCATTCCGTCCCGTCCGGCACGTCCTATTTCCTGATAGAAACTTTCAATGCTTTTGGGCAAATTGTAATGAATTACCCAGCGTACATTGCTTTTGTCAATTCCCATTCCAAAGGCGATGGTGGCGCATACCACTTGCACGCGGTCATTGATGAAGTCGTCTTGCGCTTCATCTCTTCGTGCCGGTGACAGTCCTGCATGATAGACCGCTGATTTTATCCCTTGTTTTTGAAGCATTTGTGCCACTGTTTCAGTCTTGCTGCGGCTCATGCAATAAATAATGCCGCTCTCTCCCGGATGGCGGGCAATGAAGTCGAGGATGGCTTTGCTTTTTTCCTTCTGCTGGTAACCTCTTTTTACGGTGAGGCTCAGGTTGGGACGGTCGAAAGATGAAATGAAAACCCTGGGTTGGTTGAGGTGTAGCTGTTTAATAATATCTTCACGGGTTATTTTGTCGGCTGTGGCAGTAAGTGCAATGATGGGAACCTGGGGAAACTGTTGGTGAAGGATGCCCATCTGTGTATATTCCGGACGGAAATCGTGTCCCCATTGTGAGATGCAGTGAGCTTCATCAATGGCGAAAAGGGAAATATGCATATCTCTTAACAGATAGTTGGCTTCCGTCAATAATTTTTCAGGAGAAATATATAGTAGTTTCAGCTTGCCTTCCATGCATGCACGTCGTAGGGAAGCATTCTCTGTTTCATCATTATTGCTGTTCAGTGCACCGGCCGCGATGCCGTTTGCACAGAGCGTTTCCACTTGGTCCTTCATCAAGGAAATGAGCGGAGAAACCACTACCGCCGTGCCTTCACTCAATAAGGCGGGAAGTTGATAGCAGATGGATTTTCCGCCTCCCGTCGGCATCAGTACCAATGCGTCTTTACGATCCATCAGATGGCGTATGATGTCTTCTTGTAAGGGGCGGAAACTGTCGTAACCGAAATATGTCTTGAGCGTTTGTAGCATAATCTGGCAGTATGGATTTCTTCCGACAAAGGTACACTAATTATTGCATATACTACAAATGGAAAGTCATCAAGATTTAGTATCATATGAGTTTCCGCAAAAGGTTAAAGTTTCTTATTAATGGCTGAATTGAGCTACTTTTCAACCTTTTTCGTTGTTTATTTATCAAAAATATATACGGGAAAAGTTGTGTATTAAAAAAAAATGTCTGACTTTTGTAAAGTCTAAAGGGCTAACCCTTTGGCTTTTCCGATTTTAAACAACCCTAACCAGTTAATTCAATGAGTGATTTAGAAAACAATGCCCAGGAAAAAGGAACGAAGAAACGTCCTTACAACCTGCGCGAAAAGAAAGAAAAGAATGCTGCCTACCGTTCTTTGATAAGGCCGGAATTGGCAGATGAGTTGTATGACAAGATATTGAATATCGTTGTTGTACAAAAGAAGTATAGAGATGCTGATTATTCCGCTAAGGATTTGGCGAAAGAATTGCAGACCAATACCCGCTATTTATCTGCAGTGGTGAATTCACGCTTCGGCATGAACTACTCTTGCCTGCTGAATGAATATAGAGTAAAAGAAGCGCAGCATTTGTTGACAGACAAAAGATATGCTGACAAGAATGTAGAGGAAATCAGTACGATGGTAGGCTTTGCAAACCGTCAGTCTTTTTATGCTGCTTTTTATAAAAATGTAGGTGAGACTCCTAATGGATATCGTAAAAGACACGCTGAAAAAGAGGCTAAGAAGAAATAATTCTGTATGATTGAATGAATAAAAAGGAAATATTTCGGAACAGTTGTTTCGGGATACTTCCTTTTCTTCTTTTTTAATACCAATCCATATATTCCCGACACATGAAGAAACAACTGATTTCTATGGTGACTGCCCTTTCTCTATTGACGGCTTGTGGCGGAAATCCGAAAACAACTGCTGAGGCAGAAAAATTTGACTATACAGTGGAACAATTTGCAGATTTACAGATTTTACGTTACCGTGTACCAGGTTTTGAGGATTTGTCCCTCAAACAAAAAGAATTGGTTTATTATTTGACGGAAGCGGCTTTGCAGGGTAGAGACATTCTTTTCGATCAGAATGGCAAGTACAACCTGACGATTCGCCGGATGTTGGAGGCTGTCTATACCGGCTATAATGGAGATAAGAACACTCCTGATTTCAAGGCTATGGAAGTGTACCTCAAGCGGGTATGGTTCTCCAATGGCATTCATCATCACTATGGCAGCGAAAAGTTCGTTCCGGGATTTACTCCCGAATTCTTCAGGCAGGCTGTACAGAGTGTGGATGCAGCTACGTTGCCGCTTGCCGAAGGACAGACTGTGGAACAACTATGCGAGGAAGTATTCCCCGTTATTTTTGACCCTAAAGTGATGCCCAAGCGGGTGAATCAAGCTGCCGGTGAAGATTTGGTATTGACTTCCGCATGCAATTATTATGATGGCGTGACGCAGCAAGAAGCCGAAGACTTTTATAATGCCTTGAAGAATCCGCAGGATGAAACTCCCGTTTCCTATGGTTTGAACAGCCGTTTGGTGAAAGAGGATGGCAAGATTCAGGAGAAAGTATGGAAAGTGGGTGGTTTGTATGGACAGGCACTTGAAAAGATTGTCTATTGGCTGAAGAAGGCGGAAGGAGTTGCCGAGACTCCCGAGCAGAAGGCGGTGATAGCCAAACTGATGGATTTCTATGAAACCGGCGATTTGAAGACATTCGATGAATATGCCATTTTGTGGGTGAAGGATTTGAACTCACGCATTGACTTTGTGAACGGTTTTACCGAAAGTTATGGTGACCCGCTCGGCATGAAGGCAAGCTGGGAATCTCTGGTGAATTTTAAAGATTTGGAAGCTACCCGGCGTACAGAGTTGATAAGCGGCAATGCACAGTGGTTTGAGGACCATTCACCGGTAGACGGACAATTCAAGAAGGAAAAAGTGAAAGGGGTGTCTGCCAAGGTAATCACGGCGGCTATTCTGGCCGGTGACTTGTATCCTGCAACAGCTATCGGCATCAACCTGCCCAATGCGAACTGGATACGTAGCCAGCATGGTTCGAAATCCGTTACAATCGGTAACATTACAGATGCTTATAACAAGGCTGCTCATGGCAACGGATTCAATGAGGAGTTTGTGTACAGTGATGCAGAGCTTCAACTGATTGATAAGTACGCAGATGTGACAGATGAACTGCATACTGACCTGCATGAATGTTTGGGACATGGTTCCGGCAAATTGCTTCCGGGTGTGGACCCGGATGCGTTGAAGGCGTATGGCTCTACTATTGAAGAGGCACGCGCCGACTTGTTCGGACTCTACTACGTGGCCGATCCGAAGCTGGTGGAACTGGGGCTTACTCCAAGTGCGGATGCTTATAAGGCTCAATACTACACCTATCTGATGAATGGTTTGATGACACAGCTTGTACGTATCGAACCGGGCAACAATGTAGAAGAAGCCCATATGCGTAACCGCCAGCTCATAGCGCGCTGGGTGTATGAAAATGGTGCGGCGGAGAAGGTTGTGGAATTGGTAAAGAAGGATGGGAAGACGTACGTCGTGATAAACGATTATGAGAAAGTGCGTGACTTGTTTGGCCGGTTGCTTGCCGAGATACAGCGTATCAAGTCCACCGGTGACTATGCCGGTGCCCATGATTTGGTGGAAGCCTATGCCGTGAAAGTCGATCCCGCTTTGCATGCCGAAGTGCTGGAACGCTACAAGAAGCTGAATCTTGCGCCGTATAAGGGTTTCGTCAATCCGAAATATGAGGCGGTGACGGATGCCAACGGTACTATAACAGATGTGACAGTGACTTATGATGAAGGTTATGCGGAACAGATGTTGCGTTATAGCAAAGACTATTCTACATTGCCTTCTGTCAATAAATGATGAACTATGATAGATACTAAAGAGCAGCTGCATCAGCGGCTGAAAGATATAAAGACACAGCTCCGTCTCTCAATGAACGGGGCTGTGTCCCAAAGTATGCGTGAAAAAGGGCTGGTATATAAGCTGAACTTTGGCGTGGAGCTGCCCCGTATCAAGGGTATTGCTGCCGGTTACGAGAAGGACCACTCTCTGGCTCAGGCTTTGTGGAAAGAAGATATCAGAGAGTGCAAAATATTGGCGGGACTTTTACAGCCAGTAGAGAGTTTCCTGCCCGAGATAGCCGATATCTGGGTGGAAGATATCCGTAATATCGAGATTGCAGAACTTACTAGTATGAATTTATTCCAACATCTTCCTTATGCGCCTGCCAAGTCCTTCCATTGGATTGCAAGCGAGGACGAATACACGCAGGTTTGCGGCTTCCTCACCATAGCCCGTCTATTGATGAAGAAAGGGGATATGAGTGAACGGGTTGAAAATGAGTTCCTCGACCAGGCAATAACGGCTTTTTTGTCGGGCTCCTATCATGTGCGCAATGCAGCCATGACCGCTATCCGCCGCTTTATGCAGCAAAATGAGGAAAATTCTTTTCAAGTTTGCCGCAGGGTGGAGGGTATGGACAATTCTTCTTCTGATGTAGAACAATTACTATACAATCTTGTAAAAGAGGAGGTTTGTTAGATTAGTTCTATGGTTATAGAGACTGATGCGGTAAGGGAATATTTCCCTTATCGCAATTTTTATCTCTTTCTCGTTTGCTTTCCACAAAAAAGGATTAACTTTGTTGGCTGTAAAACTGCGCCGTCAAATGGAAAGTCAGAATGTGAAAGATACAGTTAGGCAGATATTCACTGAATATCTGAATGCGAACGGGCATCGGAAGACTCCCGAACGTTATGCCATACTTGACACCATTTACTCCATAGACGGTCATTTTGATATCGACACGCTCTATTCACTGATGGCCGACCAGGAGAATTTCCGCGTCAGCCGTGCAACGCTTTACAATACCATCATTTTGCTTATAAATGCTCGTCTGGTCATCAAGCATCAGTTCGGCAACTCTTCCCAATACGAAAAATCTTATAATCGCGATACACACCATCACCAGATATGCACCCAGTGCGGAAAGGTAACTGAGTTTCAGAACGAGGAGTTGCAGCATGCCATTGAGAATACCAAGCTGAGCCGTTTTAATCTTACGCACTATTCCTTATATATGTATGGGTTGTGCAGCAAGTGTGACCGGGCCAATAAACGGAAGAAAAAGAATAATAACCATAAAAAAGAAAAATGAAAGTAGACGTATTATTAGGATTACAATGGGGCGACGAAGGCAAAGGCAAAGTCGTTGATGTGTTAACTCCGAGATACGATGTCGTAGCTCGTTTCCAGGGCGGACCGAATGCCGGACATACACTCGAGTTTGAAGGGCAGAAGTATGTGCTCCGTTCCATTCCGTCTGGAATATTCCAGGGGGGCAAGGTGAATATCATTGGTAACGGTGTAGTGCTTGACCCGGCTCTCTTCAAAGCGGAAGCCGAATCTTTGGAAGCGTCTGGCCATAACTTGAAGGAACGCTTGCACATTTCCAAGAAAGCACACCTCATTCTGCCGACTCACCGCATACTGGATGCTGCATACGAAGCAGCCAAAGGCGATGCAAAGGTAGGAACGACCGGAAAAGGCATCGGACCGACTTATACGGATAAAATCAGCCGTAACGGTGTGCGCGTAGGCGACATTCTGCATGACTTTGACAAGAAGTATGCAGCGGCCAAGGCCCGTCATGAACAGATATTGAAGAGCCTGAACTATGAGTATGAACTTGCAGAAATGGAGAAGGCATGGTTCGAAGGTATCGAATACTTGAAACAATTCCAGTTGGTGGACAGTGAACACGAGATGAACAATCTGTTGGCTGTCGGCAAGTCTGTATTGTGCGAAGGCGCGCAGGGGACAATGCTAGACATTGATTTCGGTTCTTATCCGTTTGTCACTTCTTCCAATACGGTCTGTGCGGGTGCTTGTACCGGTCTGGGTATTGCTCCCAACAAGATTGGTGAGGTATATGGTATTTTCAAGGCCTATTGTACGCGCGTAGGTGCCGGTCCGTTCCCGACGGAATTATTCGACAAGACCGGTGACCAGATTTGCACGCTGGGGCATGAGTTCGGGTCTGTGACTGGACGTAAGCGCCGTTGTGGTTGGATTGACTTGGTGGCATTGAAATACGCCATTATGGTAGACGGGGTTACCAAACTGATTATGATGAAGAGCGATGTGCTCGATTCTTTTGAAACCATTAAGGCTTGTGTAGCTTACAAGATGGATGGGGAAGAGATTGATTACTTCCCGTTCGATATCAACGAGACTATTGAACCGGTTTATGTAGAGCTACCCGGTTGGCAGACGGATATGACCAAGATGCAGAGTGAAGATGAGTTCCCGGAAGAATTCAATGCATATTTGTCATTCCTGGAAGAACAGCTTGGTGTGCCCATCAAGATTGTTTCCTTGGGACCGGACCGTGAGCAGACCATCGAACGATATACAGAGGAATAATAAAACAAACAGATAACCTTAGGCACGGATTACACGGATTTCGCGGCTTCATCTGAAGAACCGTGGGTGTCCGGATAATCCGTGCCTTTTTTATTTATTGCCATGAAAACACGTCTTTTGTCTTTTTTACTGCTGTTGCTCCTTGTGCCCTCCGCACAGTCGCAGACTTATCAGCCGACGGAGGAAAATCTGAAATCCCGTCAGGAGTTTCGTGACAACCGATTCGGTATCTTCCTGCATTGGGGGATATACAGCATGCTGGCTACTGGAGAATGGACCATGACGAACAAGAACCTTAATTATAAGGAGTATGCCAAACTGGCGGGAGGCTTCTATCCTGCCAAGTTCGATGCCGCCAGATGGGTGTCAGCCATCAAAGCGTCCGGGGCAAAGTATATCTGCTTCACGTCCCGGCATCACGATGGCTTTTCCATGTTCCACACACGCTTTTCCGATTACAATATTGTGGATGCCACCCCTTTTAAGCGGGATATTCTGAAAGAATTGGCAGACGAGTGCCACAAGCAAGGTATCCGTCTGCATCTCTACTATTCGCACATTGACTGGTATCGCGAAGATGCTCCGTGGGGACGCACCGGACGTGGAACGGGACGGCCGAATCCGAAGGGCGACTGGAACAGCTACTATAAATTCATGAACAACCAGCTGACCGAGTTGCTCACTAATTATGGAAAAATAGGTGCCATCTGGTTTGATGGCTGGTGGGACCAGGACCAGAATCCGGATTTCGATTGGCAACTGCCCGGGCAATATGCCATGATACACCGCCTGCAACCGGCTTGCCTGGTTGGGAACAACCATCATCAAGCACCGTTTGTCGGCGAGGACATCCAGATATTCGAGCGCGATCTGCCGGGAGAGAACCGTGCCGGCCTTTCCGGGCAGGATATCAGCGCCTTGCCCCTTGAAACCAGCGAGACGATGAATGGAATGTGGGGATATAAGATTACGGACCAGGATTATAAATCCACCAAAACGCTGATACATTACCTGGTGAAGGCTGCGGGTAAAGATGCCAATCTGCTGATGAATATCGGTCCTCAGCCGGACGGTGAGCTGCCTGCTGTTGCATTGGAGCGTCTGGCAGAAGTAGGGGAATGGATGAAGGTATACGGTGAAACCATCTACGGAACCCGTGGCGGCTGCATTGCTCCGCATCCTTGGGGAGTCACTACACAAAGAGAAAATAAATTATACGTGCATATTCTCGAATTGCAGGATAAGGCTCTCTTCCTGCCGTTGGAAGGCAAGAAAGTGAGGAAGGCAGTGGGGTATGCCGACCGTCTTCCAGTGAAGTTCCGTAAGTGTGAAGGAGGGGTGATGCTTTACTTGCCGGAGGTTCCGACGGATATCGATAAAGTGATAGAGGTGGAGATTGAAAAATAAATTATAAATCAGAAATCTTTAATTCTTCCTAAAAGATAAAGGAAACGCTGGCATTGCTCACCGTTTCCTTTTATTTTTGGCAGACTATTTGTTATACAATAAGAAACGACTGATTTATTCACAATTTAAAGAAAGAAAATTATGGGAACAGGAATGATAGGAATGCAATGGATTATTTTTATCGGTATTGCCGTCGTCAGCTGGCTGGTACAGATGAATCTTCAGAACAAATTCAAGAAGTACTCTAAAATCCCTACCGGCAACGGAATGACGGGAGCAGACGTGGCCTTGAAGATGCTGCACGATAATGGCATCTACGATGTGACTGTGACGCATACTCCTGGACATCTGACCGACCATTATAATCCTGCCAATAAGACAGTAAACCTGAGTGAGAGTGTTTATAGCAGTAACAGCATCATGGCTGCTGCCGTTGCAGCCCACGAATGTGGCCACGCTGTGCAGCATGCGCGTGCATACGCTCCGTTGACAATGCGCAGCAAACTGGTGCCGGTAGTCTCTTTCGCCTCACAGTGGATGACGTGGCTGCTGCTGGCAGGTATTTTGATGCTGAACTCCTTCCCGCAACTGTTACTGGCGGGTATTATACTGTTTGCGTTGACTACTTTGTTCAGCTTCATCACCTTGCCGGTGGAAATCAATGCAAGTAAGCGTGCGCTGGTATGGCTTAGCAATTCCGGCATTACAAATTCATATAATCATGCACAAGCGGAAGATGCACTGCGTTCGGCTGCCTATACGTATGTAGTGGCTGCTCTCGGTTCGCTTGCTACCTTGATTTATTATATCATGATATTCTTGGGACGCAGAGATTAAGTATATGATGCAGACATAAAAACAGACCATCTGTTCCATACGGACAGATGGTCTGTTTGCTTTAGATGGATAGTCTGTTTATATCAAACAGCTCATCTGTTGTGTATTATTCAACCTTTTCTGTAAAGGTGTAAGTTCAAAGCTTGTTTTTGTCACTTTTATACTGCAGTAATGGCATAAAGATAAACATTCTCTTTTCTCAATCAATAAAATACTGTAACTTTGTCGTCCGATTTTTAAAATGATTGAACTGATTATGGCAGCAAAACCAAGTATTCCGAAAGGAACCCGTGACTTCTCGCCCGTAGAAATGGCGAAGCGTAACTATATATTCAATACGATTCGTGAAGTGTATCACCTCTATGGCTTCCAGCAGATAGAAACGCCCTCAATGGAAATGCTTTCTACCTTGATGGGGAAGTATGGTGAGGAAGGTGACAAGCTCTTGTTCAAAATACAGAATTCTGGTGATTATTTCTCCGGACTTACGGACGAAGAACTGTTGAGCCGTAATGCAGTGAAGCTTGCCAGTAAGTTCTGCGAGAAAGGTTTGCGCTATGACCTCACAGTACCTTTTGCCCGTTACGTGGTGATGCACCGCGATGAAATAACTTTCCCTTTCAAACGTTATCAGATACAACCCGTGTGGCGTGCCGACCGTCCGCAGAAAGGGCGTTATCGTGAATTCTATCAATGCGATGCCGACGTGGTAGGCAGCGATTCCTTGCTGAGCGAAGTGGAACTGATGCAGATTGTAGATACGGTATTTACCCGCTTCGGCATCCGTGTTTGTATCAAGATTAACAATCGCAAGATATTGAGTGGCATTGCCGAAATCATCGGTGAGTCTGACAAGATTGTGGATATTACTGTGGCCATCGATAAGTTGGATAAGATAGGTCTAGATAATGTCAATGCCGAGTTGAAAGAGAAAGGCATCAGTGACGAGGCTATCGCTAAACTGCAACCTATCATTTTGTTGAGCGGAAGTAATGAAGAGAAACTCGCAACTCTGAAGGAGGTCCTTGCTGCCAGCGAGACTGGACTGAAAGGTGTGGAGGAAAGTGAATTTATCCTTTCCACTTTGAAGAATCTCGGCTTAAAGAATGAAATCGAGTTGGACTTGACATTGGCTCGTGGCTTGAATTACTATACCGGCGCCATCTTCGAAGTAAAGGCGCTTGATGTGCAAATCGGCAGTATCACCGGTGGAGGACGTTACGACAATTTGACGGGTGTATTCGGCATGTCCGGTGTCAGTGGTGTAGGCATCTCGTTCGGTGCAGACCGCATCTTTGATGTGCTGAATCAGCTCGACCTTTATCCGAAAGAAGCAGTGAATGGTACTCAGCTGTTGTTTATCAACTTTGGTGAGAAAGAAGCTGCATTCTCCATGAATGTACTTGCCGGGGTTCGTGCGGCAGGTATTCGTGCCGAGATTTTTCCCGATGCAAGCAAGATGAAGAAGCAGATGGGGTATGCGAACTCTAAAGCCATTCCGTTTGTGGCTTTGGTAGGGGAGAATGAGATGAATGAGGGTAAGGTGACATTGAAAAACATGGAGACCGGTGAGCAGAAAATGGTCACTCCCCAAGAGTTGGTTAGCGAACTGAAATAATAAAAACTGAAATACATTTAAAAAGGAGCATAAAGTTGCTCCTTTTTTTGTATATTTATGGCACGAATATAAGTATTTGTAATAGTGGCGTAGGAGAAATGAAACATCCTGCATTTATCTTTGTACTGACAAAAAAGGAGGTTCTTATGGTTTCTGTTGAGCTTAAGCAAGAAAAACACAATGCCCTCGTCAGTTTCCTGATGATTGTCATAGCGGTATTGTTCCTGCTCTATATGGGCAGTTCATTAGTGCATTCTACAAAAGCGTTCTGGGAAAATTATTCCATAGAAGAGCTGCTGGAATAGAAGGAATTCAAGTCAAATCACTACCTTTGTCGGCAAAACATACTGCCGATGATACTTTATTTTACCGCAACCGGAAACTCACACTG
>ERZ773148.1592-NODE-1592-length-18654-cov-5.090973_pt1 | contig 18654 bp, 8 predicted proteins | sample MGYA00580846_ERZ773148 | MGnify/ENA primary metagenome ERZ773148 (study PRJEB29015, sample SAMEA2737879) | human gut metagenome | biome: human gut; feature: human-associated habitat; material: faeces | place: China | collected 2012 ... | reverse complement strand
TGAATAACAAAGTCTCCATTTCAGTTTCCAATAAGAAAATAGATGCTGTATTAAAAGAGTTGTTCTCAGAGACAGGACTGAATTATAAGATGTCGGGAAGACAAATTACTATTTCGGTGCCAGAAGCTCCTAAAGTACAACAAACTACACAACAAAAGGGTATTAAGGTAACAGGTAACGTTTCAGATGAAAAAGGTGAGCCTTTGATTGGTGTAACAATCATTTTGAAAAATGATTCCACAGTGCATGCATTGACAGACATGAATGGTAATTATAGTATTATTGTTCCTGAAAGAAAATCTGTGCTTTCTTTCCGTTATATTGGTTTTGTTCCTAAAGAAGAGGTTGTTAATAACCGGAAGGTTGTTAATGTACAAATGGTAGAAGATGTTGGTCAATTAGATGAGGTTGTAGTGGTTGCCTATGGCGCACAAAAGAAAGAGTCTGTTGTTGGTTCTATCACAACGATTGAGCCTGCTAAGTTAAAGGTTTCTACTACTCGTTCAATAAGTAATAATCTGGCTGGTACAGTTGCCGGTGTATTAGCTGTGCAACGTTCTGGTGAACCGGGATATGATAATTCTTCTTTCTGGATTCGTGGTATTAGTACATTCCAGGATGCCGGACAAAACCCATTGGTTTTGATTGATGGTATAGAACGCGATTTGAATAATATTGATCCTGAAGAGATAGAATCTTTTTCTGTGTTGAAAGATGCTGCTGCAAGTGCTGTTTATGGAGTGCGGGGAGCTAATGGTGTTATTTTAATTAATACAAAACGCGGACAAGTTGGTAAACCTCGTGTGACTGTAAAGGCTGAATTTGCAGCTACACAGCCAGTTAAACTTCCCGAGTATTTGGGTGCGGCAGATTATATGCAGGTTTTGGATGATATCTTGATGGATACAGGACAACAGCCTAAATATACAGATCGTATTGCAAAAACTCGTGCAGGTTATGATCCTGATTTATATCCGGACGTGAATTGGATGGATGCAATTGCAAATGATTATGCTTCGAATCAGCGTGTAACAGTAGATATTTCTGGTGGTACAGAGACATTACGTTATTCTTTTGTTGCTGCTGCGTATAATGAACGTGGTATTTTGAAACGTGATAAAAGCTATGATTGGGATCCTACTATTAAATTGCAACGTTATAACGTTCGTTCTAATGTGGATTTGAAATTAAGTCCTACTACGCAATTACGTTTTAATATTGGTGGATATTTGCAAGATAGAAATTCTACAACGAAAGATATATCTCAAATTTTCCAGAAAGCGTTCGTTGCTGTACCTCATGCTTTCCCTGCACAGTATTCCAGTGGACAGATACCGACAACAGAGGAGCCAAACGTTTGGGCATGGGCTACTCAAAGTGGATATAAAAGAAGAAGTGACAGTAAGATTGAAACACTGTTTTCTGTAGAACAAGATTTGAAATTCTTACTTCCGGGATTGAAAGTAAAAGGTACATTCTCATTTGACAGGTTTTCTTCAGGTACTGTTTCTCGTGGAAAGACACCGGATTATTATGTACCTGCTACAGGACGTGATGATGAAGGTAATTTGATTATAGCATCAAAATCCAATGGTACTAATTTCCTGGATTACTCAAAAAGCGGTGACTATGGAAATAAGAGCGTATATATGGAAGCAACTTTGTCTTATGACCGTACATTCGCAGAGAAACATTCCGTTGCTGCAATGTTATTGTTTAATCGTCGTAATTATGATGATGGAAGCAAGTTGCCTTACCGTAATCAGGGATTGGCAGGACGTGCATCTTATACCTATTCGGGTAAATATGTAGGTGAATTTAATTTTGGCTATAATGGCTCTGAAAATTTTGCCAAAGGTAAACGTTATGGCTTTTTCCCTTCAGGAGCAATTGGGTGGATTGTATCGGAAGAGGCATTTATGCAACCATTGCGTAAGGTCATATCTAAATTGAAATTGCGTGCGTCTTATGGTCAGGTAGGTAATGCTAATTTAGGTGGACGCCGTTTTGCGTACCTTTCTACAATTACCGATGACTATGATACATTAAACATGTATAAATGGGGATTGGATAGTAGTTATGGTTTAACTGGTATGGCGGAAGGTGAGTTTGCTGTACAAGATTTGACGTGGGAGATTGTTAATAAGATGAATTTGGGGGTTGAGCTAGGTTTCCTGAATGGTATGATTGATTTGCAATTAGATTATTTCGACGAACGCCGTAAAGATATATTTATGCCACGTGAGTCTGTTCCGATGACGGCTGGATTTATGAAGCAGCCTTGGAAGAATTTTGGAAAAGTGACTAATCAGGGTGTAGAAGTTTCCTTAAATGTTAATAAACAGTTTGGCAAAGACTTATTTGTCAGCTTAATGGGAACATTTACCTATGCTCATAATGAAATAACAGAAAAGGATGAACCTAGTGCAGTAGTTGGTACTAACCGTGCTGAAACAGGACATCCGGTAGGGCAATTAACTGGCTATATAGCAGAAGGTTTGTTTACAGAAGACGATTTTGAAGACGTAAGTACAGGTAAACTGAAAGAAGGAATTCCGACTCAAAGTTTTGTAAGCAAACTCCGCCCGGGAGATATCAGATACAGGGATGTCAATGGTGATGGTAAAGTGGACGTATTTGATAAATCGCCAATCGGAGGAACAAAAGATCCGGAGATAGTATATGGCTTTGGACTGAATATGAAATATAAGGATCTAGATTTTGGAGCTCTCTTTCAAGGAATAGGTCGTAGTTGGAATATTTTAGGATCAAGCATTATTCCGGGTGCCAATAGAGGAGTGACAGGCAATATGTTTACTAATGCAAATGATCGTTGGACTGTAGACAACCCAAGTCAGAACGTATTTTATCCGCGATTGGATGACGGTATAAATAGTAATAATAACCAACCATCTACATGGTGGCTGCGGAATATGAGTTTTTTACGTTTAAAAAACATTGAACTTGGTTATTCCTTACCAAAGAATTTGTGGAGAAATACTACAGTTATATCAGGCATTCGTCTTTTCGTGAGAGGAACAAATCTTTTAACATTCTCAAAATTTGATTTGTGGGATCCGGAAGTCGAAAATACTACAGGGGCTGCGTACCCAATTATGAAATCGTTATCTGCAGGTTTTGAAATTAAATTCTAATAATAGCGCATATGAAAAATAGCATATTAAAATTTATAGTACTAAGTATTATTACGACATTTACTTTTTCTTCTTGTTCTGATTATCTGGATAAGCAACCGGATGACCAGTTGGATTTAGAATCAGTATTTGAGAATAAAAAGAATATGGAACGTTGGCTGGCATATGTTTATCGCGGCCTGCCCGAATATTATACTTATGATGGTCCCGATGCCATAGCTGATGAACTGATTCCTTCAGTTGGTTGGGAAGCGCAAGGATTTAAAGCCATTCAATATCAAAAAGGTAACTGGACAGCAGACAATCCCGGGGTAATTGCTTATTGGAATACTTATCCCAAATATATTCGTTCTGCTTATTTGTTTATAAAACATGCTCACCCATTGGAGGCTGTACCGGCTGAAGAAGTAGACTTTATGAAAGCTGAATGCCGTTTCTTTATAGCTTATTATAATTCTATGATGGCTATAGCTTATGGTTCAGTTCCTATTATTCGCGAGGCTAGTGAAAGTACTTCGGCTGATGATCTGATGTTGAAACAAGAGCCGTTTTATAATGTAATTGATTGGGCAGATCAAGAAATGCTGGAAGCTTCAAAACAATTGCCTGCCACTCAAACTGAAGATAAGAAATATGGCCGTGTGACTTCTGTTGGATGTTTGGCAATGCGTGCTCGTATGTTATTATTTGCTGCTAGCGACTTGGTGAATGGTAATCCTGCATTGGCGAATATAAAAAACATTGATGGAACCCCTATCTTTAATTCTGCACATGATCCGGAACGATGGAAAAGAGCAGTAGATGCTTGTAAACTGGTTATCGATGAGGCGGAAGCCGCTGGCTATCATTTGCATTATGAATATTTGGATAACGGTGATATTGATCCTTTTCTTTCTTATCAGAATGCAGTGATGAAGAGATGGAACGAAGCTAACAGAGAATTACTGTTTGTTCGCACAATGGATTCCGGTGGATGGTATGATAAAAACTGTATTCCACGTGGTTTGGGTATTAATGGAGTGGGAGCGATCGGAATAACCCAATCTTTGGTTGATGCTTTTTTCATGAGAAACGGTCAAAGACCTATTATAGGTTATAATTCGGATGGTTCTCCTAAAGTTAACCCTGATGCTAATTATTCAGAGACAGGCTTTAGTACGCAAAAAGAGACCTATTCTACAAAGTGGCAGTATGGGTCTTCAGAAGGAGATCGTAATAAAGATGAAAATGTAGTTGTAGATGCCAATACCTATAAAATGTATTGTGACCGCGAGCCTCGTTTTTATATTTCAGTACTGCATAACGAACAATGGCATATTGGTGGTAAGAGAAATACAGATTTCTATATGGATGGTAAAGACGGTGGTCCTTCTCATGACGCTCCATGGAGCGGCTATCTGGTACGTAAGAGAGTAGATCCATCTGCAAATCCCAAAGAAGGTAGTGGAGATTATAAAAACCGTCATGGTGCATTATGTCGTTTAGCAGAGATCTATTTAAGTTATGCTGAGGCGTTGAATGAATATAGCATTGAGAAGGGCACTTATACTGCCAATCAAAAAGAGATTCTGAAATATGTCAATTTGATTCGTGAGCGTGCGGGTATTCCCGAATATAGTGTTTCAGCTGAAGAAGGCAAGATAACAGCCCCATCAGATCCTGTAGAAATGCGCGAGTTAATTCGTCAAGAAAGGCGTGTGGAATTGAATTGTGAATCTGGACTTCGTTTTAATGATCTGCGTCGCTGGAAATTAGCCGAGAAAGTATTGGATGGTGATTTTTATGGCATGAATGCTTATATTAAAGTATCCGATGCGGACTATAGAAATAAATATTATACTCGTACAGTATATCAGACACGTAAGTTTATAAGCTATTGGTGGCCTATTCCACAGGACGATATTGATAAGAATTGGAATTTGGTACAAACTCCTGACTGGACCGTCGGAAACCAATAAATAGTTATAATATTAATATATTGAATATAGATATGAAAAACGGATATATATTTAAGAAGAACCTTTTACGGTTCTTCTTCCTGACACTTGCTTCGTGTTTCATAGTAGCATGCAATGATGATGACGATGCTACTAATTCGCTCGACAATCGTACAAGTTTAGTTCTGACTCCTTCTGATTATGAAATAGAACTCAAGGAAGATACCCCGGATGAGGTTGCATTGACGTTAAACTGGACGGAAGCTGACCCAATAGGCTCTGACTATTATATTTCCTATCTTTATAAAATGGATATGGAAAATAACAGTTTTGGAACAAACACAATGATAAGGGAGTATATTGATGATGATTTTTCTAAAAGTTATACTCATAAAGAATTGCAGAGTTTATTGGTGTCAAAGTGGAAGCAGCAGCCTGGTGATTTAGTAAAGTTACAAGCCCGTATTATCGGTTCTGTAGAAGGGCCTAAGTTTGTAAAACCGGAAGTTTCTACAGTTACTATAAAAGTAAAGATGTATTCTGAAAAGACTTTTGTAGCAGACCATCTTTATATGTCAGGCACAGCTGTTGATGGTGAAGATATCGAAATCTTGCCAATGGAAAGTCAGCCGAAGCGTTATGTTTCCATTTGTGACTTGAAGGCAGGTAATCTTCACTTCCCGATTGTTTGGAAAGATGAAAATAAGATTAATGCCATCTCACCAGTTGCTGCAGAACAACAGATTACTGATGGAGCAATGGAAGCTAAAATTAAGGGGATAGATAATGCTGGATATTGGTTGATTCCTGAAGATGGGCAGTATCGTGTAGTGGTAGATTTTGAAACACGTACCGTTACTATAGGTTTGGCTAGTAATTTTATAGAAGCTGATAAAATCTATATTGCCGGAACTTGTGTTAGCGCAGATGTAGAGATGACTCGCACGATAGAAGATGAAAATCAATATGCGTTCCATGCAGAACTGCAACCAGGTACTATTTATTTCCCGATCTTGTTTAATGGACAGAAAGATATGGCTATTGCTCCGGAAGAATCAGGCGATTTTACAGATGGTACAGCAATGAATATCTCGACAATGAGTCCGGAAACAGCTGCGCTTGGTTATCATTGGAATATTAAGATTGCGGGTGTCTATCGTATTGTGATTAACATAAATACTAAAAAGGTTACGATTTACTCCCCCGAAACAGATCCTAAACCAATGGTTGTTTCGTGGACATGGAACAATAATACGGTGACTACCACTATTGAGAGAGTCTTTATTTGGGGACCATACGATGGATGGGCTAAAGATGGCACTGGTGATACAGGATTCACTATGGCTCATTCTATGACACCTAGTTTGGCAAATCCTTATTTGTTTATATACAAAGGAGCGGAGTTACCCAGAAAGAATTCCATTAAAGACAAAGATGGAAATGCACATCCGGGTGGATTGAACTTTAAAGTCGGACCGCAAAGTGCAGGTTGCTATACCTTTGGCTCAACAGCAGATGCCATCAGAGGATCTTATGACGGTTGCCTTGATATTGCAGAGAGTGACTACAATCAGAAACAGACTGTAGTCGGAGGGCAATCTCACAACCGCTATGCCTTCTTTAGTGTACCTGTAGGAGTTAATTACATAGAATTAGATATTAAAGAACTGACAGTATTCTTTGATAAGAGATAATCAAGCAGGATAAAATTAAGAGTGCTATATCAATTTCGTGATTTTTATATGAATAAAGAGAACAATGATATAGCACTCTTTAAAAAACAATTAGTAGTATGGTTATAAGAAAGATTAGTTATTATAGAGTAATTGTGTCTCTTTGTCTGTTTATGTTCCTTTTATCTCCTGTTTTCGGAGACGAGAATTCAGCCGTTTCATTTGATAAGGAACTACCGAAGAATAACATAGTTACGATTCAGCCTGATTCTTTGCGTATTCTTCATAACCCGCTTACAGGATGGGTGCTCTATGCAAGTATGGGAGTGGATGCTGCAGATTTTTGGGCACAGTATGACCATATGTATATTCCTGAATTAGGACACAATGTTAGTGTGACAGATTATGCTCATACGCTTTATATTCGCGCTAGTTGGACAGATTTTAATCCACAGGAAGATGTATATGGTTGGAAAATAGATTCTAATTTAAGAGCATATATTGAAGGAGCTTATCAGCGGAATATGCGTTTGGCATTTCGTGTTGTAGTTGACAGTCGTGATAAGAGAACAGAATTTACTCCTCAATTTGTAAAAGATGCCGGTGCAAAAGGATTTATGAATAAAGGTAAATGGTCACCTTATTCTGATGATTCAGTTTTTCAGAAGTACTATACTAAATTTGTGAAGGCCCTGGCTAAAGATTTCAACGATCCTTCGAAGGTTGAATTTATAGATGGATTCGGACTTGGGAAATGGGGAGAATATCATACAATGATTTATTCAACAGGTGATGATACTCCAAAGAAAGCAGTTTTCGATTGGGTGACAGATATATATTCTCAAGCTTTTGATAAAGTTCCAGTAGTAATTAACTACCATAGATGGATTGGTGCGGGAAAAGATTGGGTAGATGATGAACATTTTGCTGTTGACAGTGAAGAAATGTTGGAAGAAGCAATCAAGAAAGGATATTCATTGCGTCATGATGCATTTGGCATGACAACCTATTATGGCAGTTGGGAGCGTAGGTTCGCAAAAAAATATCGTAATATCTGCCCCATTATTATGGAAGGTGGCTGGATTGTCAAATCACATAGTTATTGGCAGGATCCTAGAGGATATCGCAAGGATTCACACGAGGACGTAAGACGCGGTGAGTTTGATGACAGCAAAGAGGCACATGTCAATATGATGGATTTTCGTTTTGGCGATACAGAATCCTGGTTTAAAGATGCTTTTGATTTAGTACGCCGATTCCTTCGGGAAGGGGGGTATAGGCTCTATCCCAGTGAAATCTCTTTGCCGTTAGAAGTCTCTAAAAAAACAACTCCGACTATTAAACATTGCTGGAACAATTTGGGATGGGGGTACTGTCCTACTAATATTCCGCAATGGAATCAAAAATATAAAGTAGCTTTCGCTTTGCTCGATTCTGAAACGAATGAGGTGCGATATACATTTGTGGATACGAATACAGATTTATCCAAGTGGATAAAAGGAAGTCCCGCTGAATATGTATTTGAGCCGGATATGTCCAAAGTTGAAACGGGTACTTATGTTTGGGCTGTGGGCCTGGTTGACCGGAGTAATAAAGATCTCATAGGGCTGGATATTGCCGCCAAAGGGGATATATTGGATTCGGGCTGGTTAAAATTGTCGAAAGTAAGCATAAAAAAATAAGAGCTATAGGTATGAAGATTAATTTTCAAAATATGTGCAGTTTGAGAAAAATAAGTTGTGGGCTTATTTTTTCTATGGCTATATCATTAGTCGCTTGTGGCAGTGATAATGATGAAGAAGGAGGTGATAATGGTGATGATGGTTTGGTAGAAGATACTTCTATTCCTGGAAACAGCATTGTCACGGTAAAGCAGAATCGAAATATCATTTTGCATAATCCTCTTTCCGGATGGGTATTATATGCGGGTATTGGTGATGGTTTATCTTCCACATTCTGGCAGGATTATGATAATTTCCCGTCATCGGAAGGCACTGTAAAGGTCTCTGATTATGCAAATACCTTATACCTTCGTGGTGCCTGGGCTGATTTTAATCCTGAAGAAGGAAAATATGCATGGAACTCCGATTGTGATACCCCTTCGGCTAAACGACTGAAGATGTTGATAGAGGGAGCTAAGCAAAGAAATATGAAATTGGCCTTTACTTTTGTGGTGGATAGCCGTGATAAGCACTATAATTTTACTCCGAATTTTGTAAAAGAGGCTGGCGCGAAAGGATATGAAACACAAACAGGTTCAGTAAAAGTATGGTCTCCCTATCCGGATGATCCTATTTTCCAGAAATATTATGAGAAATTTATCAGGGCTTTGGCTAAGGATTTTAATGATCCCGACAAAGTACAGTTTGTAAGTGGTTCAGGATTTGGAAAATGGGGAGAGTATCATAGTGTATGGTACTATCAGGTGCGTGAGTTGGGAAAACCGGAGCTGCCGACTCGTGAGGCTGTTTTCGATTGGGTGACAGATTTATATTCTCAAGTATTTGATAAAGTTCCTGTGTTTGTAAATTATCATCGTTGGATAGGTACAAGTAAGGAATGGGACGGCAATAATTATGATAAAGATACTGAAAGATTAATAGGAAAAGCAGTAGCTAAAGGATATTCATTACGTCACGATGCGTTTGGTATGAAAACTTATTATTCTACTTGGGAACGCAATTTTATAGCCAAGTGGAAGTATCTCGTTCCTGTAGTAATGGAAGGTGGCTGGGTGAAAAATTCTCATGGAAACTCGATTCAGGGAGATGGATATGCCAATTATGCAGAAGTACGTCAGGGTGAGTTTGATGAGGCTAAAACAGCCTGCGTCAATATGATGGATTTACGCTATAATTCAGACTTTCGCAATGGAGAAACTTATTCATGGTTTAATGAAGCTTTCCAATTAGTTAAACAATTCTGTACAGAAGGAAGCTACCGTTTATTTCCGGACAGAATTTCTTTGCCTACAACTATCTCTAATGGTAAACAGATTGAAATAGCACATCGTTGGAATAATTTTGGTTGGGGATATTGTCCGACGAATATTCCCCAGTGGAAGAATAAATATAAAGTGGCTTTTGCTTTATTGGACACCAAGAATGATAAACCGAAGTATGTATTTGTTGATGGAGAACCGGAAGCTTGTGATTGGGTGAAAGGTACGGCTAAATCATATACGTTTACAACCCGGGTTGAAGGCGTGGAGGCAGGTAAATACATGTGGGCTGTTGGGATTGTTGACACGGCAAAGCAGAATGAGATTGGAATTCACCTTGCTGTAAAGAACAATGTAACATCTGCCGGCTGGTTGAAATTATTTGAAGTTATCGCTCGGTAAGTCATAGTCAATTGCTACGAGATACATTAATTGTTGGTAATGAGTGTATTGACAGGTCATAGTTCTCCGGTTCGTTGGGGATATATTTCCAAGATGCTAGCCATATATATGCTACGTATTGGATCTATATATGCTGCATATTGGATCTATAGATCCAACGTGTTGGGCATATATCTCCAATGAACTGATTGTAAGTGACTGGTACTTAGGTAAATGATAAGTGTATGGAATGGCTGGAATAATTATTTGCTTACGTATTGCTTGATATACATCTGAAAACTAGAAATAATAATTAACTGACGAAAACATTGATGAGAAAAAAAGTTTTGATTTTGGGATTGTGCCTATTGGGAGTCACACATTCTCTTTCGTCAAAAGATAAAAAGAGTATTCCTTTGTATAAGGATGCCAAAGCTCCAATTGAAAAACGTATTGATGATTTAATATCGCGTATGACATTGGAGGAAAAGGTTTTGCAGCTAAACCAATATACATTGGGACGAAATAACAATGTGAATAATGTTGGCGAAGAAGTGAAAAAAGTACCGTCAGAGATTGGTTCTTTGATATACTTTGATATAAATCCAGAATTGCGTAATAGTATGCAGAAAAAAGCGATGGAAGAATCTCGTTTGGGTATTCCCATCATTTTTGGCTACGATGCTATTCATGGATTTCGCACCATATATCCTATTTCGTTGGGGCAGGCATGTTCATGGGGCTCATGGAGTGTTCATGGAATCCGGGATTGGTAGAACAGGCATGTGCGGTATCTGCACAAGAAGCCCGCATGTCTGGGGTTGATTGGACTTTTTCTCCCATGATCGACGTGGCACGTGATCCTCGATGGGGACGTGTAGCCGAAGGATATGGTGAAGATCCTTATACAAATGGAGTGTTTGCCGCTGCTTCGGTGCGTGGGTATCAGGGAGATGATATGTCAGCAGAGAACCGTATGGCTGCTTGTCTGAAACACTATGTAGGTTATGGTGCTTCGGAGGCTGGGCGAGATTATGTTTATACCGAAATTTCAGCTCAAACTCTTTGGGATACTTATCTACTGCCCTATGAGATGGGAGTGAAAGCTGGTGCGGCCACTTTGATGAGTTCTTTCAATGACATCAGTGGAGTACCCGGGTCAGCTAATCCTTATATCATGACCGAGATATTAAAGAAACGCTGGAAACATGACGGGTTCATTGTGTCTGACTGGGGGGCTGTGGAACAGTTAAAGAATCAGGGATTAGCCGCTACAAAGAAAGATGCTGCTCGGTATGCTTTTAATGCGGGGCTTGAAATGGATATGATGTCTCATGCCTACGATCGTCATCTGAAAGAGCTTGTAGAGGAAGGTAAGGTAACAATGGCACAAGTTGATGAATCAGTTCGTCGGGTATTGCGTGTAAAATTTCGTCTGGGTTTGTTCGAACGTCCTTATACTCCGGTTACTAATGAGAAGGATCGTTTTTTCCGTCCGCAAAGTATGGCTGTGGCCGCTCAACTGGCAGCAGAATCAATGGTGTTGTTGAAAAATGACAATCAGATATTACCACTTACAAACAAAAAAAAGATTGCCGTAGTAGGTCCAATGGCAAAAAATGGTTGGGACTTATTGGGTTCCTGGTGCGGACATGGAAAAGATACGGATGTGGAAATGCTCTATGATGGGTTGACTGCCGAGTTTGGAGGAGACGCCGAATTACGTTATGCAATGGGATGCAAACCGCAGGGCAATGACCGTTCAGGTTTTGCTGGCGCATTGGACGTTGCTCGTTGGTCTGATGTAGTCATTGTTTGTTTGGGCGAGATGCTTACCTGGAGTGGTGAGAATGCTTCCCGTTCTACGATTGCTTTGCCACAGATTCAGGAAGAATTGGTGAAAGAACTAAAGGAGGCTGGTAAACCTGTTATATTGGTACTTTCTAATGGACGTCCCTTGGAGTTAAATCGCATGGAACCTCTTTGTGATGCTATATTGGAGATATGGCAACCGGGAATAAATGGTGCACGTTCAATGGCAGGTATTTTATCAGGACGTATCAACCCTTCCGGTAAACTAGCCATGACGTTCCCTTATTCCACAGGACAAATTCCTATTTATTATAATCGCCGCAAGAGCGGACGCGGACATCAGGGATTTTATAAAGATATAACAAGCGATCCGTTATATCCGTTCGGGCATGGATTAAGTTATACCGAATTTAAGTATGGCACTGTTACCCCTTCTGCTACTAAAGTGAAGCGTGGCGATAAACTGTCAGCAGAAGTGACCGTCACCAACACCGGTTCTCGCGACGGAGCAGAGACTGTTCATTGGTTTATCTCCGATCCTTATTGCTCTATCACCCGTCCGGTGAAAGAACTGAAACACTTTGAGAAACAACTTATCAAAGCCGGCGAAACGAAGACTTTCCGTTTCGACATCGATCTGGAACGTGATTTCGGTTTTGTCAATGAGGATGGTAAACGCTTCCTTGAAGCCGGCGAATATCATATTCTGGTACAAGGACAGACCGTTAAAATAGAACTGATAGACTAAAAATGTAAAGAACAAAAGTGTGTGAAGAGCTGATAGCTAAGTTGGTTTTTTACACATATTATATTAACACAGAATCACCATGAAAAAGAAAATAGGAGGCATAGGTTTATGTATGCTTGCATGGAGCATATTAACCTGTGCACAAACAATCACTCCCCAAGCCGAACAACGTGCGAAGGACATTGTATCAAAAATGACTTTGCAAGAGAAAATAGAGTATATCTCCGGATATACCAGTTTTTCTCTGCGTGCCATTCCCCGTTTGGGAATACCTGAAATCAAGTTGGCTGACGGGCCGCAGGGAATTCGTAATCATGCTCCCAAGAGCACTTTATATCCTTCCGGAATACTTTCCGCTTCTACTTGGAACCGGGAATTACTTTATAAGTTAGGGCAAGGCTTGGGACAGGACGCCAAGGCAAGAGGAGTTAATATCCTGTTGGGCCCGGGCGTGAATATCTATCGTGCTCCGTTGTGCGGCCGTAACTTTGAATACTTCGGTGAAGACCCTTACTTGACAGGTGAAACGGCGAAACAATATATCCTGGGAGTACAATCGGAAGGAGTCATTGCTACAATCAAACACTTTGCTGCCAACAACCAGGAATGGAGCCGCCACCATGCCAGCTCTGACATAGACGAACGTACTTTGCAGGAAATCTATTTCCCGGCTTTCCGGAAAGCTGTACAGGAAGCCAATGTCGGCGCCGTAATGAACAGCTACAATCTGTTGAACGGTGTCCATGCCACCGAACATAAATGGTTGAATATTGATGTCTTGCGCAATCTTTGGGGCTTCAAAGGTATTCTGATGTCGGACTGGACTTCTGTATATTCCGCCGTAGGCGCTGCTAACGCCGGACTTGACCTCGAAATGCCGAAAGGACGTTTTATGAATTTGGAGAATCTGTTGCCTGCTATCAAAGCCGGCACAGTGACAGAAGAAACCATCAACCTGAAAGTACAACACATCCTGCAAACTCTGATTGCTTATGGTATGCTGGATAAGGAACAGAAAGACAGCAACATCGCAGAGGATAATCCTTTCTCCCGCCAGACAGCTTTAGAACTGGCGCGCGAGGGTGTAGTCCTGTTGAAGAATGAAGGAAACTTGCTCCCGCTGAAAGGAAAGACAGCCGTGATGGGGCCTAATGCAAATTTGATTCCTACCGGTGGCGGTAGTGGGTTTGTCACTCCTTTTTCTACCGTCTCAGTGGCTCAAGGCTTGAAGGAATTGAAGAAAAAGAATCTGTTACTATTGACGGATGATGTGATTTATGAAGATATTGTTCATGAGTTTTATACTGATGCTAATCGTCAGATGAAAGGCTTCAAGGCTGAATACTTTAAAAACAAGACCCTTTCGGGACAGCCTGAAGTAATACGCACGGAATCCTCTGTTGATTATGACTGGGGATATGGAGCACCTTTGGACGGCTTTCCGACAGATGGATTCTCTGTCCGTTGGACAGCCTGCTACATGCCACAAACTGACGGTCAGTTGAAACTTCATATCGGTGGTGATGACGGTTATCGTCTGTTTGTGAATGACAAGCATATTACGGGAGATTGGGGAAATCATTCCTACTCTAGCCGTGAAGTTGAACTGCCGGTTGAGGGTGGTAAGGAATACCGTTTCCGGATTGAATTCTTTGATAATATTTCTTCGGCCATCATTCGTTTTAATGCTTATAGCCTTAATGAGGCGAAACTTCGTCAAGGATTGGCAAAGGTGGATAATGTAGTGTTCTGCACAGGTTTCAATAGTAATACCGAAGGCGAAGGCTTTGACCGTCCGTTTGCCTTGCTCCGCTATCAGGAATTGTTTATCAAGAAGATTGCGTCCATGCATCCCAATGTTGTGGTTGTACTGAACGCCGGTGGCGGTGTGGATTTCACCAACTGGTATGATGCCGCAAAAGCGATTCTTATGGCCTGGTATCCGGGACAGGAAGGCGGGCAGGCGATAGCTGAAATCCTGACCGGTAAGATTTCTCCAAGTGGAAAGCTACCGATTTCTATCGAGCGGAAATGGGACGATAATCCGGTGCACGGCAGTTATTACGAGAACTTAAAGGCGGAGATTAAGCGTGTAGACTATTCCGAAGGTGTCTTTGTCGGTTATCGTGGATACGACCGTTCGGGAAAAGAACCTTTCTATCCGTTTGGCTACGGTTTGTCCTATACTACTTTCGCTTATAGTAATATGGCTGCGGAGAAAACGGGTAAGCATCAGGTTACCGTTAGCTTTGATATAGAGAATACAGGTAAGATGGATGCTTCGGAAGTGGCACAGGTGTATGTGCATGATGTACAGTCTTCTGTTCCCCGTCCGTTGAAAGAACTGAAAGGATATGAAAAGGTATTCTTGAAGAAAGGGGAGAAGAAGCGGGTTTCTGTTGTGTTGGATGAGGATGCATTCTCTTTTTACGATATGAATCAACACCGCTTTGTAGTGGAAAAAGGAGACTTTGAGATCTTAGTCGGGCCTGCTTCCAGTCAATTGCCTTTAAAGGCTACAGTTGAACTGTAATGACCGAATGATAAACAAATAAATATAGAATGAAAAAAACACTTTTATTGGGAGCGTCTCTGTTATGTTCCGTTTTTATAATGGCAACAGAGATTCCTTTTCAAAAAGCAGAAATAAAGTCTATCATGCGAAAGGTGGCGGATTGGCAGATTGCCAATCCACACCCCGCTCCTGAACATGACGACTTGAACTGGCCGCAAGGTGCTCTTTATGTCGGCATGGTGGATTGGGCGGAATTGGCTGAAAAAGAAGACAATGATGATACATATTATAAGTGGCTTACCCGTATAGGCCGACGGAATTGCTGGCAGCCGGACAAACGGTTTTATCATGCTGATGACATCGCTGTATCACAGTCCTTTTTGGATTTATACCGCAAGTACAAAGACGAAGCAATGATTATCCCTACGCTCGCCCGTACGGAATGGATTGTCAATCATCCATCCGAAGGTAGTTTCAAGCTGGTGGAGGGAGACTTAAAGACCTTGGAACGTTGGACTTGGTGTGATGCTCTCTTTATGGCTCCCCCTGTATATGCCAAACTATATATGCTGACCGGAGAGAAAAAATATATCAAATTTATGAATCGTGAGTATAAAGCGACTTATGATTACTTGTTCGATAAAGAAGAAAACTTGTTCTACCGTGACTGGCGTTATTTTGATAAGCGCGAAGCCAATGGTAAGAAAGTCTTTTGGGGACGTGGCAACGGTTGGGTGCTTGGTGGTCTGGTTGAAATATTAAAGGAACTGCCCAAGAAAGATAAGAACCGCAAATTCTATGAGGAATTATTTGTAAAATTGGCTACACGTATTGCCGGATTACAACATCCGGACGGTTTCTGGCATGCCAGTCTTTTGGATCCTGCCTCTTATCCATCACCGGAAACGAGTTGCACTACTTTCATTGTCTATTCCATTGCTTATGGAATAAACGAAGGTTTATTGGATAAGGAAATTTATCTTCCTGTAATGATAAAAGGCTGGAATGCATTAGTCTCGGCTGTGGAACCGAATGGGAAACTGGGTTATGTGCAGCAAATCGGTGCCGACCCGAAGAAAGTGACTCGTGACATGACGGAGGTTTATGGAGTTGGTGCTTTTTTGATGGCAGGCAATGAAATTTACAAAATGGCGAGATAATCTGTTCCCTCTGTGAAGATAGTAGACAATAATCATAAAAACGCTGTACTGTGATGAAAAAAATTTTATTGACATGCATAGCCGTAGTCTGTAGCCTTGTGGCTGTAGCCGAAGAACTGCTCATCGAAGCAGAAAGCTTCAGCCAGCGAGGCGGCTGGGTGCTCGACCAGCAGTTCATGGATCAAATGGGTTCGCCCTATCTCATGGCACATGGCATGGGCATCCCAGTGGCGGATGCTACGGCAGAAATCAACATTCCCCAGGCGGGCACTTACTACGTATATGCCCGTACTTACAACTGGACTTCACCTTGGACCGATGCCGAGGGCCCCGGAAAGTTCCGCCTGGCTTTAGGCGGCAAATTGCTGAAAGCTACATTAGGACATACAGGTAATTCCTGGCAATGGCAATTTGCCGGAAAGACAGTATTGAAAGCAGGGACTACCACCCTTGCGCTGAAAGACCTCACCGGTTTCGATGGTCGTTGCGATGCCATTTACCTTACGACCGATGCGAACACGCAGCCCGCTACCTGGGATGCGGCAGAGACAGCCGCACTTCGTACCCGCCTGCGACAACAACAGACGGTGCCCGCTCATCAATACGACTTTGTGGTAGTAGGAGGGGGAATAGCCGGAATGTGTGCTGCCGCATCTGCTGCCCGATTAGGTTGTAAGGTAGCACTAGTGAACGACCGTCCTGTATTGGGCGGCAATAACTCGTCGGAGATTCGTGTACATCTCGGTGGTATCATCGAAATGGGACCTAATCAGGGATTGGGTCGTATGATACGTGAGTTTGGCCATGAGCGTTCCGGCAATGCCCAACCGGGCGACTACTATGAAGACCGGAAGAAGGAAGACTTTATAGATGCCGAAAAGAACATTACCCTTTATGCTTCTCAGCGTGCAGTAGCCGTGAAGATGCAAGGAGACCGCATTGCGTCAGTCACTATCCAGCACATCGAGACGGGCGAACAAACTGAACTTACCGCTCCTCTCTTTAGCGACTGCACAGGTGATGCTACCATAGGCTATTTAGCCGGTGCCGATTGGGCTATGGGGCGTGAAGGTCGCGATGAATATGGCGAGAGCCTTGCTCCCGAGCAACCCGACTCATTGGTGATGGGGGCTTCTATACAATGGTATAGTAAGGATATGAAGAAGAAAACCTCATTCCCTCATTTTGAATATGGCGTGCGCTTTGACGCTGAAAACTGTGAGCCTGTAACCATGGGCGAGTGGAAATGGGAAACGGGTATGAACCGTAATCAAGTTAGCGAAGCTGAACGTGTACGCGACTATGGACTTTTGGTGATATATTCCAACTGGAGCTATCTGAAGAATCACTATAAAGACCATAAGAAGTATGTCAACCGTTCCCTCGACTGGGTGGCGTATGTTTCAGGCAAACGTGAATCACGCCGTCTCTTGGGCGACTACGTACTGTCACAGGACGATATAGACAAGAATGTGGCGCACGAGGATGCTTCGTTTACCACAACTTGGAGCATCGACCTTCACTTCCCCGACAGCGTGAACAGTGTACGTTTTCCCGGCAATGAATTCAAGTCGGCTACGGTGCATCGTTGGATTCATCCTTATGCCGTTCCCTATCGCTGTCTCTATTCGCGTAATGTGGACAACCTCTTTATGGCAGGCCGCAATATGAGCTGCACCCATGTAGCTTTGGGTACGGTACGTGTGATGCGTACTACCGGCATGATGGGTGAAGTAGTAGGTATGGCAGCCGGACTCTGCCACAAGCATAGTGTAGAGCCGCGCGACATCTATCATCATCACCTGCCGGAACTGAAGCAACTTATGCAAGCGGGTCTGGGCAAACGCGATGTGCCCGATAACCAACGCTTCAACGAACCCAACAAATTGTTGGAAGTTCCGGGAGCTTACATCAAACCGTAGACAAACTATGAGCAAAAAAAATATTATCACGATATTTCTATCGGCAATATGTACCTTGCCGCTTTGGGGAGGAGAACAGTATTACGCTTTTCTGAAAGGTGACACGCTACGTATAGGCAATAACTATATGGAACGCGCCATGCTGTGGAATAACGGTGCGCCTGTTACCATCAGCCTTACTGACAAGCAACACGGAAAAACCATTCCGGCACAGGGCAAACAACCCGATTTCTCGATTGTGAAAGGTATCCCTACGGACGCCACATTCACCGTGAACGAGATACCGACGAACGGCATCCACGCCAGTTATCTGCAGGCTACCGTGGCTTGCACTATCGGTTCGCTGAATATAGAGCGTCGCTATCGCATTTATGCAGACTGTCCCGCCATTGCTTGCGATACCTATCTGA